>Ga0181533_1002942_pt1 | contig 19139 bp, 19 predicted proteins | sample PEATcosm2014_Bin_45_FD_119772 | JGI IMG/M metagenome (GOLD analysis project Ga0181533, IMG submission 119772) | Peatland microbial communities from MTU Mesocosm Facility, Houghton, MI, USA - PEATcosm2014_Bin11_60_metaG | ecosystem: Environmental > Terrestrial > Soil > Wetlands > Peat | place... | reverse complement strand
ACGGCCACTTTTGCCGTTGCTGGGGTGGAGGAGCGAAGGATCTGCTGTTTGCGCGTGCTGAAAAAAGCAGATCCTTCGGTCGCGCAAAACCGGCGCGACCTCAGGATGACACTGGTACGAGGTTTTCAGCAGCCTCCCAGAGCATTTTACAGATTTCAGCGCCGTTGGGTAAATTGCGAACGGCATTGCAGGGAACCGGGTCTCGCGGGGATATACCTTTCGATGAGCTAGTCTGGTTGCACAAATGCCATTTTGGAAGAACCGGCAATTTCCTCAGGGGCTAAAGCCCGCGCCATTATTGCTCTGGACGGCGCGGCTCAAGGCACCCCAGCAAGCCAAATACAGGCTTGCCGGGGACCCCGCAAAGCCGCGCCCTTTCAAAGAAGTATTTATGCAACCAGTTCTAGTCTGGCCGGGGCCGCGCATGGCAGCGCTATACTGAAGAATCGCCGGGAAACAATATGCTACTAAGTGGAATTCTGCCGCCTATCACCACTCCTTTCTATCGCGATGGCGAGGTCTACTACAAAAAACTGGAGCACAACGTCGAGCGCTATTCGCGGAGCCCGGTGTCCGGAATCATGGTGCTGGGCTCGAGCGGTGAGCCGCTGATGTTGAGCGACGACGAGAAACGAAGTGTCCTGAAGTGCGCTATCGAAAGCGCCGCTGCGGAAAAGGTGATGATCGCCGGTACCGGCGCCGAGTCAGCCATCGAAACCCTGCGTTTGACCGAGTATGCGGCTGAGCTGGGCTACGACGTGGCCATCGTGCGCACGCCGCACTATTACAAGCGGCAGATGCAGCCGCTGAACATGCTCAGCTTCTACCGATTTGTAGCCGACCGCTCGCCGCTGCCAGTCGTCATCTACAATGCCCCGCACACAACTGGATACGACATTCCCGTCGACGTCGTGATTGAGCTGGCCGGGCACCCGAACGTGATCGGAATCAAGGAGTCGAGCGGCAACCTGGATAAATTGCGCACCATCGCCGGGCGGACGCGCCACATCCACCGCGCCGCAACCGTCACCGAGCGCTTCGAGCCGGTGACTGGACGAATGCTGAAAGTCGACCCCAACAAGCCAGCAGCGGGCTTGTCGGGGACCCCGGCGGGCGCTGCGGGGAGCTCCGAGGCTGCATTGCTTCCGGCCGAAGCGTTGGCGGCAGCAGCCAGCCCGAGCGCCAAGCCGTCGTCGACGGCCGTGCAGGTCATTGGCAAGTTGAGAACGCGGCAAAAGGATGCCGGCTTTCAGATCATGATCGGCAGCGCGCAGCAACTGCACGAGTCCTTGCAGGCGGGAGCTACCGGCGCCAGCTTGCCGTTTGCGGGCGCCGCTCCCGGCGCTTGTTTTGAAATCTACGCCGCCTTCAGGGACGGCGACACCCGCCTGGCTGAGCAAAAGCAGCAGCGGATTACGAAAGCGGCCGCGCGCATCGTAGGTGAATTGGGAATTCCCGGGCTGAAGTACGCAATGGAGCTGAACGGCTACTACGGCGGCAACGGCAGGCTTCCCTTGCTGCCGCTGGATGCCGAGACGAAGCTGGAGATCGAACGGCTGATGGCCGACATCCGCAGTTAGAAGGCTGCGTAAGGTATATCCCGTGAAAGCCGGGTCCGGTCCTCGACTCGAACTGGCTGCATAAATAAGTTTTGGAAGAACCGGCAATTCCCTCGGGGGCTGAAGCCCGCGCTACTACTGGCTCTGGATGGCGCGGCTCAAGGCACCCCAGCAAGCCAAATACAGGCTTGCCGGGGACCCCGCAAAGCCGCGCCCCTTCAAAGAAATATTTATCAACCAGTTCTACTCTAAAGCCGCTTTGGAGCGCGCCAATGCAGGCAATTGCCGTGCTTACGCCGCGCGGCGGGTCTTGCGATTCTTCTGCAATACTTTTGGTGAACGCGTGCCGCCGCTGGTGGCGCCGAAGTTCGGCGTATCGGCAATCTCGCCAGTCTCGATTTCGTCCTTTGTTCCGCGACGATTCATGGTGCGGCCCCTGCTGCCCGGCACGGGCTCGTCCATGCTCCGGTTCGCGCTGAAGTCTCTGCCGCGATCATCAGTGAAGCCCTTGGCCATATCCGTGCTCTCCTTATTATTATTTATAGGCTTTAGTTGCCCTGTTTCCGGGTTCCGTTGCCAGCTCGTCTGGGGATTGCCCTGGCTTTGCTAGAACGGGGCACCCTAGGGTGCCGTTTCGGGACACTGCCGGCGAAATTGGCCATCAATCATAAGCTTTTTAGCATCTGTTGATTCAGCGCGAATGGCCACGCGCTTACCGGCGCAACCCGACCCTGGTGACCGGCGATCTGAATTTCAAATAACCCTTTGGCGAGGCCGTGAGTGCGTACCGGCCCACATTTCCGAGCGAGAGGTGAAGAGAGTCTTTCATGGCTACCCTGAGCAAACCGGAAACTGAACTCGAGCAGTTGATCAACTACCGCGTGGAATCCGGCGTTGCCGTAATCGAGATGAACGCGCCTCCAGCCAATACCTATAGCTACGAGATGAACCGGCAGCTTGATGACGCCATTCTGCGGGCGCGAATGGATAACGATGTGTACGTCATGCTGCTGAAAGGCGCCGGCGAAAAGTTCTTCTCCGCCGGGGCCGACATTCGCATGCTGAACAGCGTCGACCCGACCTATAAGTATTATTTCTGCCTGTATGCAAACGAAACGCTGCTGCGGCTGGAACAGACGCCGAAGCTGGTGATCGCCGCGCTCAACGGCCACTGCGTGGGCGGCGGAATGGAGATCGCCATGGCCTGCGATCTCCGCATTGCGCGCAAGGATGCCGGCAAAATCGGCCTGCCGGAAGTGAACCTCGGGGTGCTGCCGGGCACTGGGGGCACACAGCGCCTGTCGCGCCTGGTTGGCAAGGCAAAGGCTATTGAACTGATGGTGATCGGCAACACCTACAGCTTCGAGGAAGGAAAAGATCTGGGCGTAATCACCGACATCTTTCCGCGCGAAAATTTTATGGGTGAGGTGATGGAGTACGCGCAGCAGTTCTGCCCGCCGAACAAAGCAGCCAAAGCCGTGGGCCGCATCAAACGCGCGGTGCAGAGCGGCTGGGAGATCCCGCTGGAGTCGGGCCTGGCGCTGGAGCGTGAAAACCAGCAGCTCCTGTTCCAGAGTGAAGACGCCAAGGAGGGCATTGCGGCTTATATCGATAAGCGCCCGGCGAATTTTAAAGCGCGCTAGACCACCCCAGCAACGGCCCTGCCGTCGCCCGGTTGCGCTCAGAACCTGTGACCAAAGCAGAAAGATTCATCAATACCCCACTCAAGCCAACAGAAGGCTTGAATGGGCCACCAAGCCGGCGAAGTGCTGGGCGATCGTGAATACGAAGAGCACGTGCGGGAGGCATTGCCCGGCCCGGACGACAGGAAGCTGCTGCTCGACATTCTCTCCACCGAAAAGAAGTGGATCGTACCCAAGGAAGGCGGGCGCGACCCGCTGGCGACCATCAGCGAACCGCGCCGCTCGGCGATCAATCTCTAGGCGGCTGCTGGAGATACGAATCGGCCTTGGCTACACACTAATTCGTATGCTGGGGCAAGCCAGTCGAGCGGATGCGTCTTGGTCGTACACCTCGCACAAGCACTGGCGGATCTCGTCGCTGAGCGATGCGACAGAGATGCCTTGAAACGAGGCCGGGTAAGGGGCCAGCCGCTTGAGCGCAGCTTGCAGCATCGACCTGGCGCCGCTCAGGTTGTGGCGCCGGAGGTGGTGGAAGGCCGCCGCAAGTTGAATCAGGGCTTGCAGCAACGTCTTTTCCGGTTCAGGCGCGTGCAGCCACACGGCTTCCCAATGTTCGTGCGCGGCAAAGAATTCGCCTGCACGGTAGCATCGTAAGCCCTCGGCGAGCGCCCCTTGCGTCCAGTCAAGAATCATCGGCGATATTGCAGATGTCTGACGAAAGCCTTCAGATTCACTTTCTGAATACCCGCATTTGGATCAAGCAATTTGACCCGCTCCCCGAGCAGTCTTAAGTACACTGCGGGTGTGGACAGAAGCTATAGTACTTCGGTAATGTCGCTTTTGGCGGGCGTTGGCATACACTTAATCAGCCCTCCCCAGGCTACCTCCCAGGTTACCCTCCCCAGGTTACCTTGCCATAATTCGTGACGGTTTCACGATGTTTCAGGCGAGGTACACGTGTCCGCCAACCAGATAGGTCCTTTCGAAATCCTCCGAACTCTCGGGCGCATTGACGAGAAAAGAGTCTTTAAGGCTGCCAGCCCCGGTGACGGGAAGGCGATCGTCATTCGGCCAATCCACGGCGATGGCAAAAGGCTGCGCGCCTTGATCGATGCCGCGCGGCGGGCCATAAAGCTGGAAAGTCCGAATATCGTCCAGGTGCAGGAGGTTTCAGAGTCGGACGGCGAATCGTATGTGGTGACCGAGTACGTCGAAGGCAATGATCTACGCTCACTGTTGAAAAAGAATGCCGAGGTTTCCGTGTGGGACGCCACCGACATTGCCCGGCAGATCTGTAGCGCCATCGATCACGCGCGTTTACGCCAGGTCGCACATCGAAATCTCACGCCCACTAACATCATGACCGAGTGGGATGGCACAATCAAAGTGATGGATTACGAGACTCTGACCGAGCCGAGCGAAAGCTATCGTGCCGGCAGAAATCCCGAGGCCCTCCATTATGTATCGCCTGAGCAGGCAAGAGGAGAAGAGCCGGACTGGCGGTCGAATCTATTCAGCCTGGGAGCAATACTGTACGAACTTTTGACCGGGACAAAAGCATTTTCTGGCGCGGACGAACGGGAGATACTGGAGAACATTGCCCACAATAATCCAAAGGCCCCGCACCTGGTCAAAGCGACATTGAGCCCCGGTCTGAGCCGCGTAATCATGAAAGCTCTCTCAAAGACGCCGGATGGGCGCTACCAATCCGGGACTGAACTCATTCGCGATTTCGAGAATAATCGGAAGCCAGTTGCGGCGGCAGCGCCGGTGAATGAGAAACCTGTAAGTTCGATCCAAAACTCTAGACCCGCGAACTCCGTTCAGGACTCAAGACCTGCAACTGCGATCCAAGACTCGGAAGATCCGCTGAGATTCTCGCCTCCCATCGTCAGCACGAACGTAGTCAAGCCTGCTGCGGTGGTTGCGCCTCGAACGCCGGTTTCAATTGGAATCAGGCCTCCCCAGAATTTTGCGCCGCCGGGCGGCGCGAAACCTGCCGCCGAGGTAGAGGCCGCGAGTCCAACAATTACATCCGCACCCACAGTAATGCGGAGTAACTCGTTGGAGCCGATGGCCGCACGGCCGGGTTCCGAAGAGCCTCCAGCGGAAGATTCCCGGAACGCGGCGACGGCCGTAAAACCGCGAATGAAGACGAGACGATCGCCGTTGGCGTTCGCGGCGAGCCATAAGGCAGTCCTACTTTATGCAGCCGGGGGAGCGCTGCTGTTGATTGCCAGCTTCGGCCTCGGCCATGGAATCGGAGATGTCATTCGCGCTTACGTGCGTCCTTCGCAGCCAACCGCTTCCGCCACTGAACAGCCGCAGCCAATGACGGCGGCAACAACCGCCGAGGAAGTGACCGCGGTTCCCGACGACACGCGAGCGACTCCTTCAGGGCGGCGGTCCGGCAAAAAGCGCAGCGCGCCCGCCATCATGGCAGCGTCGCCGGCATTAATGGTCGGAGAGCTCATCATCGATTCTTCTCCGCAGGGTGCAACCATCCAATTGGACGGCCAGGGCGCTTTATCTTTTCAAACGCCGTACACCGCAAGCTCACTGAGCGTCGGCCGCCATACGGTGGGGCTGAGCAAACCGGGGTACGCGACGGAATCGCGAACGATTGAGATAGCAGCGGGGCAGAAATCCCATCTCATGGTCGCGTTGAGCGAGCTGGGGGCGACAGTGTCCATCGCCAGCGATCCCCCGGGCGCGGCAGTTTTCATTGATGGACAGGATTCGGGAAGGACGACCCCGGTCGCCGTGGTACTCAAGAAGGGAAGTCACACTCTTAATTTGCGGAAAGTGGGGTATTTGCAGGCGTCCGCCAAGGTAGAGCTCACAGCCGGGCAGTCGTTTCAGTTCGCGCCGCATCTGTTGCCGGCGGGCAACGAGGATGACATCAAGGCAGTCGGGAAACTCAGCCGCGTGCTGGGCCGTCATTCAAAAAGCAACATGGCGACGCTGCAGATTCGAACCAACCCGAAAGGAGCGCGGATCATCGTTAACCAGCGCGTGCTGGATAAGACCACGCCCGCCGACTTCTCCGTCCCCGAAGGCTCATACGAAATCGGGCTCGCACTGGATGGTTATAGCCGCGTCGAGCGCACGATTAGTGTGGTCGCGGGGTCAACCTTCGTCGTCGACGAGCAATTGCAGAAGTAACGACCGTGGGCCCCGGCTCGCTCAGGATAACATCCTGAAACTTATGCCGCGAACTTCCGGGACACCACGCTAGCTCAGCCTTACCAAACGTCTCCACTTCGCATGCAGCCAGATCAACACTCCAAGGGCGCAAATCTCCAAGGGGCCAGGCGGGAAGAGGTCCAACCGCAAGACGCCCGAAGAGTCGCTGATGGCGGCGTGAGCAGCCGCAATGATTCCCGCAACTACGATCAGCGTGGACATGCGCTCCTGGATTTCGATTGGCAGCCTGCGGCGCTGCTTCAGCGACGGCGATTGCCGCACTGGAGCATAAGCGATGCTATGGACATCAGAGTAGCCTTCGCGCTCCGCCGGCCACAAATCCTTTTCAGCACGCATTCTTCTCGATGCACTTCGCGGATTCGTTTTCTTGAAGAACATGACAGGCACCATCCGGCGACATTCTAGGGCATCGAGAGCCATCGCGCCGAATTACGTCGGTGTCACGCTGAGGCGGACCTTTGCGCGCTGAGCTTTAGGGATATTGGCCATCAAACGGCGCGGCATCCGACCTTGACCGGGCGGTGCGGCAATCTACTCCGTCCAATCGAGAATGATCTTGCCGCTGTTTCCCGACGACATGACGGCGAACGCCTCTTCGTACTGCTCTACGGGAAAGTGGTGGGTAATGATGGGAGACAGATTGAGCCCGCTTTGCAGCATGGCGGCCATCTTATACCAGGTCTCAAACATTTCCCGCCCATAGATCCCTTTAATGATCAGCCCCTTGAAGATGACTTGATTCCAGTCAATGATCGTATTCGAGGGTGGTATGCCCAAAAGCGCGACCCGGCTGCCGTGATTCATGTGTTCGAGCATGTTGCCAAATGCGCTCGGCGCTCCCGACATTTCCAACCCCACATCGAAGCCCTCTGTCATATGCAGATCGCGCATCACATCGCGGAGATTCTCATGCGAGATGTTGATGGCCCGGGTGGCTCCCATTTTTCTCGCCAGATCGAGGCGGTAGTCGTTGATATCGGTAACCACGACATTGCGCGCACCGACGTGTTGCGCAACCGCAGCGGCCATAACGCCGATTGGGCCGGCTCCCGTGATCAGCACGTCCTCGCCGACCAGGTCGAACGATAACGCCGTGTGCGTGGCGTTGCCGAAAGGGTCGAAGATCGCCGCAAGGTCGTCGGGAATGCCGCCCGGAATCTTGAAGGCGTTGAACGCAGGGATGGCCAGGTATTCCGCAAAAGCGCCTTCGCGGTTAACCCCCACGCCAACCGTGTTGCGGCAGAGGTGACGACGGCCGGCGCGGCAATTGCGGCACGAGCCGCAGGTGATGTGGCCCTCCCCAGACACCCGGTCGCCAACCTGGAACCCCCGCACCTCCTGCCCTAATCCGACAATCTCGCCGACGTACTCATGCCCCACGTGCATGGGCACGGGAATAGTCTTCTGCGCCCACTCGTCCCATTTCCAGATGTGAATGTCTGTGCCGCAGATGGCGGTCTTCTTGATCCTGATCAAAACGTCGTTATGCCCCACATCCGGCTTCTTTACGCGAGTGAGCGTCAGCCCCGGGCTTCGCTCAAGTTTTACAAGTGCTTTCATTTCATTCGCCTCGAATCAGGTTCCGGTTCAGCAAGCTTGTCCGTCCCATCGTAGTGCGTCGAATGGATTGGCTATTATTTGAAGGCAACTTCTTGCCTTCTTTCGGATGTCATCCTGAGCGAAGCGAAGGATCCATGCATTTCTCTGCTTCGAAATACATAGATTCTTCGCCTCCGCTGCGCTCCGGCTCAGAATGACATCTCCATTAAGTTACGCGACCTGTGACGCCTTCCATTAGAAATCGTAACCAAGATAGATTGCGGCCATGCGATCGCGCCACTCTGATTTATACACCCCCGGCAGCCCCTCGAACGCGATTCGAAACGGCGGTTTGTTGCGGCTTCCGCGCATGTGTTTTCAAAAACTTAGCCGGGCGGTCTTTGAAACTGCCCCACTCAAGCAAAAGAGGCTTGAGTGGGCCACCCGACCGTGGTTAGATTCATGAAGGATTTGCTCAGGGGGTAACAGATGAAAGTAGGGCTCGCCGGGTTCGGCAATGTCGGCAAGGAATTGACTCGACGCCTAAACGCCGGGGCGTTGCGCGAAGTGGAACTGGTTGCCGTCTGCGCACGGGACCTCGAGAAGGCGAAGGCCGAGGCTCAAACCTTCACGCCGCCGCCACGGGTTGTAGACCTCAAGGATTTGCCCGCGCTTTGCGATGTGGTTATCGAATGTGCGACGGCGGACAGCTTCCCGCAGATTGCTCGCGCGGTGCTCGGCGCAGGCAAGTTCCTTATATGCATTAGTGCCGCCGGCGTGCCGAACTGTCCGGAGCTATTGGAGCTGGCGAGGGTTCATGGCGGACGAGTGCGTATAGCTTCCGGCACCATGCCGGGTCTCGACATCATTCGCTGTGCCGCGGAAGGAACTATCCGTTCGGTGCGTCTGGAGACGCGCGTCAAACCCGAATCGATGGCGCGCGAGCGCTACGTTCTCGATCGCGGCTTTGATTTTGCGAACCATCCGCCGAGTAAGCCGGTAAAAGTTTTTGCAGGGACGGCCAGCGAGGCGGCGGCATCTTTTCCGCGTCACTTCAATGTGGCGGTTTCGCTAAGCCTGGCCGGTATCGGGTTCGAGCGGACGAGCGTCGAAGTCTGGGTGGACCCCGGGGTGCCGGGCGCAATCCATCATGTCGAAGTGGATGGAGAGGAAGTCAGCCTGTCGATGACGAGCCGCAATCGGCCGTCGGCGAACCCACGAACCTCGCGCATCGTCGCGCTCAGCATCATCGCGGCATTGCGCTCCTTGAACGCTCCGCTGACGGTCGGCTCCTAGCGGGCTGCTTTTTCAGCAGCCTCCCAGGCCTCCGGATTCACTACTCTGCCCCACCACGCGCAACTCGTGAGCTCTTCTGAGAGGTGGTGCGCCCAAGCGGATGGGCAGCACTGCTATCGCCAACGGCGCCCTCGGCGGCGCGTGCCGGGGACCCCGTATCTCCAATGTTGATCGGGGCTTGCCACCGCAGGCAATATTCAGCTTCTGCTTGGGCCAACTCAGGCCGGAAAAACTGCTTCTTATAGGTACGGCCCGAAGTCGGAGTAGTAGCCAGTGGAACTGAATGGTCGTTGGGCCGGTATTGCTTCCCCAATACTTACCCTACGAGGCGGTCCCATGGTTCGGCAGAAGCCTTCGATGTTGCTGGTGACAGCAGTTGCCGGCGTCGTGCTTTTCCTCAGTGCATGCGGTAAGGGTGGAAGCAGCAGCAGTAGCACCACCACCACACCTACTCCGGAAACTCCAACGAGCCCTGTCCCTACGGTCACGCTGACCGCGTCATCGCAATCCATCGTGGCCGGCCAATCGGCGACTCTCACATGGACCTCGACCGATGCGACCTCGGTGACGATAGAGCCCACAGTTGGACCCCAGGGCCCTAATAGCACACAACCATTTTCGGTCAGCCCCACCGCGAACACAACCTACACTGCAACCGCAACCGGTAGCGGAGGCACTTCAACGTCGGTTTCGGTCACGCTGACGGTGACAGCACCTCCGCCGCCACCTCCACCTCCTCCTCCGCCTGCGGTGGCAGTTTACACACACAAGTACGACAACACTCGCCAGGGCGCGAACCTGTCGGAAACGATTCTCACGCCAACCAACGTCACGTCCACGACCTTTGGAAAGCTGTTCACTCTGAATGTGGATGGCTACATCTTCGGACAGCCGCTTTACGTGCCTAACCTGACCATTAAGGGCGCGGTGCACAATGTGGTCTACGTTGCCACGGAGCACGACAGCGTCTACGCGTTTGACGCGGATAGCAGCAACAATACCGCGCCTCTGTGGAAGGTAAGCTTCCTGGTCAACGGCGCGACCGCGGTGCAAAACACGGCCGATTTGGGGGGGGCCAGCACGATCTTCCCCGAGATTGGCATTACCTCCACTCCGGTAATCGACCCGACGACGTCTACCATATACGTAGTCGCGGAGACGAAAGAGAACGGCAATTTTTTCCATCGGCTGCACGCGCTGGATCTGACCACGGGCGCAGAGAAATTCGGCGGTCCGGTTGTCATCCAGGCGTCCGTAGCAGGCACCGGAGGGAGCGGAGCCACCGGGACGATATCATTCACGTCGATGAATCATCTGCAACGGCCAGCCCTGACGCTTTACAACGGGATGGTGCTCATCGGTTTCGGCTCGCAGGGAGACACCCTGTCATTACCTTGGCATGGCTGGATGCTGGCCTACAACGCCGCTACCCTGCAACAGATGTGGCAGTTCAATGTAACTCCCAACGGCACGGCCGGGGCCATCTGGATGGCTGGCGGTGGCTTCGCAGTCGACGCGAATGACGGCATCTATTTCATGTCGGCTAATGGCACGTTCGACACTGGATCAGACTACGGCGACAGCTTCGTCCGCATGAACAGTGCCGGGCAGGTGGTCGGCTACTTCACGCCGGACACCCAAAAGTACCTCGCTTCCCACGACCTCGATCTGGGCTCGGGTGGACCGCTGATTCTGCCCGACCAGCCCGGGGCGCATCCGCACCTCATCGTAGGCGCCGGGAAAGACACGAACATCTACCTGGTCGACCGCGACAATATGGGCAAATTCGACTCGCAAAGCAATAACCAGATCGTGCAGGAGTTGGTATCAGCGTTTGCGGGAGAGTCTGGCGAGTCGCGCTCCCAGCCGGCATACTGGAACGGCCTCGTTTACTTCTCGGCCTTTGGCAATCCAGTAATGGCTTTTTCGCTCAGCAATGGCCTGCTGTCGACGACTCCGGTGTCGACGACGACTCCGGTGACATCTGGGCTTGAGTGCGATGACTATCCGCCCCCATGTTCAAACTCTACGCCGAGCCCTACCGTCAGCTCAAACGGAACCACCAATGGAATCCTGTGGCTCGTGTTTCTGTCAGGGGGAACGGGAACCCTGTACGCCTTCGATGCCACGGACCTCACGCGCAAATTGTACGACTCAACACAGGCGGGAAGTCGCGACACGTTGGGTACGGCTTCAAAGTTCGTCCCCGTCACGGTGGTCAACGGCAAGGTCTACGTGGTGGCAGTGAATCAACTGCTGATCTACGGACTGCTGAATTAAGGACGGATTTGCGAAAGGTGTATTAGGAAAAGCCGGGCTATTTGCCCGGCTTTGATATTTTCGGATGCATCGATTCCGAACCGCTCGAAGGGCTTTATCAAAAAGCCTGGAACGGCGCGATACGGGACATATCCCCGGGATGCTTCACGCCGCCACCCCGACAGACGGAACAACTGTCCGTCGGGGCCCCGGTCGTCGTTCAGCATGACAGCATCGAAGCTCCGTTGCTTGGACCGTGCTGCCGGATGCATCGATTCCGAACCGCTCTAGAGCCCGCCGCCTTTCTCGCCAACCCCGGCCTTCACCATCCCATGCAGCTTCGGCGGGTGCCGATGAGCCTCCGAACGCTACCCGACGTCCGTCAACGGCAGCTTCCATTTATGAATTCTTTACGAAGGTTTTATTCGGAGTTTAGTTTCGTTTCAGTCTAATCGAATGTGAGGTTGAGTGGCGCCGGCAAGTTGAACGCGCCCCCATCCGGGAGGCTGAAATGACGGCGATGGCAATCTTCATGGGTTTGTGCATGCTGGGTATGCTGGTTCTGTTGCGCTTCCTTTTCGCATGGTTCAAAGAATCCACCGTGAAGGGCAGCTACCTGGTGAAAATAGCGGAACGGCAGAAGTATCCGTCCGAGTTGTATTCGACTGCTGCCTCAGCCACCGGCAGGGCCTCAACGCGTTTGGCGTAAGTGGGGCAAGAGCGCCGGCGCAGCAAGAAAAGGTTGATCGAGTATGTCAGTCCAGGAAGTATCAGCGGAACAGTTCGCCAGGTTGTTTCATCATTATCACGAGGCGCTCGCGCCTGATTTCGGCTGTGCGAACGGATCTCATCCGAATTCATGGAATGAAGTTCCCGCCGGCGAGCGGCGTCGAATGGTTACTGCGGCGCGGTTGGCGCTGCTGGAATTGGTATCCAGCACGGACACGGATGAGGAGAACAGCCGGAGACGCTATTTTGCCAAGCCGGGAGAAGCGGAGTGGGGCTGCTGATATCGAAGGCGCTAAGGTGGAGGGCTCATGGGCAGTGCTGACAGGGTGAAGCGATTCGTGTTGCGAGTGCGTGATAAGGTGCGCGCGGGCACGCGTGCTGTTCGCGCGAGCGACGTCGAAACGATCGCCGCGGGAGACTTTAGAATCGATCTCGAGAATCGCACTGCCACTCTGCGCGGCCGACCGCTGCAATTGACCGGAGAAGAGTTCGATCTGCTGATGTTCCTTATCGACCACCCAAGGAAGCTGATCACTCAACAGACGAGGCTGGCGACGAACTGGGCCGGGCACGGATTGCGGCAGACCGAGTTTCTGCGCGTTCTGTTGTCGCTTCGCAAGAAACTGGACTCCGAGAGTTCCAGTCAGCACTACATCCGCACCGAACCATGGGTGCTCTATCGATTCGATCCGGGCGCTTCGCAAGCAACGTAGTTGCGGACGGCCTATACCAGTAAGCAGCCAGCCACAAATCCCAGCCATACATCGCGAATCCGGAGCGGAGATCGCGAGGGCGTTGGCGTCATTCGTCGCCGTCTTCGCTGGCAATGCGGGCAGACCTTAGGGTGCGGATTTGGAGTGCCCGCTTGGTAGATTGGGAGCAGCGCCCGGAGGCATGCTCATCCCGCCGTGCGGACTTGCGCCGCTCGCAGGCGGCATTGCCGCGCCGCCATGCGGACTGGCTCCGCCCATCGAACCGGCGCCCATCGAGCCCGCGGCTATACAGGTGACTCGGCCGCTCTGAGCAATGCGCAGCTCGGAAGGACACGGCGTGGCCACGAGTTCGGCTGCGGGCCCGGACTGAGCTTTCTCGGGCTGCTCCTGCTGCACGGAAAATAGCTTCCCATCGGAATTGCCGGCCAGAGCGACGATCAGTCCCGGCAACTCATACGCCACATAAAACGCCTGTTTCTTCTTCGCCGCGCCCATGGCGCAAGTGCTGGCGGCGGCCATCTGGTCCTGCGCTTGCGACTTGAGACGGCCGCAATCGGTGGCTCCGTTTCCGGCGAGTTCCTGCAACTTGCGCTGTAATGCGTCGCCGGAGGCCGCGGACGAAACGGCTGGAGTTGGGGATTTATCGCAGCCCGCCAACAACAGGGCAACAATCACGAACCCGAAAAGAGCTTTCTGCATAGCAATCTAATTGTAAATGAATGCCGCCGGCGGGCGGCGCTTCCAGAGCAGATCATGCTGAGCGACTATGCGGACCCTGCCGCGTGGCCGCGCGCGGCCAGCACTGCGGGTTCGACGGGAACAACCACGGAGAACACTGTTCCTCTCCGAATCCCCGCGGTGTTGGAGCGGACGCGGATGCTGCCGCCATGGTTGTTGATGATCTGCTTGCTTACCCAAAGGCCGAGGCCGGTGCCGACCGCACCCTTAGTCGTGAAGAACGGCTCGAATAAGCGGGGAAGAGCATCCGCGGAGATGCCTTTGCCATCGTCGGCGACGGTCACTCGAACGTGGGGACGGCCATTGCTTGAAAACGCGCTTCTGGAAATCCGCAGCTTGATCGTGCCATTGTCCTCGATTGCGTCCAAGCTGTTTGCCATCAGATTGGAAAAGACCTGCCGCAACTCGCCGCCTACTCCGGTGATTTTTATTTCCTCATGCCATTGCCTGTCGACGGTGGCCCGCTTCGCCTTGACCTTGTTCTTCAGCAGGTCGATGGTGGAATCGAGCACCGCGTTCACCGATAGCACCGCCGGGGCGTTGGATTCGCGATAAAATCCCAGCGACTGCCGCGTAATGTGGGCGATGCGCTGCAACTCTTCCTCGGCGATATCCAAGTACTGACGCGCCGCCTCAGCCTCGGCGCCCTTGGCAATGAACAGAGCGTTCATAACCGCCTCGAGCGGGTTGTTGATTTCATGCGCGATGGTCGCCGCCATGCGGCCAACCGAGGCCAGCTTTTCGCTGCGGATGAGTGCCTGCTCCGCCTGCTTCTTGGCGGTGATGTCCGTAACCGTGATCACCGCCATCACGACCTCGCCGCTGGCGTCACGGACCGGCATACAATTCACGCTGGTGAGCACCTCCCGGCCGGTGTCCACGCGGCGTATGCGCAACTCGCGCTGCACAACCGTCTCGCCTCGCAAGGCCAGCGATACGGGCCACTCTTCCATCCGAAGCAACCTGCCGTTCAGGTCACGCCGTTCCAGCAGCGAAGCTACCTTCTCGGCGGCATTTGGCGATGAGTCGGGCTCGAAGCCGTAGATGCGGAAAAAGGCGGGGTTGGCGACTGGGCGCTTGCGGTCGGGGGTGACGACGAACATGCCTTCGCTCATGCTGTCGATGGTGGCGCGGAGCTGCGCCAGAGCTTTTTCCGCCAGTTCCTTGGCTGCGACCAGCTCCTGTTCAGCGCGCTTGCGCTCCGTAATGTCCATCACGATGCCGGTGTAGCTGCTCGGATAGCCGCCGGAGTCGTAGAGCGGCCGGCCTCGCACCATCAACCAGCGCACGACGCCACCGGCTTCCGGCACGCGGTATTCCACATTGATCTCGGTTGCCTTGCCGGCAGCCGTGTCCACCACTCGCCGGGTCATGGCGCGATCGTCAGGGTGGATCGCCAAAAGCCAGTTTTCGTAAGAAGGTTCAAGGCTATGAGGCTCAAGACCAAACAATCTCCATACTTCGTAAGACCATTTGATCGTGTTGCTCCGTAAATCCCATTCCCAGGTGCCGGATTTGGCGGCATCCAGTGCGAGCCGCAGGCGTGCCTCGTTGGAGCGCAAGGCTTCTTCCGCCCTGCTCCGGTAAAAAGCCTCGACGATGGCAGGACTCAAAGCTTCCAGCGACTGAAGTTCCTGCGCACGGTAGCCGTCCTCACGATTGGCCATGGCAATGATGCCAATAACTTTGCCGGCATGGGTCAGCGGCACGCCCAGGAACGCGGTCAAATGTGGATGGCCTTCAGGTGTGCCGATACTGCTGGGGTGCATCGCCGGATCGTTGCTGAAAAATCCCTTGCCGTCGAGCAGCACCCGGCCGTAAAGCCCCTGGGCTTTAAAGTCGCTTGGCGGTTTGCGGTGCCCCGCCTTGTCGGGCATCGCGCAAAGCTCCCAACCGGGATCGCTGATGGCGATATCGTGCAGCAAACCGTTTGGGCCGATCTCTGCGATGAATCCGAACTTGCTGCCGGTGATCTTCTGCGCTACGGTCAGGCAGGTCATCCCAAGCTCTTCGTCGGTGTCACATTTCAGCGCCTGCTCGAGGATCGTGTTGATTCCCCCCAATACCGCATTGCGCTGGTCGAGCTCCGCGTTGAAGCGCCGTAATTCCACGGCTTGGCGGCGATCGGCCTCCGCGCGCGCGCGCTCCGCCACATGCTGCTGGAGAAGGCCGGATGCCTTGACCAACGATGCGGCGACCTCATTCGTCTCCTTCATATCGAGGTCGCCGACGGTGATCGGTTCGCCGCGTCCCAGCGCCAAGGCCGGAGCGATCAGTCCCCCGATGGACCATGTAATGCTCCGTGCCAGCAGCAGCGCCAGAGATAGGCTAATAATCGATAACAGAGCCGTCGCAGCAATCACCCACTGTAACCATTTCCAGAGCTCGGCCATCATGATTGCCTTGGGAACGCCAATCCCCACGGTCCAGCCCGACACCGCAGACCGGGTGAACGCGTCGATCATCCTAACGCCCCGGATGTTGATGATCTCAGCCGTCCCCTCAGTGGCCTTCGTCAGACGTTGCGAAAGCTCAGGCGACACATGCTTTCCGACAAACTCCTCCGGGTTGGGCGCGCGCGCAACAATCACCTGATTGTTGTCGAAAATCACCCCGACCCATTCCGCGGGAAGGTGTTGCTGGGAAAAAACTGCCCCGAGGCGGTCGGCCGGAACAGTCATAAACAGGCCGTAAGCCACTCGACCGTCTCGGAACACTGGCATATTCACGCCAATGAGAGGCCGGCCTGTCACCGCTCCCCTGAACAGGTTGGCGAAGCTCGGCTTGCCGGTCTCGTACACCCGCCGCGCATTGGGATCATTGCGTTTGGGAAGCGGGGTACCGAATGGCAGAAAGGAGTTGACGAGTTGCTGGCCCGAGGAGTCCGCCAGAATGATGTCGGCCCCGGGATACTGCTGAATGACCGCCTGGGTTTGACCGTAAAAGGCAGCCAGGTTCCCGGAGGCGAGCGAAGGCGAGGTGGCAAGCACGCGCAGGCTGGCTTGCATACTCGCCAACTCCCGGTCAACCACCAGGGCGAGAGCCCGTGCCGTGTCCTGCATATGGCGCTCCACCAGCGCCCGTTTGCCCTGATAGGAGTAGTAGACGAGGAAGCCGGCGGCTAGCCACACCGGCAGCACACAGGCTAAAACCAGGCAGGCAAGCCGGAAGCGGATAGTCAAACGGCCGCCATTGCCTGGATCGGCGTTGTGCCCGGTATCGGAGGGTCGATTGGCGGAGCCACTTGCCTCATGCACGTCGCTGGCCTGCTCGCTTTGGAGAACTTCGATACCTGCCACGCAAGCTCTTTTGTGGGATGACGGCAGCCGAGTACTTGCCGCGCCCCTTTAAGAAAGTGCGGTGAGTGTAAGGCCAAAACACGAGGGCAAGCTGTGACGGCAGTCACAATCCGGCCTCTGAAAGCGTGTACAAAATTAACCCCAATAGATTGAACTAAAGAGAGTTTTGCCGCGCCGACGCCTTTACGCGAACTGGCCATCCTGGGCATGAGGAACGATGGCCTTGGCGGGCTTCGACGACGTCGCTGAGATCCCGAGTGCCTTCCCGGACCTCGATGCCTTGCTCGCTCTGGCCCAGACTCCTGACCAGATGCGTCGTGCCGACCGCTTCCGGCTACGCACTACGCGCCCTAATGCACGATGTTGAAGTGCCCACAGCTTCCACAATTTGTGTCCCGTTTTGGAGTGGGCGGCGAGTGCGATCTATTTCGGAAAATAACCACTGTGACGAAACCGATAAGTGTCTTGCTGCTGCCTTATTAACCATGCTGTGATGAAGGCGCAGGGCAGGTCTTGAAACTGGAGGGCGCGATGTCTGAACGAGAGTGTGCGATGTTGTCAGCGCTGCAAGCGTTCGCGATCGGACACAGTTCGCTGGAGCCGGAAATCTGGCGTTCCATTGCCGACGAAGCGATTGCCGGCAGCGCGCCGGCGCAATACATGGTGGCGATCGCACTTGAAGACCTGGGCGACAGGACGCAGGCACGAGAATGGTTCGAGCTATCCGCGGCGCAAGGGCACGCGCCGGCGCTCGCCAAGCTGGCAATGTCATAGTGCGGCCTTGTCGCACGGCGGTGGACCAGCCACTAATCCTGACGATGATTCGGTGCTCTTCCTGATAAGCTGACTGCGGTTACTATAAGTTACTAAAGTTGGCATACATTTGCGTATATTAGTTGACCAGTTTCTGGAATTAGGACAATATCAATAGCGGCTTTTAGTAATACAGTGGCCTTCTGGTTTTTTCGGGGGCGCGTTGTCTTGTTCAAGCCTTGAGTCAAATCAAACGGTCAGGAGCGATGTGCGGCAATGGCCGGGCCGTGTTACTCGTTAGTATTAGCGGACGATTCCGACAGTCATTACCGCACCTAAGTTATAGACCGAACTAGGTGAATTGGGAATGCATCTGCATCTTGTCGAGCATGTCCGCGCCTTGCGTGGTGGCTCCGAGCCACAGTTGATGCGGGCCTCCGATGGATACCTTTACGTAGTGAAGTTTCAGGACAACCCACAAGGTTCGCGCGTCTTGGCGAATGAACTACTAGCCTCCCGGTTAGCCCAGCAACTGGGACTGCCTGTCGCAAAAGCTGAAATTCTGGAGCTTCCTCCCAACCTAGCCAAAACGCTGTACTTTGAAACCCCCGAGGGACCAAGGAGGATTTTCCCTGGGTTGCATGTCGGCGTCCGGTTGGTCATTTCTCCAATCAAGGGTCGCATCTACGATTTCCTCCCTCGGGCCTATGCGGACCAGATTCGCAACAAAGAGCATTTCTCTGGTATTCAGATGTTTGATCTGTGGACCTGCAACAGGGACACGCGGCAGGCCGTGTACTGGAAGCGATCTCAGCAGAAGAAGTTTACCGTGACGTTTATTGACAACGGGCACTGCTTCGGCGGGCCGAATTGGAAGTTGCCGCTAGACGTTACCGCTGATTGCTTTCCTTCGGTGGCCGAAGGCAGCTACTGGCTGGCCAAACGCGACTCATTTCCTACAGATCTGATCTCTCGTCTGGCGGCTGAAATCCCAACTGAGTGGTACTCGAACGACACTGGCGGGCTATGCGGCATGTTGGCGCGACTTGTGGTCAGGCGAACGGATTTGCGGCGCTTTCTGGCGGCGAGCCGTCAACCGGAACTGCAAGGCGCTGGCCAATCTGCGCGGCCTAAGAAACCAGATCCTGAAGCAGAGACGATCCTGCTGGTCGATGACGAACCCGCAGTGCGGGAAGTCGTCGCTGACTGGCTTAGTAGTCGCGGGCACAAGGTGCTAGAGGCGTCTGATGGGCAAGCTGGTCTGGAAGCGGCGAAACGGCACTTAGGGCCTGCGCATAAATAAAGTCTACATTTCTACTCATGAGGCGAAACTAAATAGTTCCAGTCTCCATGAAAAGCTGCTGGCGCCAAGTTGAGGGTGGCCATTTCTGCATCAGGGATCTT
>Ga0181533_1002940_pt1 | contig 19159 bp, 16 predicted proteins | sample PEATcosm2014_Bin_45_FD_119772 | JGI IMG/M metagenome (GOLD analysis project Ga0181533, IMG submission 119772) | Peatland microbial communities from MTU Mesocosm Facility, Houghton, MI, USA - PEATcosm2014_Bin11_60_metaG | ecosystem: Environmental > Terrestrial > Soil > Wetlands > Peat | place... | reverse complement strand
GCAGACGAGACCCTGACCGTCGTCGGCACGGCCTGTCGGATTTCCGATGCGATCAGAGTGGCGGCTGCCACGCACCCCCGGGTTGCGGTCATCGACGTCAACATGCCCGATGGTGGCGGTTGGACGGCCGCACGCGGGCTGCGGGTGATCTGTCCAGACATCCGGCTGGTTGCATACTCTGGGTTCGGCGACGGACTCGTGGTCCGCACGATCGCGGCAGCGGGAGTCTCGGCGTTCGTCACTAAGGACTCTGATATCGAAGTCCTGCTTGCGGCTATCCATGGAAGGGACGTCAAGCCATCGCCCCGAGATCCGACGCCCCTGCTGGGCAGGACTGACGCCGTCCCCAGCTGACCCTGGCGGACTAGACTTCGTCCGCTTCGCCCCGTCGTGTTTGGATGACTCTCGAACCGCCCGGGGTGACTGGCCGGTCCTATCAGGTGGACCAGTTCTGGGGGGTCAGGTCACGACCCTTTCGGCCGAGAGGGAGGCAGTCGTCGCCGCGCTCATGACGGTGCGCTCGGCCCCGCCGACGGGTTGCCGCATCGTGCACATCGGCAACACCCTCGCGTTGGACCGCCTTCTCGTGTCAGAAGGCTGCCTACCGCTGCTGCGCGAGCCGGCATCGGTCGATATGGCCGGCGAGCCCAGCCTGCTCGCGTGCGACCACCGGGGCCATCTGCGCTCACCGCTGGCTGGATATCGTCCCGCTGCGTAGGCGCACCCCAGGGTGTCTCGCGAGCGCGTAGCGGGTGGGAGGGAAGCGACCAGTGGGGTCGCCTGTCCACACTCTGATGGGGTAGGGGTGGACCAACCGACTCCCCGAGGCCCTCCACGCTCACTCCGCCCACCCTAGTCGCGGGCCGGAAATTCCTGATGGCCTCCGAACTCCCTGCGCATTGCAGAAAGGACGCGATTGCCGAAGTCAGCCTCACCGCGAGAGTTGAAGCGATCATAGAGGGCGGCCGTGAGCACGTGAGTCGGAACCCCCTCTTCGACCGCGGTCAGCGCGGTCCACCGACCCTCCCCAGAGTCGGAGACGCGTCCCGCGAGATCGGCAAGATCCGGCGAACGCCAGAGCGCGCCGGCGGTTAGGTCGAGAAGCCACGAGGCGATCACGCTACCCCGGCGCCAGACCTCTGAGATCTCCGGCAGCGGAAGGTCATAACGATAGTACTCGGGATGCCTCAGCGGAGTCGTCTCGGCGCTTGCCTGCTCAGCGGATCCACCGACGTTCGCATGGTGGAGAACGTTGAGACCTTCCGCATACGCGGCCATGATCCCATACTCAATGCCATTGTGAACCATCTTCACGAAGTGTCCCGCGCCATGGGGACCACAGTGCAGATAGCCGTGCTCGGCTGGTGAGGCTGTGCCATGGTGACCTGGGGTGCGAGGAGCGGCATCCACCCCCGGAGCCAAGCTCCGGAAGATGGGGTCCAGTCGCCGGACCACCTCGGGCTGGCCTCCGATCATGAGACAGAAGCCGCGTTCCAATCCAAAGACGCCCCCGCTGGTGCCGACATCCACATAATGGACACCCGCTGCCGCGAGGCGCGTCGCGCGCTCGACGTCGTCGCGATAGTAGCTGTTACCGCCGTCGATAACCATGTCTTCTGCGCTGAGGAAGGGCGCCAACGCGTCGATGGTGTTATCCGTCAGCGCCGCGGGAAGCATGAGCCAGATGACTCTGGGCTGCACCAGCGCCGCCACGAGGCCTTCGAGAGAGTCGGCGCCAGCCGCGCCTTCGGTCTCGAGTTTGGCGACGGCGCCGGCGTCGATGTCGTAGGCGACACACTGATGTCCATCCCTCATTAACCGGAGCGCGATGTTGGCGCCCATGCGACCAAGGCCGATGATTCCCAGCTGCATTGGTGAAGTCTCCTTGTCCGAGGTGTGCATTGCCCTGCGGGGAAACCTACACAACGCCACCAGGGAGAGTAATTGTGTTGACGAAGGCTGGCTCGCTCATCGAGGTCGCGGTCAGCCAGTATCGTTGACTCTCACGGACGCATCTGCCGAAGGACCATCCGGCTCACACTGGGCGATCACTTCGGCGATGCGCCTGCCGGCTTCAACGAGCAGCGGGGCGTAAGCGTAAGCCTGGGTCAGGCTCATCTGGAAGGATGGTGCCACGATGCTGAGCCCGCCTGTGGGACGGCCCTGCGCGTCACAGATGGCGCACCCGATGGCGCGAAGCCCGGCCTCGTCCTCTTCGTCGTCAACGGCAAAGCCTTGGATACGAACGGCCGCTAGCGAAGTGAGGAGGGTCCGCGGATCGACGATCGTGAACTCCGTCATCCGCTTGAGCGAGCGGGCTAGCAGTTGCGCCGCCTCTGGCTCAGGGAGAAGGGCGAGGACCGCCTTGCCGATGGCCGAGGAGTGGAGGGGCTGGAGCTTACCAACCCGAGAGACCATCTGGAAGGGATGGGGAGCCTCTAGCTTTTCGGCGTATACCAATTGACCACCTCGGAACAGTGAGAGGTGGATGGTTTCCTTCGCCTCATGCTGGAGGTCAATCATGATCTGGCGCGCTTCGACGGGGATGTGGAATTGGTTGTAGACATCGTGCGCTAGACGAAATAGCTCGCTTCCGACGCTGTAGATGCCGGTGTCGTCCTGACGGATGAGACCGTGCTCGATCATGGTATGGAGGAGGCGGTGCAGGGTGGGCTTCGGGATGTTGGTGAGCTGTTGGAGGTGAGCAAGACGCACCCGAGGGCCGTAGCTAACGACGCACTGGAGGATGGTAGAACTCTTATCGATCGTTGGCATTCTGGCTTATGAAAGGAGCGTCGTTGTGTTGCGAGAAGCGGGCAGGAGGGAGACCTCCCATACTGCTGCTGATTGCCGCCGCTGCCGAGCGGACTACTGCGGCACTTGGGATGAGCTCGTCCACCGTGCATTGGGAGGCGGCAACGGTGACGGTAACGGCGCCCATTGGATGAGCTAAGTGATTCCAGATCGGAGCGGCTAGACAGCGGACACCGATGCGGGACTCTTGATCGTTGATCGCGAAGCCGCGAGCTGCGACGTGCGCCAGCTCCTGGAGGAGGACCTCGACGGCGGTGATGGTGTGTGGGGTGTAGCGCGGGAGCGGACCTGGCCCGAGGAGCCAGCCAACGTCTGGAGGGGGGAGATGAGCGATGATCGCTTTACCAGCAGCCGTGGCGTGGAAGCCGGTCGATTCGATGCCACGGCCCGCGACGCGGTATGGCTCGGAGGAGGCGAGGGTCGAGGCGATGGAGAGCTGCCGGTCACGATAGAGTGCAAGGGTGATGGTGCCGGGAACGTCGACGGACAAGGCACGTAGCGCGCCCTCGGCCTCCGCGGCGAAATCCATTCTGTCTAGCGCGACCGCAGCTAGGTCGAGGATATGAAGTCCGGGGAGGTAGGCCTTCCGGGCATCCTGGCGGACCAGGCCTTGGCGAGCGAGGCCGACAAGTGATCGCCGGACAGTCGCCTGCTTGAGGCCGGAGGCCTTCACGACGTCCAGGAGCCTTTGAGGTCTTGGAGCCGCCGAGATCAGTGCGAGTAGCTCGAAGGCCTTGTCGGTTGCGGTCACGGCGCAAGAGTAGCACGCGCTAGATGGAAAGTCCATTATCCGAAATCAGTGCGCCAGAATCGCATGGACCATCTTGACATCGGCGCAATAAGTGCCTATGATGCCGCTTCATGAGATGTGAATTTCACATCGTGGATTCTCATGGGACTCCTGAGCCTGTTCGCAAGGCGGGTCCGCGGGCCCGAGCTTCGTCCTGGGGTGGCCTGGCGGGCGGGAAGCGGGAGGCTACTCGCTCCGCGGCAGGGACGCAGTCGTGCCACCGCTCGTTTGGAGTGGTCGGTAGTAGTCATGACTGAGGCCCCAATCGTCTCGACCCGGGGTCTCTCCAAGCAGTTCGGATCCGTCACGGCGCTTACTGATGTGAACCTCGAAATCCACGCGGGTGAGGTCGTGGGTTTGGTTGGGGATAACGGCGCCGGCAAGTCGACCCTGGTGAATATCCTTTCGGGAGCACTCACCCCGTCGGGCGGCTCGGTGCTAGTCGACGGCCAGCCCGTCGGCCTGCGCTCCCCTTCGGACGCCCGTCGGCGGGGCATTGAGACTGTCTATCAGGACCTAGCGCTTGCTCCTCATCTACCGGTCTGGGCGAACCTATTCCTGGGAAGGGAGGAGCGGATGCACGGTCCGCTTGGGTGGGTGGGCTGGCTCGACAAGAGGACGATGGCCAATCGGGCTGAGGCTGAGCTGTCCCGGACCCGCATCCGGATCGGCTCCGTCCACACTGCCTGCGAGTCACTCTCGGGTGGCCAGCGGCAGGCCGTGGCAGTGGCTAGGGCCATCGCCTGGGGGACCCGAGTCCTGCTCATGGACGAGCCCACCGCGGCCCTGGGCGTCGAGCAGCAGGAGCACGTCACGGAGCTGATTCGTGCCGTGCGAAGCCACGGGGTTGCCGTCTTGGTCATCAGCCATAACCTACCCCAAGTTTCCTCGCTCTGCGATCGCATCCTCGTCCTCTATCACGGCCAGCTGGTCACCAGCCTTGATGCTGCAGGAACGTCCCTTGAGGAGATTGTCCTCTGGCTGACAAGCGGTTCCCGCGCTCGGAGACCTCACAATGTCTGACGCACCCGAGGGCTCCGCGATGGCGCTGCCCGGAAGCTCGTCTGCAGAGGCCGCATCCGAGACGACGGCCGAGATGACCTCGCGGGCGTCTAAAAGACGTCTTGTGAGGGTAGTCGAACGGGCCGGAGGACTGTGGACGCTCGCGGTCCTTGCTGGTCTCATCCTCATCTTCGGGTTCGTTGCACCTGGCTTCTACTCGCAGGCCAACTGGCTCGCCACCTCGGAGTATGCGGTCGAGTTCATGCTGCTAGCGCTCGGTGAGACCTTCGTTATCATCACCGGCGGCATCGACCTTTCGGTCGGAGCCATGCTCGGTCTGTCGTCGATGGCGGCGGCCGTCGTAATGGCCCACTTCATGGGCAACGGGGCGGGGTCCGTCCCGCTCGCGATCGCGGGTGGCGTGACCGCGGTGCTTGTCGGGGGTTTGGTGGGGGTCCTCAACGGCTTCCTGATCACGAAGCTCAGGGTGACGCCGTTCGTTGTCACCCTCGGGACGCTGGGCATGGCCACTGGCGCCACCTACCTGCTCAACAACGGCGGCGAGGTCGTGAACCTTCCACCTCAGATCGCTGACCTGGGAAATTCGGTCATTGCGGGTTGGCTTTCCGTCCCGGTCGTCATCACCGCTGCACTGTGTGTGGTTTGCTGGCTGGCCCTCTCGCGGACGCGCTTCGGGCTTCGCACGTATGCCATCGGAAGCAACCCACTGGCAGCGCGGAGAGCCGGCATCAACGTCGATAGGCATCTCATCAACGTCTATCTCATCTCGGGACTGCTCGCGGGAGTCGCTGGCCTCATGGTTATGGCACGCTTTGCGTCCGCGAGCCCAGTGTACGGTGCCACCGATAATTTGACCGCTATCGCGGCTGTCGTCATCGGCGGAGCTAGCCTATTTGGTGGGCGAGGGACCGTCCTGGGCACCATCGTTGGGACGTTCATCGTCTCGATCCTGGTGACCGGTCTGATCCTCGCTCACGTGGAACCGTTCTGGCAGGAAGTGGCAGTGGGCATGATTCTCATCGCGGCTGTCGCCGCTGACCAAGTGCGCGTTCGTCTTTTGGCACGGTAGGAGTCGGTAGGAGTTAGGAGCGTTAGGCTATGGGCTGGTCATTCTACGGAACACCAAAGTACCGCGACCCGGAACGCAGAGGTCCGGGGTGGCGACGTCTTGTAAACGCCGTGGCCCTGGCCAGTGTCGCCTTCGGGGCAGCCGCTTGCGGGTCGACAAGCTCGACGTCATCTAGCAGTAGCTCGACGTCGTCTAGTAGTAGCTCGACGTCGCCGGCGTCGATCACTGTGGCATTCGTGCCCGGAACGACGACCAATCCATTCTACATCACGATGCAGGCGGGAGCGCAGGCCGAGGCGAACAAGCTGGGTATCAAGCTCCTCTGGCAGGGGGGGACCGAGTGGAGCGCGTCGAATCAAACTCCGTATGTTGATGCACTGCTGGCTGATCATCCCAGCGCGCTAGTCATCGTCCCCACCGATGCCACGGCCATGCAAGCGCCCATCCAGCAGTTTGTGAGTGCCCACATCCCCGTGATCACCGCCGACACGACGATCACTGACACGAGCCTGCTCAACTCGCGTATCACCTGCAACAACACCTCGGGCGGACAACAGGCCGCGGATGAGCTTGCGTCGCTGATCGGGGACGCGGGGCAGGTGGCGATCATCAACAATGAGCCCGGTGTGACCACTGACGACCAACGCGAGGATGGGTTTGCCCAGGAGATGGCGGCAAAGTACCCGAACGTGTCGATCGTTGCTACCGAGTACGACGATGAGAGCGTGACTACGGCAGACGCGCAGACGTCGACCTTGATGCTGGCCTACCCCAATTTGAAGGGCATCTTCGCGATCGATACGCCGTCGGGTGAAGGGGTGGGCTCGGCGCTTCAGTCGGCCAAGGCCGAGGGCAAGGTCTTCGGAGTGGCGTACGACGCGGCGCCCCAGGAGGCCACTCTCCTGCAGCAAGGTTACCTGAGTGCGCTGGTCATCCAGCAGCCAGCTCTGGAGGGCTCGACCGCGGTGCAGTACGCCTATGACTTGGTGACGGGGCACAAGAGTGAGGTGCAGTCCAACGTGGTGCTCCCCGACGTGTTGGCGACGACGTCGGACGCAAGCAGTCCGAGTATCTCGAAGTACTTTTATGTCAGCTCGCTGAGCGGGTCCTGAGGAGCCCGGTCTTCGCGGCAGTGAAGGGAACCCACCGTCGCCCTCCGGACGGCGGTGGGTTCCAGGTCCGCACGTGCCGCGCCGTTGAGAAGAAGACTGATGGAAGGTTGAAGCCCCCGTTACTGACGGGCCGTCACCAAGCCGTCGCAAGAGAGTAGAGAGGTATGACTATGAGTGGCAACGACAGGGCTTCTGAGCTCTTCGCGAGGGCGAGACGGGTGATGGTGGGGGGGGTGACCGCGGCCGGCCGGTTCAACCCCGTCCTCGGCCGGCCCTATTACTTCGACCATGGAGATGGCTGCAGGCTCTGGGACGTCGATGGCAGGGAGTTCATCGACTTCAGCTCATCCAATGGCGCGAGCATGCTTGGCTTCAACCATCCGGCGATCAATGCGGCAGCTGCGGAGGGTATCGCGAAGGGAACCCTCTGCACTCAGGAGACCGAGCACCACGTTGCCCTAGCTGAGCGCATGGCGCAGATCTTGCCTGGAGCCGAGCAGATCCGTCTGGTGAACACGGGTACTGAGGCGACGATGGCGGCTATCCGGATCGCGCGGGCGGCGACCGGACGTGAGAAGGTTCTCAAGTTTGAAGGGCACTTCCACGGCATGCATGACTATGTCTTCTTCAATGCACATACGCCGCCAGAGCGCCCGTATGAAGCGATCGTGCCGTCCTTCCCAGATAGTGCTGGGATACCGCGGGTGATCGGTAACCTGCTGGTGAACGTTCCCTTCAACGACCAGCCCGCGCTGTTGGAGGCGCTCGATCTTCACGAGCGTGATTTGGCATGCGTGATCCTCGAGCCGGTGTCGTACAATCTCGGCTGCATCCCAGCCGATCCTGGCTGGCTCAAGGTGCTTCGTGAGGAGACCAAGCGACGCGGCATCGTCCTGATCTTCGACGAGGTGCTCTCGGGGTTCCGCATGGCCCTGGGCGGTGCCTCGGAGTATTTTGGAGTTACGCCTGACTTGACGACGTGGGGCAAGGCCCTGGGTGCTGGCTGGCCAATTGCGGCGGTGACCGGGCGGTCGGACGTGATGTCGGAGCTGGCACCAACTGGGCATACGATGGTGAGCGGGACGTACACCAGCCACCTTCCCGCCGTACTTGCGGCCCTTGCAGCGCTCAAGGTCATGTCAACCCCCGGCTTCTACGAGCATCTGAACGGGGTTGCGGAGCACCTCTACACTGGTCTGAGCGAGCTCTTCGCAACGAAGGAAGTGGAAGGGCACGTCCAGGGTCTCGGGGCGCGCTTCGGTCTCTACTTCGGCTTCCCTGAGCAAGCCACTGACTACCGATCGGCCACGCGCTTCGACCGAGACGCGAATAACCGTTTCCTTCGGGGCTGCGGCGAGAATGGGCTTCACTTCCACGACTTCGGCGCCAAGAATGCCCCGATGCATTACGGCACCACCGCAGCGCATGAGATGGGGGATATCGATGAGGCGCTGGAACGCTTGGACAGCATCTTCTCGCGTCTCCACGAGGGCGTTGCTCAGCCGGTGGGTGGGGCCCGGTGACGCGTTTCGCGCTTGACGCCCGAGGGCTCGCCCCAGACGAGGCCATGGCCCTCCTAGCGGGGACGGACCTGAGTGCCTTACAGGTTCCGTGGCCGTCTGACGGGCCGTGGCGCGATCGAGCGACGCGCGTGGGTATTCAGGTGGCTTTGCTTGACCTCGAAGTCCAGTCGCTCATGCGCGCTGCTGACCCGGTAGCCAATCTCTCGGAGTATATCCACGACGCGATCGAACTTGGGTGTCGCAAGGTTGCTGTGAGAGCGCCTTGGACGGGCGGAGACGTTCCTGCTGAGCGCGGGTCGGCCCTGGATCGCTGGTGCCGGGTACTGAGAGATGCTGCTCGGCCGGCTGAGGACGCCGGGGTGACCATCTGTGTGGGCATGGGAGGAGCTGCAGGAGCGAGAGACTCCTGCGGCATCGCCAACTGCGCAGAGCTTGCCGAAGTCCTGGGCCGCATCAACCGTGGCAATGTCCTAGTGGACCTCGATGCCGGTGTGCTGCTGCGGAGCGGCGAGGACCCGGCAAAGGCCGTCGCTCGCTTTGCGGGGCGGATCGGTCACGCTAGGCTGGGTCGCCGCGGGGAAGCTCCGAATTCGGTGCTCATCGGCTTCCTCCAAGCGCTCAACACGTTCGGCTACGGCGACGTCGTGGTGATCGATACGTATGACGCCGGAGTGGATCGACAGCGCGATCGGGCCGCGGCCGTCAGGACATTCTTGGACGAGGTTGGTGGCGACGCGGGGCGCGACGACGACCGCCTGAGGCGGATCCGGACGGCCATGGGTGTAGAGGGGCTGGACCTTCTGGTGTGCGTTAGCACAGAGAATCTGCTAGCGGTCACCGGATACTGGCCGATGAACGGAACCTGCGTCGCCATCGTGCCGCTGGACGGCGAGCCTCAGCTGCTCGTGCCGGCTGGCGAAGAGACTTGGGCGGCTCGGTGCGGGTGGTCGAATCTCCGGGTCTACCAGGCGGGTCGAGTCGGAGACCCCCCGTTCGACGAGAGCATCCACCGCCTCCTCCTAGATCGGGTTGGCGCCATGTCTCGTCACCCTCGGACAGTTGGGGTCGAAGGGCCGTTCCGGAGCTTGGTCCCTCCCCATATGGCCCATGAGGCATCAGGTCGTCATGAGCAGGTCCGCGCGGTCGTGAGCGCAATCATGGGTGACGAGGCCCTGCGAGCAGTGGATGGGATGCTCACGCGCGTCAAGGCGATCAAGACTGAACGGGAGTTGAGGGCTATCCGGCGGGTATCGACGATCGCCGACGTCGGCCTGGAGACGTTTCGTGGCGGTCTGGCTGATGGGGTTCGGGACGTTGATCTGGCGACTGATGTTGAGCGGGCCATCGAGCGATTTGGCGTCGGTTTCGAAAGCGTCACTCGCGCTCGCGCCTACGCTTATGTGATGAGCGGGCCCCAGACCTCCCAGTGCCACCTCGACTACGAGTTCTCGTCACCACGGGCGATGGCGCCGGGGGATATCGTGCTGATGGAGCTCGCGGTGGTGGCCGACGGCTACTGGAACGATCTGTCGCGCGTATACACCCTCGGTGCGCCGAACGAGGTGCAGGCGCGTCTGTTCGAGGTCGCCGAGGGAGCCTTTGAAGCAGCGCGTCACGCGGCTATTCCCGGCGCGACCGGTGCCGACGTGGACAGCGCGGCTCGTGAGGTGATCGCGGAGGCAGGGCTTGCCGAGGCCTACCCTCACCAGACGGGGCACGGTGTGGGGATGGCATTCCACGAGCCATTTCCGCTGCTGCGGCCCAGGTCAACGGACGTACTGAAACCGGGGATGGTGATTGCGATTGAGCCGGGCGTCTATGTGCCTGGCGTTGGTGGGGTACGCAACGAGGATGACTGCCTGGTTGCGGCCCTAGACGGGGCACGGTCGCTTCAAACCACCCCGCACAACGCGGAGGCATCGAGACTGGAGGGGACGCGGTGAGTGGCCTGGATGGGAGCCGGGTGTGCGGGCTGCCGATTCCCGGATGGTTGATCACGCTGGCGCTGGCTGTTTAGCTGACTGCGGTAAGAACATGATGACACGCACACTGCGGCCTCGGCGTCGTCCTTCGGAGTGGGGCGGCCTACCGTCGGCGTGAGATGGTGGCGCTTGTGGACCGGCCAGGTCCGATTCTAGGGGCTCTTGAAGACGTGGAGGTCGCCCAGGAGCGCGGCGACCGTGGCGAAGCTCTCGACCCCGGCGCACTCGCTCGTCAAGGGCCGGGATCGACGGCCGGGCCACGCCGTTGCTCCCCTCCTCCCAGACGCGGGCCGGCGAGCATGCCCATGCGGATGTCGAGGTTACCGCGGGCCCTCAGGACTTCAACGTCGCCCCGCAGTTTCGAAGCACCGATGACGTGACCGAGCGCAGCCGATTGGATCGGGAGCCACCCGAGCAAGCCTTCCGCGACGGCCTAACAGGTGGCGCCAGCCGGGCTCTGTTCAGTGAACGGGTGGCGCATGCGCTCAACCTGATGCGCCGGCGCAGCGCCACCCTTGCCGTTCTCGACGTCGACCTGGATCACTTCAAGGCAGTCAATGACAGCATGGGCCATATGGCAGGTGACTCCCTACTCCAAGCCGCGGCAGCCCGGATACAAGGAACGCTCCGCCCCGGCGACACGGTCGCTCGGCTGAGCGCCGACGAGTTCGCGGTGCTAGTCGAGGACATCAGTCAGGTGAGTGACGCCCTTCACATAGCGGAACGCCTGGGCGAGGTGTTCCAGTCTCCCCTCGAGTTCGCGGCGGGCAGCCTGGTGATCGGCCTGAGCATCGGCGTCGCCGTCACGGCGACAGACCGGACAAGTGCCGATGAGCTGGTCAGCCATGCGGAGCTGGCCATGCACGCGGCGAAGGCACGTGGCAGAGGCAGGGTGGAGGTCTTCGTGCCCACCATGCAGGCGGCGGCCACACAACGCCTGAGCCTGGAGCAGGACCTCCGCCACGCCGTGGAGCGGAGTGAGCTGCGTGTGGTGTTCCAGCCGATCATCTCAGTGGACGTCGGCGCCATCGTCGGTTGCGAGGCCCTCGTGCGGTGGCACCATCCCATCCGAGGTCTCGTGCCTCCCGACTCCTTCATCCCCCTGGCCGAGGACATCGGGATTGTCAGTGCAATCGACGGCTGGGTGCTTCATGCAGCATGTACTCAGGCCGCGGAGTGGCTGGCGTCCGGACTGCCGGGGGTCGTTCTCGCCGTTAACATCTCGGGGCGTGATCTGGGTCGAGCCGAGCTCGTCGACAATGTGGCGGCCGTGCTGCTCGAGACCCGCTTTCCCGGGGATCGCCTCGAGGTCGAGATCACTGAGAGCTCCGCAGTGGTCCAGACGGGAGAGGCACTCGACGAGCTGCGTCGGCTCCGTGGTGCCGGCATCTCCGTCGCCATCGATGACTTCGGTACGGGGTACTCCAGCCTGGGCAAGCTGGCCACGTTGCCCGTCGATCGCCTCAAGATCGACCGTTCGTTCCTCAGTGACATCAAGCACGGGGATGACGACGTCCCACTGGTGGCGGCGATGATCGCTCTCGCCCACCGGCTCGGTCTTGCCGTGACCGCAGAGGGCGTCGAGACGCCGGAGCAGCTGGCCTTCCTACGCCGCAACGGCTGCGACCTGCTCCAGGGATACCTCTTCAGCCCCCCTGTGCCGCCGGACCGGTTTGAAGAGCTCCTGCACGATCACCGGACCAGCGGTGCGCAGTTGCCACTGTCGGAGCTGGCGCAGGGCAGCGGCGCCTGAGGGTGAAGGGCTTCACTCAGGGCCGCGACCAATTGCCCGACGATGCAAGTATGTCAGCGTCGATCGGGCATCCGGATGTCGGTTGCATCCAGTTCGTTGGATCGACCACGGTCGGGCGCCAGTGTATACGTGACCGGGATCGCCCATAGCAAGCGGGGGGTGCCTACACACGCTCGCGAAGAACGCCATGGTGCGGTGAATACAACAGAGTTCCTCGTGCACGTGGGACTAGCTCAGCTGCTTCCGGCGACATCCTCGACTTCGACCGGAGTCGCGTCCTCAAGCACCCGCGCCCGCAGGCCCGGGCCCGGTATCCGCTTTGGCGGCCCAGGCGCCTGAGTTGGCGGCAGTAAGGGTCTTCAGGGAGCGGGGACGGAGTGTGAGGCCTGGGTTCCACCCCTACCGCTCGAGGCCAGGGGTTGAGGGCCGCAGTGGATGCGGTGGTAGCCTGTCATCGGGCTGCGATGGGTGAGGACTTGTGGCCTACACCCACCGAACGACCCTGGTTCCTGGCCACTACGCCATCAGGACCCGATCGCCGCCCTCCCGCTTGGCTTGGTACATCGCCTGGTCAGCGGCCTGCACCACCGCGTCGAGGCTTGCTCCGTGCTCAGGGAAAGCTCCGACACCAACGGAAGTGGTGACCGGCACGGCCACCCCGGAACCGGCCACCGAGTCCCGGATTGCCGTGTGCACGGCCTCAGCGGCGCGCACCGACCCCACGCTGTCCGTGCCCGGTAGGATGACCAGGAACTCCTCACCCCCGTAACGAACGGCGTAATCGCTTTCGCGGATCGAGGCCTGTACAGCGCCGGCGACGGCGCGGAGCACGGCATCTCCGGCAACGTGCCCCGCGCTGTCGTTGACCTGCTTGAAGTGATCAAGGTCCATCAGGAGGACCCCGATGGGACTCTGGTTGCGCCGGCTTTGGGCCGTCAGTCGCGGCGCCATGTCTCGCCACCAGCGCCGGTTGTAGAGACCCGTGAGAGCGTCGGTGAGCGCGCGCTGCTCGATGTCGGCGAACTGGCGGGCGCTACGCCAGGCCGCCGCGGTCATCAGGCCGAGGAGAGCAGCCCGCTCCAGGTCCTCATCGCTGAAGCTGTCCAGCCCCTGGCGCCAGAGATCGATGATCCCCATCCGCTGGTCGCCGGCGGCCAGCGGGATAGCGAGGAGGGATTCCCTCAGGCGTTGACTGCTCGGGAGGGCGGCGGACGCCGGATGGGACTCGGTGTCGCCACATCGGTAGGGGACGCCCCGAGCAAAGGCCCAGCCGGTGATCCCGGAGCTCAGCGGGATGTCCTGACCCGTGAACCCCTCCGCGCCAGCCCCGGCGAGAATCCGTGGCCGCATTCGGTTCACGTGGTGATCGGCCTCGAAGACCACCAGCCGGTCGGCAGGAATCGTCTGTAAGAACGCACCCGCGGCGGCGCGGAGGACCGCCTCCGGATCATGCTCGGCCTGCAGCATGTGGGCGGTCTCAGAGAGTAGCCGTGCGAAGGTCGCCTCGGTGAGGTGTGATCCCGGTGCCACGCCGGGACGCCCGAGCACGAAGGGCTCCTTCAGAGACTCCCCCCGCTTGCTGAGGATGCGAGTCTCCCGGTTCTGGAACCAGGACGAGCCGACAATGTTGTCGCCCGCTCGCGCCAGCTCCGGCTCGAGGACGACCGGGCTCTCTAGATGACGCCCGACCCCGTACTGGATCCCCACGTTGAGGGCGGCGGCCGCGGCGGCGCCGGTGTCCAGACCCCGAGCCAGCAGAATCCCGTTCCGGCGGGCTACGAAGGCGATCGTCGCGGCGAGTTGGGCGTCGGCCAGATCCCCGTGCCCGATCCAACCGGCTTGAAGGTCGAGGAAGACGAAGTCTGGGTGCAGCGAAGCCACAAGGCCGTGAGTGAGGGACGGAACAGCAGGCAGGTCAACGGCCAACCGACCGCCGGCATCGCGAAGCTGTTGAAGCGTCTGCTCCTCTGGCGCGCGCAGTCCAGCTCGACCGCGATCGCGGATGAGCCAGACGAGCCGGCCTGGGGTGATCCGCAGTTCCCTCACCCTGCTGGCGAGCTCGGCGCCCGAGGTTGCCAGCACCTGCCGAGGCAGAGGGACGAAGACGACGGCTGGCTCGGTCATGTAGGAGCCGGCAACGCCAGCCTCGATGGTCCAGAGCGGATTGACTCCGCCGACGGTTCGGGATAACGCCTCGTAGCCGATGGTGACCCCGTCGACGATGTCCATCACCGCCTGCAAAGCGACGGCAGCGGGCATGGTCCCGGGACCGCGGCGGCCGGCGCGTGATCCCCCCGGATTGGGCGACATTCCGACACTCATCGTAGGCGGCGTTCGCTACGTTCGACTGACGATCTGCCCTCAGCCGCACCGGCAAGTGGCAACGAAGCTGTGGCGAGTGGCGCCAGGACGTGGCGCCCCACGGGGCGGTCAGAGCTTCTTCGCCACGGGCCTCACCTTCGCCTGGCGAGCGGGGCGTCGCCGGCCGCTGAGCCCGTCGCAGGCGGGCGATTGACCCAACCCGTGGAGGTAGCAGATGGCCGAGCTCCCACCGCCCTCTGAGGGATTGGTGCTGGCCCACTTCATCGTCTCGGACGATGTCGAGCGCTCTCGGCGTTTCTACACCGAAGTGCTCGGAGGCAGGATCGCCTTCCTCGGCCCCGGAGGGCTGACCTATGTCGCACTGGCGAACGGTTGGATCATCATCAATGTCGGCGGAGGCCCGACCGACGACAAGCCGCAGGTCACCCTGGAGACGCCAAGGGACCCCGACCGGGTCAGCAGCTTCCTCAACATTCGGGTCGCTGACATCCACGCCGTATACTCCAAATGGAGCGCACGGGGTGCTCAGTTCCTGACGCCGCCGAAACAGTACGAGTACGAGATCCGTTGTTACATTCGCGATCCCGACGGTTATCTGATCGAAGTGGGGCAAACCACGGACCCAGGGGGGGACTGGACGCCCGATCACTGGCCCTCTACCACGTCCGCCGACGGGTCCGAGTGAGCTCCGTGCTTCGGTCGCAGTCTGAGTCGGCGGGGACGCTGCTGCTCCCAGGGGCTGTTGCCAGCTCGTGACGCTGAGGGAGTGTCGCTCATGACCACCGCGATCATCGGCACCGGGGGGATCGGATCGGCCATCGCGCGTCAGCTCGCATCCGGTGGTGAGGCCCTGAAACTCTCGAGCGCCGGCAAGCAGTCGGCACAAAGCTGGCCGCGGCGATCGGCGGAACCGCGGGGGTCGCCGTCGACAACCGAAGCGCTTTGCAGGGTGCCGATGCTGTCATCCTTGCCTTGCGGTTTCCCGTGCTGAAGGACGTCATCGACGAGATCGCCGACGCGCTGGGTGATAAGTCCCTCGTCGTTCCGACCAACCCGGTCGGCCTCAACGCGCACGGAAAGGTCGTGCGGCTCCTGCCGGAGGGGCAATCATCTGGCGAGATTGTTGCCGGGTGGTTGCCGACAGGAGCACGCTTGGCCATGGCGTTCGGTACGATGTCGGCCGATCTCTTAGAGTCCTCGGGCAAACGGTCGCCCGAACCGGCGGTTCTGTTCTACGTGACCGGCGACGCCCGTGGTGGCGACGAAGTCGAGCGGCTCATCCGAACGGCTGGGTTCGAGCCGATGAAGGTCGGCGGGATCAACCAGTCGAGCCGCCTCGAGGTCGGTGGCGACCTTCATGATCTCGTAGTTGGCCTCGCAGAGGCGCGGTCCCTGCTCGTTGGGGCCTGATCGCTTTGCCGCCCCGCCTGCGCGGCCTCTTCGGCCAAGCCATCGCCCAGAGGGTCTTGACGACGCTGACCATCGCCGTGTCGGAGGGCACCGTCACGGACACCGCCGCTCGACTCTCGAAGCGACCGAGACCAAACCAGGAGTGAAGCTGTGAACGGTCGTCTTCCCGATCCACGCCTGAACCTGATCTACCGCTTGGAAGCGACTGTCGGCGACCCCCAGGACGTCGGCGAGATCTCCGCTGGTCACCGGCGCATCGTTCCATTGACCGGCGGTACCTTCAGCGGACCTGAGCTGCGCGGGACACTGCTTCCGGGAGCCAGCGCCGATTGGCAGATCATTCTTCCGGATGGCACTGCGCTCGGCGACGTCCGCTACACGTTGGAAACCGAACGCGGAGATTTGCTCTACGTTCAATCGCAAGGTGTGCGCCACGGAAGCACGGTGGTCCTCGAGCGTCTCGGACGCGGGGAAGACGTCGACGCAGATGAGTACACCTTCCGCACTTCAGTCAAGATCGAGACCGGGTCCGAGAGCCTCGACTGGTTGAACAAAGGCATATTCGTCAGTGTCGGCGGCCGGCAGCCTGGAGGTGTGATCTACGAGGTATATCTCGTCGGATGAGCCGTCCATCCGACTCGAGAGAGCCGTCGGGGACACCTCTCGTGGGCGAATCCAACGCCCCGCGCAAAGTCGTTATCGTCACCGGAGCCTCCCAAGGCATCGGCGCAGGCCTTGCAGAAGGCTTCCGTAGTGCCGGATATGCGGTCGTTGGTTCGTCGCGCTCGATCAGCCCCTCCGACGCGTCTGACCTTCTCATGGTGAGAGGTGATCCTGCACAGGAGCGCTCCCCAGCCCAGGGCTGTCGACGCTCATGGGGTCCGAGCGGCGTGCACTGCCTGGAGGCGTGGCTCGCTCCGCTCCCGCCAACACTCAGCGGGCGGGCTTTCGGCAGAGCAGCCCATAGTGGTACGGGGGGAGGGCGACGGGGTCAGGTTCCGCCAGCTCAAACCCTGTCTCGATGGCCCAGGCACGGCACTGCTCCGGGCGTGGGCGGATGCTCATGCTCGGCCCGCGTGGGGTCGAGGGATCGAAGTTCCAGTGCAGGATGGCCAGCCTCCCGCCCGGGGCGAGCACCCGCCAGGCCTCGCGCAGCAGGACGCCGGGGTTCTCGCAGTGCAGGATGTTGAAGATCATCGCGTAGCCGACGCTGTCGTTGGGCAGTCCGGTGCCGTCGGCCATGAGGTCACGCTGCCGGGCCTTGACGTTGTTCAGACCCCCGGCCTCGGCGCGGCTTCCGGTGGCAGCCACCATCCCGGGGTCGACATCGAAGGCATGGACGATGCCCCGGACGATTCCGGCGGCGGGAATGGCGAACGTGCCATAGCCGCAGCCGAAGTCGACCACATCGCCGCTCTGGGGCCGGAGGCCCAGGGTGCGGAGCGTGGCTTCGGGATCGAAGAACGAGGACCACACCGGCTCCTCCGGCATGCCGCTCTCACGGGTTCTCATGAAGCTTCTCGGCGGATGCAGCGCCTCCGAGCCGTCGGCCGTCCCGATCGATGGATCCGCCATCAAGGGGTGCCGAGGTCAGCCAGGGCGCTGCAGGCTTGCCCCCTGTACCCCCTAGCGTACCCCTACAGGGCCAGCACTCCCTGTCACAGGGTGGCATGAAGGCCGAACGCCTGAATACGCCGTGACACCCGAGAGCATCCCTTATGACGCGTTCGGTGGATTTGTAAACCGTAGGATGGGAGTTCGAATCTCCCCGTCGGCTCCGAGTTTGAATTGACGAAGCCCACTTCGCAGCCTTCCGGGTGACGGGCTGTACCCCTCAATCACCCCTTCGGTAACACCTCGCCACCCTCAACGCCCTCGGGATGACGCCCCGCCAGCTGGTGGCTATGGTGGCCACGGCCGCCGCCCTTCTCGGTCTGATCGGCGGCGCGATCGCGCCTTCGGGATGCGGGCCGCCGCGAGCCAGCCGGTACCGAGCACGTCGGAGGCAGCGAGCAGGCTCGGGACGAGGTCGTCCGAGGGGAGCTCGGGAGTGGCGACCAGGGTACCGTCGGCCAGTGGCACGCGGAGGTACTCAGCTTGCGCGCCGAGGGCGCCCACGGGCTCGCGGTGCACGCAAGAGCTCTGGTAACCGGCCCGGCAGATCTCACAGGTGATGTCGCTGGCGAAGAAACTGCCGATCACGACCTGTCCCGCTCGCTCGTGCTTCCAGGCACACGCTGGTGAGCTGGCTCGCGCAGCTGGAAAAGCGCTTACTCAGCTGCCCGAGTGGAGTAGGTGGAGTGGGTGGAGTGGGTAGAGCGGAGTGTCAGGCGACCGCAATGTTCTCCGCGGTGGCCGAGACGGTCGTGGCGCCGGCCGAGACGACCAGCACGGGCGCGGTGGAGTTGCTCTTCGCCCCGCTGCCGAGCTCGCCGTACGTGCCCTCACCCCATGCATACACCGCACCGGAAGCGGTGACTCCGTATGACGCCTCTCCGGCGCACACGAGAGTGGTGTACGTGACGCCTGCTGGTGCGTAGAACTCGGTGGGAGTCGGATGGTTCACTTTGGAACCGTTTCCGAGCTGGCCGACCTGGTCGGCACCCCACGACCAGTAGGATCCATCCGACAGTTGCACGAGGGTAGAGCCGTTTGTCAGGTTGTCACCACCTTCGGTGGCCTGCGTTGCGCTCAGAGGAAGAGGCACCAGGTACGGAACATCGCTTGTTCCACCGATTGTTCCGTTGCCAAGCTGCCCCTGCGCGTTGTTTCCCCACTCGTAGAAGGAGCCGCTGGCCAGCAGCGCTCCACTGTCCACGGACGATGCGACGACGGATATGATGTCTTGGTTCTGCATGCCCACCACTTGCACGGGCGCGAGGGAGCCCTTCGTGTTGCCGTCGCCCAGATCGCCGTCGTGGTTCTCTCCGCACTCGTAGAGAGTCCCGTTGGCGTCGAAGATGGTGTGGTCGCTGGCGCCGGCAACGAGGGTGACGTTCGTCAGCGGTGCTCCGAGCTCCACGGGGCTCACGATCATGTCATTCATGCCCTTGCCAACGCCGTTGACACACAGAGCCTCGGGCTGAGCGAAGCCCCAAGCCCACACGTGTCCGGTCTTGTCAACGGCAAGCGCCGCATCGAACGGCATGGCGTCTGTGGGAAGGAAGGCGATGGCCACTCCGGCTGGAAACTGCACTTGCACGGGCGTCGTGACGGGCGCGCGGTATGTGAGACCGTCTCCGAGCTGGCCACGGTCACCGATGCCCCAGGCCCACACCTGCCCGTTGGTCAGGAGCGCGTACTCAGTGGAGTTGGACGTGCCGACCTGGGCGACGGGACCGGGAAGGGCAACGGACGTGGG
>Ga0181533_1002932_pt1 | contig 19221 bp, 19 predicted proteins | sample PEATcosm2014_Bin_45_FD_119772 | JGI IMG/M metagenome (GOLD analysis project Ga0181533, IMG submission 119772) | Peatland microbial communities from MTU Mesocosm Facility, Houghton, MI, USA - PEATcosm2014_Bin11_60_metaG | ecosystem: Environmental > Terrestrial > Soil > Wetlands > Peat | place... | reverse complement strand
TGTCAAGGGCAACAGAAAAAATTATTGAACACCATACCTTCGCGGCAGTGTTTGCCGCGTCGAAGTCTTTACAGTTATGTTAACACCTTGTCATAATAAGCCAAGACTTCTCGAAGGCATGTGGCGAGTTTATAATAAGTCCAAACTCTTTGACAACAACCCCCTTTTACGTTACTTTGGTGCAAAGTAATAATCTCAAAGGCAAATTGCCTATCAGCCCGGAGTTTTGATGATTTCATGCCATAAAACAACCCTCCCCAACGGTCTGCGTCTGGTGGCGGTGGAAATGCCCCATCTACATTCAGCAGAGATTGCCGTTTATCTGAAAGTGGGAGGCCGAAACGATCCGGAAGGAAAAGCTGGAATTTCCCATTTTCTGGAGCATATGCTTTTCAGGGGGACCGCAGAGTTCCCTTCCAACCTGGAACTGGAAACCGCCTTCGAGGGTATCGGCGGGAGCGTCAATGCCGCCACCGACGAGGAGAGCACCTGTTTTTTTTCCAGGGTGCATCCCTTGCATGTAAGTGAAGGAGTCAAACTTCTCGCATCCATGCTGTTGCGCCCCACCCTGCCGGGGATGGAGATTGAAAAACGGATCATAACCGAAGAGGCACTTGAGGATTTCAACGAGCGCGGTGAGGAGATAAATCCCCACAACCTGGCGAGCACTCTTCTATGGCCAGGCCATCCGCTGGGAGTGCCGACCATCGGCTATCTTGAGACAATCAGCAGCTTTACGGAAGATGACATGCGCAGGCACATGTCGCAGTTCTATGTACCTGCCAACGCGGTCGTCATAGTTACTGGAGATGTCAGCGCCGATAGTTCGTTTGCGGCTGCGCGGGAGGCGTTCGGCGGATGGACGGGACCCCCTTCCCCTGCCGCATCCCTGGCTTTTGTTAATCAAACTTTGCCGCAGACGGTTTTCGTGAAGGATTCCGACAGCCAGGTGCACCTGCAGATCGCCTTTCGCGGGTTTGCCCGCCCGGACCGTAGGATCACGGCAAACAGGCTGATCAGACGGATTCTCAGTGGAGGAGGATGTTCCCGCCTTCATATGACACTTAGGGAGCAGCTTGGCATAGTTTATTCAGTCGATGCCTCCATAGCGGCCTATGAGGAAACCGGCTCCTTTGCCGTTGAGTTGTCAACGTTCCCGGATAATCTGTCTTTGGCGGTTAGTGAGGTGCTCAGGGAAACAAGACGTCTGGCGATTGAGCCGGTGCCGGCGGATGAGCTTCTGCGGATCAAGCTGGGTTATTACTTTGATCTGGAGTACAGCAGGGATTCCGCTTATGAAATGCAGGTGCGTTATGGCTGGGGGGAATTAATGGAAATGGTCCGGCATATCGAGGAAGACCGGGCCGAGGCGGAACTGATCGATGCTGATGGTGTAAGGTCTACCGCGGTCGCGTTGTTTGCCCCGCGCAACCTGAACCTGGTAGTGGTCGGTCCATGGAAACAACCTATCCGGAGGGATGTTGAAAAAATATTGAAGAAATATGAAAAGGATTTTCCCGGTTGAAACCGGGGATCATCTCCTCTTCAGATAAGGGTGCGTAGCCAGGAATTTCCTGGTACCATCGCCGTCCCCGGGCTGCGTGTCGATCATGCCATGGCGCACGGACTCCCTGACCGTATTACCTTTAAGGTCCACCCAGATATCGTTGTCCACAAAAGTGTAAAGGTCATTTTGCAGATGGACGGTTGCCATTCCGCCGGTCAGGGTTTCAGCGCCGATTACCGATATCTTTACCCCTATTATCTTAACCTTTTCGATATCCAGCATTTTCAGACGGAAGACCTGCCCCGCCTCTCCACCCTGCATAAGCGGATAAATGTTGAGTACAGGAGGTGGGAAGACAGGCCCCTTGACTTTCAAGGTCTTCTCTTTTGTGCTCCCCGGTGCCGACACACTCACCTTCACCCCTTCTGAGGTAACCTCTCCCGTTAGTTTCATCGGTTTGCCGCTGATGACCTCATCGACTTCGAAGGACTTCAGGGACAAGTCCCGGTTTACCAGATACCGTTCCCGCGATGCGGCATCACGGGAAAAGCCCATTACCGACATCCTGGCACCGCTCTCAACTGTAATCTCATATCCGCCGCCTGCATCACGGATCTCCAGACGATTAAACCCTGTCTGTTCCTTTTCCTTGCTGATGCTGAACCAGCGCTCTCCAATGGGGGGTTTTGCCAGGCGCGGGATTCCTGGGGCAGCGACTGCAAGATGGGGAAACTGCAAAAGAAATGCAAAAAAGAACGGAACAAAACGAAATATAAAGGTCATGTGAAATTATCCTCGATATAAAACTGTTAACCAGCAAATGTCTTCTCGCTCGGAGACGCGTTGTGCAGCATAAAATCAAGCTAATGTCAAAATCATTCCATTATTTAATCGAGAAACCTGAGAATCGGTAATCCGTGGCATTCCCCGGCGTCTTGTGCCTAGTGTGAATATCCACCGATCAGGGTTATCGAAATCACAACTATCGCCTCATTCGGTAAAGATCGGCTCTTTAACTGCTTCCGGCCTTTCCTCATCCTGCTTGCGGATAGGGCACTGGTTATCCGGCGAAGATGACTCTTCCGGAGGCACATCACGGTATTTTTTCAAGAGAAAGGCGGCATAATCCAAAAGTTCCGACTTGCCCTCGGAATGTAGGCGACGAAATTCATTCAAGAGCTTCTGCTCATCAAGATTCAAATCCATATATTAAACTCTCCTTTTCACATTTTTTCCTTTATAACACAAAACCACTTCACCTGACAATTGTGATCAATGATATAAGGGCAATTAAACCTGACAACCCCGGTTAAGCCAGGGCCGGCGCATTACGGCATTAGCTTCTAAAAGATAAAAAGTATTTTATTACGCATTGTTATCAGATTTATTTTACTTGCTCAGAATGACTTACGGATATATAATTAATTTTAGAAGAAGATTGCGAGAGTCGAAAGACTCTCATTATGCCCTAGCTGACTTGCCCTCCTAGTCGCTAGGGTGTTTTTTTGCTCGAAGTTTCAAAAATCAAGCAGCAAGGTTTTTTCTATCTCACCTTCCAGGTTGTTCCCTGCGCTCCATCAAGAAGCTGGATGTTCCTGGACAGGAGATAATCCCTGATCTCGTCGCTTCTCTTGAAATCCTTTGATTTCCGGGCAGCTCCTCTTTCAACAATGAGGTTTTCTATTTCAGCAGTGGAAATCTCCTGCCCCGCCAGCTTTCTCGTCTTAATTCTTTCAAGATAGGCAGAGGGCTCCGAAATGAAGACACCCAGCACTTTCCCCAACTCCCTGACTATATTCCTCACATTAGTGAATAATGCCTGTCCGGTGGACGATTTGCCCCCTTCTTCATCAAGTGCCCGGTTTATGCATCTTACCAGGTCGAACGTATGGGCGATGGCCAACGCAGTGTTGAAATCGTCGTCCATGGCCTCTTTAAAGCGTTCCGGAAGGGAACCGGCCTTTTCCAAAAGCTCCCGTTCCGCATCGTTCAGGAGATCAGGATTGATCACCTCCACCGGTTCTCCCCTGCCCGCAAGCATCTCTTCAATACCGGCCAACGCGCTGTATATTCTCTCCATCCCCGCTTCGGCCTCGTTCAGGTTCTGGTCCGAGAAATCGAGGGGTGACCGATAGTGGGCGGACATGAGAAAGAAGCGGAGGACTTCACTGTCATATCTCTCCAGCACCTCCCTGATGGTGAAAAAATTACCCAGGGATTTGCTCATCTTTTCGGCATTGATATTGACAAAGCCGTTATGCAGCCAGTACCTGGCAAAGGGGCGGCCAGTAGCCGCTTCCGACTGTGCGATCTCGTTTTCGTGATGGGGAAAGATCAGGTCCTTGCCGCCGCCATGGATGTCGAACGTTTCGCCCAGATATCTGATGCTCATGGCCGAACATTCAATATGCCAGCCTGGACGCCCGTTTCCCCAGGGAGATTCCCAGAACGGCTCACCAGGTTTTGCCTCTTTCCATAGGGCGAAATCCATGGGATGCCGTTTCCTCTCATCCACTTCGATCCTGGCGCCGGCCTGCATCTCTTCCAGGTTCCTTCCGGAAAGCTTAAGGTAAGGGGCGAACTTATCAACCCGGAAATAGACGTCCCCTCCCGCAGCATAGGCGTACCCCTTGTCGACAAGTGATTCGACGAGGGTGATGATATCTGCCACATGTTCCGTGGCCTTCGGCTGGAAAGTCGGAAGTTCCAGACCGAGTTCTGCCATGTCCTGATCGAATTCCCTGATGAACCGCTCCGATATCTCGTTAAACCGGACCCCATCGGCGTTGGCCCGGTTGATGATCTTGTCATCGATATCGGTATAATTGCGGACATAGGTGACTTCATACCCGAGATATCTCAGGTAGCGGTAAATCACGTCAAACACCACATTCGCCCGGGCATGGCCGATGTGGCTGAAGTCATAAACCGTAACGCCGCAAACATACATGCCGACCTTTCCGGGATTGATCGGAACAAACTCTTCTTTCCCATTGGAAAGGGTATTGTATACTCGCAATGGCATATCTTGTCCTTAATAAATTCGGAATGCGGAGTGCGGAATGAATGCTATTAATTCCGAATTCCGCATTACTTATTTTGCGTCCATGAATCGCGCAGGGTAACGGTCCTGTTGAAAACCGGAGCCCCCTGGCTGGAATCTTTGCTGTCGACGTAAAAATATCCCATTCGTTCGAACTGGTAGCGTTCCTCCGGGAGGGAATTTCCCAATCCCGGTTCAACAAGGCACGACTTGAGGATATTCACCGAATCCGGGTTTAAAAGTCCTTTCCAATCGTCCCCGCCGGGATTCGCCACACTGAAGAGCCGGTCGTAGAGCCTCACCTCAACCGGAACCGCATGGCGAGCCGATACCCAGTGAATGGTCCCTTTAACCTTGCGCCCGGCAGCCGGCCCGCCAGTATAGGTATCCGGATCGTAGGCGCAGTGCACCTCCACGACATTCCCAATGTCATCCTTGACCACGCCGGTGCATTTGACGATACAAGCATAGCGGAGCCTGACCTCCTGTCCCGGAGCAAGGCGGTGAAACCCCTTCTCGGGATTTTCCTGGAAATCTTCCTGTTCGATATAAATCTCCCGGCAAAATGGAATAAGACGGCTCCCCATCTCCGGTTTTTGCGGGTGATTGGCCGCGCTGAATTCCTCCACGCGCTCTTCCGGATAATTGTCGATTACCAGCTTCAGTGGCTTAAGCACCGCCATGGCGCGCGGTGCCCTTTCGTTCAGGTCTTCCCGCACACTTTCCTCAAGGACGCTCATCTCGATCCAGCTGTCGCCACGCCCCACGCCGATCCTTTCACAGAAGGCGCGGATCGCCTCCGGAGTGTAACCCCGCCTTCTAAGACCCATGAGCGTCGGCATGCGCGGGTCGTCCCAGCCGGTCACATCACCGTCCTGGACCAGTTGCAGGAGCTTCCGCTTGCTCATTACAGTATAGGTAAGATTCAGGCGGGCAAACTCATACTGGCGAGGCCGGTTCGGCACCGGCAGATTGTCCAGATACCATTCGTAGAGTGGCTTATGGTCCTCGAACTCCAGGGTGCAGATGGAATGGGTGATCCCCTCGATGGCGTCGCTTTGACCGTGGGTGTAGTCATACATCGGATAGAGGCACCATTTGTCCCCGGCATGAGGGTGCGGGGCGTGGATGATCCGGTACATGACCGGATCTCGCATGTTCATGTTCGAGGAAGCCATGTCGATCCTAGTCCGTAGGACCTTGCTTCCTTCGACAAATTCGCCGTCCCGCATGCGGCGGAAAAGATTCATGTTCTCCTCTATGGAACGGTTCCGGCACGGGCTCTCCTTTCCGGGTTCGGTAAGCGTCCCGCGATACTCGCGGATCTCGTCTGCGGAAAGGTCGTCCACGTAAGCCTTCCCGGCACTGATGAGATATTCGGCCCACTCGTAGAGCTGATCGAAATAATCGGAGGCATAGTAGAGGTGTTCCCCCCAGTCGAAGCCGAGCCACCGGACGCTCTCCATGATCGAATCGATGTATTCCGTCTCTTCCTTGATCGGATTGGTATCGTCGAAACGGAGGTGACAGCGGCCGCCAAAATCCCTGGCGAGGCCGAAGTTTAGGCAGATTGACTTGGCGTGGCCGATATGCAGGTAGCCGTTCGGCTCCGGGGGAAAGCGGGTGACTACGGTCTTGTGTTTCCCCGACTTGAGGTCTTCAGCGACGATTACTTGGAGAAAATTGGCCGGCGCCGCAGTAACGGTACTGCCTGTCTCGTTTTTTCTCTCATTATTTTTGTCTGTCATGGGAATCTCCAACTCTGGATAATTTGATTCATCTATTTCTTTTCCATCAGGGCCACCGCATAAGCGGCAATTCCTTCACCACGTCCGGCAAAACCGAGCTCTTCGGTCGTGGTTGCCTTGACATTTACCCGATCGATGTCCGCACACAAGACCGCAGCGATGTTTTCCCGCATCTGGGGAATATGGGGGGCAAGCTTGGGACGCTGGGCAACAATGGTGGCGTCCACATTACCGAGTCTGTATCCCTTGTCTCCCGACAGTTTCATTACATGGCCAAGGAGTTTGAGGCTGTCCGCCCCCTTGTAGATGGGGTCCGTGTCGGGGAAATGCTTGCCAATATCGCCTTCTGCAAGCGCGCCGAGAATCGCGTCCGAAATGGCATGCAGCAGCACATCCGCGTCGGAATGTCCGAGAAGCCCCTTGGCATAAGGGATATCGACTCCACCAAGGATGAGTTTGCGTCCTTCCACTAGTTGGTGGACATCGTAACCGTGACCGATCCGCATGGTAAATCCTTTCACTGTGTTTATAAGAAAACCTTTGAAGAACGTGATTTTTTCGCAAGGTCAAGGCGCGCTAGAGGCGGGGTGCGAGGCGTACTGGAGGTACGTTGAGCATTACGCCCCGCAGCGTAACGCCGCAGATGGACTTTTTACGGAGTCGCTCCCCGCAGAAAGGCCTCCGCCAGTACCAGGTCCTCCGGCGTCGTGATCTTAATGTTGTGGTATTCACCCATCACTACATGGACATCCTTCCCCATCCATTCCACCAGAGAAGCGTCGTCAGTGCTAAGATATCTCTCAGCCGCCGCTATTTCATGGGCGGCCATTATTATCGAATACCTGAACGCCTGCGGTGTCTGGGCCAGCCAGAGATCTTCTCGTGGTGGGGTCTCCTTGACGATCCCGTCTTTTACCACTTTAACAGTGTCCTTTACCGGCACCGCCACCAGGGCACCGTCATGCTTTAGCGCCACCTCCACGGCCCGTTCCAGAATTTGCGGAGAAATAAAGGGCCTGACGCCGTCATGGATCAGCACAACATCGTCATCACCAGCCTCAACTATTGCCCGCAGCCCATTCATGACGGAGTGTTGCCGTTCAGCGCCACCCGGAACAATTTGCCGCACCTTGGTCAAATCATAGCATTCTATCACGTGCTCCCGGCAATAGGGTATTTCCGCCTCTGGAACTATGACAAATACATCATCAATAAAAGGCGCATCCTCAAAAACCTGCAGGGTATGGGCCACTATTGGTTTGCCGGCAAGGAGGAGGTACTGCTTGTTGATCTCCGCTCCCATCCGTTTTCCCATTCCAGCGGCAGGAATAAGTGCAATTACCTTCATAATCCGATTCTCTGAAAACAGTCGCTTGATTGACTGACATTCTTAATAATACCAGACCAATCTTGTAAGTATAGCGGCCAGTTCGCCTCCCGGTCAATGGGAAAAAATCGATTCATACAAAAAAGATCCCAATGACAAAATGCGCAAAAAAAGCCGGACAATATTAATATGCATTGTCCGGCCTTATAGGGAGTTATGTTGATATGAAAATCGGCTTTTTCTCGAATTGTTAAGAAGCCATCCAATAGCTTGCAAATAGCCCTTTTACCCTGTGGGTTTGAGGGAATTGATAACCTTTTCGTCCTGTACTAGTACCTTCCCGCCATATTCTGCATTACTGCGTACCAGGTTTTCGGCAAGATCGGCGTTCCTGTCTCGAAAGGCATCAATAATCTTCTGATGTTCTTTAACCGAGAGTTCCATTCTTCCGGGAAGGCTCAATGACGCAATTCGCAGGCGCTGAAATCTCCCAAGGAGAGTCGTTATCAATTCAGTAAGCTTATCATTGTCAGCCGCTTTTATAAATAAATCATGAAAGTTGTTATGTACCTTGAAGAAATTCCTGACATCGCTCTCTTCCGCCAGAAGTCGCAATTTATCGTTGATGGATTGCAGCTTATCGATATCCCGCGGAGCCAGCTTTTCACACGCTTTGCGCGCAGCATACCCCTCGAGGATACTTTTAATGGCATAGAACTCTTCCACATCACGTTGGGAAAAAGAGATTACCACTGCGCCTTTCCTTGGAACCACGGACAGGTATCCCTCGGATTCCAGCTGCCGGAAAGCCTCCCTGATTGGAGTGCGGCTGATCCCGAACCTTTCCGCTAGTTCAGGTTCCGCCACTTTTTCGCCGGGCTTTAATGCTCCGGAAATAATGGCGTCGCGAATGGTTTCCAGAATGCTTTCCCTTAATGTGAGATGCTTTTCAATATATTTTTTCATTAATCAATCTCCTGAAAAGGATGTTTCAATTGTATACAATATACATTTTTTGTCAAGTTTTCCTTGCTCTGACAATAAGGTACTCGTGCCTTTGGTCTTGACTTACGAGAAAATGAGTGTCATAAATCTTTAAATTTGCCGATTCAAAGAGTAGTCTTAACCTGTTTCCATCCGTAACCGTCAAATTAGCCTGTTGCGAAAGTTATGAGCAGGTCGTCATGCGAGGCACAAGCGAGAGATGAAACAAGGTGTCCGCATGGGTACGTTTAGTTTTCACGTTCGGAAACGCCGCAGACCGGCCGCACTAATTTTGCATTAGGCTAGAATGAAATCCAACCTCCGGGGAGCAGTGAATGGACCCGATCCGGCATTTGAAAATTTCTTTTTTTGTCCTGGGGCTTCTCGTGTCACTGGGGGTTGCCGGTTATATGGGTATCGAGGGATGGAAATTTCTCGATGCCTTGTATATGACTGTTATCACACTCAGCACGGTCGGTTTCCGGGAAGTCCACGACTTGAGCGATGCCGGCAAGCTCTTTACAATGGTCTTCATCATCTTCGGCGTAAGCGTTATCGGCTATATCGTGGGGAGCCTTGCCCAAATCATGTTTGAAGGGCAGTTCCAGCGCATTATCGGGAGGAAAAAAGTGGAAAAAATGGTTGAAGCTCTGCATGACCACTATATCATCTGCGGCTTCGGCAGGATGGGCTCCTTGATCTGCAGGGAATTCGCCGCCAAACCGCTCCCGTTCCTGGTGGTGGAAAGAAACCCCGATGTCATCGAAACATTGAAAGAAGAAGGGTACCTTTTCCTCCACGGAAATGCCACCGACGACGAGACCCTCCTCAAGGCTGGTATCAAGAAAGCTAAGGGGCTTATCTCCGTTGTGACTTCCGATTCAGAGAACGTCTACATAACTCTGACCGCCCGCGGCCTGAACACGGACCTCTTCATCCTCGCGCGCGCCGGCGAGGAAGGCTCCGAAATCAAGCTTAAACGGGCCGGCGCCAGCAAGGTCATCTCACCCTATCTGATCGGCGGAAGCCGCATGGCCCAAGCCATCCTGCGCCCCAACGTGGTCGATTTCATCGAGATCGCCACCGCCAGTGAAAACTTTGAGTTACAGATGGAAGAGCTGAGCATCCCTGCCGGTTCAGGTTTCATCGGGGAAAACCTGGTCAGCTCAGGCTTCCGCAAAGAAACCGGGGTCATCATCATCGGCATCAAAAAGTCCTCCGGCAAGATGATTTTCAACCCCAACCCTCATTCAAAAATCGAGGCCAACGACACCCTTATCGTTCTCGGCGAGCCGGCCTCCATCCAGAAGCTGGAGCAGTTGGTCGCCTGTAAAGAGTGCGCCGGAGATATCATTGAGAAGCACAAAGGAGAACATCGTCATCATGAATAATCGGGTATTTGCCCATGTCCCCTACTGGTTCCTGCAGAAAAACCTGGCGCTGGTCCTGGAGCGTCGGGTAAACCCGGAGGTCCATATCTCCGGAGAAGGCTTCGACAACCTCAACTTCGGGGAATTGAAGAAGATCGCCGCGGCCCTTGAGGAGAACGGTTTAAGCACCACCATGCATGCCCCTTACGTGGACCTGAATCCAGGCTCTACCGAGCGGCTTGTCCACGAGGCTACCCTGCGCCGTTTTCATCAGACGCTCGACGTCGCCGAAATCCTGAGGCCGCGGGTCATAGTGCTTCATCCCGGTTATGACCGCTGGCGCTATGGCGACAACAAGGATTTATGGCTGAAACAGAGCATCGTCACCTGGCAAGAGGTCCTCGGGCGGGCAACGGAAATCGGCTGCACCCTGGCGGTGGAAAACATCTTCGAGGAAGAGCCATTCACCCTGAAGGCGCTCTTCGAGGCAATCGATTCGCCACTGTTGCGCCACTGTTTCGATACGGGCCACTGGAACCTGTTCGTAAAGGTAAGTATGGAAGAGTGGTTCGCCGAGATCGGCTCGTACATTGCCGAGGCGCACATCCACGACAACTACGGGATAAAGGATGACCACAATGCCATCGGTGAAGGAAAAATCGATTTCGACCTGTTCTTCCAGCTCATGGAACAGTACGCCCCCGATGCGGCATGGACCCTTGAGGCCCACAGCAAGGAAACACTGGAAAAGGCCTTGGTGAAGATCAGGGAGTATGTGAGATGAGTAGTTCCCCTTCACATATACGGCGAAAAGAGTTTAGCCGTTCCGTCTCTCAATTTCTCGTGCAGCGGCCTCCCATCAACTTCAGCGAGGGTCACCTCTCGGGAGCGGCCAATAGCTGTCGTGACCTCTCCCTCCAGGTGCCCGATGAAGGCCGGATCGTACAGTTCCAAGTCCAGCTCGAAATTAAGCCGAAGGCTCCGTGGGTCTAGATTGGCTGAGCCGATCAGGCCCCAGACACCGTCCACCAGGAAGAGTTTGGTATGGACAAATGGGGGGGGCTGGTACCAGACCCTGATCCCCTGCAGTAAAAGCTCCCAGAGATAGGCCCTGGTTGCCCAGTGAACGTAGGGAAGGTTGTTTACCGAGGGGAGAACAAGTGTTACCTCCACCCCCCGCAAAGCAGCGGTGACAAGGGCAGAGATGAGGGACATGTCTGGTATGAAATAGGGGGTCATGATCCGAACCCTCTCCCGTGCGCATGCCAGCGCCCCCATGATGATCCAGTGAAGCTTGCGGAGATCCTTGTCAGGGCCGTCGCTGATGGCCCTCGCCAGGGCCGGTCCGGCCGGGGATATGGGAGGGAATAGCTGCCGGTCCTTCACCAGTTCCCCGGTCGTAAAATACCAGTCCTCCAGGAAAACCCGCTGCAGGTCTCCCACCACCGGCCCTTCCACCATGAAATGCATGTCGGCGACCGGGCGGGCCTTGGTGCTCCCTTTGATTATGTGTCGATCACCGATGTTCATGCCGCCGGTAAAAGCCGTACATCCGTCAACCACGAGTATCTTGCGGTGGTTGCGCAGATTCAGATACCATCCTTGACGCAATGGGAGGAACCTCCCAACCTTTACTTTTGAACCTTTCAGCAACTTGCGGGCAGTGGGGCGTGAATACTTTTCGCCAAGGGCGTCGATGATTACCCTTACCTCCACCCCACGGTCGGCGGCCTTCTTCAGCGCCGCAACGAAAAGACGACCCACCCCATCACCGTCGAAGATGTAAGTGCTCAGGTTGATCGAATGGCTCGCGGCATCGATTGCCCCGAGCATGGCCGGATAGGCTTTTTCGCCGTTTGTCAGGGGGGTCAGACGGTTTCCGGCAACAAGCGGGGTACTTACCACCCGGTCGGCCAGTTTGCGCAGCTCAGCCAGGTGCTCATATCCCGACAGCTGAAAGGTCACCGCTGCCTCCTGCCTGCCGGGGAAATTATCCCACCCTGCCAGGCGGCGGCCGCTATCGAGCCACTGCCGTGCCCTCAGACGAATCCTGTTGATCCCGGCGCTCCAGTAGAGGAACGGGCCGATCACCGGCATTGTAAGACAGGCAACTATCCACCCTAGCGCTGCACGCGGGTCGCGCTTGAAAAGAAGGGCATGACATGCCGAAACGAGCGCCAGGCCGACGATACCTGTTATGATGATGCCCCACAGAATGTGATCCAGACTGCCTCCCATGCAAAAGTATTAAAATGGGAAAGAGTTTTGACTTATAAAACTTACCATAAAATATGGGGCTTAGATAGCCCCTTATTGCTGATGATATGTACATACTCTGTGGATTTTAAACACATTTAAAAGAAACCAGAGGTTCTTCCGGATATTTTGCTGTTTTACCTTTGACATAAAATTTCAAAAGTGCAATAAATATGCAATAATTCCAAGGCGTGGCTTGTTTCAGCAAATCCTGCTACAGAGGAGTATATACCCATGACAGAAGTATTGCCAAAAGGAGAGGACCTGAGACGCGCGGTCAAATGGGTCTCGGCCAATCTCCAGGAAAATTCCGACCAGCCCTTCCAGCCACTCGTACAGGAAGCTATCTTCAAGTTTGATCTTTCACCCATGGATGCCGATTTTCTGATCGGGTTCTATAGTAAAAGAAAAGAGGAAGAATAGTGGGGATCTGGTTTCGTGAATACACATTGGAGGAACTCAATAACCTGACCAAGGGAAATCTGATTTCCCATATAGGCATAGAATTCATCGAGATCGGCGAGGACTATCTCAAAGCCCGGATGCCGGTAGATCAACGGACCATGCAGCCTTTCGGGATACTACACGGCGGCGCCTCGGTTGCTCTGGCCGAGACCGTCGGCAGTTGCGCTGCCTGTATGGTATACGACTTCCCGAAGGTATTCTTTGTCGGCCAGGAAATCAACGCAAACCATATCCGGCCTGTCAGTTCAGGGCATGTGACGGGAACAGCCCGGCCGCTGCACGTGGGAAAAACCTCGCAGGTCTGGGATATAAGGATCCATGACGAGCAGGAAAAACTGGTTTGTGTTTCCAGGATTACAATGTCGCTTGCCAGGCCAAAGGATTCGGCAGGCAACGGATAATCGCGTGGGCGGGAAATGATGCTGTTTGCCCCCCATGCACCGCTTCAGGCCTGTAAAACTTCTTCTCGCAAATGCCCGTTTCTTGCCCCTTGCAGTTTCAACCGGCAATGATTATACTGAATATGTTGATAATCCCTTAGTTATTCGTTAAGAGCATCGAGGTAACCATATGAACGCATTACGCACGACTTTCTTGATGGCACTTTTGACGGTGCTGCTGGTTCTGGCCGGAGGCGCCATTGGCGGGAGATCCGGCATGACCTTTGCCCTAGTGATGGCCGGAGTGATGAATTTCGTCTCCTACTGGTTCTCGGACAAGATCGTCCTGGCCATGTACGGTGCCAAGGAGGTGACCGAGGTAGAGTACCCCGATTTTTTCGGGCTGGTCCGGCAACTGGCGGTCCAGGCTGCCATACCGATACCGCGGGTCTACATCATCTCCTCGGAAACACCTAACGCCTTCGCCACCGGGAGGAATCCGGAACACGCCGCGGTCGCGGCAACTACCGGCATCATGCGCATACTTACCCGCGATGAGCTGATGGGGGTCATGGCGCACGAGCTTTCCCACGTAAAGCATCGTGATATCCTGATCTCTTCCATTGCCGCCACCATTGCCGGAGCGATAACCTACCTGGCCCACATGGCCCAGTGGGCGGCTATTTTCGGCGGCGGTCGTGACAGTGACGATGAAGGTGGGGGTGTCTTAGGCATGCTGATCATGGCAATTGTCGCCCCGCTTGCCGCCATGCTGATCCAGATGGCCATTTCCCGCTCCCGTGAATACGAGGCCGACAAGGGTGGCGCCCAGGTGACCGGCAATCCACTCTACCTCGCCAATGCCTTGAGAAAGCTGCAGATGGCCAACCAGCAGATACCTATGCAGGCCAATGCGGCAACTGCCCATATGTTCATAGTCAATCCGCTTACCGGAGGCGGTCTCATGTCGCTATTTTCCACCCACCCCCCTCTTGAAGAGCGGGTCCGCAGACTGGAAGCAATGACTTACGGGAAAATAGGCTAACATAAATTTTCCTTCGGCTTAGCCTGACAGCGCAGGTTTATTGCCTGCGCTGTTTTTGTTTTAGGAGATCACTTGACTACCGCCAACCCTCGCCACGTCGCCTTTGACATACTTCTCCGCATTGAGAAGGACCGCTCCTATGCGGACATCCTTTTAGACCGTGAACTTTCCGGGGGCGCCCTGCAGGGCCCTGACCGTGGCCTCCTCACTGAACTTGTTTATGGTGTTCTACGGCATCAGGGGACTCTCGACCATATAATCAACCAGTTTTCCCGGCAGAAAGTCGAAAAGCTGGAGAGAGTAGTCCTCATCCTGCTCCGCCTTGGGCTCTATCAGACGATATTTCTCGACCGGATACCTATCTCTGCGGCGGTGAACGAAACGGTCAAGCTGGCAAAGTTCCTGGCGCCCCGGTCGGCCGGGTTTATCAATGCCGTGTTGCGCACGGTCGACCGGGAAAGGCATGAAATACGCTACCCCGACCGGCAGCTTGATCCGGTCGCCTTCCTTGCCGCCCGATACTCCCATCCCTCCCGGATAATCGGGCAATGGATCGAACAATTAGGGATGGATGAGGCGGAATCCCTGGCTGAGTCCATGAGCGAGGCGCCCCCCCTGACACTCCGGACCAATACCCTCAAAATCAGCCGGGATTCCCTGATTGCAAGGCTTGCCGGTGAAGGGGCGATAGCCGTGGCAACGCGCTTTTCGCCGGACGGCCTGAACATCACCGCCCGCATCCCCCTTGCCGGACTGCTGAGCTTTAAGGAAGGGCTCTGCACCATCCAGGACGAGTCATCCCAACTGGCCGCCCTTTTCCTCTCCCCTCAACCCGGTGAGCGGGTACTGGATCTGTGCGCCGCCCCAGGTGGGAAGGCAACCCACCTTGCCCAGATAATGGAAAACCGCGGCTCCATTCTAGCGAGCGACACAGTCGTTCGAAAATTGCCACTTATCGAAGAAAATGCGCAACGGCTCGGTATTTCAATCATTACAGTCATCCCCCTTGATGTATCCGGAACAACTCCTTTGTCTGGCCACCATTCTTTGGATTCAGGCCGGTTCGACAGGATATTGGTGGATGCCCCCTGTTCAGGCTTTGGAGTGCTCAGGCGCAATCCAGAGGGAAAGTGGTGGAAAATGCCGGCCGATATTAAGGAGCTTGCCTCCCTTCAGAAGGCGATTCTCCGGAACGCAGCCAGCTTGCTTAAGGAGGAGGGCACACTCCTTTATGCCACCTGCTCAACCACGATTGAAGAAAACGAGGCGGTTATCACCGATTTTCTTTCAAAACAGCCCGATTTTATGTTAGAAGATTTAAGGGAGTTATTTCCCGCTTACACTGAACTCTTCACGGAAGAGGGCTTTTTCCGGAGCTGGCCGCACCGTCATGGAATGGATGGCTTCTTTGCCGCCAGGCTACGAAAAAACCAAATAGAACGCGGATGACGCGGATTGTACAGATTTTCGCGGATTTATTTTTGAGCATAGGTACAAGACAAAAGAAGCAAGATTATAGGGTCTTCTCTTGAGTCCACCATCGCGCGGAGAGAGCTTAATCCGCGTTAATCCGTTCAAATCAGATATTATCCGCGGTCCAGTGCATTTGTTTTTCTTTTTGACTCCTGTTTGTCCGGGTTAGGGTTTATTTGCTTTATTGTGTCAATGAACCAGGAGGTTTGAATAATGAAAAAAATTGCGCCATCGATACTTTCAGCCGACTTTTCCCGGCTGGGTGAGGAGGTGCGGGCCGTGGAGAAGGCAGGCGCTGATTATATCCATGTGGATGTCATGGATGGCCATTTCGTGCCGAATATCACCATCGGCCCCCTCGTGGTGGAGGCGGTGAGGAAGGTGACCTCTCTTCCGCTGGATGTCCACCTGATGATCGAAAACCCTGATCTCTATATCCCGGAGTTTGCCGGCGCCGGATCCGATTTCATTGTGGTTCATGCCGAGGCGACAAACCACTTGCACCGGACCGTGCAGCTCATCAAATCGTTCGGTAAAAAGGCCGGGGTATCGCTCAACCCCGCAACCCCCCTTCATATACTTGAATACATAGTGGATGAACTCGATCTGGTGCTGCTGATGACCGTAAATCCCGGCTTTGGCGGACAGTCGTTCATAGAGGCCTGTATTCCCAAGATCCATGCCCTGCGCGGCATGCTGGATAAAAGGGGTCTGGAGACCGAACTGGAGGTGGACGGCGGTGTAAAGATTGATAACATCGGCCGAATCTCCAGTGCCGGCGCGGATGTATTTGTAGCCGGCAGCGCCGTGTTCGGCGGTGCCGATTACGCAGACATTATCTCAGAATTAAAGAGACGGGCTAAAGAAACGATGCTGTAAAATCAGATCAAGGTTCTATGTTCCATGTTCCAAAATTTAGCCTTGAACCTCGAACTATGAACTTTGAACGAATTATATGGATTTTAAAGAACAAATCAGAACCGCCCTGGCTCTCCACAAACGGGTGCCGCTGCCCCCCGGACAGGTGCCCGCCGCAGTGCTAATACCTCTCTTCCTGAAAAACGGCGCCTACCACATCCTTTTCACCAAGAGGGCAGAAAACTTGACTCACCACCAGGGGGAGGTATCTTTCCCAGGAGGCGTCAGTCAGCCTGAAGATGTTGACACTCTCTGGACCGCTCTGAGAGAAACATCCGAAGAAGTGGGAATCGCTCCCGAAGAAGTGGATATACTTGGAGCGCTCGACGACTTCCTCTCCATTCACAACTACCTGGTGACCCCCTATGTGGGTTTTGTCGAAGCGGGGTACCAGTTGCGGATAAACCCTGCCGAGATCGAACGGATCATCGAGGTCCCTCTCAGCTTTATCCTTACCCCCGGCATCTTTCAACTCAGGGACTGGACCTGGCAGGGGCGTACATTCCCGCTCTTTTTCATTGACTATGAAAGCGATATAATTTGGGGGCTTACCGCTGGCATTCTCAAGCAGTTCCTGGAGATCATTTCAGCAGGGTCTTAAGTAGTCACTAATCCTTTTCCTGATATGAACTTATTTTTATTGACCTATGTACAGTTATGGGATAAGAGATTCACATTTATAGATATCGGTTTAATTCTTTTCCGGGGGAACGCAGAATGCTGAACCACTGGAGTCATTGGTGTAACAACAGGCCGCATCTGTCAGCAAAACGCTGGTAGGTGCGGTTTTCTGTTTGGGGAGATGGCCAGGAAAGATAAGACCGATACCTGAATTTCCATAAAGGAGCTATCTTATGCGCAATCTGTCGGATATGCATGAGCAATGCAAACAGTGTAAATTCAAATATGCCAGGATCGATACCGAAGGATGGGGCAACAACAGCGCCCGGCGGGTCATGTGCCCCGTCTGCGGCTGGACCAAGCTCGAGGAACACACTTGGAATGACGGCAAACCCCAGTTGGTTCAACAATGCGAGAGCCGTGGTTTCGGAGCCTACCGGCTGGTGCCGCCGTGCGGGTTTTCGGGCTACAATGCATTTCACTCCGTCCCCGACGAAGAAGTTGTCGCCCAGATCAAGGAGCTGTTGAACGTCAAAGGATGGAAAGGGTACCTGACCATCTGGGACGAAACAATCGACCATGCGCGGTTGGTTGCGGGTAGTCCGCTGCAGAAGTTAAAAGCACTCGCCAGACTTGAGCGAAATTGAAATGATGCTGGCGGAGGGTAGGGGGCCATTTGGTAGATGGATAATGGCCGCTCGGGTCAGATTTTAGACTGATGGGTCGGTGTTTTTATGCAAACAGTATGATTGCAGGCCCCATATTTACCTGCCCCATTAACTCCCCATTTCCCTCCGTGTTGATTGACAGTACCTCAACCCCAGTTATACTTGATTCAATTACGCTTTTTTAGAAATTAATAAGTCTTTTTCTTCACTTACCGGTAATTTCAGCATTACCATGGAAAAGGAGGCAGTGTATGGGAAACATCGGACAGTATCAGCAGGTTGTCGTAAGCTATGCCATTGAACTCGGAACCAAGGTCATTGCCATCATCTTGTTTTGGGTAGTCGGCCGCTGGCTGATCGGTTTGGTGGGGCGGATGCTGCAACAGGTTCTGGGAAGGCAAAAGGTCGACCCCACCCTTATGCGATATATCGGCAATTTCGTTGCTGTGACGCTGAATATCGTGCTGGTTGTTGCGATCCTTGGCTACTGCGGGATACAGACCACTACCTTTGCCGCCTTGGTGGTCGGTATCGGCATCGCTATCGGTGCTGCCTGGGGTGGGCTTCTTTCCAACTTGTCGGCGGGAATATTTCTTGTCGTGCTGCATCCCTTCAAGGTGGGCGATTTTGTGACGGCCGCCGGAGTGACAGGCACAATCAAGGAAATTGGACTGTTTGTTACCGCCATTAACACCCCCGACAATATCATGACGCTGGTCGGCAACGCCAAGATATTTGCCGACACCATCCAGAATTACGCAATAAATGATTTCAGGAGGGTCGAGCTGAAGTGCCAATTGGCCGGTGGTGCCGATCATGTAGCAGCAATGCAGCTGCTTCGCGAGAAGCTGGCTACCATACCCAACGTGTTGGCTGAACCGAAGGTTGATGTTGAAATTCTCGAATTCACACTGGTTGGACCGGTTCTTGCCGTGCGCCCTTACTGCCACAACGATAACTACTGGCAGGTCTATTTCGATGGTAATAGAACCATCCGTGAGTCCTTGGCGGCAGCAGGTTTCCCGGCGCCGATGCCTGCCCAGGTGATAGTTCTGCAAAACCCGGCAGCGTAATTGCCCCAATATAGAATCTGGCCCCAAGAGGAAGATTCGATGAATCGCAAGCCGCTCTTGTCAGCCTGTTACTGACGGGCGGCTTTCCGATTTTGCGCGGAGGTTGGCTGAAATCATCATCGGAAAAAACTCTGTCCATGTTTTCTTTCACCTCGATTTGGCTTGCGTGCGGTGAAGGGCTCTGTTAAAAAGGAAAAGCAAGGAGGGGACTGATCATGAAATGGCCGTGGAAATCGACGTCTCAACCAAAAAACGTCCGTGAATATGCCGCGTTGCGCCCACTGGCCCGATTTGCCGGGATTTCCCTGCGCGATCTCGTGGTATCGGTCGGCCCGATATTCCT
>Ga0181533_1002928_pt1 | contig 19243 bp, 28 predicted proteins | sample PEATcosm2014_Bin_45_FD_119772 | JGI IMG/M metagenome (GOLD analysis project Ga0181533, IMG submission 119772) | Peatland microbial communities from MTU Mesocosm Facility, Houghton, MI, USA - PEATcosm2014_Bin11_60_metaG | ecosystem: Environmental > Terrestrial > Soil > Wetlands > Peat | place... | reverse complement strand
AGGACTTCCGTCGTGCGAAGAGCGAGAGGGAGGGTGCGGCATAGCCCAGCGCGAGCAGGACTATGACGACGATGAAGATGGTGCCGAAGACGCTGCCGAACGGGTTGGCGAAGAACCCGGCGAGGTCGTCGGTGAGGCAGGCCAGCTCGCTGCAGCTTCCCTTCTGCCCCTGGAGTGCGGTCTTGTCAGGGTTGGTGAGGATGTACTCGCCGAGTCGGAGCGTGTAGAGCTTAATGGTTATCGTGGCGCTGGGCGCGTTGCACGAATTCCCTGCTGGCAGGAGCGGGTTGCAGGAGTTCTGGAATTTCTGCACCACCACCGGGTAGTAGACGAGCTTCTGCATCCTGGTGTCTGGGGCGTACGTGGACGAGAGCGAGTTGTTCAGGTTCGACGGGGGGGACTGGCAGGTCACGAGCCCCGCCAGCGTGTTGCAGGGGCCCGACGTGGTCGCGCTGGAGTAGAACGGGACCGCCTCGCCGACGGCGCAGAGGCTGCACTGGTTGGTGCCGGGGCCGTAGGTCCACTGGACCTGTGTGACGACGCCGTAGAGGGGGGTCTCGAAGACCTGGCCTGGGACCGAATCAGCGCCCGCCTGGAGGGTCGGGGCGGCGTTGTTCCAGACCAGTGAAAGCAGGTTGAACCAAACCGTGTCGCCCTGGAAGCCGTAGTTCCCGCCGCTGCCTCCCTGGATGACAAGGTTGATGTTGTAGGTGTACTCCTCGACCTGGCCCGTGACGTACTGCCACTGCTCGGAAGCGCCCGTGCCCGACCCAGGGATCGGGACGTAGTAGTTGACCTGCAACGGGGTGCTGTACTGCTCGGTGTAGGGGATGACGTTCTGCTGCGCCTCGAAGATGAGGGTGTCAGGGACCGCGGTTATGAGGCACTGCGTCAGTATGCCGGAAATGTAGGACGGCACCTTGACGGTGACCCCACCCGACTGGTAGGTGGAGGTGATCCAGTTGTACGAGCAGGTCCCCGGCGCGGCGACCAGGGGAGAGTTCAACGGCGAGGTCATCTCAGTATTGGGCTGGTAGCCGTAGATCCCGTTCTGCATCCCCTCGAAGCCCGGGAGGATGTCGAGACGTTGGAACGCGCCCTGGGAGCCGACGGCCAGAACCATCAGGACCGCGAGGCCTATCGCTGCCCAGAGGAGCTTCTTCCGCTGAGCCTTGGACGATCCCACGTTGGGATCACCTCCTCTTCCTGCCCGCGAACAACCAGGCTCCGACCGCGACGCACATGACTCCCAGCACGGCCTCCTCCATCTGGCCGCTGCTGGGGCTGCCACCTCCGAGGACCGAGAAGGGACCGTTGAGGCTCATGGCGAAGGTGTAGGTGACCGGCCCGGTCCCGATGTTGACGTTGACGCTCGGAGTGAGTCCCATGTTCCCCACCACGTAGACGGAGTTTTGATTCACGGTGAAGACCGCCTGGCCCTGGGCGTTGGTGTACTGGGTCTGCGTCGTCCCTCCGCCGGCGGCGGTGATGGCCCTATTCGGGACGGGCATATTGTAGTTGGTGAGCGTGACGGTCAGGGTGGTCGTCACCACCCCCAGCGGGAAGTAGACACCATTGAAGGTCGTCGGAGCTGGGAGGTAGAACGAGATCTGGGAGGGGGTCGTGTAGCCCGCTACAGGCCCGAAGACCGCAACGTGGGTCGTGAAGGCCGAGAGGTAGAGGGTGCAGCTTCCGGTGCCGCATGCAGTCCCGTCGATCGTAATCGCGGCCTGGAGTGATGTGCCGGACGAGCTCACCGCCGTCACGGTGACCTGAAACATCGTGGTGGTCAAGGTCCCGCACTGCTGGACCCCAGAGGCGCAGGAGATCGTCGTCGTGGTCGTGGTGCCTCCCCCGCCTGTGCCCGAGGCGGCGGCGGCGATTATCAGCAGCATCCCGAACCCGACCAGGGCGTAGGCGTAGGTCAGTTTCTTGGCCACGTCATTTCTTCCCCTTCAGGCTCACGTAGCCGAAGCCGACCAGGCCGAGACCGGCGATGATCCCGGTCGCACCGAGGTTCAGCCATCCTGGTAGAACTGAGCAAGCGGGCACGACATAGGTGGAGTCCTTGATCACGCCTACGAACTGGGGGATCCCTCCGGTCGAAGGCCAGGAGGCCTGCCCGGTGACGATGATGATCCAACCGGGGGGCTGGTCGCCGCCTGGAGGAGGGCCTGGCGAGTAGCCCGGCATCCCTGGGCCGAAGACCACGTCACCCGAAGGGATGGAAGTCAGGACGGTGAAGCCCGCGGGCGGAGAAGGCCAAACGCCACAGGTGGGCACGGAGGAGAGGCCTGTCGCGCCGGCGCTCCCGAGGATCAGGAGCACCCCGATCCCGATGCAGGCGAGCGCCCAGGTCTTCTTCTGGGCCATGCTAGCTCTTCTTCCCCTTCGCCTGTGCGACGTAGACTCCGCCGAAGATCAGGGCGATCCCGAAGAGTTGCCCCGCGCCGAAGCCGGACGAGGAGCTCCCCGACTTGGTGACCGTGGAGGTGGCCGTCTTGTAGAGAGTAGAAGTCACCGTGCCCGTGACCGGGAAGGTCGAAGTGTAAGTCGTCGTCTGCGTGACCGTGGTGAGGCCTCCCCCGCCGTTGATCGTGGAAGTGACCGTGGTCACCGAGACCATGGTCCCGGTCTGGGTGGTTGTCACGGTGATCGTCTGGGTCGGAGTCTGGCTCGCCGTGGACGTCGTCGTCGCTGAAGAGGTTGACGAAGACGAGGTCGTGGATGAAGTAGTCGACGTCGAAGTCGGCGTCGTCGAGGAGGATACCGCCGTCGTGGTGGTGCTGACCAGGGCGCCGGCTATGGCGAAGACCGTGGTGAAGTCCTCGGTCGGTGTCGTGTTGGTGAAGGGCGTCCAGGTCGCGCCGCTCTGCTGGCTAGTGGCCGTCGCGTAGGCCAGCCAGCCGAGGACCGAGTACCCGCAGGGGCCGCTGTCGCCCTGGAGGCTGATGAACGGGGAGTTGACCGCCGGAGCGGTGCCGCATGAGGAGACCTGGGAGTCGTAGGCGACCAGCAGGTCGCAGCTGCCGCTGGTGGAGCCGGTGACGGGGACGGAGGCGATGCCGCTCGGCCCGGAGTCGACCGGGAGAGACGGGTTAGGGTCCAAGGCCTGGGTCTGAGGCACCCCGGAGGCGTCGAACCAGAAGACGACGAAGCGCTCGCCCGTGTCGGGCACGGTGATCACGACGCTCGTGCCTCCCGCCGTCGGCACGAAGTTGTAGTAGAGGGAGGCCACCCCGTTGGAGGTGAAGGCGGGCACGAGGGCCCAGGATCCTCCGTCGACGACGGACACGGGACGCACCGTGTTCATCTGGACCAGCATGTAGACCATCACGTTGGGGGCGGTCGTCTGGATCGGGACGCTGTACGTCAGGCTGCCGGGGGCGAAGGACAGGAAGCCGTGGTCGACCGGGACGGGCGCGTTGCAGGGGATCCCGCCAGTCGTGGCGAGGGGGATGACCCCAGCGACGTAGAGGGCGCCCACGAAGATCAGCGCGTACCCGATGCCCCTCCACTCGCTCTGCTGCTTCATCGGCCTTCCTCCGTAGTTGTTGCTACCTTGCTACTTAAACATAAAACGAGGCCGGCCCTTCCGTTCGGCCGGTCTCTGAGGGGAAGTTCCAAGGTTCTCACCTTAGAGCTATGCTTTCTTTCCGAGATACTTCTCTTCCACCCAGTAGACGACCACGATCAGGACCGAGTCACCCAACAACAGCGCCAAGGCTCCCGTTCCCAGGAGGGTGGCGATGCCGAGGTAGCTGGCCAAGAAGAGGCCGATCAGACCGGCGAGGAAGATGTACATGAGTGTCTTGCTGGGGGTGGCTTTGTGTTCGACGAACCTGTTGTAGGCCCACAGGACGATGGCGATGACTAGCGCGTCGCCGATGTAGAGCCCGATGGCGTTCGACCCCGCCATCTTACCTATGTTGAGGTAGGAGGCGAAGAAGAGGCCGACGAGCGATGCGATGAAGACGGTGATCTTCTGGTCCAAGGTGCTGGGTCGCCTAGTCCGTGGCTATGATGCCGAACTGCTGCTTGATGAGGGTCGCTTGGTTGCCCGCGTTGTTGCCCGTGACGGGGATGAGGACGTTGAAGTTGGTGGTGACGGTGGAGGCGCTGCCCGCTGCCGGGAAGGCGGTCACTGCGGCCGTCTCGTAGGCGTTCTGTACCAGCCATCCGCCCTGGGTGTTGTCCCTGAGGAAGAAGGCGAGGTCAGCGTGGTGGGACAGTGTGGCACCGGTTTCTGTGACGTCGATTGGCATGTCGTCGCAGGTGTAGAGGTTGGTGGATGATGAGCCGCCGCCGGACGGACTGCAGCCCTTGAGTGGGCCGACGATCCATTCTCTGGTGGCCGCTGTGTTGAGGCCGGTGTTCACGTACACCAGCTGCGCCTGTGGCTCGAGCTGGGCCGCTGCCGCGTCGAGCTGCACTGTGATGCCCGTGATGTTGCCGAAGATGACTACGTAGGCTCCGAGCTGCACCGGGCCGGACGTCGTGACGACGCCGCCAGTGGGTGCGGTCAGGGACCCGTAGTTGATGACTGGGGCCGAGAGCGTCCCGTAGACCGTGGTCGGGACGTCAGCCGCCGAGTAGGTGGTGGCGATCTGCGACTCGATGTCGTACCTGGTTGCCGAAGTCGGCAAGGCAGCCGTGCTGCCGGTGGAGGAGAGGACCACTAGGTCCATTCCTGATGTCGCCGTGGCTGCAGAGGCCGGTACGTTGAGGATGGTGGTGACGCCGTTCCAGTCGAACTGTCCGGCGCCTGGGGAATAGCAGTTGAGGGCGTAGGACGCTCCGTCTGGGAGGTTGTTCGTCTGGCCGAACATGCTGGAGCTCACCTGGACCCACTCCTGGTAGTCGGAAGATCCGCCGGTGGCGCCGAACTCCTCAAGCCAACCGTTAGCCGGGTCGAAGCCCTGGCTGCCGGTCGCGGCAGTGCCGCTGGACGAGGCTCCGGTGTCGCTTATCTGGACGTAGGAGGGGATGCCGTTGGTACCTGCCTGGAGGGTGAACCTGTTGTCCACGAGCGAGCTGATGGATGCCGACCCGTATGGGAGGATGGTCTGGCGGACCGGGAGGTTGGACGCGAGGGTCAGGCTGTTGCTGCTGGGCCCCGTCGAGCCGATGCAGTTGAGGCCCTGGCTGGTGGTCTGGCCGTTCTGGACGCAGGTCCCGTTGACGAGCGTGTACCCAGTGGGGCAAGTGCCGTTGGTGGGGGCCTTGGTCCCGGAGAGACCGATGAGCCCTGCGAGGCTCGAGCCCAGGGTGGTGGCGAAGAGGAGGAAGGCTACGATGACGACGAGGAAGAGATGGACTGGCTTGATCGAGGATGCTCTGATTCCGTGATATGGGGAAGAGAAGCTTTCCGCTGTAGTTGAGATCTTCAACTATATTTTCGAGAGAGGTAGTAACATAGCAAGCTTATATCCTAGACTTATACCATATCAGAAACCGTGAGCACTGAGGAGCGTGCCACGGATGTTCGGAAGGTCTACTCTAACAACGGCTACCCCACGATCGGCCTCCCCAAGTGGCTGTTCAAGGACATCGACTTCGAGACTAGCTTCGTCGCGATCACGCCCTGCAGAAATGGCGGCTCCCACCTGAGCATCGTGGGCGTCGGCAAGGATCCGGTCGGGTGCAACTGCGAGGCCAAGAGATAGCATGGGCCGCTTCGCCTTCCTGAAGACCCCGAACAACATGATGATCGCGATGATCGGGACGTTGATCGCGGTCAACCAGCTGGCGATCAGGCTCTTCCCTTACAACCCGAACGCACAGTCTGTCATTTCGATACTTTCCCTGGTGGGGATCTTCACGTTCAGCTCGCTGGGCGGCATGATGCAGAGGGAGAAGGCGAAGGACATGCCACACCTGCAGAACTACTGGAGCGTCATGGAGGGCGGCGACGGCGAGTCCCACATCTTCCTGCTCCCCGGGGTGAAGTACCTCGGGAAGGTGATCGCCGAGAACAGTAGGAAGTACTCAGGCTTCGTGCTGCGACACGAGAAGGTCGACATCGGGAAGTACAAGAGCTGCACCGAGCACATCCTAATCGTGCCGGGAGCGCCGGGGGGAGAGGGCTCGCGGCGAGACGTCACTTCGCTCTTCACGGGAGTCATCGGGTTCCACGGGAGGGACTCGTGCTGCGACTACGGGACGGAGATCGGGTTCAACCATCCCGCCAGCGCGAGGATCTCGACGCTGTTCGCACCGCTCCCCGACACCATCCTCGACAAGTCCATACCGGTGCTGTACCTGGTCGACGCGCCTGGGCTGAGGGGAGACCCCTACGCCAACTGGTCCGACTTCTACGGGAAGCTGACCAGTGAGAAGACCCAGCAGATGCTCGAGGCATGGAAGAAGGGAGGCCTCATGGAGCTGGAGCAGATACAAGGCGCGAAGGCCAAGACGGAGGAGAAGGAGCCGGAGGGCGCGTTCAGCTTCCAGTTCTCCAAGGAGGCGCCTCACAAGGTGGAGGTCGGTGGACCTTGAGCCAACAACAGCAGAAGCAGGAGCAAGTGAAGGAGGAGCCGAAGTCGGTGAAGACCCTCGACCCCGCCATCGCGGTCTACTTCATGTACATCAAGGCGCAGCACCAGATCGCCGAAGTCACCCTGAGCAGGGATGCCGCCGAGTCGGCAGCCAAGGGTGCGCTCGACGCGTCCAGGGACGTGGAGAAGTGGGTCCTCGAGAGGCTGAACCAGGAGGCGCGGAACCACGGCACCATCTGGAGGGCAGCCAAGGCCGCAGGGAAGAAGGTGTTCAGGTTCACCTGGCCGCTTATGGTACTCGTCGCGGTGGCGATCACCTACATCTACCTCCAAGCCAACCCGGGCCTCAGCAGCGGCATCGCCAGGAGCTACGACGCCGACCCGTGGGGGTGGATCTTCATCATCATCTCGATCCTGGCCCTCGGCGGCTACCTGTACTGGAGGTTCGGGAGGAAGAAGCGCTAGCCATGGTCGAATGGTCGTTCTCGTCGGGCAAGAAGAAGGAGGGAGTCGCGGGGTACCAGAACAAACTCGAGGACCTCGGCGTCCAGGCCTTCGGCGACAACCACCTACAGGCCCACCAGGAGCTGCTGGCAGAGGCTAGGAGGATCCTGAGCGACCAGAGGGATGAAGCCGATGCCCTCACCAACCCGAGGAGGGCGAACACCATCAAGATCATCGAGATCAACCGCATCGTCTCGCAGGTCTCTGTCTACGCCCAGGGCGGAGAGGGCGAGAGAGAAGAAGTGGTCAAGGGGGTAGAGGCATGGGTGGACGAAGTCAACGCCATGATGGGATACCAGCTGTCCACCGCCAGCGACGAGGCGGTCGACAGGCTGACGCGAGAGGGCCTCAGCAACGCGGAGGGGATCTTCCAGAAGGCCAACACGCACGAGCACGTCACGCCGACGAAGGCGTTCCTGATTCAGGTCGCCGGGCCGAATCAATTCGGGAATAGGAACAGCGAGCAGTACATCGACGAAGACGTCAGGGCAGGCATGGTCGAGTTGAAGAGGCAGGCATCAGAACGACAACACAACAACAAGAGCGGCCCTGGGTAGCTCCCGACCCGATATTCCCCCTCGACTGGCTTCAGGCTCGGAGGAAGGTCTGGTGCGACTTCGGTAGGCCGTGGTCGTTCTATGTCGTGGGCGATGTGGACACCGGCAAGGGAGTCACGGTCTTCGCCATCTGCACGAACATCCTGGCCGAAGGTGGTTTCGTCATCGACACCTTCGGGTCGGATACCGACTCGGAGACGCTGTCGTGGTTCAAGTCGCCGTACAAGGACAGGACGGCTGCGATAGTCTCAGACGAGTGGAAGGGCGTGATCCCATTCAACTGTCTCAAGGTGTCCGACTTCAGCGTGGCCAGAGCCAAGGAGTTCGACGTGGTGGTGACCGACAAGGTGTTCTTCAGGGACGAAGTGGACCACTACGCCTCGCTGGGGCGCATCTTCAAGGTCTGCTCTGCCAGGAGGGGGTACAAGCAGGAGCCGGGGAAGCCGATAATGGCCCTGGCGGTGAGGGAGGCGCGGAAGGTCATCCGGTCGCAGATAACCGCCAACATGAGCAAGGACGAGCAGGCCGCGCAGTGGGCCTTCGTTGACCTCAACGCGCAGCGGGCGCACTCTGGGATCACCCCGGTCGTGGACTCGCAGAGGTGGATGGACGTCCACGTCACCTACAGGGATCTGGCGAGCTACAAAGTGCTCAAGGGGTTCGGGCCGCAGGTGAGCCCGGACGAGCTCGATTGGGTATGGCACCCAAGGTTCAAGAGCAAGTGGATGCGGTCGCCGTACAGGACGAGGCAGTTCTGGGAATCGTTCCTCCGCTCGATGCCCGTCGACATGTTCGTGTCGCTCGACAGGGCCAACGGGGTCTGCTTCGGTGCGATCGGCGACATCTCTTGGGTCAAGTTCAAGGGGTACGACCTGGCGCGGATGCTCGGCATAGAGCCAGACTTCGAGGCCGCCAAACCAAAGACCCTCCCGGCGAAGGACCAGCCGGGCGGCAAGAAGTTCCAGACCATCGCCCTCCACAGGAGGGTGAGGGAGCTGGCGGGCCAGGGGATGACCGACATCCAGATAATCGCGCAGATAGAGAAGGAGACGGGGATCAAGAGGACGAAGGGGTTCCCGGCGTACCACCGGATAGGAGGAGGGTGCAACTGCGAAGAGTACAGCGGGAACAGCGCATGACCGCGACCTGGAAGCAAGAAGAATGCCGCAGACTGAGAACCGAGATATTACGTAGGATGGGAGGAGGCTGCGGCTGCGAACAAAGCGTAGAATAAGAATGAGGACGTGTACTCCCCCCGCTCCCACCAGTAAGAAGAATAATTTTCTCGGAAAAAGGTTTTGAGCCGTCCTAGCACGCTTAAGTAGCAGTATACACATACTGTTACGGTTGTGCCAAGAAGAATAGGAAAGTTCGCCTTCGATATGGGGCTGGACTATGTTGAAACGAAGGGGCGACTCGTGGCAGCCATTGCCGACGTACGGTTACAGGCCTTGGTCGACCTGCTGCCAAAGAAGAGGCTCGCCTCCTACTCGGTCCTCCTGACCCAGCTCGCCAACGGCTCCCGGGTGTCCGAGTCCTTCGATGCCGTGAAGAGCTGGGGGACGGATTTCGGGAGGGAGCAGCAGGTGAGGGTCCGCAAGCTGGGGAAGAGGGTCGGGTGCCTTGAGTGCGGGCTGACCTTCAGCGTCAGGTCCAAGACCAATTCCCCGGCCATGCACACCATGGAATCAGGGCACTCCGCCTTTGAGAACATCGAGAACTTAGAGAAGAGGCTGATGGTCATCCCCTCGGAGTGCCTGGATTCTGATGCCCCTCTGGTCGCAGAGGCGTTCGCCAGGGGGCTGTCGATAGGGTCGGTGAAGGTCTTCGCCCTGAGGCACCTACACTTCAACACCCACGCCTTGAGGTACTCCAAGATAACGGCCTTGTCGAACGAAGGGCAGCCCGCGCAGGTCGTCTCCAAGATCACCCACCACAAGAACCTCAACTTCATCGTGGACTACACATCCCAGAAGGCGGCAGACGAAGTGCTCAGGAGGTCGGTCGAAGCTTGAAACTATCGTTGTATTTCTGACTGTCTAAATCAGGGGCAGGAGCCGAGTCTATCTCGGCCACGCCCGCGTCGTGTTTGGTTAAGACACGCTCGCTTCTGCTTCTAATCTACTCTTTGCCCTTGTGAGACTCAACCCAGGCCGTTAGGACTTTGTGAGCTTCTGCAGCTCTCCTGCGTTCCTCTGGGCTGATTCTCTGGTTCCTTGACTCTACGAGCGACCTATTCCTTGCCTCGTTCATCGCTTGCAGGAGGTGGACCCTGTCCTTCCTCCTTCCTTGGAGCTCGTCCCAGCGCATGTTGGCGAAGGTCACGGACTCGCGGGCCTCGGTCTGGTTGCCGTAGTGGATCTCCCTGCTGTAGGTCCCGGACCTCGAGGGATGGTCGTAGAGGCTTCTGCCGCTGACGGGGTAGTGAGAGCCATCGCTTCTGCTCCTGTAAGATGGCATTGAAGGGGAGATTGCTACGTTGCTATTTACGTCTTCATGCCTCCAAAAAGAGGAGGCCTGGACCCTCCTTACGAGAAGTCCAGGATGATGTTCGACGAGCCGCCTCCAGAGGCAGCCGTCACGGTGCAAGTCAGCGAGGCCAGGCCGGAGCTGATAACGAAGGTCCCGGAGGTCCCGGTCCCGCAGGTGGTGTCCGCCGAGCTCTCCCAGGTGCCCGAAGTTGAGGACGCGCCCGAGATGCTGACGTCGACCGTGAAGTTGTCGCCGGCCGCTGCGACGCTGGCCGGACCGCAGGCGATCGAGGCAGCGTTGGCGGTCCAGGACGTCGTGCAGGGGCCGTTGCCGCTCTGGGCGTTCACGACCGAGGCGGAGATGCTGGGTGCCACTTCGTAGGGCGTGCTGACGGTGGCGGTGTAGCTGAGGAAGGCCATGACAGCGGAGGCCGACCCGACCAGCAGCACCACGACGAGCATCGCCTTGAGGCTGACCGATAGTTTTCCTTTCACCTTTTCACCTCGCTCCCGCTCCAACAGAAGCAAGCAAGAAATCCGAAGCCTTCTCGTTGATTGTCACCATGCCGAGTCCAGTCACGGTGCAGAACCGCGCCTGGGAAGTGGTTGTTTAGAGTAAAGAGAATCGACCAGTTGGACCGCCAGGGTCGCATCCTATTGTCTCTGTACTTCATTCGAGAGGCGCGATTTCTCTCTGGATGCCGAGTTCTCCAGAGGGCTATTGCTTCCTTCTGCGACATCCTCTTGTGTCGCTGGTAGCGTCCCATTCCCGCTCCCTTGCGATTGTAGTAACGCCTGTTGTACAGCAATTTGTACAGGTTCATATCATCTATGGGGCGGAGGGGGTCCCACCCTATTCTGTAGGAGACTTCGATGTGCTTCCAGAAGAGTCTCCAACGAGCCTCTACCTTGGGGGGCTGGCTTTCGGGGTTCAGTCTGGACCCTCTCCCGGTGTGTGAGCGCTAGACGGCGGCTGCCTGTGCTTTCGCAGGGCTGGTAGGACGACGGAACCAAACAGAATCCCGGCGACTATGGCCCAGACCAGGGCGGCCAGCTCAAGGAGGGTGCGCCTGTTCAGGCCCAGGCCGCCTACGCCGAAGAGGAGGGGGACCGCGCAGGTGAGGAGGATCGCGAAGACGATCCCGGGGAGGCTCGACGACATCTCGCCCTTCACTGGTGCTCCCCCTTGATCACCAGGCAGACGGTGAGGTTGAGCACCCCGACGACGAGGAAGAGCCCGATGGTGAGGGCCACTGCGACCGAAGTGGGCGCTGGGACGGCCAAGACCAGGGCCCCTGCCGCCGCGAAACAAATGAGCGCGAGGAGGAGGTTCGGCTCAGACCTGCTCGCGGTCGTGGTCAGGCGTTCCTCCCCCTGACGAAGCTGCGGACCTCCGAGTTGAAGTCGCGAACCATCTCCCTGGGGGAGGAGGCCTGCGCCATGGAGACGAGCTTGCCGTAGGTCCTGTTCAGGGCCTTGAAGCGGGCGACCTCCTCCTGGAAGCCGACCCCCTCGCATTGTACCTGGGATTCGAACCTCTTCCTGGCGTAGTCGTAGAGCTCCAGGTCGAGCTGGTTGCGCTCGGAGATCAGGCGGATCACCCGGTCGGGCAGGTCCCCGAGGCGAGGCCTGCTGAGCACGACGTTCCTCTTCGAGTAGTAGACCCACCTCCACAGGAACGCCTTCTTGAGGAGGATCAGCGACTCGTCGAAGCGCTCCTGGATCCCGACGACAGGAATGAACCGGTCGATGTTGTGCTTCGCCCAGCCTAGAGCGTCCTCCGTCGTCAGGCCTCCTGACAACCAATAGGTCTGCCCGTTCGACGCCTCTGGGTCCATCCCCTTCCCCAGATAGTCTTCGATGCTCACGCGACCGCTCCTGACGGCATCGTGGAGCGGCATCCGAGGGTCTTCGCGGACGTAGTAGTAGAGGGAGACTACCCGGTCGACCGGGTCCCTGAGCATCGTGACATAGGCGGCCCTCCCGAGGCCGAGGTACCTGTGCCACCCGAAGGCGATGTGGCCGACCAGCAGCCTCGTGTCGTCCAGAGGGACGCCCCTGACGATGTCCAAGCCCTCCAGCTCCAGCCGATCGAGGAGCTGCTTGTTGTAGACCTCAAGGATCCCTTTGTGCTGATACTGCCGCTCGATGATCTTCCGGAGGGTGGTCCCCGCCGTCTTCGGGATGTGCAGGAAGACCAGGGTGTCGTAGTCGCCGAACCTGCCCCTAAGCATAGAGCCTCATCTCCTCGACGCTGAGCACAGGGACGCCCGAGGCCCTGCGGATCGCCAGCGCGTAGGCGTCGGAGCTCTCCCAGTACCAGTAGGCCTTCCTCTCCTTGAGGGCTTTCGACTTGAACGCGACCACGTTGGGGAAGGTGTTCTCGGTCGAGTCCGGGAGCATCAGCAGCTCCACGCAGTCGACGCGGTTGTCCGTCAGCCAGGCTTCGGTTTCCGCCCTCCGGCTCTCCGGGCGGGCGGTGATCACCGCGTCGAACAGCTTGTGGGTCAGGTAGGGCCTGCCGTCCAGGGAGAGGACGCCGTCCAAGTCGGTGCAGGGAGGCCCGGGGTACCTCCACCAGGAGGACATCAGGCTCCACTCGAGGGCGTTGCGGTCGCTGCGAGTCTCCAAGGCCTTGACTCCGAGCTCCCTCCCCGCCTCCGAGGTGTAGAGGCTCGCCAGCTGCACCTGGACGTCGGGCCTGCAGTCCTCCAGCAGGGAGAGGACCTCGCGCTTCACCTCGCCTGTGAAGGTGCCGTCGTCGACCACCAGGACCTTCCTGACCTCCCTGACGTCGGTGAACTCCTGGGTGGCCGGGACGTTGTGGCTCTGCCAGATGACGCCGTTGACGAAGTCGTCGGGGGTGCTCAGCGGCCGGCCCCAGATCTCGGAGAGGACGGTCGCGGGGATCAGCCCGGCGCGGGGGATCCCGATCACGACGTCGTACTCGTTGGGGAGCTGCTTCGCCAGCTGCCTGGCCATGGCCACGCCTTCCTCGTAGGTGACGACCCGGCGCTCTCCGACCCGCAGCCTCCAGAGGCGGTAGCGGACCTTCCTGGCCGCGACCAAGAGGCGAGGGTGGGACCTGACGAACTCCTTCATGTTTTCCTGTACTCCTGGCAAACGTAGTAGCCCCAGGTCCAGCTGCAGGTCCAGGTGAGGTAGACGTAGTACGCCGCTCTGCAGGTGATCGTGTAGATGCCGAAGCGCTGCGTCGTGTTCTGGACGTAGCCGTCGTTCTGAGGGCAGGAGGGCAGCGAGCGGAGGAGAGAGTGGTCGAAGTACGGCACAGAGTACCAGCAGGCGGCTACAAGGGCGAGGACACCAATCAACGCGAAGATCTTGTAGGCCTTCCTCATCTGGGGCCCATCCTCCAGTGCATGCAGAAGGCGCAGTCGCCGCAGAGGCAGCCCGGGGGGCAGCAGCCCGGCTCGCACTCGATGGGAAGCTGGAGCTTGCTCCACGCGGCCATGTCACCCGAGGACCTCTCGTCTTGCGTTCACGGCCCAGGTAGGATAGCACGGATTTGGGTCCCTGGCGAGACTGGGTTGTGTTCGGGAGTGGCACCCCGACCGTGAAGCTATATTTGACGGGCCCTCGGACGACACGATAGGAGGATTATTGAGCTCAACCAGGAGTTTGTGGACTCCTTCTTCTACCGCCGGATCGAATATTCTCTTCGCTGTGTACTTTCCGTGCAGCTTTCCTTGCTTGGCATTGTTGTTAGCTAAGTGCCTCTGCGCCCATTCGAGCGCCACTTCTGCTTGTCTCTTCTTTATGATTAGGTAGGGCAGGAGGCCCGTGAGGAAGGTGACCAATGATTCATGCCGCTCTACCTCGAACTTGTAGCAGTCGCGGTACTCTGTGTTCAGCACCCTGATTCTGAAGTCAAGCCTTCCTCTGAACTCGTAGTAGAGGTACTCTATGAGTTCGAATGAGGTGTTCGAAATGTCTACCCTGATGGCCCATGACCCGGGAACCTTGGTACGGGATCTCTGGCCTCTTTTCATACAGATGGAACCCTCCCCGTCCACCAGTCCTGCGACGTATGCCCAGTTGGGCCCCTCAGACACTAAATGGGTCCCCCCTTGGTGGTTATATGACGGGCCCTCGGATGAGTTCGCGTGGAAAAGTGGCTGAGCGGAAGCATAGGAAGAGAGAACTCAAAACCACCGTGAACTACGCGGCCTCGAGCACCCTGAAGACCAGCATCCCGGCAGAGATAGTCAGGAGCAAGGGCATCGAGGTCGGGGACCGCCTGCACTGGGACGAGAGCGGCGGCTTCGTGAGGTTCAGGGTGAAGAAGGTCGTCGAAGAGGACAGGTAGGATCATCCGAGCCAGCCCCTCCTGTGCGCTTCGAGAGTGAAGGCCGTACAGAAGACCACGACGCAGAAGATTCCCACAGCGGCCAAGCCTCCGATCAATCAATGCCCCGCCTCCCTGACCCTCTCCTCCAGCTCCATCTTCTCCACCAGCTCGTCCCTCTCAGCTTCGCACTTGGAACAGCGGCGATCCTGCGACACTCCATGAGGACAGGTGACGTAGATCTTCATCCTGGGGCGGGCGGTCACTTTCGCAGCCCTCCCCTCTTCTCGCGCCTCTTCCTCTTCCAGTACTCGACCTCATTGGCGAAGGCCTTGGCGCGGTGGTAGCGGCTGAGCAGCCTGGACATCCTCTGCTTGACCGCGGCCTCCGAGATGCCGAGCCTGGCGGCCGCCTGGGCGTAGGTCTTGACGTTGCGCTCGAGCAGCATGTCGAGGACCTCCTGCTCCTTCCCCGTGGACCCGAAGAGGATCGCGCCCGTGGTCCGAACCGCCCCTGGCGATACCTTGGACGCGCCACGCGGTACTATCGCCCTTATCTCCTTGACAGAGTGACGTTGCTTCGGGAGTATCGGGCTGGCGGTCACTGTTTCGGTATTCGAACCTACACTCCCTGCCTCTTTCAGTTGGCTCTTCCCCACCACGGATGTCAAGCGTGGTCCTCCCTTGATTTGACGCGGGCGATGCGCCTCTTAGACTGCCAGTCCTTGTTACGTTGCTCTGCCATCCTGGCCTTCTCCTCCCCGAGCCTGTCCAGGACCTTCTCGACCTTGTCTGGGTCGACGACAGCCCGCACGGTCCTTCCGCCCTCCGTGATTGTGACTCTCAAGCGCGAGCCTCCGCCTTGCACTCGTCGCATCTATCCGGACTGACTATCCTGACGGTGACGGCCTCGCCTACCTTCAAGGGATAGTCGATCAGGTGGTGGCCGCAGAGTAGGCTGCTCAAGCTCTGGGCTCCTGTTCTGACCTCAGAAGGATGACCGTTATCTTGGTCGCTCCCGCAGTATAGGCCTCGGCGATGTCATCAGCGATAGATTCCAGATTCAATTCGGAGAGGGCCGACTCCATCTCTGTCGCGAACTTCCCTGAGAATACCTCCTTGCCGCGCCATGTCGATCCCCTGACTCTGATCTTCATCTGCGGGATTCCTCCAGCCTCTCCAGCATCGCGGCGTGCCTCAGCAGCCTCTTGTGCAGCTCGTGCTCCGTGTAGGTGTTCCAGCGGACCCTCAGCCAGAAGCGCGACTGGGCTACTGCGTCCTTCAGGCCCTTGAGGGTCATCTCGGGGAGGGCCTTCAGCGCGTGGACCTGCTTGTGGGTCCTCAAGCCTGGTCCCTGGCCTCCTTGGCTTCCTTCGTCCTGGAGAGGTAGTGGCCCCTGCAGAAGTGCTGCTTGCCGAGGGTGTAGACTGAGAGCTCGTCGCCCTGGCCGAGGACCTTGCCGCAGCCGGGCTCGCTGCAGGTCGGGTACTTCAGGTGGGCCGCGGGCTCTGTCGGAACGGCGGAATTGTCGGAAGGCAGCGCGGGCTCGGATTGCGAGGAGACGCTGACCTGCTCTGGCTCAGTGATCAGCTTAGCACCTGGGGGCGCCTGACCCTGTGTGACCGTCTCGTTCTCGTCCGTCCTGGTACCGCCTATCAGGTAGACCGTGAACTCGCCAAGATCACTGACCAGCAGTCCGTCCGGGTAGCTGTAGTTGGGCACCAAATCCCCTAACCCGTCTGACACCTGTTTCAGTGCTCTCCTGACCGATTCGGGCTCGAAACTACGGCGTTCCCCTAATCTGCCGTTTTTCTGGGCTAATTGGATGGGCGTCCACGCGAGCCCGCGCTTGTCGTCGGGGTCCTGCTCGCTCGAGAGGAGGCCGGCCTCTTCCAGCGGCTCTAGGAAGGTCTTCCTGAGCCGGTTGGGTCCCATCTTGAAGTTGAGGGAGCGGGCTTTCGCGAGGATCTCCTTGGTGGGGACCGCGTGGTACCTCTTCTCCGTCTTGGAGCCAGTGCCGAACGTGGTGGCTGCAGCCTCGTAGGCCCCTACGACCGCCTGTTCGTAGAAGTCCACCTTGTACCTGGGGATGCTGGCCCAGGTGCTGCTGAAGACCAGCTTCATCGCCCTCTCTACGTCCGCCGCAGTCGCCACCACGGCCCTGGCCTGCCCCTTCACCACGAGCTTCGGGCGCTGGTCCCCGGCGATCATCGCGAGGATGTTGACGTAGCTCATCAGCGAGCGGAACTGGCGCATCCTCAGGCCCGACTCGTGGGGGAAGAGCTCGTTGAGCTGCTCGGCGAAGGGGTTCAGAACGAAGTTGTCGCGGTGGCTGCCGCTGCCCTCCGACCCTCCGAGCATCCTCGTCAGCTCTATGGCCTGCTTCACCCTGCTGACCTCCTCCCTGGCCGCGACCTCGAGGTCCTCGGGGAACATGTTCTTCAGGACGAAGGAGGGGAGGCCCAGCAGCTTCGACGTGAGGCGGTTGGCCTCGAGGTACTTCTGCTGTGTCATGTTCGGCGACACGATGACGCAGCGGGACTGGAGCTCCGGCCACATCGACCAGGTGTCCTGGTCCTTGGCGGAGGCGAAGATCATCGTCGGCCAGCCGACCAGCAGGATCTTCTTGGTGCGCTGCTCGCCGGAGGAGGAGCGGTCGACCGTCTGGTACAGGGACTCCCACTTGTCGTGCGAGAGGATGGGCTTCAGGGCCTCGAACAACGCCACCTCGGGGGGCTCCAGGAAGACCAGGATCCTCCCCTCCAGGTTGACCCTGATCATCGCCTTATTGGCCAGCTGGCGGAGCTCCGACCTGGCGGCGCTGTCCTTGTCGTCTGCGTCGAGCCGCTCCCTGAGGGCGTCCATCCTGCCCTGCAGGTCCTCGTGGGTCTCGGGGTCGACGGCCTTGCCCTCCTCGTAGAAGAAGGCCTTGGAGCTGGAGCCGGTGAAGACGACGGCGTTGGGGAAGAGACCGGTGACCAGGGAGATGGTGTAGGACTTCCCCTCGGAGGTGGGGGCCATCACGCCGAGGTTCAGCGGGTTCGACGTGAAGCTGGAGAAGCAGACGACCAGGTTGTGCTCGAGGAGGTCGTCGTCGTCCTTGATGAAGGTCTCGAGGTAGGTGCGGATCGGGTCGTGGTACTTGACGGCGGCGGGGGCGGACTGGTCGCTCATCGGTGGTCCTCACACCTGTAACCTGTAGCCGTGGAGTACATGACCGCCCTCTGCCCACAGAAGCACTTGTTGCCGGGCCACCACATCGAGGGGTTCTCAGTGATAGTCGATGCGAGCTTCCAGAGGTCGGGGACCGCGCTCTGTTGCTTGCCTTCTGGGTAGTACTCTTTGAGTAGGGCCAGCATCTCCTGTCGGTTGCTTCCTGCCATGACTCAAGCAGACTCCTTGGCGGGCTCTGCGCCTATCTTGAGGATTGTCCATCGGTGCACTTTTCTTTGGTCGCCATGTGAACAAGGAGCGATTGCTTCCACTTCGAGTCCGCGTCCGTCCGCTCTGATGTAAGTCCTGATTGCGAACCCCTCCGCTATCTCGAGGTACGACTGATGCCACCACAAGCTTGAGACGTAGACCGTCGACCCTGTGAGCCCGACCGAGACGACGAACAGCGACCAGTTGTTAAGGAGAGGGATCCCGCCCAGCGACCAGGTGAGAAACATCGTCACGTGGCTGACCATTTCGACAGAATCGAGTGCAAGCAGGACAGCCGTCAGAAACAAGAGGGCAGGGAGTCCGAAGGCCCTGATCGCTCCGACGAGCCCTCTGCGAAGTGCCAGGGCGAAGAGGGTCAGACCCCACACCACGAAGGCGACAGCCCCGTACGGCTGGAGGTCGTCGCCATGCTGGAAGGTCCTGTCGACCGTCAGGAAGAACCACTGGAAGACCCCGCCGTCGTGAAAGGTCGCAACACCCGCAGTGAAGAGAGCGAAGGTCAGGCCTCCGATGATCACCAGGGCAGTGAGCAGCCGCGCAGGGAAGCGGGGTGCGAGGGGCCTGTGCAACCAGGAGAGATCGAGGCGCTTCACAGTCAGCAGGGGCAACAGCAGGGCCAGGATTGCGAACCCCTCCGCTATCTCGAGGTACGACTGGTGCCACCACAGGCTTGAGACATAGACCGGCGACAGATCCGGGGAGTACGACTGCATGAAGGTCACGCAGGAAGCGACCAGGGCAGGGCCTTGGCTACCCCATTCCTGAGTGCAGATTGGGAATGTCAGGCCAGTGGTCTGCACCGGGGAGAAGCGAGACAGCACAGCGAAGGCCGCAGCTGCGACCAGGAGCGACGCCACCACCAGGACGAGGGTTCTCCTACTTCTCATGTATTCGAAAAGGCCAGATCTGAGGCTGCGAGTCATTTGGAGAGCTCCGAAAGCAACCTCTCCAAGTGTTCGATTATGTTCCTCGTTTCATCTATGGATTGTGCGAGTGACTCGATGACACCTTCCTTCAGGCCCGGGTTCTCTTCGAGTTTTTCCTTGAGGTTCTTTAGCTCTGGCTTTGCACCTGGATAGCTTGCTAGCAGAGCCAACCAGAAAGGCGTCTCCCTAATGTCGAGCTGCTTCTTCATCTCCGGGTGTTTGTCAACGACTTCCCGCAAAGCGAGCTGCCAGAAGGTCAAGAATCCCTTCACTGTTATTCGATAACTCTTGGTCTTCAGACCCGTAGGCTTGAAGACCTTTTCCTCCGCGATTTCGATGAGACCGGAGCGTTCTGCTTTCTTCACCAGATCCCAGGCCGTTGCATGCTTGAGACCGAGAGCTTTCTCAATTTGGTAAGGGTTCATCTGGCGGGTGAGCAGCTGGTCCTTCAGCTCCGTGAGCTGGCTCTTCTTGTGGGCGAGGTGCCGCCTGTCCATCTCCACCTGCTGCCGCTCGTGGTTGCGGTTCACTTGGCATCT
>Ga0181533_1002926_pt1 | contig 19247 bp, 19 predicted proteins | sample PEATcosm2014_Bin_45_FD_119772 | JGI IMG/M metagenome (GOLD analysis project Ga0181533, IMG submission 119772) | Peatland microbial communities from MTU Mesocosm Facility, Houghton, MI, USA - PEATcosm2014_Bin11_60_metaG | ecosystem: Environmental > Terrestrial > Soil > Wetlands > Peat | place... | reverse complement strand
GATATCGTAGCCGAGGCAGGTGCCGCGGCCGTCGTCCGGCGTCAAAAGCCCGCACAGCATGCGGATGGTCGTGGTCTTGCCGGAGCCGTTGGGGCCGAGGAAGCCGAAGATGGTGCCGCGTTTGACCTGCATCGACAGGTCGCGGACCACCGGACGGCCGCCGAACGATTTGGTCAAGCCGTGCACGTCGATGACGATGTCGGACGGGACTACCGCATTCATCGCGACGCCTCGGGTTGCGGCTTTGGCTTAATCGGCGGCAACGGCGTCACGTCGACCGGCTGGCCGACGCGGAAGGCGGCGGGCTGTTCCGGCCGCGCTTCGATCAAGAACACGAGCTTGGAACGTTCGTTCAGGCTGTAGATCACCGGCGGCGTGAACTCCGACTGGCGCGCGATGTAGCTCACCCGCGCCGTGAGGTTTTGCGCGCAGCCGTCGCAGCCGATCCGGACCGTGTCGCCATAGCCGATATCGGGCAGCGTCGCCTCGGGCACGAAGAAGCGCACCTTGATATTGCCGGGCGGCAGCACGGCGAGCACCGGGCGCCCGGCCGGCACCATCTCGCCGGGACGGTAATAGATCTGCTGGACCGTGCCCTCGACCGGACTGAATACGCCGCGGCGCGCCAGCCGGGTCTGCGACGAATTGAGCCGCGCCTGCGCATCGCGCAGCACCGCTGTCGCGGCATCGAGATCCTTCTGGGTGCCTGAGCCATTCTTGGCAAGCTGATTGGCGCGATCGAAAGTCTGTTGCGCATTGGTCAGCGACGCTTTGACCTGGGCGAGATCGGCTTGCTGCAGATCGTCGTCCACGGTGAACAGCGGCGCGCCGAGTTTGACCAGCTCGCCCTCGCGCACCGAAAGCGTCTGCACCCGGCCGACTTCGTCGGGGGCGACGAAAATCAGGTCGGCCTCGACCCAGCCTTGAAAAACGGGGTCGCTCTTGTCGCAGCCCGCCAACAGCAGCGCCAGCGCGGCGACAACGGCCGCGAACGAAACGGCGATGCGGTTGGTGATACGGTCGACGATGCTGTTCATGACCGCCCCCGCGCAACGAACAGACAGTCGAAATAGGCGCGCATCATGGCATCGACCGCGAGCGGCTCGAAACGGTCGAACAGGCCGCTCCAGACGATGGCGATGATGGGCGGCGCGCCGAACAATTGCGGAAATCGGATCAGCGCGTCGCTCGAGAGTTCGCCGCGATCGAAGGCGCGGCGGAACAGTTCGCGCGCCGCCTTGAGCACGCGCGCAAGCACCTCGCGGTAGTAGAACTCGGCGAGCGCGGGAAAGCGCGGTCCCTCGCTGATGATGAGCCGGATGACCTGTTTGCGCTTGGTGGCGAAAATCTCGCGCATGAAAACCTCGATCGCCTGGTCGACGATCGTGCGCAACGGCAGGTCGGCGCTGAAGGCAGCTTCAAGGCTGCCGACCACCGGGCCCATTTTGGCGCGGATCAGTTCCTGAAACAGGCTCTCTTTGTCCTTGAAGTGGAGATAGATCGTGCCCTTGGCGACGCCGGCGCGTTGCGCCACGTCGTCGAGCCGCGCCGCGGCGAAACCGCGCGCGGAGAATTCGTCGAGCGCGGCATCGAGGATCGCGTCGCGCCGCGCCGCGGTCTTGGCGAGACGTGCCGCCGAACCCGCCGTTTGCCGCCGGGCGGCGGGCCGCCCCCGCCGGCGGCGTTCGAGCGCCGGTTTGCCGCGCGCCGGCTTGACCGTTTTTTCCATGGACTTAAAATGACTGACTAGTCAGTCATTTTCAAGGCCGGCAACGCCCCGGCGCGTGGCGGGGCAAATACAGTCGGGATGGCCCCGCGCCCTGCCCGCCAAACCGGTGGACGGAAAGTCCGCGTGAAAGTCCGTAGAGAATGAGCGACGCGGGCCTCAGCCCTTCTCGTCGCAGGCCCAGGCGCGCACCACGCAATCGCGGCCGCCGTATTCGAAGCAGCGGCGCATCGACAGGTTTTCGGCCGCGCCGAGATGCGAGTTGAGCGCCCAGCCGAACGAACCGCAGGGGTTTTTGGCATCGACCGCCATCGCCGCACAGCCGCGCCGCACCACGCCGACCACCCGGCAACTGCCGCCGGCGCATTTGTTCATGGCCGCGGCACGGGCGTCCGCTTCGTTGCGGTAGTCGAAGCCATAGCCGTAAGCGCCGCAAACGCCCACGGCCAGCGCGCCGGCTGCCTGGGCGGTTGCAATTGCAACGATCAGGATAGCGAAGCACGCAACGGCGAGCGCGAAATTGCGCACGAATCTGAGCATGGAGCCCCTCCCCCAGAGGAACGGCTTCAAAGCTACCGTGGAAGGGTTTCGAGATGGTGAATCAGTGTTATCCGATCCCGTCGGCCTCATACCGGACCGTGACCTCCGTCACAGACCCCTTTCTTGGCGCGATAATCTCCCCGATATTGTAGCGGGCACGACCCATGGGGGACGGAGAAATGGCAATCGGCATCGGCAGACGGCAATTCCTATCGGCGCTCGGCGGCGCGGCGGCGTCCTGGCCGTTCGTCGCCTGGGCGCAGCACAGTGTGCAATAAGTACAATGACGATAGATCGCGTTATGCTGGCTAGATCGTGAGATTACTGAAACGCCTATTGCACCGCCTGCTGATCTTAGCGCTGGGAATCCTCAGTATCTGGCTGATCGTTTTTGTCTTTCGATTTACCGATCGCAGGCTGCCGTTGGTCTTGGCGTTGGCCACCACTTATGGAATCGCGGCTTATATTGTCCTGCCGCGCGCTGTTCGGATGGGCCTTAAAATACTCCAGCGCAAACGGGTGCCTCGCTTCACGATTACCGGCGACGGCTTGCCCGGTGATCCGGTCAATCTCGTACTTATAGGAACGCTCGAGCAGCTTCATGCTGCTTTTACAATGGCCGGCTGGTCAGAAGCTGATCGGCTGGGTGTGGCAAGCTCGTGGCGGATGATCCGTGCATTCGCATTGAACTCACCCTATCCGACCGCCCCGTTCAGCACTCTCTATCTTTACGGACGCGGACAGGACATCGGCTTCCAGAAGGCAATTGATAATAGCCCACGGAAGCGCCATCACGTTCGATTTTGGGCGTTGAGCCTCGCGCGCGCCGAAGCCACAGTGGGAACAACCGCCTTCTGGCTGAACACGGACCGGCCACCGCGTAATGCACACGCTCTTTGGGTCGGAGCCGGCACCAAAGATACCGGTTTGTCGCTGACCAAATTGACGTTTCAGATCACCCATTCCACCGATTCAGATACGAATGCCGAACGCGATTACATCATTGCCGAGTTGCGCGATAAACGAGTTATCGCAGACGCGAATTCCTACCGATCCGGGCAACGTTTGCCCTTAGAGCCCGTCAACCACTATATTACTGATGGCGAAGTTACGGTGGCGAGGCTGGCGCCTGTCTCGGCAAGTACGCCCCCCGCATGACGCCTTCATAAGTCGGAACCGCTGCTCATGTCACGCAAATCTTGGTCAGCCGCCGTAGCAATAACGCTTCTTCACGCGAGCTTTTCCGCTCCAGCTCTCGCACAGGAGAAATATCCGGCGCGGATCGTCCAAGTGGTCGATCCATACCAAGCCGGCAGCACGACCGACATTCTGGCGCGGGCGCTGGCAGTGGGCCTATCGAACGATTTGGGGCAGCAGTTCATAGTCCTGAACAAAGCCGGCGCGGGCGGGACGGTTGGGACGGCTTTCGTTACCCGGTCAAGCCCTGACGGCTACACCCTGCTTTTCGCGCCTGTCGTCGTTTTGTCGGTGGCGCCGCAGATTCGGCCGCGGGCCGAAGTCGGTTACGCTCCAGGGGCATTGATTCCGATCTGCCAGACATTCGTCAATACGATGGGGCTTCTCGTCAAAGACGACTCTCCGATCAAGACTCTGACGGATCTGGTGCGTCTCGCGCGCCAACAGCCCGGGACGTTGAATTACGGCCATCAAGGACTTTCCAGCATTCCGCAGCTCGCGATGGAAGCTTTCCTTGATACGGCGCAGGTGAAGATCCATGGCATTCCCTACCATGGCGATCCCGAAGTCGTGACCGATCTTCTCGGCGGCCGCATCGATGTTGCTTCGGTGGTGCTCGGTGCGGTCGGCATCGCGGGGCACGGTGCACGGATCATCGCGGTCTTCGCGGATGAACGACACCCGAGCTATCCCGAAGCGCCGACCGCGCGGGAACAGGGATTTGACGTCGCCCCGACAAGCTTCGGCGGCCTTTTTGCCCCGTACGGAACGCCCCAGGGAGTTGTCGACACGCTGTCGCGTTCATGCGCAAAAGCGGCGAAAGAAGACGTCTACGTCGCCGCTGCGCAACACGCCGCGCAACCGCGTTCGTATTTTGCAGATCGCGACGAGTTTCAGGCGAGACTGCAACGTGACGTCGAGGCGAAAAAGGAGATTCTGGACAGACTCGGACAGTCGGTGAGAGAGTAGTGGCGGTCATGCGGCGAGGCGAACCCACCGCCTGCTAGGCTCCACACAATTTCAAAGTTCACCCGATGAATTTAGGCTAACATGTGCCGGGTAAGTGACGATGGCTTCGAGAGGATGACATCCCATGCCAATCGATCTTGGACAGGTGGACTGGGTCTATGTCGCGGTGCTGGCGGTGTTCGTTTTTGTCGCGAACTTGGTAGGCAACCTGTTATCGTTCAACCGTCGGGGGCTCGCCGCTGTGCTGGCGGCGGTGTTGTTCGCGGCGATATTCGTATACTGGACCTATTACCCCCACGGCTTACCGCTTCCGACATCGATAGCGGCTCAGAAGTCTCCCGTTACCACGGTCGTGCCGGTCGCCCCGCCAACCCCGCAACGGCCTAACAATCCAGTCACGGACATCACGCCGGCCCCGGGCACTTCGCGATAGGCTCCCATCGCCGACGAGGTGATCGCGTGAAACTTCCTCGCCGTCGATTTCTGCATCTGGCAACGGGCGCGGCCGCGCTCGCGGCCGTTTCGCCGATCGCGAGCGCGCAAACTTATCCCGCGAGGCCGGTGCGCGTCGTTGTCGGCTTTGCCGCCGGTACAACACCCGACATCTATGCGCGCCTGATCGGAGAATGGCTCTCGGAGCGGCTCGGGCAACCATTCGTGATCGAGAACCGGCCGGGCGCTGGCGCCAATATCGCTACAGAGGTGGTCGTGACAGCGCCGCCGGACGGCTATATGCTTCTATTAGTCGCCGCACCGAACTTGATCAACGCAACCCTCTACGACAAGCTGAACTTTAATTTCATCCGCGACATCGCGCCGGTCGCGAGCATAGGCCGGACGCCGTTTGTCATGGTGGTCAATCCATCATTCCCGGCCAAGACCGTCCCCGAGTTTATCGCCTATGCCAAGGCCAATCCCGGCAAGATCATCATGGCGTCGGGCGGCACTGGAACATTGACCCATGTGACCGGCGAATTGTTCAAGATGATGGCCGGCGTCGACATGCTTCACGTGCCTTATCGCGGTGAAGTGTCCGCGCTCACGGATCTCCTCAGCGGCCGGGCCCAGGTTATATTTACCCCCATTATCACGTCTATTGAACAGATCAGGGCCGGAAGGCTTCGCGCGTTGGCGGTGACCGCCGCGACGCGCTTGGAGGTGTTGCTGAACGTTCCGACCGTGGGCGAGTTCGTGCCGGGCTACGAGATGAATGGCTGGGTCGGGATCGGTGCGCCCAAGAACACGCCCACCGAGATCATCGAACAGCTCAACAATGCCATCAATGCCGCGCTCGCCGATCCTAAGATCAGCGCCCGGCTTGCCGACCTGGGCGCGTCAGTGCTTGCTCTCTCGCCTGCCGACTATGGCAAGATCATCGCAGATGAGACCGAGAAGTGGGCCAAGGTGATCAAATTCGCGGGCATTAAGCCGGAGTGAGCGGACGATACTGGACGAATTGCCGCATGACGGTAAACGCCGCATCGAGCGCGCCGAGATTCCCTGCGGCTCGTAGCGGACTGTGGCGTGACGGATCGACTGTAGCCGATTGGTGATATTGTGACGGTGCGCTCGCTCCGCTGCGCGGGACGATAATGGCAGGGCGTCGGCTCGGCCCGACGCGACGAAGAGGATCGCCATGCTGATCGGTGTGCCGAAGGAGATCAAGGACAACGAATATCGCGTCGGCATCGTGCCTTCGACAGTGCGCGAGCTCGTCGACAAGGGGCACCAGGTTGTGGTCGGAACCGGCGCGGGAGCCGGCGCAGGGCTTTCCGACGGCGATTACCAGGCCGCGGGCGCCGAGATCGTGCCTGATGCCGACGCTGTGTTCGGCCGCGCCGAGCTGATCGTGAAGGTGAAGGAACCGCTCGCGGCGGAACGCAAAAAGCTGCGGCGTGGGCACGTGCTGTTCGCTTATCTGCATCTCGCGGCCGACCGAGCGCAAAGCGAGGAACTGATGGCGGCGGGCGTCACCGCGATCGCCTACGAGACGGTGACGTCACCGCAGGGCACGCTGCCGCTCCTCACGCCGATGTCGGAAGTCGCCGGCCGCATGGCGCCGCATGTTGGCGCGCACTGCCTGGAAAAGGAGAATGGCGGGCGCGGGGTTCTGCTCGCCGGCGTGCCGGGTGTCTCCGCGGCCAGCGTCGTGATCCTCGGTGGCGGCGTCGTCGGAACGAACGCAGCGCAGATCGCCTCCGGCATGGGCGCCGACGTCACGGTGCTCGATCGCAAACCGGAGGCGCTACGCCGCATCGCGGCCCAATTGGGCAGCCGCGTCCGCACGCTGTTTTCCACCCGCGACGTGGTGGAGCTGCTCTGCCGGCGCGCCGATCTTGTCATCGCCACCGTCCTCGTGCCAGGTGCGACCGCACCGAAACTGATCTCGGCGCAAACGGTCAAGGCTATGAAGCCGGGATCGGTGATCGTCGACGTCGCCATCGATCAGGGCGGCTGCGCGGAAACCTCGCGGCCGACCACCCATTCGCATCCGACCTATGTGGTCGACGATGTCGTGCACTATTGCGTGACCAATATGCCGGGCGCGGTGGCGCGCACCTCGACGTTTGCCTTAAGCAATGCGACTACGTCCTTCGTCCTGGCGCTCGCCGACAAAGGCTGGCGGCGGGCGCTCGATGACGACCCGCATCTGCGTGCCGGCCTCAATGTGCACGACGGTCGCATCACCTATCGGGCCGTCGCCGATGCGCTCGAGCTGCCGTACACCCATGCCGATCACGCGCTGCGACTCTGAGCGGTTTTCGGCGCGTCGTTGCCGGACGAAGCAAGCTGCCGAGATTCGTCACACCCCTCTTTTAGGCGACAGAGACTTCGCCCCACGCCGCTCTTATTGGGGTTTGATGCCGGCTGCCTTCACGAGCGGCTCGTTCTGCTCGAGCTCCTTGCGGACGTAATCACCAAACTGGGCCGGCGTCATGGGCATCGGCTGGACGCCGAGTTCCGACAGGCTTTCCCGGACGCCCGAATCGTGCAGTGCCTTGGTAACCTCCTCGTAAAGCCGCTGGATGATGGCGGGTGGAGTTTTGGCGGGGACAAACACACCGAACCAGAAATTATACTCGGAGTTGGGAAAGCCAGCCTGAGTGGTGGTTGGCACATCGGGCAATTTCGGTGAGCGCTCCAAGCTGCTCACCGCCAGCGCAGTGAGCTTGCCGTCGCGGATGAGAGAAAGCGCAGGCAACAGCGGACAAAAGTAAAAGTCGACTCGCCCGGTCATGACGTCGGTCAGCCCTGCGGGCGACCCTTTATAGGGTATCGGCTGTGCTTCGAAGCCTGCGGCACGAAGAAATCGCACGGAATTCAGATGGGCCGCACTGCCTTCTCCGATGGTGACATAATTCATCGATCCTTGCCGCGCTCGAGCCGCTGTGACGAACTCGCCGAGGGTCTTGATTGCCGAATTGGGAGAGACGACCAACACATTGGCCATATTCGCCAACGGAGTTACCGCGACGAGGTCGCGCAACGGATCATAGGGGATGTTCGCAACCGTCAACGGCACGATGGTATAGGCCGAGGAGGCGACCAGGATCGTGTAGCCATCGGGCTCGGCCTTCGCCACCGCTGCGGTGCCAAGCGTAGTCGATGCCCCAGGACGATTTTCGATGATGAGCGGCTGGCCTAGCTGTTCTTGGATCTTGGCAAAAATCGTGCGCGGAATGATGTCGGCAGCGCTGCCGGGGCTGAAGGGAACGATCGCCCGGATCGGCCGCGTCGGCCAGTCTTCGGCCCATGACCGAGTGTAGAAGCACTGAGTGCTGCAGCCGACCGCCATCAGTGCAACCGCGCAAAGCCACCGACGCCACATCATGGTCTCCGTTCAGGATCGATCGCGTCCCGGGTCTTGCGGCAACGCGCGGTCAAGGCAAAGCGCGCTCAAAGGCGCAGGAGTTTCTCGGCATTCCGATGCGCGATCTTTTCCTTGTCGATATCGTTGAGCGACAGCTTGGCGAAAAAGTCCATGCCGACGCTGTTCGCCTCGTACGGCCAATCGACGGCCCAGATGATCGCGTCCGCGCCGAGCGCAAGGAGGGTGCAGACGAAGGCGGGCTCGTACCAATTCCCGCTCGTCGTCACGACCAGATTATCTTTGATGTATTGCAACGGCGTCTTCTTCAGGCCGCGGCGTGCCGCCGCCTGATAGCTGTGATCATTGAGGCGATGCATGGCAAAGGGCAGGCCCTCGCCCAGATGGCCGAGGATGATCTTGAGCCGCGGATAGGCGTCGAAGACGCCCGCGAACATGATCCGCAGGAAATGGCAGCTGGTATCGATGGCGAAGCCCCAAGGCGAGCCGCGTAATTCCTCGAAGCCCTTGAAATACGCATTCACCGCGTCGGGATGCGGCACCGTCGGATGCAGATAGATCGGCACCTCCAAGGCCTGTGCGCACTCGAAGATCGACCAGTATTTCTTATCGTCGAGGAAGGAGCCCTGCTGGTGGCCGTGGATCATCGCACCCTTGAAGCCCAATTCCTTGACCGTGCGCTCGAGCTCGCGCGTTGCCTCATCGGGATCGGCCGTCGGCAGCGCAGCGAAGCCGGCGAAGCGATCGGGATGCGCGTTGACCGCTTCGTAGAGGCACTCATTGGCGTCGCGCGCCATCGGAATCGCGATTTCTTTGCCGAAACCCTGCGGGCCTGGCGCGCCAAAAGACAGCACCTGCATGTCGATGCCCGCCGCATCCATGTGGCGCAGTCGCTCGTCGCCAAGGTCGAAAAGCTGAGCCGGTATGTCGTGGCCCACTTGCGCGCTGCGACTCGAGAGGAAAAAATTGCGGTACTCGGTCGCACCGACATGCTGCCGATAGACCGCCGTCGTGAAATGCTCTTCGATCGCGATAATTCTCATGATGTGATGGATTCCCGATTTCATTTCGCCACAATGGCGGAGGTCAGTCGCATCCAGTAGGTCTTGCGACCCTGATCTGCATTTTTACGTTTTGAGAATTGATCTGTCGCCTCCCCCAACGTAACTGGCTTCACGATCGATTTTCCGAGTGTCGCGATAGCTCGGGGGGCCTGAAATGATCCCAAGCGGGGAAATTCACATCAATTACGGATGTTTACGTAATGGATGAGGCGTCCTTCGAAACGCGGCACCCGCAAATCCCCGAGTAAGCGCTTTCAGGGCTGTAGCAGCATTCGCGATTCCCGGTCGATCAGCGACATTCTCCCCTACGCGCGGCTGCGAGGCTGAGGTAACCTGAGCGAGGACACCTACGACCCTGGGGGGCATGCACATGGCGAAACTTCCTCGCCGCAAATTCTTGCAACTGGTGGCGGGCGCCGCGTTGCCGGGCTTGCCGCGGTCGGCGTCGGCGTTCGATTATCCAACGCGGCCGGTGCGCATCATCCTCGGCGGCCTTCCAGGGAGCCCAATCGACTTTTCGGCACGCATGATCGGGCAATGGCTTCAGCAGCGGCTCGGGCAACCTTTTGTCGTCGAGGACCGACCGGGCGCCGGAGGCAATATCGCCACGGAACAGGTCGTGCGTGCCGCGCCCGACGGCTATACGCTGCTGATGACGCAGGCATCGAGCGCGATCAATACGACGCTGTATAGCAATCTGACCTTCGATTTCTTGCGCGACATCGTGCCGGTTGCCAGCGTCATTCGTATTCCACTCCTGCTTGCGGCAAACCCGACATTTCCCGCCAAGACGGTCGCCGAGCTGATCGCCTACGCCAAGGCCAATCCAGGACTGATCAACTGCGGGACGCCCTCTGTCGGAACCGCGCCACACGTCGCCGGCGAACTGTTCAAGATGATGGCCGGCATCAACATCAATAGCGTTCCTTATAAAAGTTCGGCACCGCTGCTGACCGATCTGCTTGGTGGCCAAGTGCAGATTTGCTTCGATGCCGTGTTGGCCACCATCGGACAGATCAAGGCCGGCAAACTCCGCGCGTTGGCGGCGGCTACTGCAATGCGCCTTCGGGAATTGCCCGATATCCCGACTGTGGCGGAAACCTTGCCCGGCTTCGAGGCGAGTGGCTGGTCCGGTTTCTGCGCGCCGAAGAACACCCCGGCCGAGATCGTCGACAAGCTCAATGGCGAGATCAACGCCGCCCTTGGCGATGCCGGAATCACGGCGCACTTTACCGACGCCGGCGTCATACCCGTTGCGGGCTCACCCGGCGATTTCGCCAAGTTCATCGCCGATGAAACCGACAAATGGGCGAAGGTGATAAAATTTGCCGGTATCAAGGCGGAGTGAGCAAACGAGTCGACACGCTACGTCTTCTCCAGCTCGGCTCGCACCGCTTCGAGCGCCTCCGGTGTGTCGACGTCGGTCAGCGCCGCGGTGCCGCTCGTCGGCACCTCGACCACCGCTTCGGGATAGCGGCCGATCAGATAGCGCGCGCCGACATCGCCCTCGACCGTCATGAGATCGGGGAAGAAGCGGCGCGACCAGACCACCGGGTTGCCGCGCTTGCCGTCGATGCTGGGCACCGCGATCAGCGCACCCTTGTCGGGTTCGATCGCGCCGATCAGACGGTCGATCAATCCTGAGTCGACCTGGGGCATGTCGCCGAGACAAACGATGACGCCGTCGACGTCCGCCGGTAGCGCGGCGATGCCTGACTTGAGCGAGGTGCCGAGACCAAGAGCGTAATGCGGGTTGTGCGTGAATTTCACCGGCAGGCCGGCAAGCGCCGCCTCCACCCGCTCGCGCTGATGTCCGGTGACCACGACCACCGGCCGCGCCCGCGATTGCAATGCCGCGGCGACGACGATGCGGATCAGCGGCCGGCCGCCGATCTCCGCCAGGAGCTTATTCGGCCCGCCCATGCGGCTCGACCGCCCGGCGCCGAGCACGACGGCTGCGATGTTACGGCCCTTTTCGGGGACCGGCTCCTCGCGCGGCTGCGGCCGGGTCACGATTTCCATCAAGAGCCCGCCGACGCCGAGACCGGTAATGTCCTCGCGCGGCACTTTGAGCCCGGCGAGAAGCCGCATCAGCACCCAATCGAAGCCGTTTTCCTTGGGGCTGCGCGCGCAGCCGGGCGCGCCGATCACCGGCCGGCCTTGCGCCGCGCCGATCATCAATAGATTGCCGGGATCTACCGGCATGCCGAATTGCTCGACCTCGCCGTCGATCGCTTCCAAGGCCGCGGGGATCACGTCGCGGCGATCGGCGATCGCCGAGGCGCCGAACACGATGACGAGTTCCGCGCCGGCTTTGAGCACCTCGCCTAGCGCGCGGGCGAGCGCTGAGCGCTCGTGCGGCACCCGCCGCTCGGCGACGATCGTGGCGCCGGCCGGCGCCAGCCGCTCGGCGGTGATTTTGAGCGTCTTGTCGATCACCTTCGACGCCAGCCCGGGCAGCAGCGTCGACACCACCCCGACCTTGCGCACGCGATAGGGCGCGACCCGCAGCGGCGGTTTCCTCACCGTGCCGAGCGCCGCGTCACGCGCTTTGCCCTCGACCGCGAACGGGATGATTTTCACCGTCGCGATCATCTCGCCCGCGACCACCGGCTTGAATGCCGGCAACGTCGCGAAGGTGATCGCCTCGTCGACGCGATTGAGCCGGTCGACGGCGTCCTTGTCGACGACGAGAACGCCCGCGGCTTGCGCGAACAAATTGGCGCGCCCGGTAAAGGCGCGGTCGACATGCACGCCCTCGCCGGCGACGGCCTCGGCGATCGCGGCGGCGGCTACATCCTCGGACACGTCGCCCGGTTCGAGCCGCGCGACGACGATGTCCTTGATGCCGGCCGCTTTCAGCGCCGCGACTTCGACGGCACCGATCAGCGTGCCCTTCTTGAGCACCAGCGTCCCTTGCCGGATGGTGTGAACGGCGGTGGCGCCGAGCGCCTCCTGCGGCGCTACCGCCCCGAATTTCATGACGCGGCCCTCGCCCCCACCCTACCCTCCCCCGCAAGCGGGGGAGGGTTCATTGATGTTGCCTCCCCCGCAGGCGGGGGAGGATAAGGAGGGGGCGCAGGCTCGACCTCCTCGCGCAGCCGCTCGGTGATCTGCGCGATGATCGAAACCGCGATCTCGGCCGGCGACACGGCGCCGATATCGAGCCCGATCGGCGCATGGATGCGGGCGATGTCGGCGTCGCTCAATCCCTGCTGTTTGAGCCGCTCGACGCGACGGGCATGGGTCTTTCGCGAGCCGAGCGCGCCGATATAGAAGCAATCGCGCTTAAGCGCATGCAGCAAGGCCGGATCGTCGATCTTCGGATCGTGGGTGAGCGCGACGAACGCGGTGTAACGATCGACATTGAGCGGCGGCAGCGCCTGGTCCGGCCATTCGGCGATCACCTTCACGTCAGGAAATCGCTCCGGCGAGGCGAAGGCGGTGCGCGGATCGACGATGGTCACGTCATAGCCGAGCAGCTTTCCGATCGGCGCCAGCGCCTGGCTGATATGCACCGCGCCGGTGATCACGAGCTGCGGCGCCGGCACGAAAACGGTGAGGAAGACGCGTCCCTCCGCGGTCTCCTCCATGCCGCTCTTGCTGGTGCGCAAATGGTAGGCAAGAACCTGCCGCAGCGGATCTTTTGCGATGTCGGCTGATTTCACCAGCCGTTGCGCGCCGCTCTCGACATGAGTGACGACGATCGCCGCGCGGCGCGCCGCGCGCTCGGCATTCAGGGCAATGAGGATATCGAGTTTCATGTTGCTATCCCGTTCGTCATTCCGGAAGCAGCGCGAAGCGCGGCTGTCCGGAATCCATAATCACCAAAAAAGAGCTTCTTGCTCCGTGGCTATGGATTCCGGGCTCTCGGCCGGAGCCTGTCATCGGGCCGGCCGGAGGCCGGACCCGTTGGGCCGAGCCCCGGAATGACAGTTACTCCACTTTCTCCACAAATACCCGGATGGTGCCGCCGCATGACAGGCCGACTTTCCAGGCGGTTTCGTCGGCGACGCCGAATTCCAGCATTCTCGGCTTGCCGCTCTCGATCACGTCGAGCGCCTCGGTGACCACGGCGCCTTCGACGCAGCCGCCGGACACCGAGCCGAGGAAATTGCCGTCGCCGTCGATGACGAGATTGGAGCCGACCGGCCGCGGCGCCGAGCCCCAGGTTTCGACCACCGTCGCCAGCGCGACCGCGCGGCCGTCTTTACGCCAATCCTCGGCGGCTTTGAGAATGTCGTTGTCGGTCGAGAGCATGGCGGCCTCCTTTATTTTGCTCCTTCTCCCCGCGTGCGGGGAGAAGGTCGTCTTTCATTCGCTATATTCCACCGAATATAATGCGTCAGGCGACCTTTTGCAGCCAGGTTTTCGGGTCCCCGGCCCGGCCGCCCCCGTGCGCCAGCGCGCCCACCAGGGCGGCCATCGAATCGAGATTATGGATCGGCCGGAACTCGTCGACATGCGGCAGCATGCTTTTGATGCCGCGGGCGCGCGCCTCGAAGCCGTCGAAGCGTAACAGCGGATTGAGCCAGACCAGCCGCCGGCACGAACGGTGCAGCCGGTCGATCTCGAAACCGAGCGTGTCGTCGGCATCGCGTTCGAGCCCGTCGGTGATCAGGAGCACCACGGCCCCCTGGGAGAGCACGCGGCGCGCCCATAATTTGTTGAAATTGCGCAGCGACGAGGCGATCCGGGTACCGCCCGACCAGTCCGGGACCGCCGCCGAGCAGGCGGCCAACGCGTCGTCCGGATCGCGCTCGCGCAGCGAACGGGTGACGTTGGTCAGCCGGGTGCCGAACAGAAAGGTCGCGACGCGTTTCCTCGCATCGGTCAAGGCGTGCAGAAAATGCAGGAAGATGCGGCTGTACTGGCTCATCGAGCCGGAGATGTCGAGCAGCGCGACAAGCGGCGTCGGCTTGGTCTTCGGCCCGATGAAGCGCAGATCGATGAAATCGCCGCCGCCTTTCATGCTGGCGCGCAAGGTGCGGCGGATGTCGATGACATGGCCGTGCGGATCGGGCGCGAGGCGGCGGGTGCGCACTTGCGCAAGCGGCAACACGAGCCGCGCCATCGCCGCCTTTGCCGCGGCGATTTCGGCTGCCGTCATTTGCGCGAAATCCTTGCGCTGCAGCACTTCGCGGTCGGACACGGTCAAGCGGGCGTCGAGTTCGATCTCGCGCTCCTTTTTCAGCTTGTCGTCCAGCCCTGCGAACAGGGCCTCGTGCACGCGCGTGGCACCGGCCTGCGGCGCTTGCGGCACAGTCGGCGCCTGCGGCAGCATCATCGCCAAGAGCTGATCGACATAGCCGCGGCGGCGAAAGAAGATGCGGAACGCCTGATCGAACAGGATCGTGTGTTCGTGGCGTTTCACGAACACCGCATGCAGCGTCCAGTAAAAATCCTCGCGCGTGCCGACGCCGGCCGCCTGCACCGCTTCGAGTACGTCGAGCACCGCGCCGGGTCCGACCGGAATGCCGGCAGCGCGCAGCGCGCGGGCGAAGTAGACGATGTTCTCGGCGAGACGGCCTTGCTGCTCCCTCTCCCCGGAGGGGAGAGGGTTGGGGTGAGGGGGTTCGGATCTATCGATCATGGCTCCTCGAGCCTCTCCAGAGATATTCCTGCACCGCCCGAGCGCCTCACCCGGCGCGCTACGCGCGCCGACCTCTCCCCACGGGAGAGGTAAAACTACTCCGCCGCCCGCAAGTCCGCCTTCACCTCGTCGAGCAGTTCCTTGACCTTACTGCCTTCGAGCCGCGCGATGTCGTCCTGATATTTCAGAAGCACGCCGAGCGTGTCGGAAACCGTGGCCGGATCGAGCGCGACCACGTCGAGCTCGGACAGCGCCGCCGCCCAATCGAGGGTTTCAGCGACGCCCGGCGATTTGAACAGATCCTGTTTGCGCAAGGCCTGGACGAAAGCCACCACCTGCTCGGACAGTTTCTTGCTCACGCCGGGCATCTTGGCGCGCACGATGGCCAACTCGCGCTCGGCGGTCGGATAACCGACCCAGTGATAGAGGCAACGGCGCTTGAGCGCGTCGTGCACTTCGCGGGTCCGGTTCGAGGTGATGACGACGATCGGCGGCTGCGCGGCCTTCACCGTGCCCATTTCCGGGATGGTGATCTGGAAGTCGGCGAGGACTTCCAACAAGAACGCTTCGAACGCCTCGTCGGTGCGGTCGATCTCGTCGATCAACAGCACCGGCGCGCCGGCAGTGTCCGGCTCGAGCGCCTGCAGCAGCGGCCGCTTGATCAGAAAGCGCTCGGAAAACACGTCGTGTTCGAGCCGGGTGCGGTCGTGCTCGCCTTCGGCTTCGGCGACGCGGATGGCGATCATCTGCGCGGCGTAGTTCCATTCATAGACCGCGGCGGCGACGTCGAGACCCTCGTAGCATTGCAGCCGGATCAGCCGGCGGCCGAGCGTCGCCGACAGCACTTTGGCGATCTCGGTCTTGCCGACGCCGGCCTCGCCTTCGAGAAAGATCGGCCGGCCCATCTTCAGCGCCAGATAGAGCACGGTGCCGAGCGAACGGTCGGCAAGATATTCGGCCTCGGCCAATAGGTTGACGGTGGCGTCGATGGAGGCGGGCAAAGGTCGGGTGGCAGGTGTGTTCATCCGGGCAATGTAGCCATCCGTGGCGCGTTTGTCGCGCCGGTTCGCTTCCGAGACTGCATCCCGCCCCACGCTTGCGCGGGGGAAGATCAGGGTGTCACCCGCATCTTCCCCTGTCCCAGTCCAGCGAGCTCCTCGCAGGCCGGTCCACGATCTGCCGACCGGGCGGTGTCCGGAGCCGCCCGGGAGCGGATGTATCGTCCGCCCGCGGGCACCGCACTCGCTCCACCAGTCGGGAGTACCCTCGCGAAGGCGTCCCTGATGAGCAAGCTGCGCCTTATGTAACCGTTTAGAGGACGACTGTCAAGGGCGCCGTCGCTGACAACATGACATCCCTTCCAAATGCGCCACACGCGTTTCCCGGGTGCGGCGCAGCGGAATGTTGCGCTGCAGACCCGGGATCGGCGCAGCCCGGATCGAGCAACGCGAAATCCGGGATTGTGACCGGAGAGGCTGGCCCCGGATTTCGCTACGCTCATCCGGATTACGCTTGCTATATTTGCACGCGGTGGACGACCGCACCCAAGAACCGCCGAACTTCAGGATGCGCAGGCTTCGAAATGCCGCAAGTCGTAACGATAGCAGAGAGAAAGGCGCGAGAAGCGGCGCGGCGCCGGGCCGCGGTTGCCGATGTCATCCTCGATCTGAGGCGCTACGGCGCAGAGCATGGCGGGCGCTTCCTCGTCTTCGGATCGGCCGCCGAGGGCCGGATCGGCGCCGACAGCGACCTTGACGTGGTCGTCGATTTTCCGGCCGGCGCGGAAATGCTCGCGGTCGAGCATGTCGAGGAAATCTGCAAGAAATGCCGCATTCCGGTGGATGTGCTTGCCAAATCGGCGACCAAGGCAGCGTTTCTCGATCGCATCAGCCCCCGTACTCTGGTGATCCCGTGAGCGACGGCCGCTGGATCGACGTGGACACCGACATCGCCACAGCCGTCGGTCACTTCGGCAAGGCCGTCGAAATCTACCGCCTGGCCGATTTCGACGCGCCTGGTCTCCAAGGGTACAAGGCCTCCGCCTCCTTCCAATTCGCCGTTCAGGCCGGCTACACGGCGGCGGAGAGCGCGCTGAAGCGCATCATGGACATCCTTCGCGAGGAGCAGCCGACCGGCGAGGAGTTTCACAAGGATCTCGTCATCCGGCTTTCCCGACCGCGCACGGACGCCTATGCGCGGCCCGCGCTGCTTACGGAGGCGGTCGCCAAGGACTTGCTGGAGGCGAAGCGGGCCAAGCACCGGGCCAGGCATTCCTACGACGACTTCGATGCCGCGAAGGCTGTGCCGACAGTGGCGGCCATCCAACGTCTCGTGACGAGCCTGCCCGCGGCGGTCGTCGACTTTCGGAAGCAAGTCGACTCTGAGGCGGGCGACGACGAGTTCTTGCCTACCTAAAAACGGCGATGGCCGGATCAAGTCTCGCCATGACGTCGGTGGTGAGATCGAAGACGGATCGAATTGGTGCCGTCGTTCCGATCCGCCTTCCGATCACTCCCCACCCTTCCCGATCGCATCCGCCACCGCGCGGCGGGCCAGCACGCCGACCAGATGCGCGCGGTATTCGGCGCTGCCGTGGATATCGCTGTTCATGCCGTCCGAAGGAATGGTCAGGCCTTCGAGCGATTTCGGCGCAAAGCGCTTCTTCAGCGCTTCCTCGAACGAAGTGACGCGGAACACGCCGTTCGAACCGGCGCCGGTGACCGCGACGCGGATTTCGCTGCCGCGCTTACTCACGAACACGCCGACCAGCGCGAACCGCGACGCCTGATTGCGGAACTTCTGGTAGCCCGCTTTTTTCGGGATCGGGAAGCTCACTTTGGTGATGATCTCGCCGGGCTCGAGCGCGGTCGAGAACATGCCGGTGAAGTAATCGTCGGCCTTGATGCGGCGCTTATTGGTGATGATGGTGGCGCCGAGCCCAAGGCAGGCCGCGGGATAATCGGCGTTGGGGTCGTTGTTGGCGACCGAACCGCCGAGCGTGCCGCGGTGGCGCACCGCCGGGTCGCCGATCAAGCCGGCCATCTTGGCCAGCACCGGGATCGCCTGCTGCACCACCGGCGAATCGTTGACCTCGTAATGACGCGTCATCGCGCCGATATTGAGCGAGCGCCCGGCAAGCTCGATGCCTGACAGCCCCTCGATCAAGGCCATGTCGATGACTTGCGGCGGACCGGCCAGCCGCAGCTTCATCGTCGGCAACAGACTCTGGCCGCCGGCGAGCAATTTGGCGTCCTCGTTCTTGCCGAGCAAGCCGGCCGCCTGCCGCACCGTCTGCGGGCGATGGAAGGTGAAGGCGTACATCGCAGTCCTCCGTTTAATTTTCACCTCTCCCCGCGTGCGGGGAGAGGTCGAGCGAAGCGAGGGTGAGGGGGCCTATCCACGATTCTGAGCCCAGCGGAGAGGCCCCCTCACCCCGACCCTCTCCCCGCAAGCGGGGAGAGGGAAATTATTCATTCACGCCGCGTGCGGCAGCTTGTTCGACTTCTGCAGCGCCGCCCACACCGCCGCCGGCGTCGCCGGCATGGCGATTTGTTCGGTGCCGATCGCATCAGTGATGGCGTTGATGACGGCGGCCGGCGCGGCGATGGCGCCGGCCTCGCCGCAGCCTTTGATGCCGAGCGGATTCGACGGGCATCGCGTCACCGTCGTGTCGACCTTCAGCGTCGGAAAATAGTCGGCGCGCGGCATGGCGTAATCCATGAACGAGCCGGTGACGAGCTGTCCGCTCTTGTCGTAGATCGCACCCTCGTAGAGCGCCTGGCCGACACCTTGCGCGATGCCGCCGTGGACCTGGCCCTCGACGATCATCGGATTGACCACGATGCCGAAGTCGTCGACCGCGGTCCAGGCCACGACCTCGGTGTTGCCGGTCTCGGGATCGATCTCGACTTCGCAGATATGGCAACCGGCCGGGAAGGTGAAATTGGTCGGATCGTAGAAGGCGCCTTCCTTCAGCCCCGGCTCGAGCTCCTGGCCGGAGAATTTGTGCGCGACATAGGCATTGAGCGTGACCTCGCCCCAGGCCGCCGATTTGTCGGTGCCGGCGACGCTGAACTTTCCATCCTTGAATTCGATGTCGCCTTCGGCGGCTTCGAGCAGATGCGCGGCGACCTTCTTGGCCTTGGCCTCGACCTTGTCGAGCGCCTTGACCAAGGCCGACATGCCGACCGCGCCCGATCGCGAGCCATAGGTGCCCATGCCGAATTGCACTTTGTCGGTATCGCCGTGCACCACCGAGACATCGTCGATCGGTATGCCGAGCCGTTCCGAGACCACCTGCGCAAACGTCGTTTCGTGGCCCTGGCCGTG
>Ga0181533_1002923_pt1 | contig 19267 bp, 19 predicted proteins | sample PEATcosm2014_Bin_45_FD_119772 | JGI IMG/M metagenome (GOLD analysis project Ga0181533, IMG submission 119772) | Peatland microbial communities from MTU Mesocosm Facility, Houghton, MI, USA - PEATcosm2014_Bin11_60_metaG | ecosystem: Environmental > Terrestrial > Soil > Wetlands > Peat | place... | reverse complement strand
GCCCCGCGACCTGCTCAACCGCCTGATCGTCCCCCTGGAGAACGGCGTCGACTACGTGAACATCGCCCGCGCCGGGACCAGCGTGGCGGTGCCCTTCACCTGCCTGCTGATGCTCAGCACCAATCTCGAACCCCACAACCTCATGGACGAGGCCTTCCTGCGCCGGGTCCGCTACAAGGTGCACGTCCCCGATCCCACCCGTGACGAGTTCGCCGAGATCTGGCGGCGGGTCTGCGCATCCCAGGAGATCCCCTACCGCGAGGAGGTCATCTCCGACCTGATCAGCCGGCACTACGTCGCCAAGGGGCGGGCCTTCCACGGATCGCACCCCCGCGACCTCCTCAACCACGTGATCCACCTCTGCCGCTACCTGGGGCGCGACCCCGAGCTCACCAACAAGCTCCTCGACGAGGCCTGCGAGACCTACTTCGTCGACGACTCGACGGACATCTGACCGGCGCCCCGCGACGCCGGGGGACTGCGGAGGGCAGGAACTCCCGACCCGCCCGTGAAGAGGGACCTCCGCCACGCGCCGGTGGGCCGCTGAGCGCCTTCCCCCCTGAGCGCGCACCGAAGCCAGGGTGCGGCCCCCGGGTAGACTGGGACCCCTCCGGGGCCGGTAGCTCAGCTGGGAGAGCGCTGCCCTCGCACGGCAGAGGTCCGGGGTTCGAATCCCCGCCGGTCCAGAGGGCCCCACGCGGCAGGCCGCATGGGGGCCCCTCGCTGTTCTGACAGGGGCTCGTCGCCCCTCGCCGGCCCGGCAAAGCCGGACTCGGCTCACCCCGCCTCGCGGGCGCTCTACTGGGAATCCCCGCCGAGTCCCGGTTGCGGGCGGAGGGTCGACACCGCCGGTCCACCAACGGGTGACAGCAGCCGGGCGCGGTCTAGCACCATCCTCCTGCGCTGTAACCCCATCCGGGCCCCACTCGACCAAGGAACGAGATCCGCCGCTGGCGGGCGCAGACGCGGCTGAGCCTGCGCGAGTACGCCCGCGCCGCGGGGACCTCGGCCTCGCGGCTCTCGGCTATGAGCACGGCACGGTCGCGCCCACCACCGATGTCCTCGGCCGCCTCCGCCACGTCGCCGACACGGTGAGCGACAGCTGATCCGCGGCTCCCGAGGCGCGCGACCAGTCCGGTCTTGGCCAGCACCCCGAAGGTCCTTCCCCGCCTGGTGGACCGCATCCTCTCCGGCGGTCCTGGAACGAGGAAGGGCGCCCCGAGGGGCGCCCTTCTCCCGACGGCGCGGTGGCCGCGCCTAGGTGGCCCGCCGCTGCCAGCGGGTCTTTTTGAGCATCTTCTTGTGCTTGTGCTTGCGCATCTTCTTGCGCCGCTTCTTGATGACCGAGCCCACGCGAGCCTCTCCGTGCCAGGTGGCGGACGCGCCGCCTCCGGCCAGTGATTGATCCTATGTCGCGGGGGCCGACTATACGCGCTCCGCGGGATCGGCCGCTCCTGAGCCCCCCGCGCCGGTGCTCTCCCCGGGGTCGCCATCCTCCCTGCCGAGCGCCTCGCGAAGCCGGGCGGCGGTCACCTCCAGGTGCTCGGGCAGGACCTTGACGTCGGCCAGCACGGGCATGAAGTTGGTATCGCTGTCCCAGCGGGGGACGACGTGGAGGTGGAGGTGGTCGACGCTGGCGCCGGCGGCCCTGCCGAGGTTGAATCCGACGTTGAACCCCCCGGGGGCCATCTCCCGGGTGATCGCGTCGAGGGCCCTCCGGGTTGCTGCCAGCACCGCCAGGCCCTCCTCGGGGGAGAGCTCGCCGAGACCGGCGGCATGGCGCCGGGGCGCCACCATGAGGTGTCCGCTGCTGTACGGGAAGCGGTTGAGCAGGGTGACCGTCAGCTCCGCGCGCTCGACCACCAGGCCGTCCGCGGCGCCCGGCACCACCGCGGCACAGATGAAGCACCCCTCCGGCACCCCGGACTCGCCGGTCACGTACGCCATGCGCCACGGCGCCCAGAGCTGCCGCATCCAGCGGACGTTACCGGATGGTCGCGGGGTGGTGTGCCGGGGGGTGGCTCACGAGGGTGTGACGCGGAGGGCAGAACTGTGCTAACAGATCAGACGAGCTGTTCGCGTTCACAGTCCCACACGAGCCTCGTTACGAGCCTGTGGCGGGATGCACCAGCGCCGCGTGGCATCGATCCCCGAACGTACCAGATGCCGCTAGTGCATTTGAACTACCTGGTGGGCTCGGGTCCCAGCGGCGGAGGAACCTCAGGATCATGGACAGGAGCCGGAAGGCAACGCGCTCGCTGAGAGTCGCCCTGGTGCTCGCCGCGGTGGTGGCCAGCACCGCCGTGGTCGGGTGGGGCGGGTTGGCGGCCTGGAGCGCCTACACCGAGAACGCCGGCAACAGCGTGGGCGCGGGCACCCTCAACCACGCCAACGGCACGAGCTGCGTCTCCCTCCTGGGGACGATCCCGACCACCACCGGCACCGGCTGGTGCGCGGCCGCGGTGACCATCTCCGGGGTCGACCCGGCCAACTGGACGGGCACCTCGGGGACCATCAAGATCGCCAACACCGGTTCGCTCAAGAGCACCTTCACCCTGACGATGGGCACCGGGGGCCAGGCACCCACCGGCGGCCTCTGCGCCGACGTCACCCTCAAGGTGACCGACCTCAACACGATCGTGCCGGACACCGGCACGGTCTGGGCGACCACCGCCCTCACCGGCACGTTCACCAGCGCCAACCTCTACAGCAACGCGGCGACCCCGAGCCTCTCGTGGGCCGGGGGCGGGACCGCGGGGGTGGGCACCGGGGCGACCGCCAACACCTTCACGGTGGCGGTGGCGCCCGGGACGAACTTCGCCAACGACTCCACCGACGCAGGCCTGACCTGCACCTTCGGCCTGCTCTTCAGCCAGACGGCGGCCTGATCCGGGGCGCCCCGGACGGTCCACCCTCTGCTGACGCCGGGTAACCTCCGGCCGCGCCGGCGCGTTGACCAGGCGACACAGCCGTCGCCACCGAGGTGAACCATGTTGGTCACGTCTCCAGCCAACCGGAGCCATCACCCGGGTCGGGAACGCGCGCGCTGCCTGGCCATGGTTGGCGTCGTGGCCGCCCTTCTGGTCACCGGTTGCGGCACGTCGGCAATCCGGCCGGCCGTGTCACCCGGCTCGACAAGCCGCGCGACAAGCCAGCCCAGTGCCTCGCCGACACCGCCGAGTGCCTCCCCGACTCCGCAGAGCTCGGACCTGCTGGCGGGCATCACCGCCAGCGCAGCCGACGTCCAGGCCTCCGCCGACGCCGGCAACGCGCTCACGGTGGATCTCCTGCGGCAGCTGGCGGCGAGCCAGCCTGACGCCAACGTCGTCGATTCCGCCTACAGCCTGGCGACCGCCCTGGCCATGCTGGAGCTCGGCGCAGAGGGCGACACCCAGACCCAGATCGGCACGGTGCTCCACAGCGCCGGGATCAGCCCGGAGCAGCAGGCGGCTGCCTGGAAGCAGCTGGACGCCTCGCTGCTCGCGACCGCGCAGACCGACGGCATCTCACTCGATGACGCCAACGCCATCTGGTTGCAGCAGGGCCTGCCCTTCAATGCGACCTTCCTCAACACCCTGGTCCAGAACTTCTCGGCGCCCTCGAGCCAAGTCGACTTCAGCGGCGACCCGCAGGACGCCGCGAACCTCATCAATCAATGGGTCAGCGATGCCACCCACGGGATGATCCCCTCGGTGGTCTCCGCTCAGGACGTGCAGTCGTTGAAGCTGGTGCTGGCCGACGCCATCTACTTCGATGCGGATTGGCAGCATCAATTCATTGCCGACTACACGTCTGCCAAGCCTTTCTTCCGGCCCGACGGCAGTCAGGTCTCGGCCCAGATGATGTACGGCGAGCTGTGGACGTTGCCCGCCTACATCGGGGACGGGGTGACCGCGGTCGAGATGCCCTACGTCGGCGGCCATTTCGTCGCCGACGTGATCATGCCGACCTCCGAGGCGCTCGCAGATTTCGTTGCCGGGATGACCCCGGCCACGCTGACCGGGATCGAGCAGAACCTGACCTCGACCGACGACGTGGACATCTCCCTGCCGAAGTTCGACATCGCATCGCAGGAGTCGCTGATATCCATCCTCCAGACCCTGGGCATGCAGGATGCATTCGATGGCGCGGCGGACTTCAGCGGCATCGATGGCGGGCGGGATATCCAGGTCGGCCTCCTGGAGCAGCGGGCGGTCATGAACGTGGACGAGGTCGGCACCACCGCGGCGGCCGCGACCATCGTCGGTGGACTCGGTGGCGGTGGACCACTGCCCCCGATCACCTACGTGACCCTCGATCATCCCTTCCTGTTCGTGATCCGGGACACCATCACCGGGGCCATCGTCTTCACCGCGCAGGTGGTCGATCCCACGGCGTCCTGACGCCGGCGCCTGGCCCACCGATTCCCCAGCCGGCCCAGGAAGCCGTCGTGGTCCGGCATCGATGCTGAGCTCAGACATCGCCCGGTCCGACTTTTACCGCTGCCATCCGGGGGCTCGCCGGCCAGGCCTTCGGCGGGGGCGGCTCTCAGCTCGGTAGGCCGCGGGCCTCCCCCTGGTGGAGACGGGGAGGATCGAACTCCCGACCTCTTGCATGCCATCTATGTCTCCTGATTATTCAGCGGTGGCACAGGCATTACTGATCTCAAATACAGCGCTTACTTCTAGCTTGGTACCCAGCGTCGCGCTTGACTCCCGCGTTCCGAAACGGCGCCGAAGTCGTCGTTGTGGCCACCCGCCCCACGGACTCGCGACCGTCTCCGGCCATGCCAGCCCTCCCGCGCGTTACCGGCCGCGATGTCGTTCGGGCCCTCGGCCGGCTGGGCTGGGTGGTCGTGGCCCAGAGGGGGTCGCATGCCCAGCTCCGGCATCCGACCCGGGGCGGCCGCGTCACCGTGCCCCTCCACGCCGGCGAGACACTCGGCCCCCGGCTGGTCGCCTCGATCCTGGCCCAGGCTGGCCTGACCACCGATGAGCTCCGCGAGGTCCTGTGAGACGATGAGAGCGATGCGCACCTACACCATCGTGGTCGAGCCCGAGGAGACCGGCGGCTTCATGGTCTCCGTGCCTGCCCTCCCCGGCTGCTTCACCCAGGGCCGCTCCCTCGAGGAGTGCCGGGAGCGCGCCGCGGAGGCGATGGCCGTGCACATCGCCGGACTCGAGGCGGACGGGGAGGCGGTCCCCGACGAGGTGGGCACGCCCCAGCTCCTGAGGGTCACCGTGGCGGCCTGAGCGGCTGCCGGGGGAGCCGGCGCGGCTCGGGACGGACGCCGTCCCGCCGTCCCCGCGGGCCCCTCAGCCCGCCGGGACGGTGGGATGGTTGCCTGCCCCTGTGGTACGGTCAACTCACCATCGGCCTCGTCGATAAGGACCAGGCCGGTGGGGCGCGGGACGGGTAACACCGCGCCCTCTTGATACATGGCTGAACTCGGGCTTCATCTTGCGAGGCCCCGAGTGCGCCGGTATCGAGAGGCAACCTAGGAAGTCTCTCGAGACGGGGCTGCATACTGCCACCATGCCGCAGGAGACGGTCGTCGCCGTGGATCCACGTGGTGACGAGCGCCCGTGTCTGCTCGATTGGGAGAGGCTGGCCCCCCATCGCCTCTACCGCATGACGGCGCACTTGGAAGGATTGGACGACGTGATGGTAGAGAGCAGCGACTGCTTCGAGGCCATGCGGCAGGTGAGGTCGCGTTTGGAGGAGGCGGGTTTCAAGCTTTGCTGCAATGGCGCTCGAACCGACGCGTGGGCATCGGGGATGCAACGGGACATGGGGGAGGGGCTCGTCTGCTATCTCCTACCCTTACCGCGGCAGGCGAGGCGACCACAACAGGTGAGCATCTTTGGCGTCGCGCTCGTCGAGCACGTCGGGACTTTGGCAGAGCAAGAGGACCACTACCAGCGCTGGCTGGTTTCCGCCGGCAACTACTAAGTGCCGACTGGCGGAGCTGTGTGCTAGATCTCACAACGAAGTTTGACGCTGATCAGTACCGGGGGGCGTTGGAGTCATGGCGATTCCTTGATTTCTCAGGCAAGACCCCGATCTTCACCTCTCTGTTCGGCGACGTCTTCTTTCAGAGCGCGGACGGTATCTAGTTCCTGGATACCTTGGAGGGGAAACTAACCCGTCCGTGGGCCAGTCTGGATGAATGTCGCGCTGCCCTCGAAACCCCTGAAGCTCAAGATCGGTACTTATTGGGCGCGCTCACAGATGCCGCCAAGCGCCGCGGTTGCTTACGTGGTCCAAACCAAGTGTATGACTTCACGATCGCTCCGGTTCTCGGCGGCGCCATCGCTCCTGAGAACATTGGGGTCGGTGACTTTGTCGTGTCGGTGAACATCCTCGGTCAGATTCATGGTCAGGTGCGGAATATGCCTTCTGGCACGCGAATCTCTGGTGGCAGAGTCGACGGAACGACGTAGGCGCCACAGAGCCGCTGCGATGCCGGCCTGGCGACCAGCATCAGCCAGCTTGACTCGCCCGGGATTAGAACGTCCGCCAACGCAGGCCGGCCGTGTAGCTCGCTTCCGGAGACAGGTGTGATCGCCGCGGCGTTACGTGGCTGTGAGGTTAGGCCAAGGCTCGTGGCGAACATTGGCCTCCATCCGCAATTGGTTTGCGCGACGCAGTGAGGGAACCAGCGAGAAGTCTCCCGACAGGAGTGGGGACGCCGCGCCTGCGAGGACGGGGGCAGCTCGAATGAGCGCAGCCTCAGCGCAGTCCTCGTCCGTCTGCCCCACATCGTAGGTCAGCTTGTCGAGGCTCCGTGCCTCAGCCTCCGATCCGCCAGTCGCCCACAGCACCAGCCAGAGAGGGAACTCCTCGCCGGGCGCATCAAGCGTGGCGATGGTGACGCTGAGTATCGAATCGTGCAGGTCCACCTCAACCTTAACTCGCACCACCTGGTTCTCCCACATCACCGTGTCGAAAAGGTTCGCCCGGTGCTCCCAGGCGACCTGTCGGAGGTTGTTGCTGGAAAGCGTGGGCCCCAGGATGCGTGTGACAAGAGTGGGAAACTCGTGGATACGTTCAGTCATGGCTGGCACGGTGGGGCACTTAGCGTCGATCCTCCGCGATAAACGCCCGCATCAGCGCGTCGTGGGTGTCCGAGACCGTCAGGTGCTCGTAGACCTCGTGGATCATCCGCAGGCCGCTGTGTCCGACGATCTTGGCGACGTCGGTCTCTCGCATCCCCCGCAGGGCGCACCAGGTAATGAACGAGTGCCGGAAGAGGTGCGGGTACACCCGCCGGTTGAGGACGTCCAGCCCCAGGTCGCGGATCAGCTGCTCCGCCCCGCTCTTGGTGAGCGGCTCGTACTCCATGGTCCCCCGCCCCCGGCGGTTGCTCAGGAAGAGGTTGGGGTAGGCGCTTGGCCGCCGCGTCCGCTTGACGTAGCGGTCCAGGCGGCCGGCCAGCCCGGGGCCGATCGGCACCAGTCGCTCCTTCTCGCCCTTGTCTCGGACCTTCAGGTACCACCTCTGGCCCGGCTCCTGGCGGATGTCGTCGGGCACCAGCCCGAGCAGCTCGCTGAGACGCAGGCCGGTGTCGGCGAGGACCCGGATGATCAGCTTGTCCCGCTCGTTCTGCGCCGCGTCCTCCAGCCGGGTGGTCTCCTCCCGGTTGAGCACCTCGAGGACGCGGTGAGGCAGGCGCGGCCGCTGGGCCCGGGCGCTGGGCGCCTCGCCCCGCTTGCCCAGCCAGCCCAGGAAGCCGTTGATGGTCCGGGCGTAGGTGTCGACGCTCTGCTTGGCCAGTGGCCGGCCCGAGCGCGACCCTGTGCCGTCCAGGAGGCCGCTGACTAGGGCGTTGAGGTGGGCGGCGTTGAGCTCGGTGGGCCCGGAGACGCTGTGGGCGTCGCAGTAGGGAAGGAGGACGTCCTGAAGCGCGTAGCCGTAGATGCCGATGGTGTGGCGGCTGACCCCGCCGGCGCGCTTCTCGTCGAGGTACTCACCCACCCACGTCTGCCACGGCGAGGGGGAGGGGACCACGGTCAGGGGCTTGGCCATCGCGGACCTCTGCATTCCCAGTTGGGCTCCGGGGAGGGATCTTACTCGATTCAGCGCCAAAGTTCATGGCTGCTCTCCACTAAAGAGCTTACATGTTGCGAAGAAGAGCCGAAAACAGCCTCGGTCCGAAACGGCTCAGAACCGGAAAACCCTTTGTTCTCAACGGTTTTGAGCCCCCTGGTGGAGACGGGGAGGATCGAACTCCCGACCTCTTGCATGCCATGCAAGCGCTCTCCCAGCTGAGCTACGTCCCCGGGGGAAGGACATGGTACCGCTCCGACTCCCCTGAATGGACCGGTGTCCAGCACCGACCGGAGCCGCGATGGCGCGAACCGACTCGCGCGCGGCGGTGTCCCGCCGGGATTGCAGTCCTCCCCCGAGCGCGCCGAGGACTATCATCGACGTGAACGCGACAGCCGGGTCGGACTTACCTAGCTGAGGACACGGCTGTGGGCGTCGTGTGGGATGAGGTGTGTGCAATGGCGAGTTCCTCGGACGAGGAGGAGAGCCAGATGTTGGCTCGCGAGCCCGTGGAGGTGGCCCCCCGGGGCCGCCGGGGAGGTTCCGCGCCTCCGGTCGAGGGCGAGTCACCCGTGGTGCGCGCTGGCGAGCGGCTGGTTCACCGGATCGAGGCCCTGGTCCTGGAGATCGCCCGCCTGCGCGCGGACAATGACGATCTTCGCCGCCAGGTGCGCGAGGCGGTCGCGATGTTCGAGCGGGCCTCGTCCGCGGTGGGAGAGCCGCAGACGCGGCGGCGCCGGCGTTCCGCTGCCGAGGCGGTCTCGGCCGCGACCGCGCGCCGCCGCAAGCCACGTGGCCGGCTGTCGAAGGGGAGGGCGACGCCACCGGAGGTGACCACCGAGGTGGTCCGGGCGGTGATTGCCAAGCTCGGCCAGGGCACCGCCGCCGAGATCGCCTCGGAGATCACCCGGGCCGGCGTCAAGGTCTCCGGACGTGCCGTGCGCTTCCTCGCCGAGAGGGCGGGCGCCGACACCTTCCGGGGTGACGACGGGCAGCGCCGCTACCGCCTCCACACCGGCTGAGCCCGGTCGGAGCATGACCCCCGGCGCGACGCGGCAGGACGGCCCGCGTCCTGGCTCCGCCGCCGCCGAGCTGCTCCTGGTCCACGGTGACGACCGGCACCGGGTCGATGACGAGGTCCGCGCCTGGAGGCAGCAGGCCGCCGGGGCCGAGCTCGGCGTGGAGCTCATCGACGCGCCGGCACCCCTCGAGCGCATCCGGACCTCACTGGCCGAGGTCCCCCTCATCGACCCGCGCCGCTATCTGCTCATCCGCGATCCGCCGCAGCTCACCGGGGGCCGGCGATCCGGGGAGGCGGGGCGGGCCCTCGCCGAGGCTATCGCCCTGCGGGCGCCGAGCACCTCGGTCTGCCTGGTCAGCCACCAGCCGGTGCCGTCGACCCACCCGGTGGCGGTGGCCGTGGTCCGGCTCGGAGGGGCGATTCGCGCCTTCAACCTGCTGCGCAGCCGTGAGGCGCGGGAGTGGGCGGAGCGGGCCGCGGCGGCCCGGGGGCTCCGCCTCCGGCCCGGCGGGCTCGACCACCTCCTCCGGGTGGCCGGGTCGGACCTGGGCCTGGTCGCCACCGAGCTGGACAAGCTGAGCGCCTACGCGGGCGGCGAGCCCGTGGAGCCGGAGACCGTGCGTCAGGTGGTGGGCGGCGCCGAGGCGCTGGAGGTCTGGAACGTCCTCGAGCGCTTGCTGGGGCCCCAGCCGGGCCGGGGCGCTGCCGCCGCCGCCGACCTGGTGGAGGAGGGGCGTTCCACCCAGCACATCATCGCCACCCTGGCCGGGCAGCTCGGCGAGCTGCGCAGGGCCCAGTTCCTGCTTGGCGCGGGGGGATCGGCCGCCCGCCTGGCCACTCAACTCCGCATCCCCGAGTGGCGCGCCGAGCGGCTGGTGCGGCAGGCGCGCACCGTCCCGCCCGCGGTCGTCGAGCGCTGGATGGGTCAGCTCCAGGCGATCGACGTGGCCATCAAGGCGGGGGAGACCGACGATCGCCAGGCGATCGGCCGGTTCACCCTGGGTGCAGCTCGGACGGTGGCCCGGAGCCGCTCCCGCGCGGGGGAGCCGGCATCGCGACTCCGTTAGGAGTCGGACTTGCTCCGGCGCGTCCCGGGCTTGGCGGCGGTCCCGGGCTTGGCCGCGCTCCCCGGCTTGGCCGCGGCGGCGGCCTTGGTCGCGTTCGCGGGGTTGGTGGGGGCGGCCTTCGCGTCGCCGCCCTTGCCGGCGGCCTTGGCGGCGGTGGCCACTCTGGCGCTCCTCCCCTTGGCCCCGCCGGCTGCGGCGGCGCGGGTGACCGCCTTCTCCGCCTCGCTGCCGCCCATGGCGCTCAGGCGGGCCGCCATCGCCATGATCCGGGACTTGCGGCGGGCCGCGTTGTTGCGGTGCAGGATCCCTTTCTCAGCGGCCTTGTCCAGCGCCTTGACGGCGGCGCGCAGCTCCTCCTCGATCCCCTCGACCTGTCCGCTCACCAGGGAGCGGCGAACGTGGCCGATCCGGGTCCGGACGGCCGAGCGGACGATGCGGTTGCGGATGCGCTTGCGCTCACTGGAGCGGATGCGCTTCCGGGCGGAGCGGGAGTTGGCCAAGATGACACCTGTTGACTAATGTCGGAAAAACTGGGCGCGTCCCCCCGACGAACGCCCGGGAGCCTGGAGTATAGCAATCGCCCACCGGCGCGGCCGGTCCACGCCACCAAGCCTGACCGGCGGGCCGGGCATCCTGGGAGGCTCATGCAGACAGCGACCCGCGCCGTGCATCTCGCCCACCCACCGACCCAGTTCCTGCGGGAGGCCGGTCGATGATCTTCGTGCCGGCGTACGCCAAGCTCAACCTCGCCCTCAGCGTGATCGGACGCCGCCCCGACGGCCGCCACGACCTCCGCTCGGTGGTGGTGCGGCTCGACTGGCACGACCTGGTCGGGGCGGGGCCGGCGGAGATGGGGGGGTTCGAGGGGGATGGGCCATCGGACGTCCGGCTCGAGATCTCGGGCCCGTCGTCGGCCGAGGTGCCGGTTGCCGACAATCTCCTGACCCGCGCCGCTCGCGCCATGCTCGCCCGTCAACCCGGGGGCGCGGTGGAGCTCCGCCTCGAGAAGCGGCTGCCGGCTGCCGCCGGCCTCGGAGGTGGTTCGGCGGATGCCGCGGCGGTGCTCCGGCTGATGGCGGGACTCGGCGTCGGGAGCCTGCCGGCCGCCCTTTTCGAGACCGCCGACGCGTTGGGCAGCGACGTCCCGGCGTGCCTGGCGGGGGGCGGCCTGCTGGTCGGCGGGGCCGGTGAGCGCCTCGAGCCGCTTGCGCACCCTCCCCTCGACCTCGCCGTCGCGATCGCCGGGCGCAGTGGCACGGCGGCCACCTTCGCGGCGCTGACCCCCGACGAGTGGCGGGGTGCGAGCCGCCCCGAGGCGCTGGCGCAGCTGCTCGCCGAGGGCCGTCCAGCAGAGCCGGAGCTCTGCGGCTCCGATCTCGAGGCCGCCGCTTGCCGCGCCCACCCCCGGCTGGCCGCGGCCATCGCGCGTCTGCGCACCGGGACCCCGGGGAGGCGCTGGCATCTCACGGGCAGTGGCGGATCACTCTTCGCGCTGGCCGCCAGCCGCGGCGAGGCGGAGGCCATCGCCCGCGAAGCCAGGGACCTGGGTTTCCCAGCCCGGGCCTGCCGCACCGTGTGCGCCGGGGGCCTCCCGGTCCCCGGGCACGCGCCGGTCTCCGGCACCTCTCACTAACCAGTCTTGAGCCCTCCGGCCCGGAAGCATCTTCCTGTTGCAGCCGGACCGGGGGCCCACCTCCGGGTCAATGCACTACAGGTTGGCCGGCTCCCCCGCGACGGGATCGGCCACCGGCTCGTCTCCCTCCGGATCGACGGTCTCCGCGTCGTCGAGGTCGCCGAGACCCTCCATCGCGACCGCAGCGGGCAGGCGGCTCCGGACCGACCTCTGAATCATGAGGGCCGCCGCGATCCCCGCGCCGCAGATGGCCAGTGTGGCGAGCGCGTTGGCGAGACGCTCGACCTCCGAGGCCCACAGCTCGGCACCCGGCACCGAGGGGTTGTTGTAGTAGATGAAGTTGCCGATCGCGGAGCCGACCGCGGCGGCGGCCACGATCAGCAGCAGGGCGGCCCCGGTCAGGGCGAGGGCCCTGGCTCGAAGCAGCCGGATGATCTCCGCGTACGCGGGCGGGGTGGGGCTTGGCGCGGGGGCGCCCGCCGCGCTGCGGGACCTGCCGAGCCCCCGCAGCTGCCACCAGGCGATCGCGATCGCGACCAGCGGGATGACGGCGAAGTAGGGCGCCGACCAGTCCGTCGCCAGCAGGAGGGTGTAGGCCTTGACGCTGGTCGAAGGCACCTGCCCGCCGACCTCCTCGACGATCGCCGCGGCCACATACCCGGCGGCCACCAGTGTCGTGGCCGCCAGACAGCTCACCCCCACAGCATTCCAGATGCCCGAGCCTCGGCCCGCCTCGGTGGCGATGACCTCTGTGTCGGTCGAATCGTTCTCCACGGCAGGTGCTCCTCTGGCGGCCCCGGCGATCAGTCGGCGTATGTTCACAGAAACAGCGGCCCTCGGGTCGGATGGCTTCCCCTGCCCCTCCCGTACAATCCCGCCTTGTGGCCGCGGCCGACACTGTTCTCCGCGTCGACCCGGCGCCGTTCCCACCGTTCGCTCCCGACGAGGCGGCAACGCCCAAGGCCCCAGGTGTGATCAGCTCATGACGCTTCGCCGCCCCGCCGACCAGGACATCGTCGTGATCGGGGCGACCGGTGACCTCGCGGCCCGGAAGCTCCTGCCCGCCCTCTACAACCTCCAGATCGAGGGACTCCTCCCCGAGCGCGGCGACATCATCGGAGTGGCCCCGCTGGACTGGGACGACGCGCGCTTCCGCGCCCACGCGGAGGAGGCGGTCCGGAGCTTCTCGCGCAGCCGGCTCGAGCCCCGGCGCTTCGCCGAGTTCGCGGCCCGCCTTCACTTCGTCGCCATCGGCCCGGATGGGGACCTGGGGCCGCTCCGGGCGGCGGCCCAGCGGCCCGAGCGCCTTCTCTACCTGGCCGTGCCGGCCTCCGCGTTCACCTCCCTGGCCGGGGGGCTGGGCGCGGCGGGACTGGCGGCCGGCACCAAGCTGGTGATCGAGAAGCCCTTCGGTCACGACGTCGAGTCGGCGAGCCGGCTCAACGCCGCCCTCCACGAGATCCTCCCCGAGGAGCGGATCTACCGGATTGACCACTACCTGGGGAAGGAGACGGTCCAGAACCTGCTGGTCTTCCGCTTCGGCAACTCGGTCTTCGAGCGGGTGTGGAATCGCGACGCGGTCTCGCGGGTCGAGATCACGGTCGCCGAGTCCCTCGGCGTCGAGCACCGCGGCGCCTTCTACGAGGAGACCGGCGCCATCCGCGACATCGTCCAGAACCACATGTTCCAGCTCCTGGCGGTGACCGCCATGGAGCCGCCGATCTCCTTTGAGGCCGAGGCCATCCGCAACGAGAAGGTCAAGGTCCTGGAGGCCCTCCATCCGGTGAACCCCGACGACGTGGTCCGGGGTCAGTACGCCGCGGGGACGGTCGACGGTGAGCCGGTGCCCGGCTACCGCGAGGAGGAGGGGGTGGACGCGGCCTCGGAGGTCGAGACCTACGCGGCCCTGCGCCTCCAGATCGACTCCTGGCGCTGGGCCGGCGTGCCCTTCGTGCTCCGCACCGGCAAGCGTCTCGCGGTCCGGGACAGCCGGGTGGTGCTCAGCTTCCGGGACGCCCCTCTGCATCTCTTCCGCGCGGTCGGCCTCCACGCCCTGGACGGCAACCGGCTGGTGGTCCGGGTGCAGCCCGATGAGGGGATCTCGGTGACCTTCGTCGCCAAGCGTCCCGGTCCGGAGGTGACCACCCAGCCGGTCGAGATGGACTTCAGCTACGAGGGCTCGTTCAAGGCGAGCACGCCGGAGGCGTACGAGCGGCTGCTCCACGACGCGCTGAGCGGCGACCACACCCTCTTCATCCGCGAGGACGAGGTGGATCGCGGCTGGAGGGTGGTCCAACCGGTCCTCGACCGTCCCCCCCCCGTCAAGATGTACCCGGCTGGAAGCTGGGGACCGGCGGCGGCCAATCGGATCGCCCGGCCCGGCCACTGGCACGACGGCTCCTCCGGCGAGCCCCGGGCAGCCGTCGGAAGCCGGTCGCGATGACTGCAGGAGAACGCGCGATGCCCCGACTCGTCGGGATCGACCTGGGTGGCACCAGCATCCGGGCCGCCGTGGCCACCGGCCCCACCACCTACGCCGACCGGGTCGTGCGCCGCCTCACCCCGGCCGCGGCCGGGCCGGCGGCGGTGATCTCGGCCTGTGCCGACGCGGCGCGAGACGCGGCCGGCGGCACCCCGGACGGGATCGCCATCGGTATCCCGGGCCCGCTGGACCCCGAGCGCGGGGTGGTCTTCGCCGCTCCCCACCTGCCCGGGTTCGAGAGCCTGCCGGCGCGGGAGATGCTCTCCGAGGCGGCCGGGTGCCCGGTCGCGATCCACAACGACTCGAACCTCGCCGGGTACGCCGAGTGGGCGGCGGGCATGGGACGCGGATCGCGGACGTTCGTCTTCGTGATCATCGGCACCGGGATCGGCGGGGCGGTGATCATCGACGGCAGCCTCCTGGTCGGCACCGCCGGCACCGCCGCCGAGGTGGGACACGTGCCGGCGAGCCCGGACGGTCCGACGTGCGGCCAGGGCCACCCCGGCTGCCTCGAGGGGATCGCGTCCGGCACCGGGATCGCCCGGTGCGCCGCGGCCGCCCTGGCCAGGGGCGAGAGGTCGCGGCTGCGGGGTGTCGCCCCCCTCACCGCCTCGATCATCGCGGAAGCCGCTCGGGCCGGCGACCCGCTCGCCCAGCGCGTCTACGCCGACGCCGCGAGGGCCCTCGGACGCTCCTTCGGCGCCCTCGTCAACATCCTCGGGCCGGACGCCATCGCCTTGGGCGGGGGCGTCGGCAGCAACGTCGACCTGTTCGAGGCGCCGATCCGCGCCGCGATGGCCGAGATCGCCTTTGAGACCCCGCTGCGACGATGCCGCCTGGGCCAGGCCGAGCTCGGCAGCGACGCGGGCCTGGTGGGCGCGGTCGCGTGGGCAGTGCGCTCCTTCGCCCACGACGCGAGCGCGGAGGCCGCTCGGGCGGTTTAGTCCAGCGTTGCGGGGGCGGCCTGGCGCTTCACCTCCGGCGCGCCGCACGGGCGGGGTCCCCGACCCGGGCCTCGCGACCGCAGTCGCGGCCGGCGCTCGGGCAAGGCCGCCGCGACGCATCACCGACTCGTCACACGGGCATGCGATCGAAGCTCAGATCCTGTCCGCCAGACTGAACTCTTCGCGTCAAACGGTGTGAACAGGAGGTTAACCCGAGCCGATCCAGAAGGAGGTGATGCCCTGTGAGCGAATCACTCCCCACTCCCTCTCGCCGTCATTCACGTCGAGATGAGGAAGGGCAGGGAATGGCGGAGTACGCACTCATCCTCGTCCTCATCGCCGTCGTCGCGGCCGTCATGCTGATGTGGCTCGGCGGCTCGACCAACACCCTTTTCTCCAACGTCAGCAACGCCCTCGGAACCTGAAATTCACGCCGAACGCATCGAAGGGGTCGCGGCCGTGCCGCGACCCCTTCGATCGCTCAGGGAACGCCGATCGGCGCCGCCGGTTCAGGCGGCGGGGGGAAGGTGGCGCCGGTCGATCTGCTTGCTGGCGGCCTGGGGGTTGCCCCAGGTGACGCTGCCGTTCGGCCAGACCATCGCGGTCGTCCGCGGGGGCCGCTCGGCGTGGATCTCTCCGCCGGCGATGTACACCGGCCGGTGCAGGCGGTACGCCTCCGCCCTGGCGCGCTGGAACAGCTCGAAGTCGGTGCGTGCCGACGACTGCTTCACCGCTGTGGTCACGTGGGGCTCTCCGTGCGGGTGGGCACCCTTGGCCCGGTTGCTACGTCAACTATATCACGATGTGCGGGCGATTTCAGTTCACCCGCGCCGGTCGCGCCCACTGCCCGGGGGCGCTGCCCGGGCGCTGCCGCCTCGAGAGAGGACGGTGGCGAGCTCCCGAGCCAGGGGAAGCGCCTCGAGACGCTCCCGGGAGACGGGGAGGGCCAGGCACCAGTTGGTGCTCGCCGCCCCCCCGCCCGGCTGATTCGGCCGCTCTCGCACCGCCGCGACGTCCTCCAGGGTGGCGGTCAGCAGGGCGCAGGGGGAGGCGGCGAGGCGCCGGTGGGCGTGGACCAGGATCGCCTCGGCGGGGGCACCCGGAGCCGGCCCCCCGCCGCGGCGGAGGCGCAGCACCAGCTCGCCGGTCGCGGCGGCATCGGTGGGCAGTCCCAGCCGGCTCCGCTCCTCGAGGTCGCTGCCGTCCCAGAGCCCGGTGGTGGTGGGGAGGTCGTGGGTGGTCACCGCGCCCAGCGCCTGGACGGGCCAGAGCGCCGGTCGCCGGTCCTCGAAGAGGAGCACCACGTAGCTGAGCAACCCCCGCCGCCGCAGCCGGGAGCGAAGGTCGGCGGGAACCGTCCCGAGGTCCTCCCCGATGATGGTCGCCCGGTGCCGGACCGACTCCAGGGCGACGATCCCGAGCAGGTCGTCCACCGGGTACCTGACGTAGCCGCCGCCGGCCGGCCCGCTCCCGGCCGGGATCCACCAGAGCCGCTCGAGGCCCATCACGTGGTCGATGCGCAGGCCGCCACCGCTCCGGAGATTGGCTCGCAGGGTCTCGATGAAGGGGGCATAGCCGCCCGCCCGCAGCCTCCAGGGGTCGAAGGCGGGAAGGCCCCAATCCTGTCCGGCGCTGTTGAACGTGTCCGGAGGGGCCCCGACCGTCACCCCCGGCGCGATCAGCTCCTGCCAGAGCCAGGCGTCGGCCCCTCCCGGGTGGAAGCCGACGGCGAGATCGCGGACCAGCGGGAGGGCGGCGCTGGCCTCGTCGAGCTGACGGTCCAATTGCAGCTGCACCCAGGCGTGGAACCGCACCCGCTCCGCCAGCTCGGCCGCCGCGGCGCGGATCGCCGCCCGGTCGCGCCGCGCCAGCGGGCGCGGCCAATCCCGCCAGTCCTTTCCGTGCCGTTCCGCCAGCGCGCAGAAGAGGCCGAAATCGCGGAGCCGGGGTCGCGCGCTGAGGGCGGCGTCCACCTCCCCCGCCACCGCCGACTCCTGGAAGCACCTCTCCAGGGCCGCCGCCTTGAGGGAGGTCACCCGGTCCCGATCGATGAGGCGATCCCCGTTCAGCCCGTGAGCGGCCACGGCCAGGTCCGCGGTCGCCCCGCCCCCCGGCAGGAGCTCCGGACGCACGTAGAGCGGGTCGAGGAAGAGCCGGCTGGTGGGGAAGTACGGGCTGGGCTCGATCGGCGGGATGGGCAGCGACGCGTGGAGCGGGTTGACCAGCAGCATCGAGGCCCCCAGGTCGGCCGCCCATCGTCCCAGCTCGGTGAGGTCGGCGAGGTCGCCGATGCCCCAGCTCGCCGCGGAGCGGACGCCGTAGAGCTGAACCGCGAAGCTGAAGCCCGGTGCGGACGGGAGATGGCAGCGGGGCGGGGTCACCACCAGCAGGCGGTCGTGAACTCCGCCGTGGAGGCGGTGGTAGCCGAGCGGCAGGTCAGGGGGCAGGCGATCACCGCAAGCCCGGCCGCCGCCGTCCTCCAGCTCGATCTCGAGCGCCACCGGTACCCCCGCGCCGGGGCGGCCGGGGATCGCCCGGTCGAGGCTCCCGCCGGCCCCCGGGCCCCCGTCGTCAGCGAGCGCCGGGGACTCCCCCTGGACGGCCACCAGGGGCCAGCCATCGCCCGGCCCGGGCCGGCGGCGGTCGGCGCCGAGCGCGCCGAGCAGGGCCTCGACGGTCTCTGCGGAGAGCGCGTGGCGCTCACCGCGGCCATCGACGTGGCTGCGGAGCAGGCCCCATGCGGTCGGACTCGGCGTGGACACGGGTTCGTATCATGGTCGCGAATCGGTGCGGCGAGACGGTATGGTTGGCCGCCAGAGGGCGCCGCGATCCGGCGCCACACCATGGGAGTCCGCTCCCTGCTGGAGTCGTCTGACGTGGCAGCGCGTCCCGGGCCGTCGTCACCCGCCGCCGAGCCGGAGGGCGTCCCCGCACCCGTGGCGCCCTCGCCGCATCCGTCAGCGGCCCGCCATCCCTGGCCCGGCGAGCACTTCCCGCTCGGCGCCCACTGGGACGGCAAGGGCACCAACTTCGCCCTCTTCAGTGCCAACGCCGAGCGTGTCGAGCTGGTTCTGGCCAACCCTGACGGAAGCCCGCGGGCCGTCTACGAGCTCACCGACCAGACCGACCTCACCTGGCACGGGTACCTCCCCGGGGTCGGGCCCGGGACCCTCTACGGCTACCGGGTCGACGGTCCCTACGAGCCGGCCGCCGGCCGCCGGTTCAATCCCAGCAAGCTGCTGATCGACCCCTACGCCCGGGCCCTGACCGGTTCGGTCGCCTGGGGCCCCGAGGTCTTCGGCTACGAGTGGAACCGGCGGATGACCGACGATGCCCGGAGCGAGCTCGACTCCGCCGGCCACGTCCCCCTCTCGGTGGTGGTCGACGACCGCTTCGACTGGCGGGGGATACGGCCCCCGCGCATCCCGTGGTCCGACACCCTGGTCTACGAGGCTCACGTCAAGGGCTTCACGATGCGCCACCCCGGCGTGCCGCGGCGGTTGCGGGGCACCTACGCCGGCCTCGCCCATCCCGCCGCCATCGATCACCTCAGGTCGCTGGGGGTCACCGCCGTCGAGCTGATGCCGGTGCACGCGTTCGTGGACTCGGCTCGGCTGCACCAGCTCGGGCTGCGCAACTACTGGGGCTACGACACCATCGGCTACTTCGCGCCGGAGGGGCGCTACTCGTCCGCCGGGGATCGCGGCGCGCAGGTCGTCGAGTTCAAGCAGATGGTGCGCGCCCTCCACGACGCCGGGCTCGAGGTCTTCCTCGACGTCGTCTACAACCACACCGGGGAGGCCAACCACCTGGGCCCGACGCTCTCCTTCCGGGGCATCGACAACGAGGCGTACTACTACCTGGCCCCCCATGACCGGCGTCACTACTGGGACGTGACCGGTACCGGCAACACCCTCAACGCCGGCGCTCCCCAGACGCTCAGGCTGATCATGGACTCGCTGCGCTACTGGGTCACCGAGATGCACGTTGACGGCTTCCGCTTCGACCTGGCCTCGGTGCTGGCCCGCCAGTTCTACGAGGTCAACCGGCTGGCCGCCTTCTTCGACATCATCCACCAGGACCCGGTGCTGG
>Ga0181533_1002920_pt1 | contig 19273 bp, 16 predicted proteins | sample PEATcosm2014_Bin_45_FD_119772 | JGI IMG/M metagenome (GOLD analysis project Ga0181533, IMG submission 119772) | Peatland microbial communities from MTU Mesocosm Facility, Houghton, MI, USA - PEATcosm2014_Bin11_60_metaG | ecosystem: Environmental > Terrestrial > Soil > Wetlands > Peat | place... | reverse complement strand
TCGGCAAGCTCGCCGAGCGGACGATCGGTGTCGAGATGTTCTTTCAGCCAGGCGAGGGTGAATTTCATCATGGGCGCGTACCTCCACGCGCAGGTAATACTTCCCCTCCCCCGCTTGCGGGGGAGGGTAGGGAGGGAGCTTCGGCCGCGTCGACCGCCGCAGCGATCACGTCCCAGACTCCTTCTTTGTTCGTCATAACGTCGTAATTGCTAAAGCGCAGCACACGAAATCCCCTCGAGCGTAAGAAACTGTCCCGCCGTGCATCGCGCAACTCTTGTGCGTCTTCGAAATGCTGTCCGCCATCCAGCTCGATCACCAGCTTCGCCGCGTGAGAAACAAAATCGACGATATAAGGTCCAATCGGTGTCTGACGGCGGAAACCTACACCGTTCAAACGGTGGGCACGAACGAGATACCAGATTGCACGTTCGGCATTGGTAGCGTTAGTCCGCAACGATCGCGCGCGTTTTCGCGCTATCGGTTTGACGCGCCAGGCTGGACTTTTCACAGCTTTGTCGATCACGGGTTACGACGAGGCCGCAGGCCCCCTCCCTACCCTCCCCCGCTAGCGGGGGAGGGAAAATAGTTACGGGCTCAATCCTCCCGCCAGCGTCGGCAGATCGAGCGGGCGGAAGCCGTAATGGGCGAGCCAGCGCACGTCGGCCTCGAAGAAGGCGCGCAGGTCCGACATGCCGTATTTGAGCATGGCGATGCGATCGGTGCCCATGCCCCAGGCGAAGCCCTGATACTCGTCCGGATCGAGACCGCAATTCTTCAGCACGTTCGGATGCACCATGCCGCAGCCGAGGATTTCCAGCCAGTCGTCGCCCTCGCCGAAGCGGATTTCGCCTTTGTCGCGGCGGCATTGGATGTCGACTTCGAGCGACGGCTCGGTGAACGGAAAGAACGACGGCCGAAACCGCATGCCGACGCGATCGACTTCGAAGAAGGCCTTGCAGAATTCCTCGAGGATCCATTTCAGATGGCCGAGATGCGAGCGCTTGTCGATGACGAGGCCCTCGACCTGATGAAACATCGGCGTGTGGGTCTGATCGCTGTCGCAGCGATAGGTGCGGCCGGGACAGATGACGCGGATCGGCGGCTTCTGCGTCAGCATGGTGCGCACCTGCACCGGCGACGTGTGCGTGCGTAAGAGGAGCCGCGAGCCGTCCGGCTTCGGATTGAAGAAGAACGTGTCGTGCATCAGCCGCGCCGGATGGTCTTCCGGGAAATTGAGCCGGGTGAAATTGTAGTCGTCGGTCTCGATGTCCGGACCTTCAGCCACCGCAAAACCCATATCGGCGAAGATCGTCGTCAACTCGTCGGTCACCTGCGTGATCGGATGCACCCGGCCGATCTCGGCCGGCGCCTCGCGCACCGGCAGCGTGACGTCGACGCTTTCGGAATTGAGCCGCGCGGTGAGCGCCGCGCCCTTGAATTCGTCGCGGCGCGCGGCGAGCGCCGCGTTGACGCGGTCCTTCAGCCCGTTGATGAGCGGCCCCTGGCTTTTGCGCTCGTCGGGCGCGAGCGCGCCGAGCGTCTTGAGCAGCGCGGTGATCGAGCCGCTTTTGCCCAGCGCCGCCACCCGCACCGTTTCCAGCGCGGATTCGTCGCCGGCCGTGGCGACCGCGGCCAGGATTTCGGTTTCGAGCTGCGCGGTGTCGGTCATGTTTCTAATCCGGCATGAAGGGCAGATCGGTATCGGACGGTTTGCCGCCGGCTTGCGTCAGCATGCAATGAACCTGGCCGCGATGGTGGGTCTGGTGATTGAACATATGGGTGACCAGAACCCAGCGCGGCTTCGTCAACTCGCGGCCGATCGCGCCGGAAAAGTAGGTTTGATCGGCGGCAAGCCAGGCATCGGCGACGGTCTCCGCCCAGTCGAGAATCTTGGCGTCGAAGCCGATGCGCTTCGATTTCAAATTCTCCCAGTCGCCATAGAGCGTGACCGAGCCTGGAATTCCGACTTGCGGCTTCGGCAGATCGGTGAAGCGGCTCATCCAGGCCTGGTCGCCCCACAACAGATGGCTCAGCGTCTTTTCGATCGACCCGAAAAAGGCGCCGCGCTCGCGCTGCCGTTCGGCGGCGGGCAGCCGGTCGGCGACGCCGTAGAGATTTTCATTCTGCCAGCGGTTGTAGCGCGCCATGCGCTGCACATAGGCCCGATCAATCATGGCACGGTCATCATGACGGCTCTACCCGGCACCAGGCCGGGCATGACGGAAGAGCGGCTAGGCGAGCGCCGACTTGGCCTGGCCGACGATGGCCTCGAATGCCGCCGGCTCGGTGATCGCGAGATCGGACAGTACCTTGCGGTCGACCGTGATACCGGCCTTGGCGAGCCCGGCAATGAACCGGCTGTAATTGAGCCCGAACGGCCGCACCGCGGCGTTCAACCGCTGGATCCACAGCGCGCGGAAGGTGCGCTTCTTCCGCTTGCGGTCGCGGAAGGCGTACTGGTTCGCCTTCTCCACCGCCTGCTTGGCAATGCGGATCGTGTTCTTGCGCCGGCCGTAATAGCCTTTGGCGGCCTTGAGAATCTTCTTGTGCTTGGCATGGGAGGTGACGCCGCGTTTGACGCGAGCCATGGCTGATCTCCTTCAGGGATTGCGAACGTCGAAGCCGGAACTGCCGCCATTCGGCCCTCCCCGCCCCGCGAACGGGGCCAGGAAGGGGTGCGGCAAAAGCCGTCAGCCGTTCGGCAAAAAATACTTTTTGATGTTGTCGCCGTCCGTCTTGAACAGCACGTTGGTGCCGCGCAATTGGCGGATCTGCTTCTTGGTGCGCTTGATCATGCCGTGGCGCTTGCCGGACTGGGCATAGAGCACCTTTCCGGTCCCCGTCACCTTGAAGCGCTTCTTGGCGCCCGACTTGGTCTTGATCTTGGGCATTTGGCTCTCCTGATAATACGCGCTCCCGCCCGGCTATCCGCCCCCGCAAGCGAGGAAGGGTAGGAAGGGGGCAGCGCCGGCGATCCCTGAGATCGCGTGCTCAATGAGCACACTCGCCGCCACGGCAGCCCTTAATCAGCCGGGCGGCGAGAGGGCGGGGTTATGGCAGAGGGCGCCGGTAATGGCAAGAAACCCGTAGCGGGAACCCGTGGCGGGCCAAAGCCCAGGCGGCGCCGGGCCTTACCCGACGGCCGCTTCGCCTGTGGCGCCACTTAGCGCGGCGCCAGAACCATGACCACCTGGCGGCCTTCGAACCGCGGTTCCTGCTCGATTTTGGCGATCTTGACGGTATCGCCCTTGACGCGGTCAAGCAGCTTGTACCCCAGATCCTGGTGCGCCATTTCGCGGCCGCGGAACCGCAATGTCACCTTGACCTTGTCGCCTTCTTCGAAGAACCGCTGCATCGAGCGCAATTTCACGTCGTAATCGTGATCGTCGATCATCGGCCGCAGCTTGATCTCCTTGATCTCGACGACCTTCTGCTTCTTGCGCGCCTCGGCGGCTTTCTTCTGCGCCTGATATTTATATTTGCCGAAGTCGAGAATCTTGCAGACCGGCGGGACCGAATTCGGCGCGATCTCGACCAGATCGAGCCCGGCCTCCTGCGCCATGGCGATGGCGGCGCCGATTTCCGTGACGCCCTTGTTGGCGCCGTCTTTGTCGATGAGTTGGACCTCGCGGACGCGGATCTCCTCGTTGATGCGCGGCCCCTCTTTGGGAGCGGGCTGCGGCGCTCTGCTGGGACGACGAATGGGCTTTATCTCCTTTTAATCGTTGCGACTGATCGTTGCGACGCGTTCGGTAAGATTTGCCACCGGACCATCGCCCGACACGACGACCTTGATCGGCACGACTGGGTGGCAAACCGGCAAGATCGGGAGTTTTTCCGATTAAGTCAACGCCGATGCATTGCGTAGATAGTAGAGGCCTTCGTCTCGTGATTATGTTCCGTCCCCGGAAACGCGCGAGCACGGCGCGCCGCGAAGGCAGACGGAATGCAGTCGGATGGACGATAACGACCTGAAATTCCTGCACATTGGCGATGGCGCCGGGCGGCGCGCGATCGCCGTGCGGGTGCGAGACGGCAGCCGCCCCGGACTATTCTGGCTCGGCGGCTACAAGTCCGACATGAAGGGCACCAAGGCCCAGGCGCTTGCCGACTGGGCCGAGCGCGAAACCCGCGCCTGCGTGCGGTTCGATTATTCCGGCCATGGCGAATCGGAAGGCGCATTTACCGATGGCACGATCGGCCGCTGGCTCGCCGATAGTGTCGCCGTGTTCGACGCGTTCTGCGGCGGACCGCAAATTCTGGTCGGCTCGTCGATGGGCGGCTGGATCGCTTTGCTCCTGGTGCGCGCGCTTCGCCGTCGCACCCCGCCCAACCCTCCCGCGCAGGCTGCGGCGAGCGGGATTGGGGCAGCGGCGAGCGTCGCCGGCTTGGTGCTGATCGCCCCGGCTGTCGATTTCACCGAAGAATTGATGTGGAAGCGGTTTACGCCCGCGATCAAGCGCGAGATCGAGGAGAAAGGTATTTGGGCACGACCGTCCGGATATTCGCCCGAGCCCTATATCGTCACCAGGCAATTGATCGAGGAAGGCCGCAACCATCTCCTCCTGGGCGGCATGATCGAAACCGGTTGCCCGGTGCGCATCCTGCAGGGCGTCGAGGACCCCGATGTGCCGTGGCAGCATGCCAAGGCGCTCGTCGCGCGGCTCGCCTGCGACGACGTGGTGCTGACGCTGGTCAAGGACGGCGACCACCGCCTGTCGCGACCCGAGGACATCGAGCGCCTGATCCGCGCGGTGGAGGAATTTTAGGCTGCGGCCTTGGTCGAGACCGGCTCAGCTTTCCGCCGCCGCTTCCTCGCCCTCGAAGGCGACCCCGAGAAGGTCGTCGGTGCGCCAGACGACGCGGCAGTGCCGCCGGGTGCGGCCGCATTCAAAAGTCAGCTCGAAGCTGGCCGGCACGCCGAAGGTATTCGCGAATTTGAGGCAGGCGCCGCCCGAGGTGATGTTCTGCACGGTACAGTGAATGACCGGCGAACGGCGCGGTACGATGATCTTGGCGTTGCGCAGCACGCGAGTGCGCTGCACGCCGCGACGCTCGCCTTCCGCTTTGTCACGATCCTCTCGGTCACGATCCGCGATCATTCCGCCTGCCTGCAAGTGAAAACGAAACCCGACAGATTGCTCTGTATCAAGCAAGTGTTACCGATCGCGGAATGGTCAACCGACCGGGAAGTTAAAACCGACAAACGTGACGGAAAATCGAAGCCGGCCGCTAACGCTTTGGTGACCGTAAATCCATCGATTGTGAGAATGGCGCGCCACTTGGAATAAAACTGCGAACACTTATGTCATTGAAATTCCGCTCTAAAGCCAGTGGCCACGGTCGATATCGTCGACCAGCGCGCGCAAATCGCAAATATGACGGCGCCGCCTTTGACCGGGGTGAGGCGGCGGTCGGACCGCCGCCGCCTATCCCATTGACCGAGCAAGCGGTCTCTACCCCGAAGCCCAGCCCCCTCGAGACGGTCGGGGTCGGTGTCGCGATACCGCTCAACTGCGATAATGGCATATATGCAACATTGGGGGCGAAACTGGTGCAAGACAGGGATTTCCTGCAGGTTTCGACTCCCAGATCGAGAGTTCCCGAGGTACGTTGCTGACTTGGGACTCGGCGACTGGCGGAAAGCCGGAGCATGGGCGTTGGGGGCGTCATTTGCGGCTCGGACCGCAACAGGTTGCGCCTCCTTCTGGCGTCGAGTTCGCTCGCCGCCATTTTGATCGGCAGCGGTACGCCGCAGGCCTACGCGGCATCGTGCGTCATCAACGATGTCAGCAATTCCGCCGGTGCCGGCCCGTTCAACAACACCACCAATTCGATCAACTGCATCAATATCCAGAACTCGACCGTCAACGGCGGCGCCGGCAACGTCTCCAATACCAGCCCCGGCGTAATCGCCACGACGTCGGCAACCTTGCCGACCGCCATTCGCATCAACAACAGCACCCTTATCGGTGCCATTATCAACACTGGTTCGATCACGGCGACAATCGGCAACGGGGAGGGCGTAGTCGTCATAAGCCAGGCGTTCGTGGCAAACGGAATTACCAACAGCGGAAACATCGCAGCCCAATCCAACGGCATCGAGGATGGCGTCGAAGGCTTTGCCCTTTCCAGCTTTGCCGGCGGTATCACCAATAGCGGCACCATCGTTGCGAGCGGCTTCCTCGGTGCGGGAATTTCGAGTGCTGGAGTATCCACCTTCACGGGCGGGATTAACAACGGCGGCACCATCTCGGCGGCTCTCGGCATTACACTGGCAAATTTTTCGAGCTTCTCGGGTGGCATTTCCAATAGCGGCACGATCAGCGGTTCGTTCGCCAGCCTAGGACTTCCTGTCGGAATTTCGGTGGATGGGACAGGTCATGTGGTTGGTGCTTCGCCGGCAACCTTGTCGGGCGGCATCACGAATAGCGGTATCGTCTCGGGGGGCATAGGCGTTGAAGACCTGTCAACTTTCGCCAGCGGCAATTTGAGTAACAGCGGCACGATTAGCTCTACTAACAACGCGATCGTTGTCACCTCGATAACAGACTTTACCGGCAACATTACCAACAACGGCACGATATCGGCTGGCGCCGTCGGCATCTTCGTTGGTCAAACCGCGGCCTCCTTTGGAGGGGTCTCGACCTTCGCGGGCAATATCAGCAATTCCGGCACCATCACGGCGAAGACCGGCATCGCCATCGTCGGCAGCACCATCCACGGCTCGATCGTCGATAATGGCGTGCTGCTGGGATCGAGCCACGGCATAACGGTCGACAGTGCGAGCAAGCTGATCGCCAACACCGCGACCGCCATCGCCATCAGCGGGCCGACCTTCACCGGCGGCATCAGCAATGCCGGCACGATCCTGGGCCACAGCGCAGCGCTCGCCATTGTGCTCACCGGCTCGACCTTCGCCGGCGGCATCGCCAACTCTGGCGTGATCGGCGGCATCAAGATCAACGGCGTCACCACCTATGGCGGCGGCGTCACCAACAGTGTCGGCGCCACCATCGGCGGCGGCATTTTCATCGAAACCGTGTCGGCCTTCAGCGGCGGCATCACCAACTCAGGCACGATTACGGGGGTCAACTCCGTCGTCGTGATCTCCGGCGTTTCCAGCTTCTCGGGCAGCATCGTCAACAACGCCGGCGGCTTCATTTCGGCATTCGGCCCCGGCATCGACGTCACCACCGTCTCGACCTTCACCGGCGGCATCACCAACGCCGGCACGATTTCGACCGGTAGCCGCGGCCGCACGGGCCTCGCCGGCGTCTCCGGCATCCTCGTCACCTCCGTTTCGACCTTCACCGGCAACATCGTCAACGCCGGCACCGGCACGATTTCGGCCGGCGCCACCGGCACCGGCATCAACGTCAACACCGTCAAGACCTTCACCGGCAATATATCGAACGCCGGCACGATCACCGGCGGCTTCGGCGTCCGCGTCGGCAACGGCGTGACGTCCGGCGGCGTCGACATCCAGACTTTCGCCGGCAGCGTCAGCAACTCAGGCCGTATCACCGCGGCGACCACCGGCATCCAAATCGTGGGCGTGTCGAGCTTCGGCGGCAATATCGCCAACTCAGGCACGATTTCGGCGGCCGGCATCGGCATCGACATTGGCTTCAAGATCACGATCGGCACGCTTACGATCAACAGGCCGGTGTCGACCTTCACCGGCAATATCGCCAATTCCGGCACCATCACCGCAAAGACCGGCATCGATATTGTCGGCAGCACCATCAACGGCTCGGTTTCCGATAGCGGCAATATTATCGCGTCGAGCCACGGCATTCTGATCGACAGCGCGAGCAAGCTCGCCACCAACGGGACCGCCATCAAGATCACGGGCCCGACCTTCACCGGTGGCATCACCAATAGCGGGACGATTTCCACGACGGGCAATACCGGCATATCGGTCGGCAACTCTGCGAGCGTTATCTCGACCTTTGGCGGCGGCATCAGCAATGCCGGCACGGTTTCATCCGTGCTTAGCGCCGCCATTGCTGCGGGAGGCGGAGGGGGCCGATATTTTGTTTCGCAGTTTTCGGGCGGCGTCACCAATTCCGGCGCGGTCACGGGGTGGTTCGGCATTTACGTGGGCGGTATTTCGACGTTCTCCGGCAACGTCGTCAACAGCGGAACCGGAACGGTCACGGCCTTCGCTTCCAACGGGTCAGGGGTCGGGCCTGACGCCATCGTCGTCCAATTGATCTCAACTTTCGCCGGCGGCGTCACCAACGCGGGCAAGATTTCAGGCCAAGTGGGCATCAACGTCAGCTCCGTTGTCCAGTTCGGCTCCTCCAGCGCCGGCGGCGGCATCAGCAACAGCGGCACGATCACGGCGACCATTGGTCAGGGTATTTACGTCAACAATGTCTCGACTTTCTTCGGCGGCATCACCAACAGCGGTACGCTCTCGGCGGCGCTCACCGGCATCGGCGTCATCGGCGTCTCGACTTTCTCCGGCGGCATCGTCAACAGCGGCACGATCTCGGCGGGCGGTGCCGGCATCTCCGTCGCCGGCGTCACGACCTTCAGCGGCAATATCAGTAATGCGGGCGCGATCACCGGCAATGTTGGTATCTTTATCGGAGCGGGCGTGACGTTCTCGGGCGGCGCGGCGATCGTCAACAGCGGCAATATCACCGATGCTCCCCCGGGGGGCGCGATCGACGTCAGCAATGCCACGAGCCCGGTCATCATCGATCAGAACGGCGGCACCCTGACCGGCGCGATCAAGCTTTCCAGCAATACCGATGTCCTCAACATCGCCGGCGGCGTCATCAACGGCAACATCATCGGTCTGGGCAGCCACGATACCATCAACTTTGCGCTCGGCTCCGGCACCTTCACCTATGGCAGCGGCTTCGGTTTCAGCACGATCAATCAGGTCAACGTCAGTTCCGGCACCGTCATCCTCAATGGCACCAACAGCGCAACCAATATCGCGGTCAGCGGTGGCGATCTGGAGGTCGGTGACGCCGCCGATACCGGCGCACAGCTCACCGGCGCGGTGAACGTAACGACCGCAGGCACGTTGTCCGGGCACGGCACCGTGGTCGGCGCCGTCACCATCGGCAGCGGCGGCAATCTGATGCCTGGCGGCTCGATCGGCACGCTGACTATCAATGGCGGCCCGCTGGTGTTCGGATCGAACGCCACCTATACGGAACAATTGTCGCCGACCCAGCATGCCCTGACGAACGTCATTGGCGCCCCTGGCACCGTGTCGATCAACAGCAGCGCCGAGATCGAGTTCGCGCCGCAGCTTGGGACCTATAGCGCGACAAAGTTTCCGATCATCACCTCGACCGGCACGATAACCGGCACGTTCAGCCCGACGTTCACTTATACGGGTAACGTCCGGCTCAACGCTCCGACGCTTAGCTACGACGCCAACGACGTCTATCTGTCATATGCCGCTTCGACCAGCACGCTGCAGCTGCCGTTGGGCGCCACCATCAATCAGCAGGATGTCGCCAATGGCATCAACAATGTGATCATCGGCGGCACCACGCCGCCGCCCGGCTTCCAAGACCTCGCTGGTCTCTCCGACGGTGCGCTCTTGCACGCGCTCGATGAATTGTCGGGCGAGGTCGGCCCGGCTTTCATCGCCGGCGCCTTCACCGCCGACGATCTGTTTCTGAGACTGATCACCAACACGTATAATTTCGACCGCGGCGGCGGTTTCGGTCCGCCGACGGCATTCGCCGCGGAACAGCCAATGCCGTCGCCGCTGCCCGACGACGTGGCGCTCGCTTATGCGTCTGTCGTCAAAGCGCCGGCAGTGGCCACGCCACCGACTTTCGCCCAACGCTGGAGCGCATGGGGCGCGGCCTATGGCGGCGGCGGCGTGGTGGGCGGCGATCCGGTCATCGGCAGCCACAACACGTCGAGCTCGGTCTACGGCTATGCCGGAGGCCTCGACTATCGTGCCACCGCTGACACCGTAGTTGGTTTTGCGCTCGGCGGTGGCGGCACCGGTTGGGGCCTCACCGACGCGCTCGGCAGCGGCCATTCCTACAGCTTCAACAGCGCCCTCTACGCATCGAACCGCTGGGGACCGCTCTACCTCACCGCCGCGCTGGCCGATTCCGTCTACGAGGTCCACACCACGCGCAACGTGACGGTCGCAGGTGCCGATACGCTCGCCGCGGATTTCAGCGCCAATGTGGTCTCGGCGCGGTTCGAGGGCGGCTATCGCTATGGCATCGGCACCTACGGCCTCACGCCCTATGGGGCGGTACAGGCGCAATGGATGCAGCTGCCGCAATATAGCGAGAACGCCACGTCGGGCTCGCCGCAATTCGCTTTGACATATGCCGCGCAGAATCCGACCGACGTACGCAGCGAGCTTGGCGCCGGAATCGATACCAGCGTCTTGTTGAACGGCGGCGACGCGCTCAAGCTCTACGCGCGCGCGGCATGGACCCATGACTCGGACCGCAACCCCGCCGCTACCGCAAGCTTCCAGACTCTGCCCGGCGCGAACTTCCTCGTCTATGCGGCCAAGCCGGACGCCGACAGTGCGCTCGTCACCGCCGGCGCCAAATACCTACTCGGCAATGGGTGGTCGGTCGTCGCCAAATTCGACGGCGATTTCTCCGGCAATACCTCGCTGTACGCCGGTTCAGGCACGCTCCGGTATTCGTGGTGAGAATTTCGAGCGAAGGCCCCAGCACGCCGGCCGCTAACCAAGACCGCAATTTTGTAGGTGGCGCGCCCGAAGGGATTCGAACCCCTGACCTCTGCCTTCGGAGGGCAGCGCTCTATCCAGCTGAGCTACGGGCGCCGATTACCGCTGTGATCCGATTTCAATAGCGAAACCGCGGCGACCCGGCAACGGCAGAAAGCTCTTGGCGCTTGCCGGGCGCCGGGAGGGCTTTTATGGTTGCCCGCCCCCGGGTAGAGACGCGGAGAAAACGCGATGTCGCAACTGGCGGAAAAGCCCGAGCAACGGGAGCCGAAAAAGGCCCAGATCAAGGACGCCGCGTTCAAATGGGACGATCCGCTCGACCTGGAAGGTGAACTGACCGAGGAAGAGCGGATGGTGCGGGATACCGCCCGCGATTATTCCCATGAGAAATTATTCCCCCGCGTGCTCGCCGCCAATCGCGAAGGCACTTTCAACCCCGACATCATGCGGGAAATGGGCGCGCTCGGGCTGCTCGGCTCGACCATCCCGCAGGAATACGGCGGCGCCGGCCTCGGCTATGTCTGCTACGGCCTGATCGCGCGCGAAGTCGAGCGCGCCGATTCCGGCTTCCGCTCCATGATGTCGGTGCAGTCTTCGCTCGTCATGCACCCGATCTATTCCTATGGCAGCGAGGCGCAGCGCCGCAAATATCTGCCGAAGCTCGCGACCGGCGAGCTGGTCGGCTGTTTCGGCCTGACCGAGCCCGACCACGGCTCCGATCCAGGCTCGATGGTGACGCGCGCGGAGAAGGTGCCGGGCGGCTATCGCCTCACCGGCGCCAAAATGTGGATCACCAATTCGCCGGTCGCCGATATCGCGGTGGTCTGGGCCAAGCTCGACGGCCGGATTCGCGGCTTCATCGTCGAACGCGGCACCAAGGGTTTTTCGACGCCGACCATCCACGGCAAGCTGTCGCTGCGCGCTTCGATCACCGGCGAGATCGTCCTCGACGGCGCGGTGGTGCCGGAAGAAAACATGCTGCCGAACATCTCCGGACTTGCCGGCCCGTTCGGCTGTCTCAACGTGGCGCGAACCGGCATCGCCTGGGGCGTCATCGGCGCCGCCGAGTTCTGCTGGCATCGCGCCCGCGACTACGTGCTCACCCGCAAGCAGTTCGGCCGTCCGCTCGCCGCCAATCAGCTGGTGCAGAAAAAGCTCGCCGATATGCAGACCGAGATCACGCTCGGCCTGCATGCGGCGCTGCGCCTGGCGCGGATGATCGATCAGGGCAATGCCTCGCCGCCGGCGATCTCGATGCTCAAGCGCAACAATTGCGGCAAGGCGCTGGACATCGCCCGGCTCGCCCGCGACATGCACGGCGGCAACGGCATCCACGAGGAATTCCACATCATGCGCGTGATGTGCAATCTGGAGACCGTCAACACCTACGAAGGCACCCACGACGTCCACGCCCTCATTCTCGGCCGCGCGCAGACCGGCATCCAGGCGTTCATGTGATGGCGTGATCCGTCGCCCTGAGGCGCGCAGGCATCGCAGACGCGTCGGTTCGTGAGCAAGATAGAGGCCGGCAAAACGCTTCGGGGCATGTTCGACCGACTCACGAAGAATTACAGTTCGCTTGACCGCCGTTTTTGTTGCGTTGTCAAATAAGCAACTTATAGTATCATGAGGCGGGCGGCCGTCATTATCGAAATGTCCGCGAAACGTGCACGCCGCTCCGTATCGTCGCTACGGTCGCAGGAACGATATGCTCAAGTCGTCGCATGTCGTGGCACTCGGCATCGCCCTGGGCGCGCTGGCTTTGGCGCATTGCGTCCGCGTTCCTCCGCCCGACGATCTCGCGGCTCCCCCACAGGTCGATGAACTGGTCCAGCGCATCAAATGCGACCTGTACGAGGCGGTCGCGGATCGCCTCGACGCACCCTACGGCTACGAGTGGCTGCACTCCTGGACCGTGCAGGCGAGCCTGAACCTCATCGTCAACGATCTGTCGCAGATCGACCCCGGCGCGACCTTCACGCAGCCGCTGACGACGAAGTCACTGCCGCTTCGCGTGACGAACATGGCGCGGTCATGGAATTTCGGGCTCGGCGCGCAAGCTAACAACACCGCCAGTCGCAATGAAACCGTCACGTTCACGGTCTCGATGAGCGAATTGACGGACCAATTCGGCGATGGCCGACAGAATTGCGATTTCCCGAATTACGTCGATCTCCGCAGCGACTTGGGATTGAAGGAGTGGGTTACCTCGGCCTTGAGCCCGGTCGACGACGGCTATCTGAATGTCGGCTATCACAAGACGCCGAAATCCGGCGCCGGTTCAGTGTCTGTCAAGGCTGCGGTGTCGGACGCCAGCAAAGCAATAATGCAATCGAAGATAGGGCCCGGAATATATGACTGCGACAACCCGAGATCCTTACCTCCGAGACGCGCCGGTCCGCCCAGTCGCGTAGCGATACGCGATGACCTTGGTCTGCTCTTCTGTGAGCTTTCCCACGTCGTCGATCCCACTGAATACGACTTCTCAAAGTTGGACGGCGGGCAGGTCAAGCAAATTGCACAAATCGTTGCCGACATCCACCAGGCCATTCGGGATTTGAGCCTTCTGCACACTCGGGCTGGAGCAAATGTCAGCGCAGCGCTCGAGAGGACCGCGATTGAATTGTCGGTGTTCCTGGACCCGCCAATCGACACGATATCTCACCAAGTCCAATTCATCATTGTTTGGAACGCCAGCGCTTCGCCGAGCTGGACATTACTGCATTTCAAGGGACCGAGTCCGTCGGGCTCGTTGTTTTCGGTGACCCAAACGAAAACGCACACCCTGAATCTCGTACTCGGGCCACCTTCGAGCCCCGACGCTCAAGGCGCGCTCAACGCGCTCCAGATCGGTACTGCCGTCGGCAATGCACTGAGCACTGGCACTCCAGCCGTTCCTTAGCCATACTTCCTGAAGTTGTGCCGACAAAAAGCTCCGCCTGATCGCGGCGCGGATCTATCAACGACGGAGCACTGCAGGAAAGAAAGGGAAGGCAATGGCAAAATCTCGCAAGAAGGGCTCAGCATCTCGCACCAGGATATCACCCGCGAAAGCCAGGACGGCGACGTCAATAGCCAAAAAGGCGGCTCCAAAAGCGAAAGCTTTGGTTGCCGATGCCGTTCCGGCCACCGGCACCTGCACGGTCACTGCGGCCGGCGTTACGGCGATCAGAAGGCATTATACCAAGCAGGCTTGTATTGCATGGGCGAGCGCTATCGGAGGTACCTATCAGTTCGTACCCGACTAAAGCGGATTCGCGCGATGGCGTCGATTGACGATGCGTATCTGATTCATACGAGCGGTCGCCGCCCTACAACCCCGACAGCGACGAGATCGCGACATTCACGCTGCCTTTGGCGTCGGCGATGACGCGCAGCGTATTGGCGTCGTAGACGACGCCGACGAGCCGCAGCTCGTTGACGGCGACACTGGCACGCAGGCCGGGCGCTTGCGCCGCCAGATCGCCGACCGCCGCGGCGATGCGCTTCTTGGCGTCGGCGGCGAACGGTTTGAGGTCGATCACTGCCTGTTCGGCGAGCGTTTTCTGCAAGTACGGCGCGGCTGCCTGCGCCGCCGCGCCCAATAGCCCGAAGGCGGCTTGCGACTGCACGTCGAGCGCCACCTCGGTGAAGCGCAGGATCTGACGGTCCTGATCGAGCGCCGGCCGGCCCCAGACATGCACCGTGGCGTCGGCGCCGACGCTGAAGAATCCGCTTTTCTTGACGTGAACGAGGAGCGAGATCAGGAGCCGGTCGCCCGACGCCGCGATGGCGGCCTGTTTGATGGTCGCCGCGAACGCGCCCTTGCCGTTCTCCGGAAAGGTCTTGCCCACGATCTGCGCGCCGAGGAGCCGGGTCACTTCGGCGAACGGGATGTCGATCGGCACGGCGATATCCACCGTGCCCTCGTTGCCCTGCGGCACCAGATCGAGCTGTTGCGGAAACGGACAGATCGGCTTGGTTTCGTTCGACACGATGCGGGTCTGCGCCTGGACGCCGACCAGAAGCGTGACCGCCGTGGCGCCGATCACCGGCTGCGCCGCGATGGCGCGGACCGGGCGCATTTCGAGCCACAGATTCGGCATGGCTTGTCCCGCTCCCGCCCCGGCGGCGCCGAGCGAAATAGCGCGGCACAATTTGGTCCATTCGCTCCTCGCCGCGTTTTCGATGAACGGATCGTTGCGCAGCCGGGCATCCAAGGCATTCATCTGGTCGCGCACGACGCCGTCGAGCACGGGCTTCACCGCGCTCGCCATGCTGAGCTTGACGCCGCCGATCGGCAGCACGACGTCGACGACATTGACCTGGCCCGCGAGATTGGGCGAAAGCCGCCAGTTCGGCGCGATCGTCGGCTTCGACGTCGTCGTCACCGTGCCGTGGATATCGGTGTGCTGATCGAACGCCTTGCCGGCGAGGTTTTGCACCTGCCGGCCGGCGCTGCCGCCGATGACATTGCCGACGGCGCCGCCGACCGCGCTGACCCCGGTATTGAGACCGCCGGCGACGGTGCCGAGCGCCTGGAAGGTGCCGGACAACGGCGTGGTGACGGTGAGCACGCCGCGTTGGCCGGCCAGGGCGAGCGGCCCGCGCGAAACGGCGAAAGTGAGCTGGGTATTGGCAAGGAGTTTCGATACCGGATTTTGCGGCTTGCCGGACAGGTCGCGCGGCGCCCGGACATCGAGCGCGTCGCGGATCGCCGTGAGCGCGATGGCCGCAGGAGCCAGCACCGTCGATGTCCCGGTCAGGGGTTGCAGCGGCGGGACCGCCACCAGGGCCGGGCGGTTTTGCTGCAGCGATTTCGCGGCCGGCCAGACCAGATTCATCAAGAGCGTCGCCCCGACGAAGGAGGCGACCAGGACAAGAGCGCCGAAAATGATGGCGCGCAGGCTCATGATGGTACCGATCCCCCGGCGAATCGCTTTTCTGGACCGGCGATACTATGCATTGTGACGCGCGGCGCGCAGCGGCTTTCTGAAAATCAGCGCCATGGCCTAGCGCCCGACGCCGCAAGCGCCTACATCAAGGCATTCCCCCATAAAGGAGCACCGGATGGCCCCGCGCCAGATCAAAATGCCTGTAAAGGACGTTTCCGAAAAAGACAAAGAACCCGACGAGGTGTTTTCGCAGCGCAAACGTCCGGAACGCGGCCGCTATCTGCTCCAAGTCGACCGGCAGACCAAAAGCTCGTACCAGACCTCCGAAGCCGCGCATGCGGCGGCGCTCGCCATCAAGACCGCTTATCCGATCGTCCAGGTGTCGGTCTATGACGGCATCGACAACACCCATACCATGGTGGAAGTCCCGGCGGCGGCGGATTGAGGATTCCTGATCCGCCCCCCCCCGCGGGGCAGGCAGAAGTGAGGACGCCGCGAGCGCCGTTCATCGGCACGGATAGGCGCGCGCAAATGCCCGGCCGGCGAAATCGAACCTGTCGTATTTCACGAGCTCCTCCGGATGCGCCTTGCCATATCCGGCAATCGTCATCGCCAGCATTTTTGGCGTGATCTGTGCGGGAAAGCACACATCCGGCGCGAGCATCCGTTGCCTCGCCGACCATTGTTCGAAGAACGCCTCGTCGGTCCAATTGCCGTAGTTCGGCATCGTCGTCTGATAATATTCGTGGATGCGCGACAGCGCGGCATGCACCGCCACGAGATAGCTGAGGCACGAGGTCGCCTTGGTGAAATCGGCGCCTTTCAGGTCCGCAAGGTCCACGGACGCCGCTGGACCGCACCGCTCATAGAGCGAGGTGCCATCGCTGCGCACCTGTTGCGCCTGCGCGGCGGCGACCGCTAGAAACAATATCGTCGCGGCTATTATAGTGCGCATTCGCTGACCCTCCCTGGAGATCGTCGATCAAGCTCCGCCTGCCGTCGCAACCAAGTTTATCATATCACGCTCCGGCAAGGCGAATACCGACGAGGAAGTGGTTCGCTTGGACCCCGAATTCATCCGCGACCTGTTCGCGCCATTCCGTCCGGTGACGATAAAGCGCATGTTCGGCGGCGCCGGCCTCTATGCCGACGGCTTGATGTTCGGCCTCGTGTTCGACGGCGCGATCTATCTCAAGGTCGACGACACCAATCGCGCGGATTTCGAACGCGAAGGTTCCAGCCCCTTCACCTATACCCGCGCCAAAAGCCAAGGCCGCATCGGTCGCGCTTCGCTGTCCCATTGGCGCCTGCCGGAGCGGCTCTATGACGATCCGGATGAGCTTGCGGTGTGGGCCGGGCGGGCGCTGGCGATTGCGGAACGGAAGAAATTAGCGCCGCGCGGGCGGGCCAAACCAAAGCCGCCGTCAAAAAGGTCGGCACAACGCGGATAGAACGAAATCACGCAACGGGGTTGCAGCAGGCAACCCGCATGAATAGAGCGCGCGCGCCGAGGACGATTCGTCGAGGGCGATTCGTATAGTCACCGTCAGTATAATCACGAGCAATAATGGGGCGGTCTCGCGGTCCGCAACTGCTTGCGGTCCTTTTTACGCTTTCCAATAGCGAAGTTTTCAGACGTGCCGGGCAGAGTGATCGCGCGGGGGCGACAATGATGCCCAACCTTTCACAACCTTCCGACCGATATTCCATTCCGTCGCCCCCGACAAAAGACCGGAGCACGATCATGATCCTGCAGCCACGAAAGCTTGCAGCCATTGCTCTTTCGAGCGTTATTTTCGCGGCTCCTGTCGTCGATACGGCAGTTGCATGCACACGGACACTTTACTTCGGTGCCGACAACACCGTGATCACGGGACGCAACATGGACTGGGAGGAAGACATGGCGTCCAATCTGTGGATATTCCCCGCAGGGCTCAAACGTGACGGGGCGGCCGGGCCGAAGTCGATTCGATGGACATCCAAATACGGCAGCGTCGTCGTTTCGGGCTACGAGGCCGGCAGCGCCGACGGGCTGAATGAAAAGGGATTGGTCGCGAACCTCCTCTACCTGGCGGAATCGGATTACGGACAGCCGGACCCGAGCCGGCCGTCGCTCTCGATTGCCGCTTGGCCGCAATACGTGCTCGACAATTACGCCACGGTTGCCGAAGCGGTTACGGCTCTCGGCAACGAGCCGTTCAATATGCTGGCGCCGACCTTGCCGAACGGCGCGGCCGCCGCCTTGCATCTCGCCATTTCCGACGCGAGCGGCGATTCCGCCATTTTCGAATATATCAACGGCAAGCTGACGATCCATCACGGCAAGCAATACACGGTGATGACGAATTCACCGATCTACGATCAGCAGCTCGCGCTCGATGAATACTGGAAAGCCATCGGCGGCCTGACGTTCCTGCCCGGCACCAATCGCGCATCCGATCGCTTCGTGCGCGCCTCGTTCCTGCTCGACGCGATTCCCAAAGCGATCGATCGGCACTTTATCGTCGGCGTGCCGCAGCAATCCTATGCCTATCAAGCCGTGGCGAGCGTGATGAGCGTGCAACGCGCCGTCAGCGTGCCGCTCGGCATCGCGACGCCGGACCAACCGAATATCTCGTCCACAATCTGGCGTACGGTGTCGGACCAGAAGAACCTGATTTATTATTTCGATTCCGCCACCCGTCCCAATACCTTCTGGGTCTCCTTGGCGAAGCTCGACCTCAAGCCCGGTGCGCCGGTGCGAAAGCTCACGATACAGAACGGCGAGGTTTTCTCCGGTGAGGTCGCCGATCAATTCAAAAACGCCGAACCGTTCAAATTTCTACAGGCGTCTCAGCCTAAGCCCGCATTGTAGTCAGGGTTAGGCGCTCATCCGTCCGACGGGCTCATCCGGTCTTTCGCAGCCGCAAGACGCCCCTCCGCTTTGACGTGTCGCACCGCCGCCGCCAGGCCGAACCGCGGCATGTTGACATAGACGCATTCGCTCTTGCCGGGCTCGACGAGATAAGTCTCGTGCCAAATCCCGACCGATCCATCGGTCCCGACGGCGCGGTTGAAAGCGGCCCAAGCGGGGAAATGCTGACCCGACCGGTCATGGGCATAAGCGATGAGCTTGTCGAAACTCTCCCAATATTCCTGAACCATGACGACCCGGCCGGACAGATAGATGCGATAGAGCAACAACCCCGCCTCCGGCCTTTTCGACAGCTCCGCCAGCATGCGCGGCATGGCGGCGGCGACCGGAAACCATTTTTGCACCGCCAGCAGCTTGTTGAAGCGCATGCCGATCAGAAACAGCACGACCGGCTTGTCGACGCGCGCGGTGTAGCGATCGGCGAAGATTTCGGCCATGGCGCGGGTCCTCGGAGTTTGGCGGTTTGAATTATATAGCATTAGAAAACAGGTCGCCCGCCTTGGGCAGAGCAGCCTTGGGCAGCGCAGGGGACACACAGGGGAAGACCTGAAAATAGAATGCCGTTCTCGCGACGCATGCGCGCCCGAGTTATGCGAACGCCATCAGCAAAAACGTCCCGCGGAGCGTGATCGCGTCACGCCTGAACCGGCGGTGGAACCGGCTTTCGGCTCGATCATGCTCCGTAGGTTGGGTTAGCCGCGAAGCGGCGTAACCCACCATGGCTTGCGGTGGGTTTCGTTTCACTCAACCCACCCTACCGAACAAAGAAAGAGGAAGCGG
>Ga0181533_1002918_pt1 | contig 19285 bp, 13 predicted proteins | sample PEATcosm2014_Bin_45_FD_119772 | JGI IMG/M metagenome (GOLD analysis project Ga0181533, IMG submission 119772) | Peatland microbial communities from MTU Mesocosm Facility, Houghton, MI, USA - PEATcosm2014_Bin11_60_metaG | ecosystem: Environmental > Terrestrial > Soil > Wetlands > Peat | place... | reverse complement strand
GAGGCAGGGGGTCCGGCTTGTCTTTTGCCAGGTGATCGACCTCGTCAAGGCCGAGTTGGACAGGTATGAGCTTACCGACCTGCTTGGGAAAGACGCCTTCTACGGGACCATCCATGAAGTAGTAAGCGCATATGACAAGGCTCGCGAATAAATAGCTTGTGCATTCAAGCGCTCAGGGTTGGGTCAGATTTGGCTGATCCGACTGAGCAAAACCGCAGGCGTAGCGTAGCCACGTTCTGCCCCAAAAAATCTGACGATTTCTTGGGGTCCCCGAAAAGTCAGAGACTTTTGGGGGCGCCCTATGAGATGCATCAATGTGCAAGTTATTTATTCGCGAGCCCTTAGTAATTCCAATACAAAACAGCCGAATTAAATAAACAGCGCCATGCAGCCGATAATATTAGCAGGGAACATGGAGGTGACCTATGGGCAAAATTATTCCGTTACGGGACCGGAACAAGATAAAAGCGGCCTTCGAAAACGATTTCGCCAGTATGCTTAAAAATGTGGCTGAAATCAAGAGAGATGCGCTGGGAACAGAAGATAACAGCATTTTTCATTTAAATGTGAGTTTCGAGGACCTTTTCAAGGCAAAGATAGGCTCATTTATCATAGACCACAGGATGCTGAATGCTGACCTGTTCCGCTGCAGTCTCTATGTAGCAAATGTCCTCGGAGAGACCCTTTCAAAAAAGATCACAAGTTTTTACATAACCGATTATTTAATCCGTGGAATCGAAGAGGAAGCCCCGGATATCCTGAAAGAAGGCGCTGACCTCTGTTGCATCATCTGCATCTTTTTCGAAGAGAGGCGCAACTGGAGAATGACGCGGGCTGGGGATTATGTCAAAATGGGCATTCAACTATATTCCATATATTATGCCATGACACAGAAATTAATAGCCGGGTGTATGAGCAGGAATTTTCAAGACATCATTGCTATAACGAAAAAATGCGTAGAGGATATGGGGCGCAAAGGATAATAAGGTTCTGCTAAATGATGAATCACTTTGGGGTGTACGTCATAGATGTGGGACGTGCCAACACGTCATTTAGTGAGTAGTAAGTAGTGAGTAGAAAAAAAACATAAAGGCAGCCATTCACTACTTACTACTTACTACTTACTACTTACTACTTACTACTCACTACTCACTACTCACTACTCACTACTCACTACTCACTAACCCGATCTTAAGCACCGGAATGACAAAATTGCAAACCCATAAATCTGACACAGGCCCGGCAACGCTCAAGTTATTTATTAGCAGAACCCAAGTGTGATATTATAAGTTAATTAAAAATAACTGTTAATTGTCTTTTAAGGAAATAAAAAGTTGTTGTCACATTATTTCGACCGCATTACCGAATCCCTTTTTGTGAAGCTGGTAGTAATCTTCGGTCTACTCATTATATCGGGAAGCAGCATCCTGTGGTACCTGTCCAGCCGGACTGATCGAAAGGACCTGATGGACAACTCAGTAGCCTTTATCTCATCATTTTCCGAGATGATCCACCGAAGCATCAAACATGACATGCTCCTCAACAATAGGACGGATATTCAGAGGGCCCTCGAATCCATCGGCGCCACAAACTCGATTACCCGCATAAGCCTGTTTGACAGAAATGGAATAATTCACTATTCGTCAGACAGAGGGACCATTGGAAGTCGTGCAGACAAGACCTTCCCTGCCTGTATCGGCTGCCACACTGACCCGTCACGGCCACGGGATACACTCATAAAAGAAAAACAGTGGACAATTTACACCGAGACCGCGGGACACAGAGTCTTAAGCTTCATAGAACCGATCTATAACGAGCCAGGCTGTTACACAGCCCGGTGCCACGTCCACAGCAAAGACTATCGAGTCCTCGGAATTCTGATAACGGATTTCTCGCTCTATTCAATTGACCGGCGGATAAATGCAAAAATGATGAGCACCGCGGAGTTCACTTTACTGTCCCTGACTGCCGGCGCTGCGATGCTGTATCTCTTATTCTGGAGATTTATTATCAGTCCTATTAAAGTCCTTTCAAAAGGCATGGAAAAGGTAAGGTCAGGGGACCTTTCGCAAATGCCGCCTAATCCCTCTAAGGACGAAATAGGTGAACTTGCCAGGACGTTCAATATTATGATAAGCGAGTTAAAAACATCGAGGGACAAAGTGGAAAGATGGACTCAAACCCTTGAACAGGAAGTGGAGAAAAAAGCAGCCGAGATAAAGAGGACCCAAAGCAAGCTCATAGAGGCGGAAAAGCTTGCCGCACTCGGAAGACTTACTTCGGATATTGCCCACGAAATAAGGAACCCCCTTTCGGCTTTGGGAGGATTCGGACGCAGACTTAGAAAGATCACTGTCGGGGCAAAGGAAAAGGAGTATTCGGAGATTATAGTTTCAGAGGTAGACAGACTTGAGCATATACTCAAAGATATCCTGTCATTTTCCCGGGAGGTAAAATTTAATTTTGAGCGGGCGTCTGTTGCGGATGTAGTCAGAGATTCCATTGCTGCTGTTGCTGAACTGTGCTCTGACCACTCCGTAAAGCTCGTAACTGATTTTAAATCGGACTTACCCGCCATCTTAGACAAAACACAAGCTGTACAGGCTATAGGCAACCTTTTATCGAACGCGATCGACGCCATGTCAGCCGGCGGGACCCTTACTATCAGCACCACTGCAGAGACGGTGAACAATGCAAATTACGTAGCCGTCCATATCTCAGACACCGGCAAGGGAATACCTGACAGCAAGCTTCGTCTTATTTTTGAACCTTTTCATACAACAAAAATAACCGGATACGGCACCGGGCTCGGTCTTTCCATAACCAAGAAGATCATTGAGGAGCACGGAGGCTTCATACGGGCGGAAAACAATAAGGGACAGGGGATTACCTTCAGCCTTTATTTTCCATGCCAGACTAATGAAGACCTGCAAAGAACGCCATGTTGGGAGTTCATGAAGTGCAGAAGAGACGTTAACAGCGAGGTGGCATGCCCTGCCTATCCCAATTTCGGCAGGATTTGCTGGGTAGTGGCAGGAACGTTCTGTGAAGGAAAGGCCCAAGGAACATTTGCTCAGAAATATGAGGACTGCAAAAAATGCGAGTTTTACAAAAAAGCGACAAATAAAGAAGTATAAAAGCGTTAAAGCGTTCAACGTACTGCGTTCAGCGTTAAAGAATTATTGTATTAAAGTTTTTTGCCTTGAACGCAGTACGCCGAACGCTGTGAGGAGCATATGGGAGAACCGGTTTTAATAAAAGACACGGATTTGAAGTTCCCCCACTTCACGGTCCTCAAGGCGTCGGCCGGTTCCGGTAAAACCCGCACCCTCACAGAAAGGTTTGTCCAATTTCTTCTTTCCTGTAAAGTCCCAAGGAACAGTCTGAGGAACATGCTTGCCATAACCTTTTCTAACAATGCCGCAAAAGAAATGAAGGAGAGGACACTCTCGCGGCTGAAGGAGGTCTACTTCGGGGACGAGACAAAGGTGCGGGAACTATCAAAAATAACCTCTCTTGATATTGAAACCATGAGAGAGAAGGCCGGCCTTCTGATCGGAGAGATACTCGACAGTTACTCGGATTTCCAGGTGAAGACGATCGACAGTTTCATGACGACCGTTTTTAAGGCCTCGGCCCTCGATTTTGGATATAACCCTGACTTCGATATCTTGATGAGCAACGATTTGATAATGGGCTACTCCTTCAACCTTTTTATGAGAAAGGTCAAACACGGCGCCGCGGAGGCAGCCTGTATCGAAGAGATCGTGGACCTGATGCTGGAGCAGAAGAAGGCCACTGAAGCCTATTTATGGGACCCGTCAACGGCGCTTCTTGATGAAGTAAAGAAGATATACAGGAAACTTTCATCCAGAGGGAAATCGGCTGAGATCGAAGATTACAGCGAAGACCTTAACAAAGTAAAAGATAAAATAAGCGCGCTTATTAACGACATCGAAAAAGAGATCGAGGCTTCAGGCTTAAAGATACACGGCAATTCATCCTACAAGACTATCTTACCTCTGGTAAGGGAGAAAATGTTCCCTGATCTTATCGGGAAGGGATTTGCCAACCCTCCGGTGATCAAACCGAAAAAAAGTATAGGCAACGAACAGGCTGCATATGACAGGATCTTAGGTTTGTGGTCTGATGTCGGGGAACTGACCCGTCACTACACCTTTTATTTCGTTCGCACACGATGTATGCCATACGTGAAGGCTTTTCAGGCCTTCAGCGATACTGTGGATACGGTGAAGAGGCAGCAGGGCAAAGTCTTCATCGAAGATATAAACATGCAGCTAGCCGAGTATCTCAGCAGTTCCATAGTCCCTGATGTCTACTTCCGGCTAGGCGAGACCATCTTCCATTTCCTCATCGATGAGTTTCAAGACACCTCGCCCATACAGTGGCAGAATCTCTTGCCCCTCATCGAGAACTCGCTTTCCCAGGGAGGTAGCCTCTTTGCGGTTGGGGACACGAAACAGGCTATATACGGCTTCCGGAACGCGGACTACACGATCATGAAAGGGCTCGAAAAAACGAACCCATTTCCTTCAGCCGAGCATGCGGTCAGGGAGCTTGATACTAACTACAGGAGCAGAAAGAGGATACTTGAGTTCAACGAGAGAGTTTTCAAAGAGAAACTTGCCCGTAACGATGAATACAGGGAGGCCGGTGACAGAAGCGGTCTTACCGAATACATCCAAAAGCCAAAAGAAGATAGAGAAGGCGATGGGTACGTAGAGGTCTCCCTCCATGAAAGGACCGACAAAGGACCTGCCGAGCGGGAAAAGATACAGGAACTCATAGAAGAGTTGCGCACACGCGGGTACCGGTACGGTGACATGGCCGTACTTACACAGACGAACGAAGATGCAGTCAGCGCTACAACATGGCTGAACGAAAGAGAAATACCATTTATCTCTTACAGCAGCCTCGATGTGAGGAGGCGCAAGATAACCGGAGAGATCATTGCAATCATGAACTTCCTCGATTCACCTACTGACGACTTTTCATTCGGCTCCTTCATCCTGGGAGAAGTTTTCACAAATACGATTACGAAGGACCATCCAGGCGAAGGTATCGAGGGGCTGAGGGAATTCTGCTTCACGCATAGAAAGAACCCTCCCCTGTACAAGGCATTTCAGCTTACGTTCAGCAACCTTTGGGAAAGATATTTCGACGGCCTTTTCAAGGCAGCGGGTTTCCTGCCCCTGTACGACCTGGTCACAGAGGTTTTTGCCGTCTTCAGTGTTTTTGAGAACATGCCGGAAGAGGAAGCGGCGCTCATCAAGATACTTGAAGTGGTCAAAGACTTCGAAGGAGGAGGATTCAACAGCCTCAAGGATTTTCTCCAGACCGCATTAGATGATGAAAAAAGCGTGTCTGAATGGGACATGGCCGTCCCTAAAAACATTGACGCTGTGCAGGTGATGACCATACACAAGGCCAAAGGGTTGGGGTTCCCGGTGGTGATTGTCCTCCTCTATGAAGCAAGGAACAGGGGCTTTGAATACATTGTCGAGGAGAAGGGTGAGACTGTCTGCCTACTCAAGATCAACAAGACCACATCTGCCTGTGACGAGACCCTTCAGAGACTCTATGATAAAGAAAGGATGAGTGAGATGGTGAACAGGCTTAACAGCCTCTACGTGGGGTTCACCCGTCCCGAGAGGGAGCTTTATGTTGTCGGGGTCAAAAGCAATGACAAGGGTTACCCGTTCGTCCTGCTCCCGGACGATGAATTCCCCCCTTCGCCCAAACCTGAATACGCTCCTGACATCCCGCCATCAGCAATTCCAGGGACCCCCGCTCCTTGCCTGCTCCTGCACTGCCAAGCGCGGCTGAAATTCCAGTCCTCTCACGAAAACTTTCTGGCATTAGAGGAAAAAAGGAGGGGTGAGTTCATCCACAGAGTATTGTTCTTTATCGACTACGTGAAGGATGGCTTTGAAACTGAACTGCAAGAGATCTTGAGTCGTGTCAGGTATGAAACCGGATCGGATTATTCCGATAAAGAGATGAAAGCTCTCGTCATTGCGGTAGTGAGCAACAAGGAGATAGAAAGGTATTTTACCGCGGCGGCAGGGCGGCTGATCAGGAAAGAACAGGAGTATTCTGACAATATTGGTAGGCTCTTCAGGATGGACCGGGTGGTAATAGACAAGGACGGCGTCACTGTGATCGACTATAAAACAGGAACAGACAAGGAAGCGCTGGACAAATACAGGGCCCAGTTGAAGAACTACATGAGCATACTCAGTGATGTCTATGCCGGAAAATCCGTTAAAGGCGTTATTGCTTTCGTCGACCTCGCCGAAGTGGAGAGGGTGGGATGAACACGCTTATCATTCCACCCGGCAAAAGCCTGATAGAAGAAGTCCTGCCTCTTTTGACAGGGAATGAAAAGGATTACTCTTCATCCCTGGTGGTCTTCCCCGGCAAAAGGCCATCCCACTTTCTGCGAAAGGCACTGGCCGCAAAGGTCGGTTCAAGCTTCATCCCACCTATGGTTTTTTCGATGGATGAGTTCATCGATTCGCTATTTGATGAGTTAAGTACCGGAAAAAAGATTGAGACCATAGATGCCGTTGCCCTTCTATACAATATCCACAGGAAGTCCCCGACGCCGCTTGGCGGAAAGGGGTTCATGACTCCTGACAGTTTCTTCCCGCTCGGACTCAAAATATATCGTGACATTGAGGAGTTGACCATTGAGGCCATCAATCCCCAGATGGTGAAGGGAATCGAATCCTTTATTGCCGAGGGCATGCCTGGACAAACAATAGAAAGATTACAGTACATGTCTTATTTCTATGAGCAGTTCTATAGAGAAATCGATGCATTCGGCTTTTCGACGAGGTCAAGGAGATATCGGCTTGCCGCTGAGAAGATAGACGAAACCGGACTCGGCAAATTCGGGCGTATAATCTTCGCAGGCTTCTTTGCTCTCACCAACACGGAAAAAAACCTGTTTCAAAAGCTGCTCACTTACAACAATACAGTCTTTGTCTTCCAGCATGGGCCCGGGCTAAATGAGAAACTTAAGGAGCTCGGCATCACCTTCACGGTAAAGGAGAGCCCAGACAGGGAGCCCGAGGTGCACTTTTACAGCAGTCCCGACTCTCACGGCCAGGTCCTGGCACTGGGGAAAATACTTGGGGCAAACCTCGATGCAGGTAATAATCTTGACGAGAAAACAGTTATTGTCCTGCCTTCATCAGAGACCCTTTTCCCTCTCCTGCGTCAAGGGCTTCCGGCTCTCCCCGAGGATGACTACAACGTGTCATTAGGGTATCCATTACACCGCACCCCGGTCTTCGGTTTTCTCAATAACCTGATGGAACTGGTCAATTCCATGGACGGGGACAGGATATATGTCCCGGACTACCTGAAATTCGTTCTTCATCCCTACACAAAGAACATTTATTACAGGGGAAAGTCCGAGACTACGCGAGTGCTGTTCCACACTATTGAGGCAGAGCTTCTCAGGCACAAAGCTAGGACTTTCACCACTATTGAAGAAATCGAGAACAGCGAAACCCTTTTTATGGACGTTCTGAGAAAGATCCCAAAAGACGAAACTGGGACAAGTGAAGAACACCTCAAGGCGCATCTGAAAGCCATTCACCAAAATACAATAGAAAGATACCTTTCCTTCGAAAACATCAGAGACTTTGCCGGTAAGTGCATCGAGGTACTCCTCTTTATCTTCAATAACAGCACGGCGAGGCTTCACCCACTCTTTTATCCATTCTCCGAGTCCTTCATAACATCCCTCGACGTCCTTCTGCGATCTATGATGAAGGACATCGCCTTTTCGGAGAGGTCCAGCTATTTCATTTTCTTCAAAAAATATATAATGACCGGCCATACCCCTTTTTCAGGCACGCCTGTCAGGGGGCTGCAGGTCCTTGGGTCCCTCGAGACGAGGAACCTGAAGTTCGACACAGTCTTCGTCCTGGACGCTAATGAAGATATCCTGCCCGATACGGGGAAAGAAGATACGCTCCTTCCCTTCAAGGCCCGTGAGATACTGGGGCTTCCTACTTATTTGGATAGGGACAAGCTCGCCGCATATTATTTCGATACGCTCCTTAAAGGTGCAAAGAAGGTACATCTTTTCTTAATCGAAAACGATAAAAAAGAGCGGTCGAGGTTTGTTGAGAAGCTTCTCTGGGACAGACAGAAAAGGGACACGACAACCGATTTCAGGTCCTGGATCAGACCCGTCCAATATAAGGTAAAACTAACAAACAGCGCTCCGGGCGCGATTTCAAAAAACGATGGGATAGTGGCCTTCCTTAAAGACTTCAACTACACTGCGACCTCGCTGGACCGCTATCTCAAGTGCCAGTTTCACTTCTACTACGCCTTTGTACTCGGCCTCAGCCGGAAAGAAGCAATGACAGGGGACATCGGGCGCGATGACCTGGGGAATTTTGTACACGCCGTCTTGACGCGCTATTTTTCCGACAAGAAGGACAGGCCTTTAAAGGAAACAGACATAATCGTCAGGCAAATGGACTCTATTGTGGAAGAGCTCTTTGAGAAAAAATATGGGAAAGATCCCTCCGGAGCTCTCTATTTTCTAAAGAGGCAGGTAAGGAGGCACATGGCTGACATTCTTAAATATTACTACCTTCCTCTTGTAAAGAAAAAAACAGTGACTATTTTGGAAAGCGAGCAGTCGATACGGGTAAGGGCAGACTCCTTTAATCTAAGCGGAAGGCTGGATAGCGTTGAGCAGAGAGATGATAGGACGGTCATTGTTGATTACAAGACAGGCTCCAGCCCGAATTATCTGAAGATAGACATGGAAAAACTTGACACTGACAAGAGAGAGACTTGGGACAAGGCTATAGGAAGCCTTCAGCTTCCATTCTACCTCCTGCTTTATACTGAAAAGAGACACAGGCGGATAGACGAGCTGGATGCGATTTTCTTACTTTTGGGCCGCTCAAAGATAAGCAGAGATGTTGAACTTCCCCTTTTTGACGGTCCGTCTAAAACAGAAATGTTCGGACCGCTGAATATAGTGATCTTCAGGTTGCTCAGAGAAATAATAGACCCTCGGGTCCCCTTCGTCCAAGCGAGCGACAGCAAGAAGGTGTGCCCGTCCTGCGATTTCCAATACATCTGCGGTACCCAGTGGGTTGAAAAATAAGTTATACTGTCAATTAGCTGCTGTGGGACCTGTTCATGAGCGGGGGTGCTTCAGATTTATTGTTTTGTAATTTTGTCATTTCGGATTGTCCGGAATCTGGTTGGTGAGTGAGTTTGGTGAGTGAGTAGTGAATAGTGAGTAGCTGCCTTTATATTTTTTTCTACTCACTACTTACTACTCACTACTCACTAAATGACGGGCTTTGAGTTCACAACAAAGCCTATCGCTCCTGGCAACCTGCCAGGAAGGATAAGGGAGTTATTGTACAGATAATGGCGGCGAAGAAAATTCTTATTATTGATGACGAACCTGCGGTAAGGAATGTTTTTTCGAGATTCCTCAAAGGCGAGGGATTTTCAGTTACTGAATCATCAGGCGGCAAGGAGGCCCTTTCAATCCTCGCAAAGGAAGTTCCTGATGTTATCCTCCTCGATCTTAAAATGCCTGAAATGGACGGCATCTCTGTCTTGAAAGAAATAATGAAGACAGCCTCTGAGATTCCTGTCATTATGATTACCGCTTACGGCGATGTGCCGGTTGCGGTAGAGGCGACGAAACTCGGGGCATACGACTTCCTGTGTAAACCTACCGATCTCGATAATCTTGTGATGGTAATCAACAGGGCCGTTGAGAAGAGAAGGCTCAATCAAGAGATATGGCAGCTCGACAAGAGTCTTTCGTCTTCGCTCGAAATGTTATTGGGAAGGAGCAGCGCTATTAAAAAGGTCATCGAAGATATAAGGAGAGTGGCATCTTCCGATTTTTCGCTGATAATGGAGGGGGAAACGGGGACGGGCAAGACCTTCATCGCGAGTATCATACATAACCTGAGCGGCAGGGCAAAGGGGCCGTTTGTAACATTGGACGTAAGTGCAATACCAGAGACGCTTATCGAAAGCGAATTGTTCGGATACGAAAAAGGGGCCTTTACCGGAGCGGAGAAAAGGAAGAAAGGATATTTCGAACTCGCTGATAAGGGTACGATTTTTATAGATGAACTGCAGAACATAACCCCTTTAGTCCAAAGCAAACTCCTCAAGGTAGTGGAGGAGAGGAGATTTCATTCCATAGGAAGCAATAGTCCGGTGGAGACAAATGTCCGCATAATAGGCGCCACCAACAAAAACATGGTCCAGTCCGTGAAGGACCAGCTATTCAGGGAAGACCTGTATTACCGGCTGAATGAATTTATCATACATCTCCCTCCCTTAAGAGAAAGGGCCGCTGATATTCCATTTCTGGCACAAGTGTTCCTTACTGAAGTCTCTTCTGATTTAAATAAATATATACCTCTCATAAGCGATGATGCGATAAATGTCCTTATGAAGCAGCCGTGGAACGGAAATGTGAGGGAGCTCAAAAATGTGATTAGAAAGTCCGCCCTCCTTTGCGACAATAATGAGGTCACAATGGACATAGTCAACCAGGTCATAGGGGAACTGCGCAACATAACGGGAGCGGCGGAGAATAAAGTACCGGCATGGCAGAGTCACGGTCCCGCTATAAGCTTGAATGAGGCTGAGAAGATTGCCATACGGCTTGCACTCGAACAAACCGGAGGCAATAAGACAAAGGCCGCGGAAATATTGCAGGTCACCCTGAAGACCCTGCTTAAAAAAATCAGGGACTACGGGATATGACCATTTCATGTAACTATTACACGGTAAAAAATACAGCGCCTGTAATTCTTACATAGGCGCCCACTCAACACGTTACGGCAAAGGCGATTTAAGTGCCCGGCCAAACCTGACCCAAATCCGCAGTCTGAAGGCACAAGTTATTTATTCTCAGACCCTTAGGGCTCTCGAACACATAACTTGCACATTGATGCATCTCGGATTCAGGCCATCTTTGCCCGGTCCCCAGTCGCTAATCCTCACGCAGCTATGCTACGACCGCTGCTTTGCTCAATCGAACCAGTCAAATGTGACCCGAATCCGAGCGCCTGAATACACACGTTATTATTCACGTGCCCTTAGCCCTTTCTTCTTTTAGTCCCTTCGGTCCTTTATCAGGTATCAATATTGCATTGTCATAGATTGTGTCGCATTAAACGGAGGGTTACAGTGTGTTGAGAGAGTTTGTTGATAATGCCTCTACAATACTTATTGTGGATGATGACGAACATGTGCTGAAGACAACCAGGATGATTCTGCAGCAGGAAGGATATAGCACCATTGCATGCGGCAATGCGTTTGATGCCGTTAAGGCGTTCAGGGCGTCGGGGAGTGATGTGGTACTTTCAGATATCAAGATGCCGGGGATGACGGGGATCGAGATGATGGATGAGATACATGGGATCATGCCGGATGTCCCGGTACTGCTCTTTACTGCATATGCAGACCTTGAAACAGCAGTATCCGCCGTAAAGAAGGACGCCTTTGACTATATAGTAAAACCCTTTGATCCGGATGTCCTCATTAAATCAATCGCCAAGGCCGTGATGTTTCAGAAATGCGTCAGGCTCGAAAAGGACTACAAGGGCATGCTCGAGGAAGAGGTAAGTGAAAAGACGAAAGAACTCCGCAAGATGGTTGAAGAACTGACGGTGGCAAGGGACCTGGCGACGGAAGCGTCACGCCTCAAATCGGAATTCCTTGCAAACATGAGTCATGAAATACGCACACCTTTGACCGGTATTATAGGATTGACGGACCTTCTTCTCAATATGGAACTGGAGCCGGAAGCAAAGGAATACCTTGAAATGATGGCCCGAAGCGCCTTCTCTCTGACCACGCTGTTTAACAACATCCTGGAGATATCAGCCCTCGATTCAGGAAGAGCGGTAATCGATGAGACGACGTTTAATCTATTCGATGTTATCTCCGATCTCAAGCTTAAATATCTTGAAAAAGCGGTCGAAAAAGGACTGGCGTTCACGGTGACAGTGGATGAAGATGTGTCTTTCTTGGTAAAAGGCGGCGTCTGGAGACTGCGACAGGTACTCTCTTTACTGCTTGACAATGCAGTCAAATTTACCGAAAAAGGAATGGTAACACTGGCTGTCAGTGTGAAGGAGGCATATGAGGACACAGTAATCCTCCTTTTTTCAGTTGCTGACAGCGGGACAGGCATTCCCGAAGAAAAAATACCCTTCATATTTGAGAGTTTCAGACAGGTGGACGGTTCATTCACAAGGAAATATGGAGGCGCCGGGCTCGGCCTTGCCATTGCCGGGAAAGTGGCCGCGATCATGGGCGGAAGTATCGGGGTGCAAAGCAGTGTCGGAAAAGGGAGCGTCTTTAATTTTACTGTGAAATTTAAGACAGCTAATTTCTGAATATGGGGGAACAGCAATGAGAATTTTAATAGCGGAAGATGATTTTATCTCCAGGAGAGTATTGAAGGACATACTTTCAAAATACGGTGACTGTGACGTCGCCGTTGACGGCAGGGAGGCATTACAGCGCTTTGGAGAGGCGTTCAGGAATAGCAGACCTTACTCAGTGATTTTTATGGACATCATGATGCCCAACATGGACGGCATAGAGGCCCTCAAGGAGATACGGAAAATGGAGGCTGACGAGGGAGTCAGGGACACCGCAGAGGTGAAGGTGATAATGGTAACAGCCCTCGGCGATCCAAGGACGGTGGTTGAAGCATACTACCGCGGCGGCGCGACAGCGTACATCGTAAAGCCGATAATCAAAAAAGATCTCCTTGGCGAAATGATAAACATGGGACTGATACAACCATAGGCAACTTGCATGGGACCCGACACAGACAGCGAGGCAAAAAAACTTCCTCACTGGAGGACTATCCAGGACAATGGCCGCTGCTCGCCGGGGAACTGCTACCGTTACAGCGTGAGCATAAAGGACGGAGAGGTGCTGCAGACCAGGCACGGCGAGGGTTGCCGCGCGGTAACGGGCCATGATCCGGTGGATTACGATTCCAATCCGCTTCTCTGGTATCAAATGATCCATTGTGAAGACAGGGAGCCGGTGATCAGGATGCTGTCACGGATAATCTCGGGGCACGAGATAAGCTCGTATGAACACAGGATACTTCGCAAGGACGGTTCCCTGCGATGGGTGCGAAACACTCCCATTCCGAAACATGATAAAGACGGAGTTTTTACAGGGTATGACGGGCTTATCGAAGATATTACAGACCGCAAAGAGATGGAAGCCTCTCTGGCTAAAGTTAATAACGAATTGCAGGAACTGTTCAACACAATCAGCGACGCCATCACAGTCCATGACACGGACTATAATATATTGTTTGCAAACGATGCTGCATCACGTCTGCTGGATGTCTCTCCTTTGATCATCAGAAAACAGAAATGTTTTGAATTGTATCACGGCTTGTCATGCCCTCCTTCAAATTGCCCTTGTTACGGACTGCTCAAAACCAGAGAGGCGGTGGTATCAGATTATTTTGAGCCGAAAATGAATAGATATATAGAAATGAAGGCATTCCCACGCTTTGACAAACAAGGAAACATTGTGGGACTCGTGCATGTGGTAAAGGACATAACAGAAAGGAATAAATATCAGGAGCATCTGACGAGGTCTCAGAAGTTGGAGGCAGTGGCGCAACTCGCCGGAGGCATTGCGCATGACTTTAATAACATAATGACCGGCATATTGGGATATACGACGCTGATCGCCAAACGCGGGGTCGATGAAAACGCCCCGGACTACGAGGATGTGTTACAAATAGAAGAACTGGCAAAAAGAGCGGCGGGGCTTACGCGCGGACTTCTTGCCTTCAGCAGGCAGGAGATAATAGCGCCTGAAGTTGTGGACCTAAACACGATCATCATGGATATTGGAAAGCTGACACCAGCGGTCATGGGAGATGCTATAGAATGTAAAATGACAAGGCAGGACAGTGCTCTGCCTGTCCTTGCCGATGTCAACCAGATTAAGCAGGTACTCCTTAATCTTGCGACTAATGCCAGAGATGCCATGCCCGAGGGAGGGGTGTTTACTGTTTCTACGGATAGGACCATGCTGGATGAGGAGTTTGTCAGAATCCAGGGACACGGCCGCCCCGGCCTTTATGCGCTATTGACGATTTCCGATACGGGATCAGGCATAAATGAAAAGATCCTGCAGAAGATATTTGACCCCTTTTTTACTACCAAAGATGTAGGAAAAGGCACGGGACTGGGCCTCGCGGTTGTATACGGCATTATAAAACAGCATGAAGGATATATCACTGTAGACAGCAGACCGGGCAACGGCGCCACATTCAGAATATACCTGCCTGTTGTATCATCAAAAACAAATGTATCTCTCCCGATACCCGTCCAGAACCTGTAACTATTACACGGTAGAAAATACAGCACTGTATTTTCTACATGTACTTCATAGTCCACAATCCGTGTTATTTCCTTTAAATCTATTGCATTTCTCTTAGTTTCGATCAGGTATCAATATTGCTTTACCTATTGCGCGACACACAAGGGGGGGAGAAATGAATCAAGCAGACATATCAGCAGGGCTTCAATCAAATAAGGCATATCACAGCAACCTTCTCCTTCAGCAGGTAATGCTTGCAAAGGCTGAAGGGGGGTTGGTCTTCAAAGATCTTGACATGGATATGGTTGATCTCATGCTTTTGTTTACCTGGGGCATGGAATGCTGAAGGCAGCGCAGGGGAAGCTAGTATTGTTAATGCTGCCATCAATCGCGCCTGCGTTTATTGAGAACAGCCGGGTACGCTGCCTCTCCGCCCTGGCTGTCTCTATCATACTTTTTTTTATGATCACTACATGGATGAACAGACTCAAAAGGGAAGCGGACGCGAAATATGAAGAACTGGGGGAAAAGCATCTAACAGAGTCTGAAACAATTATTGAAGGCGTTGTCAGTCTCCTGAAAGAAAAGTCCCTGATCACTCCCGTGCTAATTGCACAGCTGAGGGAGGTCATCGATCAGACAGAAGCGGCAGCACTCGACATCAGCGATAAGTTCATAAGTATTGTGGGCAGGGCGCGCAATCAGTCTTCCGTAGCTTCCGAAGCATTTCAGAAACTCTCAAGCAACGGCAGCGGCAGCGGGGAGGCCCTTTTGGATGTTAGTAAAAAAGCCCTTTCGGGTGTTATCAGCAGTCTGCAGGACGCCGCATCAGTTACCGGCCGCACGCTCAGTGAAATGGAACTTATCATTCGAGGCACGGAGAGTATCAGAAAGATTGTCAGCGAGATCGAATACATCGCGGGACAGACAAACCTGCTGGCGCTCAATGCGGCCATCGAGGCTGCCAGGGCCGGGAACGCCGGGCGGGGGTTTGCGGTGGTTGCTGATGAAGTGCGAAAGCTTTCGGACAGATCGAATGCTGCGGCGAATGATATAAGGAAACTCGTTGAAAAAGTGGAGACTGACATAAAGAGTATTCATGTAACAACTCACAGCAGCGTGTCCGAAAACAGACGCATTTCCTGCGAGGCGGAAAAGACAGTAGAACAGACCCTCAAGAAGATAGATACAACCATGAGTGAAGTGTCAGCCCAGCTTGACGGTCTTACCGGGGAAGCCCGCTCGCTTGCACAGGACATCGGCAGCATAGTCGTCTCCATGCAATTTCAGGACATTACCCGTCAGCGAATAGAGCATGTCATAGAGCCTCTCGTCTCTTTCAAACGAGAGGTTGAAGAGATGGAGCAAAAAACACATAGAGCTGAGGACGTTCTCCATTCAGATAAGGCAAGCGCCGCCGGATGGCTCGAAAAGACCTATACCATGGAATCGGAAAGGGCCGTTATCAGGAATGTTCTTGGACCAGCGCAAGGCTGACGGAGTGGGACCGCAGCAGGATGTACAGATAGAGACAATTTACCGGAGGAGGTGTTAACAATGGCAAAGACAGTACTGGCAGTGGATGATTCGGCATCGATGAGGAACCTGGTTTCTTTCGCCCTGAAAGATGCAGGATACGATGTAATTGCGGCAATGCACGGGAAGGACGCCCTGGAAAAGTCGGGCGGCTCTAAGATCGACATCGTAATAACTGACCTCAACATGCCCGAGATGGACGGCATCGAATTCATCAAGCAATTTCGCTCCAGACCGGGCTGCAAGTTCACCCCCATCGTCATGCTTACCACCGAGTCTCAGGAGTCAAAGAAGCAGGAGGGAAAACAAGCTGGGGCCAGCGGCTGGCTCGTGAAGCCCTTCACCCCGGGAAAGCTTATAGAGACAGTCAAGAAATTCGTGCATTAGTCCATGTAATACGGATACTAAAAGAGGAGGAAGCATGAAAGATTTCAGCCTTGAACATTCTGGAGACGTTGCCGTGCTGGCTGTTAGCGGCCCGGTAACAGTGGAAAAAGCTTGCGAACTGAAGGAAATACTTATGAAGGCGCTCCACGGGGCCGAACACGTAATATTCAATCTTGAGGGGATGACGGAGGTTGACCTTTCTTGCCTCCAGATACTCTGCTCGGCCCACAGGACTTCGATAAGACTAAATAAGCGCATTACGCTGGGCAATGTCCGGCCCGAGGTTTTTAGCAGGGCAGTGGAATGCGGCGGCTTTGACCGCCACACAGGTTGTGCGCTCGATACCACCAAATCGTGTCTTTGGGTAAAAGAGAAGGAAAAGAACTTGGCCTATGTATAGGACCGTTGTAAAACTGACTCATTTAGGAGCTCGCGTATGGCCGGATTGATTGAGAGCAACAGAAATGCGTTTAAAGAAGAAGCGTACGAACTGCTTACGGAGCTCGAAACGTCGCTACTTGAACTGGAAGAAAAGCCGGACGACAGGGAACTGATCGGCCGAGTCTTCCGCGCCATGCATACCATAAAAGGCTCCGGAGCCATGTTCGGCTTTGACAGAATCTCTCGCTTTACCCACGAAGTAGAGACAGTCTACGACCTGGTGCGCAACGAAAAGATGTCCGTTACCAGGGAACTGATAAATCTGACACTGGCGGCTCGCGATATAATACGCTCCCTGCTGGATGCCTCTGACGAAGACGAAGCGACTGATATCAAACGCGCTGACGAAATAGTGGCCGCACTCAGGAGGCTCGTAGGCTGCGAGGAAGGAGCACAGCAGCCTACCTGCGTAAAGGCAGTAACTGAAGTCAAATGTACCGAAACCGCAGACAATCACCTTTCCCTGGTCACCTATCGTATCAGCTTTCGCCCTCCATCCGATATTTTTCACAGGGGGATAGATCCTTTACGCCTGCTAGATGAACTCAGGGGGCTGGGTATCTGCAGGATAGTGGCTCAGACCTCCTCAGTGCCGTTCCTTGACGAACTCGACCCTGAGGGCTGCTACACATACTGGGATGCAATTCTTACTACTGCCCGGGGTGTCAATGCCATCAAGGATATTTTTATTTTTGTGGAGGACGGCGCCCTTGATATAATGGTCATTTGCAAAGAGGGAGAACTCGAAGGTGAGAATAGTTATAAAAGGCTTGGAGAGATACTCATAGAACGAGAGGACATTACTCCTCACGATCTGACTAACATATTGTCGGAGCAGAAGAAGTTAGGGGAACTGCTTATCGAGAAAGGGTTGGTTGCTCCGGATAAAATCGAGTCCGCACTGCTGGAGCAGCAGCACAGAAAGGAATTGCAGGAAAAGCTGCGGAAAACGGAGGTTAACGCAAGCATACGGGTGCCATCGGACAAACTTGACCAGCTTGTGAATCTTGTCGGTGAGCTTGTGACGGTACAGGCGCATCTGACACAGACCGCCTCTGGTCGAAGGGATCCGGCACTCTTGAGTATCGCCGAGGAAGTCGAGCGTCTGACGAATGACCTTCGTGACAATACCATGAACATAAGGATGCTGCCGATCGGCACAACCTTCAGCAAATTCAAGCGGCTCGTCCGGGACCTGTCAAAAGAGCTCGGCAAGGAAATAGACCTTATCACTGAGGGGGCCGAGACAGAACTAGACAAAACGGTCATCGAGAAACTCAACGACCCATTGGTACACCTGGTCAGAAACAGCATAGACCACGGCATAGAGCTTCCCGACAGCAGAAAAACAGTCGGCAAGGCCGGGAAAGGAACGATCCATCTTTCGGCAGCTCATTCGGGAGCCCACGTCCTTATACAGATACGGGATGACGGCGCGGGATTGGATAAAGATGCGATCAGGGCAAAGGCAGTTGAAAGAGGCCTTATATCCCCTGACGCCGAACTGTCGGAGAAGGAAATATTTTCACTGGTTCTTGCACCAGGCTTTTCAACAGCTAAAGCAGTGACAAGCGTATCGGGCCGAGGAGTAGGGATGGATGTTGTGAAGCAGGCAATCGATGCGCTTCGCGGGACAATTGATATAAGCGGTCAGAAAGGGATCGGTACGACTATAACTCTCAAGCTGCCTTTGACCCTTGCCATAATCGACGGGCTGCAGGTCAGGATTGGAGAGGACCATTTTGTTTTACCTCTTTCTGTTGTAAAAGAATGCGTGGAGTTGACGAAAGAGGATGCAACCGAAGCTCACGGCAGACATATTGCAAACGTCCGCGGCCGGATAATTCCTTACATCAAACTGAGAGAGCGGTTTGGAATAAATGGCTCTGTGCCTGATATCGAGCAGATAGTGATTGCTGAAATCGGGGACTATAACATCGGTTTTGTTGTTGATTCGGTCATCGGAGAACATCAAACAGTGATCAAATCACTTGGCAGGTTTTATAAAAATGTGGAAGGCGTGTCAGGTGCAACCATATTGGGGGATGGGACAGTCGCACTGATACTGGACGTATCAAAAATTGCGATGCTGGCTGAAACAGAAGAAAAAACCTGTTTCAGCAAATAAGTAAACCTTAAGCATCAAAAGGAGGAACGATGAAATGGTTTAACAATTTAAGGGTAGGCACAAAGCTCGTTGCGGCTTTCATAGTCGTATCCGCTTTTGCAGGAATCGTCAGCCTTGTCGCTATCAGGAACATGTCTTTGATCGACGAGGGGGCCGACAGGATGTACAAAACAGAGCTGATGGGTATCAATTATTTAAAGGAAGCTCACATCGATGTGAACAAATTGGCTCGCGCCGAGAAGAATCTGATGCTGTCTCCCAGCGAAGCCGATCGAGCCAAGTATGTGGAAGATATAAGAAAAAGCAAAGAACAGATCGTGGCAAACCTCAATAATGCCAAGCCCCTTTTTCACAGCGAAGAGGGCAAGAAAATATTTG
>Ga0181533_1002914_pt1 | contig 19297 bp, 14 predicted proteins | sample PEATcosm2014_Bin_45_FD_119772 | JGI IMG/M metagenome (GOLD analysis project Ga0181533, IMG submission 119772) | Peatland microbial communities from MTU Mesocosm Facility, Houghton, MI, USA - PEATcosm2014_Bin11_60_metaG | ecosystem: Environmental > Terrestrial > Soil > Wetlands > Peat | place... | reverse complement strand
GATGAGGGCCAGCAGGATCTTGAGCTGGTCCGCGCGCAGGCGCCGCCCCAGCCGGGTGCCGACCATCGCCCCAGCCGTCGAGCCCACGGCGAGCAGGAAGGCGAGCACGAAGTCCACGGTATGGTTCTGGGCGGCTTGCAGCACGGTGACGAGCATGCATGTGCACAGGATCTGGAACAGGCTCGTTCCCGCCACGACGTGCATCCGCATGCGGAGCACGTACAGCATCAGCGGGACCATGATGAAGCCGCCCCCCACGCCCATCATCGCCGCGAGGATGCCCGCGAGGATGCCCATCGCGACGGGCAGGAGCAACGATACCTCGATTTCCGACTTCGGAAACCAAACCCGGAACGGCAGGGAGTCAACCCAGGTTCGCGCGGGGATGGGCTGGAACCTCCGCTCGGACATGTAGGCGCCGCGCCGCCACGTCCGGATCGACTCGACCAGCATGATGCTTCCAATCGCCCCAAGCAGGACGACGTAGAGCACGCGGATGACGGTATTGGCGGGGCCGAACTGGTTGAACCACTCGAGCAGCCGAACCCCGATGAAGCTACCGATGGATCCGCCAGCGAAGAGCGTGAGGCCCATCTTGTAATCCACCGTTCCCGCTTTGGAGTGGGCGATCGAGCCAGCAGACGAAGCCGCCACGATCTGGGCCGCATCGGAGCCCGCCGCCACCATGGGCGAGATACCCACGAACATGAGCAATGGCGTGAGCAGAAAGCCGCCGCCGACGCCGAACAGGCCGGACAGCAGCCCAACCATCCCGCCGACCGCGACCATCACCGGGACGCTCACGCTAATCTGCGCAATGGGGAGAAAGACATACATGGTCCACCCCTTCGGTCGAAACAGCAGCGCCCCGTCAGTCCTCCATCCAACTGGGACAAGCCGGTTGCCCTGAAACCTCTCCAGTGCGACGCGAGGAGTATTGCCGAGGCTGGGTGTCAACCCCGCCACGGGTATTCCGCCATTGGAGGAAGTGGTGTGCTGGCTGGTCCATGGAGAATGAGTACTCCGGCTCATCCCGAGGCGCCACCTCTCCTGCCCTGCCGCTCGATCTACCGGCCATCTGATCGCCTCACCTGGAATGTTGTTCAGCCCATCCTCAGGCCTGCTGGTCCTTCCGTGGCAGACCGTGGGAGGGAGGATGGGTCGCGCCTTCACGCCAACTTCGGCATTAGTGAAGGCAAGGAGCTTGCCGTTCAGATGGCGGGTCGAACCTGGCCAGAAAAGACGGTTTCAGGCCGTCGAACGGTAAAACCGGGGACCGTGTGTTACCCGAAGGCAACACGGTCGGGAGAAATGGTTACCATGGAGTAACGTGTGTCGGGGAGAGGCGCTTCAAGCCCTCCGACTCGTATCGCTTCTCCGCGGCAAGCAAGGGGTTGAGCCGAGAGTCCGCGGGTGGCAAGCCCACGTCGAACCCCGCGCCGGTCTGGGGCTATTCGCAAGACCCTGTTGAGCCCGTTGCCTATTGTGGGCGGATGGCTGAACCGGCAGCCACGTCAGTCCAACGTCGAAACGCGGATCCGAGTGCTTGGTTCACACTTTGCTTCCTTCTGTACCCGTGCGTCACCCGCCCACGAGGAGGGGAAGGTTATGTCTGTCATCACTATCTCGCGCGGCACACAGAGCGGCGGACAGCGCCTCGCCAACTGCCTGGCGAAGAATCTGGGCTACCACTTGATCAGCCGGGAAGTCCTGGTCGAGGCCGCACAACGGTACGGCGTGAGCGAAGAAAGCCTGGCCCGGGGCCTGGAACAGCCGCCTTCCTTTTGGGATCGGTTTCGCATTGATCGCCAGATTTACCTCACGGTAATCCGGGCCACCCTGTGCCAACTGGTCCGCGAGGACAACGTGGTCTACCACGGCAATGCCGGCCACCTGCTTTTGCAGGGCGTCGACCACGTGCTCCGAGTGCGAGTCATTGCTCCCCTCTCGTATCGGATTAAAGCTGCCATGGAGAGCCACGGGTTTGACGAAAAGGCAGCGGAGGCATACATCCACAGAAAGGATGAGGAGCGTGTCCTATGGACCCGCTTTCTGTACGGGGTAGAATGGCGCGACCCTTCTCTCTATGACTTGGTATTGAACCTGGAGAAGGTGACCATCGAGATGGCCTGTAACGCCATCGTCTGCATGGTGGAGCGTCCCGAGTTCCGCATGACCGAAGAAAGTCTGCGTCAACTGGAAAACCTCTACGTCGCCAGCCATGTCAAGGCCCGGCTCTTCCTGAACCCGAAGATCGGCGCCGCTGCAGCCAAGATTGATGTGAGCGCCACTTCCGGTGTCGTGCACCTGGCGGGGGTCCTCCCCGGTGAAGACATCCTGCAAGAGGCGCTGGCAACGTGCCGTGCCTTACCGGAAGTAAAGGACGTGCGTGCCGAGTGGTTGGGAAGCCACCTGGAACCTGTCTAGCCTCGGGCGGCCACCAACTCCCATGCTTCGCCTCAACTCTTCTCGAATCATTCGCTGCCTCGGCTCACGCTCCGGGCTTCCGTCGCCGACGCGGGACCCGAAGTCGTTTCTTCACATGCCATCTCGGTGGCGTCGAAATGAGGGCTTGTTTGGTGGTGCCATATTCCATTCCGCACGTCATGCAGGCTGCAAGCTCATGAGAGCGCGATCGCCCGTCCGGCCCTGATTGGGGGAAACTCATCGCCAACGCTGGCCGTGAGCGCCCCAACCGTTCCCTACCCACGGTCAGTGGCACCCCCCTTCCGGGTTTCCCCGGCGTAACACGGCACATTACCCAAGAGAAACACTGGCAGGAATTGCCATTCAGACCCCGAATCACCAACCAATGTGCCGGGCAGGCTGAACTTTCGCTAATGTCTGAAGTCCAAGGGCAGTTCTCGGCGATCCGCTCCATCATGTGCCACTCCCCAAGGAACAATTGTGAATTGAGGCACATGTCTTGCTTTTCACCATCCACAACCGACGGCGAAAAACCGCACCGCGCGAGTACGTTAATAGGAAGGGGGTGACACGAGACAAAGGGACAGACTTCAACCAACGGAAGATCAGGGATTGGCGACCGATAAGGACGGCCGTCACGGCAAGGAGGGAGCGTATGCCAAGTTTTGTTCTGCCGGACAAATGCGACGGGTGCAAGGCGTTGGACAAGACCGCCTGCCAGTACATCTGTCCAAATGACCTCATGGTTCTTAATAAGGAGAAGATGAAGGCCTACAACCAGGAACCCGAGATGTGCTGGGAGTGTTACAACTGCGTCAAGATCTGCCCCACCCAGGCGATGGACGTGCGCGGCTACGCGGACTTCGTCCCCATGGGAGCTTCGGTCGTTCCCCTGCGCTCCACCGACAACATCATGTGGACGGTGAAGTTCCGCAACGGCACGTTGAAGCGGTTCAAGTTCCCCACCCGTACCACCCCGGAAGGCAAGGCCGAGCCGGCGGGCGGCTTCGCCACCGATCCGTCCCTGGACGGCCCGGTACTCTTCACTGAACCCAACTCCCTCGGCCTGCCTGCCGTGTGGACCAAGAAATAGAAAAGGGGGACAACGATGGCTGACTTCAGCACGGTCGAGGTCGAAACCGACCTCCTGATTCTTGGCGGCGGCATGGCGGCCTGTGGGGCCGCCGTGGAGGCCGCCCACTGGGCGAAGAAGAACGGCCTCAAGGTGGTCATGGTGGACAAGGCGGCCGTGGATCGATCCGGCGCCGTGGCCATGGGCCTCTCCGCCATCAACCAGTACGTGGGCCTGAGGGACGGGCAGAATACCGTCAAAGACTACGTGGATTACGTCCGCAACGACCTCATGGGCATCACCCGCGAGGATCTCGTCGCCAACATCGCCCGACACGTGGACTCCACGGTGCACCTGTTCGAGAAGTGGGGACTGCCCATCTGGAAAGACGAGAAGGGCGCCTATGTCCACGAGGGACGCTGGCAGCTCATGATCAACGGCGAATCCTACAAGGTTATCGTCGCCGAGGCCGCGAAGAACGCCCTGGGCGCGGAGAATATCTTCGAGCGGGTGTTCGTCGTTGGCCCCATCATGGAGGACGGCCGCTGCGCCGGCGCCGTGGGATTCTCCGTGCGGGAGAACAAATTCTACGTCTTCAAGGCGCGCGCCACTTTAGTGGCTATGGGTGGGGCGGTGCACGTGTTCAAGCCGCGCTCTTCGGGCGAAGGCCAGGGCCGCGCCTGGTATCCCCCGTGGAACGCGGGCGCCTCGGCCTACTTCACCATCAAGGCCGGCGCCGAGATGACCTGCCAGGAGGTGCGCTTCATCCCGGTGCGGTTCAAGGATGCCTACGGCCCAGTGGGGGCGTGGTTCCTGCTGTTCAAGTCTCGCGCTACCAACGCGTTGGGCGAGGACTACATGGCGACCCGCAAGCCCGAACTCGACAATTGGGCGCCTTACGGGCATGTCAAACCGGTTCCCGCCAATCTGCGGAACTACCTCATGATCCTGGACGTGATGCAGGGCAAAGGCCCCATCTCCATGCGCACGGAGGAGGCCATCCAGAAGATCGTCTCCGCCGCTGGAGACCCCAAGGAGGTCAAGAAGAAGCTGAAGGAAGTGGAGTCGGAGGCCTGGGAAGACTTCCTCGACATGACCATCTCCCAGGCCATCCTGTGGGCGGCCACCAACACGGCGCCCGAGGAGAAGCCGTCGGAGATCGCCGCCGCCGAGCCCTACTTCATCGGCTCCCACTCCGGCGCCTCCGGCGCCTGGGTCAGCGGCCCCGAAGACCTGGCGCCCCCGGAATACTTCTGGGGCTACGAGAACATGGCCACGGTGAAGGGCCTCTTCTGCGCGGGCGACGCCTCCGGCGCCTCCTCGCACAAGTTCTCCTCCGGCTCCCACGCCGAGGGCCGCATCGCAGCCAAATCGGCCATCCGCTACCTGATGAAGGAGAAACCGCCCAAGCCCAACGTGAACGGCGCCAAGATTGAGGGCCTGAAGGCGGAGATCTACGCGCCGCTGGAGAATTTCGCCAAGCACGTGGGCGCCACCACCCAGCCTGACGTGAACCCCAACTACATCCTGCCCAACATGTTCATGATGCGCCTGCAAAAGCTCATGGACGAATACGCGGGCGGCGTGACGTCACAGTTCACCACGTCCGGTCCGCTGCTCAACAGGGCCCTGGAGTTGCTCGCCTTCCTGAAGGAAGACTCGGCGAAGCTGGGGGCGGCCGACCTTCACGAGCTCATGCGCTGCTGGGAGAACATCCACCGCATGCACCAGGCGGAGACGCACGTTCGCTCCATGCTCTTCCGCGAGGAGACCCGCTGGCCGGGCTACTACTTCCGGTCCGACCGGCCGAAAATGGACCAGCAGAACTGGCGCGTGTTCGTGAATTGCCGTCTGGATCCCACCAGCGGCAAGTGGGAAATGACCAAGCGGCCGATTATCCCGATCTTCGCCAAGGCATAGCAGAATGAGCCGCCTGGGTGAATGAAGGCAGCGGGTACCCCAGCCCCAGGCGCCTTCCGGCGTCTGGGGCAACCCGCCCGTGAAGAGGTCAATATGGCTGATGAGAAGCAGCACCGCCGGTGCCCCCATTGTGGCGAACCGTTGCGGTCTTTTGCCCTCCCCGACAACACAGGCTGGAATGAACCTGTCCACTGGGTCTGCTTCAACGATGACTGCGGATATTATCGCCGTGGCTGGGAGTGGATGGAGGAACGGTACGGGGTGAGGGCGTCCTACCGCTACCGCGTCGACCCGGCCACCGGGAAGGATTTTCCTCTCGCCGTGTGGTCCCCCACTGCCTTGCGCGACCGAATCCTCGGGAATGACGTGGAGGGCCCGCTCGATAGGAACGAGCAGGCCCCCGCGGGAGCTGCCCTATGAGCACCACAGCCACGAAGGTGCCCGAGCTCCTACGCCAGCAGCGACAACTGGCCCCGGGCGAGTCCTTCTGCTTCAAATGTCACTCGGGGCTGCCGTGCTTCGGCAACTGTTGCGGCGATGTCAATATCTTGCTCACTCCCGTGGATGTGCTGCGTCTGGCCCGTCGTCTCGGCCTCTCGACCCGAGAGTTTCTCGACACCCACACCCTCATCCCCATCACCAAGGAGTTGCACCTCCCCGTGGTGATGCTGCGCATGGGGGATGGCCCGGCTCGGCGTTGCCCCTTCGTAGAGGAGAAGGGATGCAGCGTCTACGAGGACCGACCCTGGGCCTGTCGGATGTATCCGCTGGGGATGGCGCTGCCGCCGGCGCGCGCCGGGGTGACGCCGGAGCCAGTGTACTTCGTGTTCGAGGAGGATTTCTGCCAGGGTCGCAACGAAAAGAGTTCGTGGACCGTGGAGGCGTGGCGCGCCGATCAGGGCCTGGATGAGCGGGATGCTCTGGAAGCCGGCTTCCGGGAGATCGTGTCCCATCCGTGGTTCATCGGTGGCCGCCAGCTCGACCCCAGGCGCATGGACATGTTCTTTACCGCCTGCTACGACCTGGACACTTTCCGCAGGCTGGTCCTTTCCGCCAGTTTCCTCCGGCGCTTCCATCTGGAGGACGGCCTGGCGGACCAACTCGCCCGGGACGACGAGGCGCTTCTCCACTTTGCCTTCCGGTGGCTCCGCTTCGCCCTCTTTGCCGAACCCACGATGCGGGTGCGCGACGATGCGCCGGCACCCCGGGGGACCCCATGAACGCCTCGAAGCCACTACCTCTCCTGGTGGTGGGGGCGGGGATCGCCGGCATCACCACAGCCTTGGAGGCGGCCGAGGCCGGTCGGGAGGTGGTGCTGGTCGAACGGGAGGCCAGCGTGGGCGGCCGCGTACTGCGCACCTATCACTACTTTCCGAAACTCTGCCCACCATCCTGCGGTATGGAGATTAACACTCGCCGCCTGGAGCGTAACCCGCGCATCCGGGTGCTGACGCAGACGAGCCTGGCCAAGGCTACCCCGACCGCGAGCGGCTGGGCGGTCACCCTCGGCCAAGCGCCGGCCTATGTGAACGACCGCTGTACCGCGTGCGGGGCCTGCACCGAGGTGTGCCCGACCCGTGTTCCCGATCCCTTCAACTTTGCTATGAGCGAGGTGGCGGCGATCCGCTTGCCCCACCCCAATGCCTGGCCGCGCTGCTTCGTCCTGGACCGCGCCGCCTGCCCGGAAGGATGCCGGGCCTGCGTCGAGGCCTGTCAGTACAATGCCATTGACTTGGCCGCGACAGGGCGCGAGGAAAGCATGGAGGTCGGGTCGGTGGTGGCGGCCACCGGTTGGCAGCCCTATCCCCTCGAGCGGCTTCCCGAACTCGGGGGGGGGATTTTCCCGGACGTGATCGCCAACGTGCACATGGAGCGGCTCGCGTCCTCCTCGGGTCCCACGGGCGGGAAGATTCTCCGCCCCTCGACCAAGCAGCCGCCGCGGCGGGTGGCGTTCATCCAGTGCGCCGGCTCCCGCGACGTGAAGCACCTTCCCTACTGTTCCGCCGTGTGCTGTCTGGCCTCGCTCAAGCAGGCCCTGTATGTGCACGAACAGCTCCCCGACGCCGAGGTGAGCATCTACTACATCGACCGCCGGACGCCGGGGCGGAACGAAGACATGCTTACGCGGGTAGCGGCCACCACGGGGATCTCTCTCGTCAAAGGGAAGGTGGGCAAGGTGCAGCGCGGCGAGAACGGGGATCTCATCCTGCGGGTGGAGGACGTGGAGGCGGGAAGCCTCAAGAGCGCCCATGCGGACCTGGTGGTGCTGGCCACAGGGATGGTTCCGAACCTCCGCGACGATGGCCTCCCCCTCGACCTGCCGCGGGACGAGGACGGATTCGGCCTGGAGAGCCTGGAGAAGGGAATCCTGGTCGCGGGGGTGGCCCGCCGCCCGGAGGATGTGGCGGCCACGGTACGGGATGCCACGGGGGCAGCGGCGAAAGCCTGCGTGGCGACGCTACGGAGGGCTTAGGTGGAGCGTCTTGGCGTCTTCCTTTGCACGGGCTGTGGGATCGGTCAAGCCCTCAACTTGGAGGGCCTCGGCGCCGTTGCGAAAGAACTGCGGGCCGCCGCCTGCATCACCCACCCGTGTCTGTGCGCCCCGGAGGGGGTCGAGGCCATTCGCTCCGCTCTCGCAGGCGACGAGTTGGGGGGGATTCTACTCGCCGCCTGCTCGCCCCGCGCCAAGCAAGCGGAGTTCCGCTTCGACCCGACCCGGGTGGCAGTGGAGCGCGTGAGCCTTCGCGAGCACGTGGTGTGGTCGCACCCGGCGGGGGAGGAGGACACGCAACTGCTCGCGGAGGACCTCCTCCGGATGGGCATGGTGCGTCTGGCCAAGATGACCACCCCCAAGCCGCAGGTCGAGGCCATCGAGCGCACAGTGCTGGTGGTGGGCGGGGGAGTGGCCGGGCTGGAGGCGGCCCGAGCCGCCGCCGGGGCCGGCCATCCCGTGGTCCTCGTCGAGGCCCAGGAAAGGCTCGGAGGACACCTCGCCGGCCTTCGACATCTGGTCCCCGAACGGCCCCCCTATGACGCCCCGCACCCCAACCGACTGCCCGAACTCATCGCCGATCTCCTGGCCCACCCCCAAGTCCGCATCTTCACCTCTTCCCAACTACGGGGGATTGCGGGGCAGCCGGGGCAGTTCCGGGTGGAGGTGGAGACTCCCCAGGGCATGCAGTCTTTCGCGGTCGGGGCCATCGTCCAGGCCACGGGGGCCCACCCGTATGAGGCACCCAAGCTCTCTCACTTGGGTTACAGCCACTCTCCCAACATCATGACCTCCCACGAGTTGGAGGCGATGCTCCGTGACGGGATTCTCCGCCGCCCCTCCGATCTCCGGCCGCCGCAGCGAGTAGTCTTCATCCAATGCGCCGGCTCCCGCGATCCACAGCACCTTGCCTACTGCTCTGCCGAGTGCTGCGCGACCACCCTGAAGCAGGTGGCCGTCATCCATCGGGAGTTTCCGGGCGTGGAGACCGTGGTCCTCTACCGTGACATGCGGACCCCCGGCCAACTCGAACGGTTCTACCAGGCGGTCCAGGAGCAGCCAGGCAGCCTCTTCGCCCGGGGAGAGGTGGAACGGGTTGAGGGCAATGGCGCCGGGCCGCTGACAGTGTACCTGAAGGACAGTCTGCTGGGGAACGCGGTTGCCCTCCCGGCCGATCTGGTGGTGCTGGCGGTGGGCATGGTTCCCAATGCGGCCGATGGGGAGGCCATCCGCGCCCTCCATGATGCGGAGCGGCGTGCGGCCACGGGCGAGTCGGAGACGCAACGGGCCGAGGCGCGCAAGGTCGTGGAGCAGCTTGCCGCCCACGAGGGGACAGAGATCCTGCACCTGGACTACCGCCAGGGGCCGGACCTGCCGGCGCTCAAGTACGGCTTCCCCGATTCTCACTTCATCTGCTTCCCCTATGAGACGCGGCGCACCGGAATCTATGCCGCCGGAACCATGCGCGCCCCCATGGACGCTGCCCAGGCCGCGGAGGACGGTTGGGGGGCTGCCATGAAGGCTGTCCAGTGCGTCGCCGCCCTCTCACGCGGGGAGGCGGTCCACCCCCGATCCGGGGATCTGGGCATCCCCGACTTCTTCCTCCAGCGCTGCACCCAGTGCAAGCGCTGCACCGAGGAGTGCCCCTTCGGCACCCTGAACGAAGACGCCAAGGGGACCCCGCAGCTCAACCCCTTGCGCTGCCGCCGCTGCGGCATCTGCATGGGCGCCTGCCCCGAGCGCATCATCTCCTTCCCCGACTACTCCGTGGATGGCGTGGCGTCCATGATCAAAGCCATGAGTGTGCCAGAGGATGTTGAAGAAAAGCCGCGCATCGTGGCCCTGCTGTGCGAGAATGATGCCCTTCCCGCCCTCGACGTGGCCGCCAGCCAGCGGCGCCGCTGGAACCCCTGGGTACGGGTCATCCCCATCCGCTGCCTCGGCTCCACCAACATCGTATGGATCGCCGACGCGCTCTCCCGCGGCATCGACGGGATGGTCCTCATCGGGTGCCGCTACGGCGACGACTACCAGTGTCACTACGTGCGAGGCTCCGAGCTCGCCCACACGCGGCTGGGCAACGTGCAGGAGACCCTGCAGCGGCTGGCGCTCGAGCCCGAGCGGATCAAGGTCGTGGAGCTGGCACATGACGAGTACGGACGCATCCCCGAGATCCTCGACGAGTTCGCCACGGATCTCGAGAAGCTGGGACCGAGTCCCCTTAAGGGGTTCTAGGCGGGGTATCAGATATGGCCGCGCCTTCGGCAATCCTCCCCTCGACGGCCTTCTCTGAAGAGCTGAGGCGGCGGGGCGGCGCCACGGCCGCGCGATGCTACCAGTGCGCCACCTGCTCCGGCGTCTGCGAGCTGGCGCCCGAAGATTCCCCCTTCCCGCGGCGCCAGATGCTGTGGGCGCAGTGGGGTCTCGCCGATCGACTGGCGGCCCACCCGGCCGTCTGGTTGTGCTACCAGTGTAACGACTGCACCCAGCGCTGCCCGAGAGATGCCCGCCCGGGCGATGTCCTCCAAATCCTGCGAGCCCTCGCGATCGAAGGGCTGGCCTTTCCCAGGGTGCTCGGGCAGCTGGTGGGGCGTGCCGCCACCACTTGGCCCATTTTGATCGGCGCTCCGATCCTCTTTTGGATCGTGTTGCTGGCCAGCACCGGCCTTCTCTCGGTCCCGAAAGGCACGCTCGTCTACGGCGACTTCGTTCCGCATTGGCTTATCTACTCGGTCTTCTTCCCGGTGGCCGGCTGGGTCATGTACGCGAGCTGGGTGAGCGGACGAGGCTTCTGGAACCTTCTGGGCGACGGGTCGCCGCGTTCTGGTTCGTTCCTGCTACACCTTCTGCCGGTGCTGACGGAGATCGCCACCCACAAGCGATTTGCCTCCTGTGAGGCGGCTCGGCCCCGCCGCCTCGGACACCTCCTCCTCCTGTGGGGGTTCGTCGGGGCAGCCATCACTTCAGGCCTGCTGGTGGTGGCCCTGTACGGTTTCCATACGGAGCTGCCGCTGCCGCTGGAACATCCCTTCAAGATCCTCGGCAACGTCTCCGGGGTGCTGCTGGTCGTGGGCGGCGTCCTGTTGGTGAGAAACCGCCTGACCGACGGCGAGCGAACGGGCACCTCCACCGCCTTCGATACGTTCTTCCTGACCGTGGTGTTGGCGGTGATTGCCACCGGGGTGCTCTCCGAGGTTGGGCGCTTCGCCTTCCCCGCGGAGCTCGCCTGTGCCCTCTATGTCGTGCACCTTGGGGTGGTGCTGAGCCTCTTCCTGACCTTCCCTTACTCGAAGTTCGCCCACCTGCTGTACCGCACGCTGGCTCTCGTTCATGGTCGGATGACCACGCCACCTGCTCCAGCGGAGGGATGAGTAGAGGGTGATCCATGGGCAAAGGCCGCCTCTGCCGAGCTCTTGGGCTTCTGGTTGTGGGATTCAGCCTCACCAGTGCGGTTCCAGGGTTTGCGCAAGGGCAGCCGGGATTGCCGAAGCCCGGACCCTTACTCAGCGGGCCCCACGGGCGATTGCCGTGCAGGGCTTGCCACGGCGCTGCGCCAGGGCCGGTGAAAATCGGCCCCGACTCACCGGTCGGCCGAAAGAGCGTTGTTGGTACATGTGGAAGTTGCCACCCACGAGAACAGGCCGTGTACGCGGAGAGCTCCCACGGCCGCGGTGTGGCAAAAGGTGACGCCGTCTCTCCAACCTGTATATCCTGTCACGGGGCACACGGGATCAGTCGGGTGCGCGACCCGGCTGCACCCACCTCGCCCACCCGAGTGGTTTTCACCTGTGCCGAGTGCCATGAGGACCCGGCAGTCCTGCGGGTCGCCAATCTCCCGTATGCCGCCGTCGAACGCTACCAGGAAACCTTCCACGGGATCGCTCAAGCTCACGGGATCAGCGAGGTAGCCACGTGCGTCTCCTGCCATGGGAACCACGACGTGCTTCCAGCCAGAGATCCCCGTTCGCATGTCTACTCGGCCAACCTCGAAGATACATGCGGATCCTGCCACCCGGCAGTGACGGCGGACATGGTGGCCGCGGTGCAACATCCGGGCGGGCGACTTGGGTTCTGGGTCCTCCTCGACAACCTGCGCATCTACTTCCCAACCGCAAGCACGGCGGTCAACTCCCTGCTGGTCTCAGGGATGGGCGCGCTGGTGGGATTCCTCTCTGGACTGTTCGGTGTGGGCGGGGGGTTTCTCATGACCCCGCTCCTGATCTTCATCGGCATTCCCCCCGCAGTGGCTGCTGCCACTGACGCCGCCCAGATCACCGCCGGAGCGAGCTCCGGGGCCCTCTCGCACTCACGTCTGGGCAACGTGGACTACAAGATGGGCCTGGTCATGGTCCTCGGGGGCTGGACCGGCGGGTATATAGGCGTGCAACTGGTCCACCTGCTCCGCACCCTGGGCAGTTTCGATTTCGTTCTCCGGCTGGTGTACGTGCTGATCCTCGGCTTTATAGGGAGCACAATGTTCTGGGAAGGGCTTCGCACGCTCTGGGGGCGTACGGCCTGGGGCGAGCCATCCCCCGGCCGGCTGGCTCATGCGTTATCGCGCTTGCCGCTCCAGATCTCCTTCCCCAAATCGGGCCTGCGCATCTCCGCATTGCTCCCGGTGTCCGCGGGCTTCGCGGTAGGGATGCTCGCCGCATTCCTGGGCGTCGGGGGTGGGTTCATCATGCTGCCCACCATGATTTACATCATCGGTATTCCCACTCGCGTGGCCGTGGGGACGGACCTCTTCCAGATTGTCCTCACTTCCGCAAACGTCACCCTGCAGCAGGCCGTGACGAACCACACGGTGGACCTCGTGTTGGCGGTGACGCTCTTTATCGGCTCGACCGTCGGGGCGCAGTTCGGAGTCCTCGCCAGTCGCCGCCTCCGGGGGGAACAGATCCGCGTGTTCCTGGCGGCGATCGTGTTGGTGGTGATGGGGGTGCTGCTCTATCAGTTGATCACGCCACCCGCGCACCTCTTTGACTTCGCCAAATCCGGGGGAGGGCACTGATGCGGGCCACCTTCGCCCTCCTGCTCCTTCTCGTGGCAGCCCTCCCCGCCGCAGGCCAGGACCAGACGCCCAGCGCCCAAGTACAAACCCGTCGCGTGACCATCTCCCTGACCTTCTCCGGCCAGGACGTCTTTCTGTTCGGTCGGGTCATGCCCGGCACCCAGAGGATACTGGCAGTGATGGAAGGTCCTCCGGCCGGCGAGGTTCGCCTCATGGAGCAAGGACGGGTGGGTCCCTTCTGGCTGGGCGTCAGGCAGTACAGGCTCACCGCGGTGCCCGGGGTCTACCTGGTGAATGCGAGTGACTCCCTCTGTGATGGGTCCGTGACGTGCGCCCGCCCGGTCGCCCTTGCCGCACGGAATGGCCTGCCCACTTCAGCGGGGCTCATGGTTGGCCAAGATGCGATTCGCGCGCGGGCTCACGTCGCAACGCTGTCGGGCAGCCTTGCCCCCGGGGAGGCCGAACGGGTTCTGGATGGCTTCTGGCAGCTTCAGGCCCGCCGAGACCTTTACGTCATGCGCGGCTATGCCATCCGCATGAACCCCGATGGTGTCTTTTATCACAGGTTCGCACTGCCGACGCAGGCCCCTGAGGGGAAGTACCGGATCACCACGTATTTCCTCGCCGGAGATCGCATGCTCGGGACTGCAGAGAACCAGTTGTTCGTGCGCAAGTCCGGTTTTGTGGCGTGGCTTTCCCGTCTTGCGGAACGGCAGGCCTTCACCTACGGGCTCTTCACCGTGCTCATCGCGGTGACAGCCGGCTGGCTGGCGGGAGCAATATTCAAGCGTGGCGGGGGTCACTGACGGTGGCGCCACGAAGACTTTCCATCCAGAGCGCGTCCAACGAGTCGCCCTCCCACATACCCGGGAGCAGCATGGGGGCACGTTACTGCTCGGTACCACCGTTTCCAGAAGGTTACCACTGACCCGTGCTCTCATGCTCAGCGCCTCCTTGGGAATGTTGGAAAAGCGAGGAGATGCAGGGACGTGAGAATTGGCACAGGGCTTGATAGGCGTTTCTTTGGGAAAGGTCCCTCGCGCCCGTTCCCGCGGGCAGGAGGGACCTCTCGGAAACCACGATCCTGAGCCCTATCACAGCCACTTGCAGTGGGAGCGATTCAGACAAGGAGGAGATCCATGAGCAAGCTCGTTCCCCCACATGGGAGCAAGGAACTCAAACCGCTGCTTCTGGGAGGCAAAGAGCGGGAAGAGGAACTCAAGAAGGCCCAGGGGCTCAAGAAGATCCCCATGACCAGTCGGGAAACCTCCGATCTCATCATGATGGGGATCGGCGCCTTCACGCCTCTGGATGGCTTCATGGGATTCGACGACTGGAAGGGTTGCTGTGATGCCTACTCCATGCCGACGAAAAACTTCCTGTTCTGGCCGATCCCCATCACCTTATCCGCCGAGCAGGATCTGGCTGGCTCCGTCAAAGTGGGCGAAGAGGTGGCCCTGTGGGATCTCGAGACCGAGACCATCATGGGCACCATGAAGGTGACCCAAAAGTACGCGATTGAGAAGGAATTCGAGTGCAAGCAGATCTTCCGCACGACCGATCCGAAGCATCCGGGCGTCGAGAAGGTCATGCAACAGGGGCCGGTCAACCTGGCGGGCCCCGTGAAGGTGCTCTCGGAGTCCTACTACCCGGAGATGTTCAAGAGCATTTACCAGCGACCCGCCGAGGCGAGGAAGTCGTTCGAGTCGCGCGGTTGGAGCACCGTGGCGGCGTTGCAGCTTCGCAACCCCATGCACGGTTCCCACGCCTATCTTGCCTGGATCGCCATCGAGGTATGCGACGGCGTCTATATTCATCAGTTGGTCGGGAAGCTCAAGGCCGGCGATATCCCCGCCGAGGTCCGGGTGAAGGCCATTGAGGCCCTCGTGAACAAGTACTTCCGCAAGGAACGGGTGATCCAGGGCGGCTACCCCATGGAGATGCGCTATGCGGGCCCGCGCGAGGCCCTGTTGCACGCGGTGTTCCGCCAGAACTACGGGTGCAGCCACCTCATCGTCGGCCGGGATCACGCCGGTGTGGGAGACTACTACGGGCCCTTCGACGCGCAGAAGATCTTCCACGAGATCCCCCAGGGGTCCCTGGTGCTGCAACCCCTGCCCCTGGACTGGACATTCTACTGCTATGAGTGCGGTGCCATGGCCTCCATGAAGACATGCCCGCACGAGAGCAAAGCCGTCATCGATGAGAACGGCGCCTATAAGGGTGGGGCCAGGCTCCTGCTCTCCGGCACCTTGCTGCGCAAGCTGATGAGCGAGGGCAAGCCCGTGCCCGCGGAGTTCTCCAAACCCGAGGTCATCGCCATCCTCAAGGAGTACTACGACAGCCTGGAGGAGAAAGTGGAAGTGAAACTCCACGGGTTCGCCACCGGGGAGACCAAGAAGTAGGTCGCCTCCCCGGATGATACCCGGTTCGCGCCGGAGGTGCGGGCGCCAGGCCATCACGGCGCCCGCACCTTGGTCGGAGGAACCAATGCAAGCGTTTGCGAACCAGGGTCCTCTGGAGTGGAGCCGACTTGGTCCCGTGACCACGCTGCTGGTGTACAAGGTCTTCTACGGCGCGCTGGCCTTCATGGTCTTGGCCTACCTCATCAAGATCCGACAACTGCTGAAGCAGCCACCCGTCGTCGAGAGCACGCCTCCCCGCGGTGATGAGGTCCGGGGCATCCGCTACGCGTACTTGACGCTTGCCATTCCCTGGGAACTGGAGAGCCAGCGGCAGGATTGGTCCTCCTACGTCGAATTCGCCTGCCTCCACATTGTCATCGCCTTCAATCTCGGGATGGCTTTCACCTTGCCTATAGCTCACGAGGCCTTACGAAAGCCCTGGGTCGTCTCTGCCCTGCAGTGGACTTTTACGGCCGGCGCGGGAATCGGAATCATCCGTCTGGCCAATCGCCTGACGCGGCGGGAAATGCGAGCCATCAGCTCGCCGGACGACTACTTCTGCCTGGCAACGCTGACACTTTGGATGTTTGCGGGCATCTCGGCCATCTCCCAGGATAGCGAGGTCGGGCTACTGGTCTTTTACCTGCTTGCCACGCTCATCATGATCTACATGCCCTTCAGCAAGATATCGCACTTCGCGTACTGGCCTTTCATCCGCTATTACATGGGCAAGCACTTCGGCCACCGGGGCGTCTACCCCAGGAAGGTACTGCCAAAGGCCGGCAGGTCTCCGAACGGGGAACGCCAATGATGCATCCGATCAGATCGGAGAAGGCCCAGAAGGCAGTCGGGACCTTCGAGAAGGCCATAGCGACGCGGGAGGCCGTGCTGGCCCTGGCCGCCTGCGTCCACTGCGGCCTGTGCGCTGACTCGTGCCACTACTACCTTGCCACCGGCAACCCCAAGATGACCCCGGTCTTTAAGGCGGACCGGGTCCGGCGGCTGTACAAGTATCACGCGGACTGGCTGGGGAGGCTGGTCCCGGAATGGGTCGGCGGCGGCACCCTCTCGAGCGACCAGGACCTGGAGGATCTGAAGGACGTCGTCTTCGGTTCCTGCACGATGTGCCGCCGATGCACGATCAACTGCCGGTTCGGCATCGACAATGCCCTGATTATTCGTACTGCCCGTAGACTGCTCACTGCCCACGGGATAGCGCCGGAAGGACTCCTCTCGGTGATGAGAGACCAGCGAGAGGTGGGGAACCAGATGGGGATCTCCAAGGCGGACTACTTGGAGACCATCGAGTGGCTGGAGAAAGAGGCGCAGGCCGACCTGGGCCTGGACTTCCGGGTCCCCATCGACAAAGAGGGGGCGGAGATCGTCTACGTGATCAACCCCCGCGAGGTGCAGTACACCCCCATGACCCTCCTCGCGGCTTTCAAGATCTTCCACCTGGCCGGTGCTGACTGGACTATGCCGAGCGTAGGGTGGGACAACAGCAACTTCGGCTTGTTCTCCGGGGACAATGACCTCGGCGCGCACATGGCCAGGCTCGCCTTCGACCAAGCCAGGAAGCTCGGGGTGAAGAAGGTGGTGGTCTCCGATTGCGGGCATGGGTACCGGACGATGAAGTGGGAATCGCCCAACTGGACGAAGGCAAGGGCGCTGCCTTTTGAAATCGAATCGCTGCTGGAGACGATGGTGGATTACGTCCATCAGGGACGCATTCTCCTTGATCCATCGAAGAACCCCCACTCGGTGACCTACCATGATCCCTGCAACCTGTCTCGCAGCGCTGGAATCACCGAGGAGCCTCGCTTCCTTCTCACACGCGCTTGCCTCGAATTCCGGGAGATGTACCCGAACCGCGTGGACAACTACTGCTGCACGGGAGGCGGAGGGGGGATGGCCATGGCCGAGTACGCCTCCCGCCGGCTCGCGGTGGCCCAGATAAAGGCCGACCAGATCCGGGCAAGTGGGGCTGCCGTCGTCGCCACGGCCTGCCCCGACTGCGTGGACGGCTTGACTGACCTGATCAATCGGTACAAGGTTCACATCCCAGTCAAGAACGTGGTCGAGATCGTCGCGAAGGCCTGTGTCACTCCGGCGGAAAAGACGAAGCGAGGGATGAGGCCGATCCCGGCAGAACTCAAGGGCAGACGGATTCTCGTCGTGGACGACGAACCGGATGTGGTCCGCTACCTCTCCATCTTCCTCGCCGACCAGGGCTTCTTGGTCTCCAGCGCTCGAGATGGAAGAGGGGCGCTGGCCGCGGTCCGCCAGGAGAGACCGGACCTGATCACTTTGAACATCACCATGCCGGAGAATTCCGGCGTGGAGGTATTCATGACCCTCCGCCGGGATCCCCAGACTCAGGGAATTCCGGTCTTCATCATCAGCAGTGCGGTGGACTTCCGGAAGCTGATGTATTACCGGGAAGTCCGGCCTCCCGAAGGCTACATGGGAAAACCGATCGAGCCGAATGTCCTCCTCATGACGATCCGACGCTTATTGGAGATCAAGCACTGATCGCCCTAGCCAGGGAGTAGGATATTCGCCGAAAAACCAGCCGTACGGAAGCGTTCAGCCATGCCGGACGTGAGCGCCCCCGCTGGCCGCTGTCGTCTGGCGCGCCGGCGCTCGGTGCAAACCACGTTGATCGTGTCCAAGGTTCGCTTGCGAGCGATACCGCAGGCCAGAGATGCCTCGCTCTGCATCCGTGTTGGAGTCGAAAGACCTCGACCGAAAATTGGTCCGTTTTGAGGGCCCACTGCCTCGTGTTATGAGCCTGAGCGCCGAGTTCGGTGACCATGGCAGGCCATGGATGACGTGGAGGCATTTGGGGCGAACCCGATGGGAGTAACTGGAGCACGTACAGAACTCCGGAGGGATGCGACCTCCGGCCAATGGGTGCTGGTGCGCAACGGCACGCCCCGGTTGACCCGGGATGGCCCGTGCCGTTTGTGTCCTGGACACGAGGCACAGACCCCGCCGGAGATTGTGGCGTACCGTATCAACGGCCAGCCAGCCAACAGCTCGGACTGGCTGGTCCGCGTGATCCCGGACTTCGCTCCCCTCTTACAAATCGAGGGAGACGTTCTCCGGGAAGGAGTCGGCATCTTCGACAAAGTGTCGGCACGGGGCGCCAGCGAGATAGTAATCGAGAGCCCTAACCACGACGCCTCGTGGGACACCTTACTCGGCGAAGATGTCGAGCGCGTCCTCCGCATGTACCGGGAGCGGGTCGAGGATCTTTACCGGGATCGCCGGCTTCGCGCCGTCCTCATTGTCCGGCGCGAAGCCACGCCCGGTGCCCACACCGCTCACCCCTTCTCCCGGATCCTAGGGGCCCCGGTCCTCTTCGATGACCTCCAACGAGAGCTGGCGACCGCGGGACAATACTTCGCCCACAAACAACGCTGTCTTTACTGCGATATCCTCCAGCAGGAAAGCCGAGATGGCATCCGCGTGATCGAACAGACCCCGCGCTTCCTTGTCTACACACCGTACGGCTCCCGCCGCCCATTCGAGACCTGGGTGGTGCCCCAGTCCCACCGCCATCGCTTCGAAAGGATCTCCCCCCCGGAGATGGCGGAACTGGCTCGCACCCTCCAGGGAATGTTCCGGCGGCTGCACGCCGTCCAGTCAGGGGTTCCCTTGGAATTCACCCTTCACACGGCGCCGAACGAAGCTATGCAGCTGGAGGATACCGAGTGGCGGACCCTCCCCGAAGACTATCACTGGCACATTGAAATCGTGCCGTGTGGCCCAGACCGCGAAACCGTCGGGGGCCTCGCCGTCAACTCCATCCCGCCTGAGGCGGCCGCGAAGCGGCTGCGGGATGCGTTCTATACATGACGACCTAAATAATGCCGCATAATCTGGCGAGGACTGGATTGGGTTTTCTCCACAGATTCAGTTGAGCCGAGACGGCGGCTACCAGGTCCGTGAGCAGCGGAAAGTATTGG
>Ga0181533_1002907_pt1 | contig 19335 bp, 13 predicted proteins | sample PEATcosm2014_Bin_45_FD_119772 | JGI IMG/M metagenome (GOLD analysis project Ga0181533, IMG submission 119772) | Peatland microbial communities from MTU Mesocosm Facility, Houghton, MI, USA - PEATcosm2014_Bin11_60_metaG | ecosystem: Environmental > Terrestrial > Soil > Wetlands > Peat | place... | reverse complement strand
CTGCGGTCAAATACCCGCTGATCCTGGGCGGTATCTCGATCATCGCCTCCATCATCGGCACCTTCTTCGTCAAGCTGGGTGAAGGGGGAAAGATCATGAACGCCCTCTACAAAGGGCTGATCGCCTCCGGGGTGATCGCCTGCATCGCCTTTTATTTCGTCACAGTGCAGATGTTCCCGCAGGGGGTTACCAATGCCTTGGGGCAGACCTTCGGCGCCACCAGCATCTTCATCTCCGCCATTGTCGGCCTGGTCGTCACCGGCGCTATCTTCTGGATAACCGAATACTACACCGCCACCGAATTCGCACCGGTGCGGCACATCGCCCAGGCCTCCACCACAGGCCACGCCACCAACATCATCGCCGGCCTTGGCGTTTCCATGAAATCGACCGCCCTGCCGGTGCTCGTCATCGCTTCCGGCATTCTCGTGTCGTTCAACTGCGCCGGTGTCTACGGCATCGCCATTGCCGCCGTTTCCATGCTCTCTTTGACCGGCATCGTCGTAGCCATGGACGCCTACGGCCCGATCACCGACAACGCCGGTGGCATCGCCGAGATGGCCGAACTGGACGACTCTGTCCGCGCCGTCACCGACCCGCTCGATGCCGTCGGGAACACCACCAAGGCGGTCACCAAGGGGTATGCCATCGGCTCGGCCGGCCTGGCAGCGGTCATTCTCTTCACCTCCTATGTGCAGGAACTGACCGTCCCCAATTTGAATTTCTCCCTCTCCAATCCTAGAATCATTGTTGGTCTCTTTATCGGCGGTCTTCTTCCCTTCTATTTCGCGGCCCTCTGCATGGAGGCAGTCGGCAAGGCCGGCGGCGCGGTCGTAGAAGAGGTCCGCCGCCAGTTCCGCACCATCAAGGGGATCATGGAAGGAACCGGCAAGCCGGATTACGCCACCTGCGTAGACATCGTCACCAAGACCGCCCTGAGGGAGATGGTTCTCCCCGCCCTGATCCCGATCCTGGCGCCGATCGTCGTCGGCTTCACCCTCGGCCCAGAAGCCCTCGGCGGGGTGATCGTCGGCTCCATCGTCACCGGCATCTTCGTCGCCATCTCCATGACCACCGGTGGCGGCGCCTGGGATAACGCCAAGAAATACATCGAAGACGGCAACCTCGGCGGCAAGGGGGGCGACGCCCACAAGGCCGCGGTCACCGGCGACACGGTCGGCGATCCTTACAAGGACACTGCAGGTCCGGCAGTCAACCCAATGATCAAGATCATCAACATCGTTTCCCTTCTCATCGTCCCGCTGCTCAACATGATGTGGAAGTAAAAGGGAGCGGGAATCGAACAAAAAAGGAACGGCGCTTCTGTGCCGTTCCTTTTTTTGTCGGCCTGGAAGCTGTTCTTGAGTTGCCCGTGCGAGAACAATAGCAAGTTGTAACCCAAAATAATAAAGGAGTTTTTATGACCCCCGAAGAAGAGATCGCATATTTGAAGGGGCGCGTTGACGCCATCTCCCAGCTCTGTTCTTTCCTTGTCGTTACGCACACATCGGGCGACAAACTTGCCGGGATGTTCAAAATCCGGGCTGAAAAAGAGCTGAATCAACCTGATTTGGCGAATACCGCCCATGCCTATGCATCGGGCTATGCAAGCCTTGTGCAGAATATCGAAGCCGCTCAACAGAACTTCGGCAAAAACAAAGGAGTCGATCCCTGACACGAGAGATGGCTTGGCAGCCGTAATCCGGTCCGGAGGCTGGAAGTGGCGTTGGCTTTTTTGCCCTTTTGCATTTATTGTATCAGGGACAATTGAAGCGGTATTACCGGTAAAACCTGGGGTTATACTGATGCCGGGCGTGCAACAGAGCGAATCCCGTTGCAGAGGACATACTCCTTGTTTCCCCGTACGTGCTGTAGTATAATTTTAGAATTGTATATTTTCGAAACGAAAGGTCCATCCTTTGAAACTCAACGCCAAGCTGGTAATGATAATGCTTTCTTTGCTCGTCATTGCCATGCTGACCCTGTTTATCATGAACCAGTACACGCAGAACGAACTGGTAAATGAAATCGAGGAGAGTTCCACGGAAGTCTCGAAGGCGCTCCAGATAAGCGTTGAAGACCTTACTTCCGAGGCCGATATGAAATCGTCCCGCCTCAAGGAGTACCTCATGGGGGCACGGAACAAGGGGATCAACGAAGTAAACATCATCAGCAATGAGGGGGAGATCATTAATTCGTCCGACCCTGCCAAGGTCGGGAAAAGGCGCGATATAAAGAAAATGGGGAAGGGCCTCAAGGCGGTGCGCGGCGGCAAGGGGGTCCAACCGACCTTGGACCGTCCCTATGACCTGGTTGTGCCGGTTATCGTCGGAGACGAACAGCTCGGTTATGTGCAGATCAATCTCCTTCTCGACAATATCCGCGATCTCCAACGCGCCAACTTTCACAAGCGGCTGGTTGTCACATGCCTGATCTTCATGTTCGGTATTTTCCTCACCATTTTCCTCGCGAGAAGATACACCGATCCGATCAATAGGCTTGCCCAGGGGGTCAAGAAGGTCTCTGCCGGAGATCTCTCAGTGACGTTCCCGGTGGAAAGCGGGGACGAGATCGGTGAACTGGCAGAAAGCTTCAACGAAATGGTTGAACAGCTCCGGGAAAGGGAATCCCTGGAAAAGAGGCTCAATGAGGCTGAGCACCTCTCCAAGGTGGGGCAGCTTGCCTCAGGGATTGCCCACGAAATAAGAAACCCGCTGAATTACATCAGCCTTGCCATCGACCATCTGAAAAGCGAGCTACTTCCCGTATCTCACGAGCGGCGCAATGAGTTGGAAGCTCTCACCGACAAGATCAAGGAAGAGGTCCGCCGGGCCAATTATATGGTCCTCAACTTCATGAATTATGGCAGACCCCTGAAGCTGCGCGTCACGAAGTTTTCTTATCCGGAGTTGATCGATAAGGCATTGCCGCTTTTGCAGGGGAAACTGACCGAACAGCATATTGAAGTGGTGACGAATCTTGATCCGGATCTTCCTCTTATGGAGGCAGACCAGGAGTTGATGCGCAACTGTCTGTTCAATTTTATTACCAACGGAGCCCAGGCCATGCCCGAGGGGGGCAAGATCATCCTGGGCGCATGCTTCGACAGGGAAAATGGGGCATTCCACCTGACCTTTTCAGATAAGGGACAAGGCATTCTCCCCCACGATATGGGCAAGATATTCCAACCTTATTTTACTACCAAAGAAGCAGGGATAGGCCTTGGACTTGCCATCACGGAAAGGATCGTAAAGGAACACGGCGGCGAGATTACAGTTGAAAGCCAAGTGGGAGAAGGGACCACGTTCACGGTTGTTTTGCCGGCAAATAAGCAGGCATAGGTAAATTCGGAGGAAGAAGAGTTATGTCCGGCAGTATCTTAATAGTGGATGACGAAAAAGTGCAGCGGGAGATACTCACTACCATCCTGCAAAAGGAAGGATATCGGATCGTCGATGTGCCGGGTGGTAGGGAAGCCATGGAGCATTTGAAAGAGGAAGAATACGACCTGATCCTGACCGATCTGAAGATGCAGGGGATGTCCGGCATGGAGCTTCTCGAAAATGTGCTTGTCGAGGACCCGCAGCAGTGCATTGTCATGATGACCGCCCACGGCACGATTGATTCGGCTGTGGAAGCGATGAAAAAAGGGGCCTTCGATTACCTGGAAAAGCCCCTGGAAAGGGAAGACCTGCTTCTCACGGTGCAAAGGGCATTCGAACGGATCATGCTCCTCCGGGAAAACCGGGCACTGCACAAAAAACTGGAGGAGAGCCAGGGAATCCCCGCCATCATCGGAGAACACCCGAAAATCAAGGAAGTATTCCGCATCATTAACAAGATTGCTCCGACCGGCTCATCGGTCCTCATCTACGGCGAGTCGGGAACCGGCAAGGAACTCGTTGCCCGGGCTATCCATGAAAGAAGCTCCAAAAAAGAAAAACCATTCTTTGCCATCAACTGTGCCGCCATCCCGGAAACCCTTATGGAATCAGAGTTGTTCGGCCATGAAAAGGGGTCTTTCACCGGGGCGGGGAGCCGCGAAATAGGCATGTTCGAGGCGGCCGACAAGGGGACCGTTTTTCTCGATGAAATTGGGGAAATGAGCGTCGCCATGCAGGCCAAACTTCTCAGGGCGATTCAGGAGAAGGAGATCCGCAGAGTCGGCGGTAAGGTCAATATTCCGATAGATGTCCGCATAATTTCCGCCACGAACCGGGACCTTGAAGCGGAAATCAAAAAAGGAAATTTCCGGGACGACCTCTATTACCGGCTGAATGTAATACGGCTGAATCTGCCACCACTCAGGGAAAGAGGGAGCGATATCGCCACACTGGCCGATTTCTTCGTCAGAAAATACAACTCGGCTAACGGTAACCGGTTGCTTGGGATTTCCAGACCGGCGCTGAAAATCCTCATGAACTTCAGCTGGCCAGGCAATGTGCGCCAGTTGGAATCGATAATCGAACGCGGGGTCCTTATGGCGGAGAGTGACTATATCCAGCCCGAAGATCTCCCCGCCGAGGTTCATGAAGACATTTCACAGAGCGACCGGATTCCCTTTGAACTCCCACCGGAGGGGATATCCATCGAAGGGCTGGAACGGGACATTATCATCAAGGCGATGGACAGGACCGGCTGGGTGATTGCCAAAGCCGCCCCCCTGCTCGGGATGAGTTACAAAACACTGCAATACCGGCTGGAAAAATTCGGCATCGAAAAGCCGTGAACTAGCAGCTAGCTGCCATTCTTTAAGGAGTCCCGATGGATTTCACGAAACTGCTCCACCGATTTACTGTTATACCTTCTCTTCCGAAGGAACTGGCGGCGCTGCAAAGGATCGCCTACAATCTCTGGTGGTGCTGGGAGCCGGAAGCGATCAATCTCTTCAAGAGGCTTGATCTGGAGTTATGGAAAGAGACCCGCCACAACCCTGTGGAGATACTGGGCATTCTCCAGCAGGCGACCCTCGACGGGCTCAAGGCCGATGAGGGATTCATGTCGCACCTGGCTCAAGTCGACGAGAGGCTGAAAGAGTACCTGTCGGGCAAGACCTGGTATGAAAAGACCTCCAAGGGGAAAAAGGCCATGCGGGTCGCCTATTTCTCCATGGAATTCGGCTTGCACGAATCACTTCCCGTCTACTCGGGAGGACTAGGTGTCCTCTCCGGCGATCACCTCAAATCCGCCAGCGACCTTGGAATACCACTGACAGGAGTGGGCCTGCTCTACCGCCAGGGATATTTCCGGCAGTACCTGAACATCGAGGGATGGCAACAGGAATTCTATCCGGAAAATGATTTTTACAACCTGCCGCTTCACCTGGAGCGTGACAGCACGGGCGCACCTCTGGGATTCGACATCGACCTGACCGGCCGGCGGGTCAGGGTCCATATTTGGCGGGTACAGGTAGGGCGCATCCCCCTCTTTCTCCTCGACACCAATCTGGATGAGAACGCTCAGGAAGACCGGGAAATAACGACACGTTTGTATGGTGGCGACCAGGACATGCGCATCAAGCAGGAGATCCTGCTGGGGATCGGAGGAATACGCGCCCTGCGCCTTCTGGGAGCGGAACCGAACATCTGCCATATGAACGAAGGACATGCGGCTTTTCTGGGGCTGGAACGGATCAGGCTCCTCATGGAAGAACGGAAGCTTAAGTTCAACGAGGCGCTGGAGGCGGTGCGGGCCGGCAATGTCTTCACCACCCATACCCCGGTAGAGGCGGGTATCGACCATTTCGCTTCGGATCTTCTGGAAAAATACCTGGGCCGTTATTACCGCTCCCTGGGCCTTTCCCGCGATGAATTCCTCGGGCTCGGCCGGCAGAACCCGAAGAACCCCCATGAAACCTTCTGCATGGCCGTTCTGGCCCTCAAACTGGCCGGTCACTCCAATGGGGTGAGCCAGTTGCATGGCGAGGTATCCCGGCGGATGTGGAAAAACATCTGGCCGGAACTCCCCGAGGAACACCTGCCGCTCACCTCTATAACCAACGGCGTGCATATCAGGAGTTGGCTTTCCCGAGAGATGGCCGGGCTGCTTATCCGCTATCTGGGGACCCGCTGGCTGGAAGAATCCACCGATGTCGGGTTGTGGCGGCGAATCGGACGAATTCCCGATACGGAACTCTGGCGTACCCATAAGAGAGGACGGGAACAGCTTGTTGATTATGCCCGCAGGCGTCTCAAGGATCAACTCCGACAGGTGGGGCTTACCGCCAAGGAGATCTCCGTGGCTGACGAAGTCCTGGACCCGGATATATTGACCATAGGCTTTGCCCGTCGTTTCGCTACTTACAAGCGCGGCACCCTGCTGTTGCGCGATCTCGACCGGCTGGCGAAAATACTCAACGATCCGGCCCGGCCGGTGCAGATCATTTTTGCCGGCAAAGCCCATCCAGCCGATCATCATGGCAAGGAACTGATCCGTCAGATTGTGCAGCTTTCCAATCAGGAGCGTTTCCGCCACCGCGTCGTTTTCCTGGAGGACTACGACCTGGGAGTGGCCCGCCACCTGGTGCAGGGAATCGATGTCTGGCTCAACACGCCCCGCAGGCCGATGGAAGCGAGCGGCACCAGCGGCATGAAAGTGGCGTTCAACGGGGGCCTCAATATGAGCGTGCTGGATGGCTGGTGGTGTGAAGGGTACAAAGGGAACAACGGTTGGGCCATCGGCAAGGGAGAAGTTTACGACGATATCGAATACCAGAACGAGGTTGAGGGACGGGCCATATATGACCTTCTGGAAAAGGAGATCGTTCCCCTCTTCTACGACCGCGATCCTGAAGGGATTCCCCGCGGCTGGATTGCCTGCATGAAAGCCTCCATGCAGACGCTCTGCCCTGTTTTCAGCACTGACCGGATGGTCCAGGAATATACTGAACACAGTTATATCCCCGCATTTGAAAAGTGGCAAAAGCTCGAGCGGAATAATCTCAGCCTGGCCGTGGACCTGTCATCCTGGAAGGAAAAAATGCAGAGGCTATGGCATCAGGTACGGATCGAGGAAGTAGAGGCGGAGGGGAGCGAGGAAGTGACCGTCGGCTCTCAGGTCCCGGTTCGGGCGAAAGTCTTCGTCGGTGACATCCCCCCCGAGGAAGTCGCGGTTGACGTTTATTTCGGGGTGCTAGATTCACGGGGCTCCATAGTCGGCGGCGAACTCGTCTCCCTGAACGTTGTCGTCGAACTGGATTCCGGACTGTTCAGTTTCAGTGGAGAAATAGAGTGCAGATTCTGCGGCAGGCAGGGTTATATGTTGCGGGTAATGCCAAAGCATGTGGAACTCGGCGCCGTCTACGAACCGGGTTTCCTGCTCTGGGGATGAAGCCGATAGGCCATGATGTAAAAAATAGCGGTCTCCTCTTTTTTTTGTTGAAAATTTGAGATTGAACCGTTATCTTCTTTAGAGACATTATCCAAATCTAATTAAATATTAAGATTATTCCTATGTATCGTTTCATTATCTTGCCGGTGTTGTTCATCTTTCTAACTGCCTGTACTTCGATGGTCTCCCGGGACAAACTTCCATTTCCCTTAACCAGCGAAAGTTTCGGCGATCCGGTCAAGGTTGTCTCCATCCCGCTGCCGGTGATCGCTTCCAGCCCTAATGAAGGTATTACCTCCGGCGTTTTGACCGCTTTTCTTCTCCACAACGCTAATGACGAAGTCAGCACCCTGCTGGCGCCGCAAGTGAACTATAACCAGAATTTCGGCATCACCACAACATTATACGGGGCCTTCTACCCATCTCCTCGGCTCAGTTGGGAAACAAACCTCTCCCAATCGACAAAGGTCAATTACGATTACGAGATCAAGAGCAGGGACAAGACATTCTTGGATGGGAAACTGGAGTGGAATGGCTTTCTCTATGCTTTTGCCGACGGGTCGGCGCGGTTTTTCGGTTTCGAGGCGCGAACACCGAAGCAGAATGAAACCAATTACAACGACCAGGAAATCGGTATAAATCTATCCGGCGGATATCAAATCGCCGAGCATTTTCAACTGGTGATCGGTGAACGATACCGGGATGTCGAAATCCATGCAGGGGCGGTAAAAAGTGTGCCTTTCATCCGCGACCTGTTTTCGGCTGCGCAGGTTCCCGGCATCAACGGTTTTGTTGCCCATGCCCAGCGGATCTCGCTCATTTACAGTACCATGGATTCGAAAGATATGCCGACTACCGGCTTGTATGCCAAGGCAACCGTAGAAAACAGCTCAAAGATTTTCGCCAGCAGCGCCGACTATCGCCACTATGAAGCTGATCTCAAAGGCTATTTTCCGTTGGACGAAGCGCGCTATATCTCGGTTGTCCATCTTGCCTACAATCAAACCCTGGGGGGGGGCGTACCTTTCCTTGAGCAGAGTATCCTGGGGGGTGAAAACACACTCCGTGGTTATGGCCGCAACCGTTTTATCGATAATAGTTATCTTCTGCTGAATCTCGAAGAGCGGATCAGGCTGTTCCGCTGGACATTGTTCAATGTCAACACCGATTGGGAACTGGCGCCTTTCATTGACTTCGGTTCGGTCATGCAGTCCTTGAACACGGCAAATACGAAAGATTTCGAGTTTAATCCCGGCGTCGGCTTCAGGGCTGTGGTCCGCCCCAATATCGTCGGTCGTCTGGATATGGGGATCGGAAGGGATGGACCTGCCATATTCGTCGGTTTAGGGTATCCGTTTTAATACCAAGTCACAATCAAACGATTACGTTGTTGGCATTGTCGGGGGCTCCTCAACGTACTATTTATGTACGCCTACGTCGCCCCCTCCTTGCCGCCTAGTACTCATTTTGATTGCAACTCGATATAAGATACAGGTTGAACTTCGAACGTTGAACGTCCCAATGCGCTTCCCTGCCGGCTTCCCCGCCTCTCCAACTCGACATCAATGGCGTTGAGAACCTCGAACTTGGCCTGCGACCATAAGGGCGCGACCAGGTCCCGCCCGCCATCCCCAGTCAGACGCTGGATCGATATCCGTGGTTCGAGGCGTTCGAGGAAGTCGCAGACAAGCCCCACATAGTCATCCCGCTCCATCACTCTAATCTTTCCCTGCTCATAAATCTCCGCCAGCCTTGTGCCACGCATGACGTGAAGGAGGTGAATCTTTACTCCGTCCACCTTGAGTTCGTTAAGAATCCCCGTTGTTGCCAGCATCTCCTCCCGGCTCTCTCCCGGTAGACCGAGTATGACATGAGCGCAGACCTTTATCTCCCGTTGTCTGCATTGTTCCATCGCAGAAATGAATGCGGCGAAATCATGCCCCCGGTTAATGGCCCGCAACGTCCGGTCATGAGGTGATTGTAGCCCCAGTTCGAGCCGGAACCAGGACCTTCGGGTGTATTCGGCGAGAAGATCGAGTGTTGCTGCAGGGAGACAGTCGGGGCGGGTGCCGACGATGAGACCAACGATATCCTTGACCGCCAGCGCTTCGTCATAGAGTGCGCGCAACCGTTCCACCGGTGCGTAGGTGTTGGAGTAGGGCTGAAAATAGGCGATAAATTTTTTCGTCTTGTACTTCCTTACCATAATCTCTTTTCCAGCCTCCAACTGAGTAGCAACCGGCATGCCCCGGGCGATACCGTTAGATCCCGACCCCTCTGAACCGCAGTAAATGCAGCCGCCGCTCCCAAGCGTTCCGTCACGGTTCGGGCAGGTAAAGCCGGCATCCACCGAAATCCGGTGCACCCGGCAGCCGAAGAGCCGCTTCAGCTCTTCTGAAAATGCGTTGTAGCGTTTATCAGTCATGGACTCTACTTTGCGACTTATTCTGTCACACTCGTGAGGTATCCTTGAAGAAAAAGAAGGAGGTCCCCATGGAACCGATGGTTATATTCAGTGCAGGACTGGTTGTTTTCTGCGGCTATATTGCCCTGATGGATGCCGTCCACGACCAAAGACGCAGCAGGGCAGCTATCGCGAAAAAAGAATCTGCAGAAAAACGTCGAATCAGGAAAGTGAGGCAGCGGCTCATTTTTTCAGCCCCCCATCGAGAAGGTGGCGCGGGTGAACGTCGGCCAGGGCCTTTAACAGGCTCCGTTTGACATAAGGGATCTCCAGTTCCAGGTCGAGGAGGAGTCTTTTCATTCGTTTTCTTTTCTGGTCGGCAACACCGCAGGCCGGACAACAGCAGCAAACTACCGGAAAGCTGTTGACGCGGGAAAAGGGGATAATGTCCCGTTCTTCCACGTAAACCAGTGGGCGGATCACCGTAGTCACCCCATTGTCAGCGAGCATGCGAGGCGCCATCGCCTTGAGTGAACCTACAAAGAACTGGTTCAGGAGCAGGGTCTCGATGAAGTCATCCAGATGGTGGCCGAGTGCCAGTTTGTTGCAGCCGAATTCTTGGGCAAGGGTATAGAGAACCCCTCGCTTCAACCTTGCGCAGATGGAACAGTAGGATGAATCGGGGCGGCGCTTCTCCTGGATCACCTCAAAGTGAGAGGTCTTCTCCATATGATGGGCAAAGCCGTGTTCATTCAGGTGTTCTGCGATGATGTCGACGCGGTAGCCGGGATAGCCGGAGTCGATATTAACGGCAAGCAACTCATAGTTGATAGGGGCCCGGCGACGTAGCGCCTCCAGTATATGGAGCAGGGTGTACGAATCCTTTCCTCCCGACACTGCCACGGCGATCCGGTCCCCCTCCTCGATCAGCCCGAAATCGGCAATTGCCCGGCCTACTGCATGCTTGATCTTCTTGTAAAGCCTGTCCTCAAATAACGCCACATTAACCTCCATCTTTGCCAGAGTAATAGAAATGGGAAAGGGAAGTCAAGAGACATCATTTTGATTATTAATGGTCCATTTCAACCGCCTGATAAAACAAAGAGGCCATGGTATGGACCATAACCTCCTTTTATCTGGCACGCCCGGAGAGACCCGAACTCCCGGCTACCTGGTTCGAAGAAAAAGTATATCACTCTTTCTTCCCGTTTCATAACCTTTCAGACTCCTTCACTCACTCATATAATTAGTTAACAATGCAGGTATTTTTGGTTTATAGTCGTCTTCTCCGCGTGGTCTTGTTGTCAACTGCATTCCGACATTGTGTCAAGTCAGGTATTGCCGATTTTGTAACGTTCCAATCTGTCCCTCAGAGTATTACGACTTATTCCGAGAAGTTTGGAGGCGAGAACCTGATTTTGGGCGCTCTTTTCCATTGCCATGTGAATGAGGGCCTTTTCCAGCCCCATGTTGATATTGTCATAGACAGTCCCTCTGTTTTTCAGGCAAACCCGGTCAAACATCGGCTCCAGGATGTTCCAGAAAACCGTATAGTAATCATCACCGATATCCTCCAGGTCAATCGCTTTCTTCTCTTCCTTGCCATGGGATAATGACTCGAAATCTTCGGGCATGAGCATTTCGCTTTTACTTAAAACCGTTGCGGAATTGATCACGTTTTTCAGCTCCCGGATATTTCCTTCCCAATGGCGCGAGATCAGCATGTCCATAGCCTCGGGCGCTATTCCTTTGAGCTTCTTCCCGTATTTCCGGGAAAACATGCTCACGAACAAATTTACCAGAAGGGGGATATCCTCGACCCGGTCTCGTAGCGGGGGGAGGTAAAAGGAGATAACCCGCAGACGGTAAAAAAGGTCCATTCGGAAGTTTTTTTCCTTTACGGAGCTTACCAGACTCTTGTTCGTCGCGGCTATGACACGGACGTCCACTTTTATGGTCTCATTCCCGCCGACCCGTTCGAATTCCTGGTTTTCGAGCACCCTGAGGAGCTTGCCCTGGTTGGCCGGGCTCATTTCGCCTATTTCATCAAGGAAAATAGTGCCGCCGGTGCACTGTTCGAACTTACCGATGCGGCGGGTATGGGCATCGGTAAATGCCCCCTTTTCATGGCCGAACAGCTCGCTTTCCAGGAGAGTTTCCGGCAATGCGGCGCAGTTTACCGCCAGGAAGGGGCGATTGCGACGACGCGAGTTATTATAAATGGCCCGGGCCAAAAGCTCCTTACCGGTGCCGCTGTCACCCTGGATCAGTACGGTGGCGTCGGAATCGGCGACTTTCCCCACCATCTTCCAGATTTCTATCATTTCCGGTGAAGAGCCAATCATGATATCAGTATCGGTCTCTTCTACGCCCAGGGATTCTGCTCCCCTGGCATAGCGCACCTTTCTGCTCAGGATGTTGCATTCCAGGGCTTTATTGACGATACTTTGCATCTTCTTGATGTCGAAAGGCTTAGTCAGGTAGTCATAGGCGCCCAGCTTCATCGCTTCGATGGCTGTCTGGGTCGTCCCGAATCCGGTAGCCATGATCACCGCGAGTCCCGGGTCTATCTTTTTCGCCTCCCTGAGCACCTCAAGTCCTGACTTGCCCGGCAGGTTTATATCGAGGATGGCCACATTGGGGTGCTCCGCGGCAATACGGCGCAAGGCTGCGTCACCATCACTTTCCAGGAAAAGCTCTATCTCTTCCGTGAAAACTTTCTTCAGCATCTGGAGGATGCTCTGTTCATCGTCGAGTATGAGGAGTTTGTATTTCATATCATCCGCCCGATATTTAATTCTCTCAGGGTAAATGGCAAATCAACCAGACTTGCCTTATTTATATTCCATCTCACATTCCGCAAGGATCTCGGCTACTTCTTCTTCAGAAAAATCAGGGAGGAGCAGATTGCCGTATTTATCTTTTTTCAGTCTGGTAATCCCTGCATGCCGTCTTTCCATAACCTTCAATTCAACTGCCTGACTCCGTATCATGCCCAGCAATCTCCGGTTCTCGGCTTCAAGATCAAATTTTTCAATTGCTGATTTGATTGCCATAGTCAGTTCCAGATCGTTCCACGGTTTGACAAAAAAGCGGTACACTTCACCGCTGTTGACCGCTTTCATGGCCGCGTCGAGACTGGCATAGCCGGTGAGCATGATCCTTATCGTTTCCGGATATCTTACTTTTACGATCGATAAGAATTCGGCGCCATCCATCCCCGGCATACGCTCATCAGAAATCACCAGCTTAACCTTACAGGTCGCAAGGATCTCCAGGGCTTCTTCGCCGCTTGTAGCAGTACTGATATCATAAGGTTCATCAAACAGCGTCCTTTGCAGCGCGGCAATTACATTCGGTTCGTCATCTACGATCAGGATCGTGTCTTTCATGCGCTTATCTCCTTAATTCAGATTGAAGATTTTGAGGATTATTGTTTTAGTTCTGTTTCCTTCAGTTTACCGCAGAAGGGACAGCCTCGCCACTCTTCTTCCAGCGGCAACCGGCAAACCGTGCAATAGTTCTGACGGAAAGAGCTGCAAAAAGGGCAGAAGAGAAACTTGGCGTCCACCATCCTCTCGCAGTTTGCGCAACGCCGCTCGTAAACCGTTTGCGGTCCGATAACCCTGAGCAGTTCATCAAGGGTCGTATAACCCCTTTTTACCTTATTCACTCCATCTTCGGTCAAGGTCTTCATCCCGTTGGCGCGCGCCATTTCAAAGAGTTCCCCCTCATTGTAATTGCTGTTGATGAAATGACGGAAATCATCGCACATAACGAACATCTCGTAGACTCCGATCCTACCCCAATAGCCGGTATTGTTGCATTTATCGCAACCTTTTCCCCGCCAGGTTTCCCCCCCGAGCGTTTCGCTTTGAACCTTCAGCATATCGAGGATGGTCTGATCTGGTGTAATCGCGGTTTTGCAATGTTCGCAAATCTTTCGCACCAGCCGCTGGGCCATGATCCCTTCCAGAGCGGAAGCTATTATGTATGGCTTTATATTCATATCCATGAGGCGCGTTATGGAAGCCACGGAATTGTTTGTGTGCAGTGTAGTAAGTACCATGTGGCCGGTGAGGGAGGCCTTAAAGGCAACATCCGCCGTCTCATAATCCCTTATCTCTCCAACCAGGATGACATCCGGGTCCTGACGCAGGGTGGCGCGCAGGATCTGGGCAAAGGAGAGGCCTATCTTTTCCCGTACCGACACCTGGTTGGCCTCTTCGAGAAAATACTCGACCGGTTCCTCGATGGTCTCAAAATTTTTGCTTCCCTCCATCATGGTGTTGAGTATCGAATAAAGCATGGTAGTCTTGCCGCTGCCGGTAGGGCCAGTGGAAATGATAACTCCCTGAGGTTTTTTAATCAGGATGTTGATCTTCTTAAGATCGTCCGGCAATACCCCCAGTTCATCCAGTTTCCTGATCGAGGCGGTTTTGTCAAGGATGCGCAGGACCATCTTTTCGCCACTGAGGGTCGGCATTGAAGAGACCCGCATATCCACGATCCTGGTGCCTGCCTTAACGGTAATCCTGCCGTCTTGGGGTTTGCGCCTCTCAGAGATGTCCATTTTGGCCAGGATCTTGATCCGTGAAACAGTGGCGGGATGAAGGTCCGCCGGAATCTTGATTTTGTTGTGCAAAAGGCCATCAATCCGGAACCGGATCACCGAATATTTTGTCTTTGGTTCGATGTGGATGTCACTGGCGCGGTAGCGGACGGCTTCGGATATGATCGCATTGACAATGCGGATGACCGGGGGGATCTCGGACGAACCAATCAACTCCTGAACGCTGATCTCCTTTTCTTCTTCATCCAGAACAATATCGATTTCATCAAGCGGTTCCAGGTCGGAAAAATCATCAATCGACTCAAATGTATCGACCGTCCCTTCGCCGTATACCTTGTGCAACTGGGCGAGGATGGCGGAGCCCGGCGCAACCAACGGTACCACCTTGAGTCCGGTCATCAGCGAGATATTATCCAGTTTGTAGATATCCGACGGGTCGGCCATGGCCAGGTTAAGCTGGCGTCCGTCGAGCTTTACCGGAATCATCCGGTTTTTTTCGCATAACTCCCGTGGAAGAAACCTGACCGTGCTCTGGGGGAGGTTAATCTCTTTCAGATCAACCGATCCGATATTCAGATGTTGTTGCAGTATCTTGACGATTCTCTCTTCCTTAGTCAGGCCCAGCCTCACCAGAGCTTCACCGAGGGACTCATCATTGCTCTTATTGTTCAGGGCTGTGTCCATCTCGTCTTTTTTTATTTCTCCCGCCTTAAGGAGGATGGCCCCAAGTTGCCCCCGGTTCTCATCAATAAAACCCGCATTACTATTTATCTTGAGTTGCTGCTTTCTGGAAATCTCCTTCAGCTTGCGATTTTCCTGCATCAGCACGTACTGTTGCAGGGCCAGGCTCACGGTAAGTCGCAGATCCTCTTCATTCCATGGTTTCGTGATGAATTTGTAGACCGCGCCTTCTTTCACAGCCCCCATTATCGATTGCACATCGGCATAACCGGTCAGCATGATCCTGATGGTTTCCGGCCATTTCAACTTTATTGTCTTCAAAAGTTCCGCACCCGTCATTCCGGGCATGCGATGATCGGAAATGACCAGATGGACCCTGGACTTTTCCATGATTGCCAATGCCTTGTCACCCGAGGAGGCGGTAAATATCTGATAGTTCTCCTCCAGGAAAATTCTGCGCAGGGCATGCAACACCCCTTCTTCATCATCGACAAAAAGGAGATTGAAGCCCTGCTCCCCTTCGAAGGATTCCGGATCGACAATTTCCATATCAGGGTTTAAAGCGTTCCCTTTTCCCGTAATTTTGAAAAGTCCCGAGTATTTTGCCATCATCCGATCCTTTTAATAGGCAGCGTTATCGCAAATACGGTACCACCCTCTTCCGGACAATTCACGTCAATGGTCCCACCGTATGCGGATATGATATCATAGACCACGGTGAGCCCCATTCCTGCGCCGGAGCCCACGTCCTTCGTCGTATAAAAAGGCTCAAAGATACGGTTTTTGATCTCATCCGGGATGCCGGGGCCGTTATCAGCAAAAGATATCCGGATACTTTCACCATCATGCATGGTGGCGATGACCAGCCGAAGTCCATTGCGGCGGGCCTGTACGGCATTCAGGAGCAGATTGAGAAAAACCTGGCAAATCAGCGCCGGTTTGCAGAGAAAACCTGGCAATGGCCCATAGTTGCGAACGATTTCCGTTCCTTCAGGCATCTCATGGGTAAGCACATTGAGGGTTTTGTCGATCTCACCGTTGATATCCACCTGGAACTGCCCGGCAGAATCCACATGGGAAAAATCTTTCAGGTCGGAAACGGTTTTTTTGACCCGCTGCGCACCCTCCAGACTCTGCTTGATCAGCTCAGCGACATCTGCGTAAACGGCATCCAGTTTGAGCTCTTCCCATTTTTTACTTGCCGTTTCCATTAGCGCACTCTTGCCGGTTGTTTCAGTAATTGCGCTGCGGTAGAAATCGAGCATCCCCATAAAGCGCATCACATATTTATCCATGGTTTGCAGATTACTGTGGATAAATCCCAGTGGATTATTGATCTCGTGGGCCACTCCGGCGGCCAGTTGGCCGATGGAGGCCATTTTTTCCTGCTGCAGAAGTCTTGCATGGGCTCTTTTTAACTCCTCTGTCCGCTCTTCAACCTTTATCTCAAGGCTTTCCGCAAGGTTGCGGTAGCTATCCTCGGATGCGGACAGCTTTCTGTTGATTTCAAGCAGCTCTTCATAGGATTGGCTTACTACCGTTGAATGAATCTCGGTGGTCAACATCCGCTTAAATTTATTGGCAAGGACAATTTTGAACGTTTCCAGGAAAAGTTCAGCCAACCCCTTGAGCCTGCCTTCATCTCCCCTCTCTCCTGAAACGAAAAGTTTGCCGACAACTTCCCCCTCCAGGTAGAGCGGCAGGATAAAACCGCAGCCATTGGCGACAGCGCCGTCACTCGAGCTCCAGAGTTCGTTATCATTTTCATCCGTCACCGCGGCCTTGGCGGCGCCCGCCTTTACGACACCTTTGACAAGCGGCATGACGTCTTCTTCGGCAATGATATCCGCGAGGCGTTTTTCCTCGCCGACAACGTAGCTGAAAGTTTGTCTGTTATCCTTATCTGTCAATGTTTCACCCCTCACATTTCACGCTTGCGCGCCGACCCGGCCTGCGTAGCTGCGTTACTTCGGCGGAGCAGGCAGCGCTACAGGCCACCTCCGCCAAAGCAGCCTGGGCTGCTGCGGCCAGGCCGCGGGCACGTCTCAACTCTGTTCAGTCTTTTGCACAGGCGGTCAAATTCCCGATAAATACATCCCGATCCAGGCCATGCTCATTTTTCAGCCCGTAGCGTTGGTCGATAATGTCATAAGTCAGGCCCGCAAGCCTGGCGAAGGTATCAATCACCCCCGAACCATTCAAGGCGGATGCCATCAGCACCGGGATGCCGGTCGGTCCCCAGGTTTGCCTGATTTCCGCTTCGGAAATGACATTGTCGAGGTCGCGTTTGTTGAACTGGATGACCAGGGGGACTTTGTCGATGTCAAGCCCCACAAAGGCCAGATTCTTCTCCAGATTGTCAAAGCTTTCAAAATTATTGGATGCTTCAGTTAATTGCGAATCGGCAATAAACGCAATGCCGTCGGCCCGCTGCAAAACCGCCTTGCGGGTAGCGTCATGCCTTACCTGCCCCGGCACGGTATAGACCTTAATCTTTATTTTCAGACCACTGGGGGTCTTCAGAAAGAACGGCAGCAGATCGAAGAAAATGGTCCTGTCATCCGCAGTGTCGAGCATCATGAGATCGCCCCTTCCTTCCCGGACGAGGAGGTCGTGCAGTTGGAGCAGATTGGTGGTTTTGCCGGACAAAGCCGGCCCGTAATAAACCAGCTTCAGGACCATCCTTTGAGCAAGTTCATCGAATTCAATCATGTAAACACCTCGGTTAACCTTATTCAATCTGCATTGATAAGAAGATTTCCGTTAATTCAGGGTCAAGCATGGTTCCCGCGATACCGGTCATAATCTTCCTCGACTCCACTTGTGTTAATGCCTTGCGGTACGGCCGATCGCTTGTCAATGCGTCAAATACGTCGGCAATGGTCACAATCCTCGCCTCCAATGGGATCTCTCTGCCGGCGACGCCAGAAGGATAACCTTGTCCGTCCCATCTCTCGTGGTGGTGTTGAATGATATTTATCACGATGGGCGACAGTTCCGCCTGCCGGGCGACCTCTGCGCCCCAGGCGGGATGTTGTTTTACCGTAAGCCACTCCTCTTCCGAAAGGCAGGACGGGTTGTTGAGAATTGCCTCGGAAACACCTATTTTCCCGCAATCGTGGAGCCAGCTCCCATACACGATACCCTTTTGCATCTCACTGGAAACACCCAACGTCTTTGCCAAGAGAAGCGCATATTTGGCCACCCGATCGCAATGCCCCCGTGTGCAGTGGTCTTTCAATTCTATGGTCTGGGCAAGGGAGCGGGTGACCGCTTCATCATTTTTCCGCAGCGATCTCAAGAGCCGGTGCCTTTCAATTCCCTCCGTCACCGTGTTGATAAGAACGTTGTTGTCCCACGGCTTCTCGACAAACCGGAATACTTCACCCTTGTTGATCGCCTCTATTGCGGTCGGCATATCGGCATGACCGGTCATCAGAATCTTGACGGTATCCGGAGAAATGGTCTTTACCCGGCTCAAGAGATCAACTCCCTTGATGCCCGGCATCAGGTTATCCGAAACCAGCACGGCAATCTCTTCTTTGCCGATTATGTGCAGGGCTTCTTCGGCGCTGGCCGCCCGGAGAATGCGCCATGTGCTGCCGATAAACACCCGTGCAACCGCATTCAGCACATAATCTTCATCATCTACGAACAAAATGGTTTCAGACATGACATTCCTCCCAGTTAAAGAGCAAGGTTGTGATGCTCTGACCTCACTACATATATAACAGACCGTTAATCATATGAGTATTTTGCATACGACTAACAGGCTTTTTAAAAACGTCATGAGGAGGCTGGGTTGCACGGCGGCAACACCGCAGGCCAGCCCCGCAGTAGTTTTTCAACAGCCTGCTAAGCTTCCACAACGGGAAGCCGTACCGTAAAGGTCGTCCCTTTTCCCTGTTCACTTGTTGCGGTGATCTCACCGTTGTGTCTCTTGACGATATCATATGTTATGGAAAGCCCCAGGCCGGTCCCCTTACCTGCCTCTTTGGTGGTGAAAAAAGGCTCGAAAATCTGGTTGAGGAGATCGGGGGGGACGCCGCAGCCGGTATCCGTGACCTGTGCATAGATAGAACCGTTTTCATGCCAGGTCCTGACGGTAATCTCGCCCTGTTTCTCGATGGCCTGCGCCGCATTGACCAGGAGGTTCATGAAAACCTGGTTAATCTGCTGCGGGTGACACCTGGTGAGCGGAATGACACCGAGATCCTTGACTAGGCTTGCCTTGTATTTCAACTCGTTCCAGACGATGTTGATGGTGCTGGTGATGCATTCGTTGATATCGGCGTGCCTGCTTTCGGCGTCATCCACCCGCGAAAAGCCCTTCAGGTTCTGGACAATT
>Ga0181533_1002905_pt1 | contig 19343 bp, 20 predicted proteins | sample PEATcosm2014_Bin_45_FD_119772 | JGI IMG/M metagenome (GOLD analysis project Ga0181533, IMG submission 119772) | Peatland microbial communities from MTU Mesocosm Facility, Houghton, MI, USA - PEATcosm2014_Bin11_60_metaG | ecosystem: Environmental > Terrestrial > Soil > Wetlands > Peat | place... | reverse complement strand
CTTCTTGCGGCCAGGCGCGCCGGGTTGCGGCGGGGGCTGGGGAAAGCCTTTGAGCTGTTCGGCGGGCAGCACCCTGTACTGGAGACCGAGCCGGCGGCAGGCGGCCAGGCGGGCGGCATTGGCGGGTGAGGGTTCATCCACCCATAGGTCGGCATTAAACCCCTGCATGAGCGGCGGCGCCTCGGGATTGACCGGGCTTGCCAGGGGCGCTGCCCGGTGGACATAGCGTATCGCGTTCAGCAGATAGAGCCGTTCCGCCATAGGGAACTTGGGCGGCTTGCCCGTCAGCCCCTCCACTACCGGGTCCGGCCACACCGCCACGGTCACTGCCCCAAACCGCGCCGCCTCCTCCAGGAAGCGGAAGTGCCGCGAACGAAGGTCCTCAAACGCCCCGCTGACAACAACCTGTTTGGGATGGGGTTGCACTGCGTTCATATATGCTTTCAAAACGGTTCCCAGCCAGGCATGACCCGGATGTTCCACACCCCGCGTGGCTTCTCATTAACACCGAGGCTCCAGCCCGGTGAACCGAGGCGCGCCGGAACATCAGCCGTTTCAACGGCTTCCACTCAGGGTGACAAACTACTGAAACAGTCTGCACCCTGAGCGTGGGTCCTTCCACCGGGCTAAAGCCCATTGATATCTATACAAAACGCCGAGCGTCGTCGAGGTCAGAACAAAAGCACCCGTGTCCATCCGGGACAATGCCGACCCTTGAGGGGGCCTGACGCAGCCCTGGCTGCCCGCCCATCAGGGCAGGCGCATTTAAATTGCCCCTGCCGGCCGCAAATCTGCCATCCGCAAATCAGTTGGTGCCGGCGTTCCGGCATGGTATGCTCGACGCGATCAAGCTTATGAAACAGAAGATTATCATTGCTCTATTGGGTGTGGGATTGAGCGCCGGCTTTGGCCAAGACTCCGGCTCGCCTGCTTTGGGGGCAGGTCCCGGCGGGGCGCCCGAGGGCTGGCAGACGGCGGCGCCGCGCGAGGAAATCCGGCCGGCCTTTGCTTACGAATCCCAGGGCGGCGCAGACGGGAAAGGCTCTTTCATCACTCGCGCCGATGCGCGCGAGGGTTTGGACGGTTGTTGGACCCGGAGTTTCCCGGTGGAGGGCGGAAAGCACTACCGTTTCTTTGCGCTCTACAAGGCCAGGTCGGTGGCAGTGCCGCGGCGCAGTGTGGTGGCCAAGCTGGATTGGCGCGATGCCCAGGGCCGGAGTGTGCCCCTGGATGAACCGACGGTCGCAGGGTATCTGCCGGGTTCAATCGGCACGGCGGAAACCGAATTCCCCGCCACGCGCGGCGCCGACAAAGAGGGGTGGACCGAGGTGTCCGATGTCTATCGCGCCCCGAGCCGGGCGAGCCAGGCGGTGGTGTCGCTGCATTTGCAATGGGCCCCTCGAGGCGAAGTGCGCTGGAGCAACGTGTCGTTGGTGGAGACTGCGGCCCCGGCCCCCCGCACCGTGCGTCTGGCCGCAGTCCATTTCCGTCCGAGCGGCGGCAAGACCCCGCAGGACAACTGCTGCCAATACGAGCCGCTGATTGCCGAGGCATCTCGCCAGCGGGCGGACCTGGTTGTGCTGGGCGAAACGCTGACTTATGTCAGTCTTGGCAAGAAGCCGGAGGAGGTGGCTGAGCCGATTCCCGGACCTTCCACCGAGTACTTCGGCGCCCTGGCCCGGAAGCACCAGTTCTATATCGTGGCCGGGCTGTACGAGCGCGACGGGCACCTGGTCTATAACACCGCCGTGATGCTTGGGCCGGAGGGCGGCTTGGTTGGCAAATACCGTAAAGTCTGCCTGCCGCGCGATGAAATCAAGGGAGGCGTTTGTCCCGGCAGCCGGTATCCGGTATTCGATACCCGGTTCGGGAAGGTGGGCATGATGGTTTGCTACGACGGCTTTTTTCCCGAGGTCGCGCGCGAGCTGGCCAACAATGGGGCGGAAGTCATCGCCTGGCCGGTGTGGGGCTGCAACCCGTTGCTCGCCCGCGCCCGGGCTTGCGAAAACCATGTGTATGTGGTCAGCAGCGCCTACGAAGACGCCTCGCGGAACTGGATGGTGTCCGCCATCTTCGACCATGGCGGCGACATCCTCGCCCAGGCCAAAGAGTGGGGCAGCGTTGCGGTCGCCGAAGTGGACCTCAACCGCCGCGCGCAATGGATAAGCCTGGGCGATTTCAGGGCCGAAATCCCGCGGCATCGGCCCGTCGTTCAGGACATGGAGAGATGACAAATGTTTTTTTTGACAGCGCCTTGCGTTCTTGCTAGTTATGCAGGATGCAAGATTCTGCTCGCTGGCAAAAAGCCAGCGTTGAGCTTAGGCGCGCACCGTTAAGGGGTCCGATTACGCGGCGCACCTCGGCCTTTTGGATCGCCAGATTACTTTACCTCGAGGCGGTGGACAGGCGCGCGCCCATCCTGGTTGACCTCGAGTCGCCAGGCGGCCCGGTGGACGATTCGTTGCGGGCCATTCAAGTGCTCGAGAAATTATCGTGTCCCGTGGCCGTCCATTGTCGCGGCACGATCTCAGGCACAGCGCTGTCCATCGCGGCGCATGGCTTGAAGGGCTACAGAACCGCCGATCCGGGCGCGCGTTTTGTGTTTACGATGGGGTCGGCTGGGGCGTCCTCGAATGGGGGTCAAGGAAATGCCTCGTCTCCGGAGGCGTTGATCGAGGGACTCGCCAAGGTTGCCGGACGGCAGGCTTCAGAGGTCGCGGGGTGGCTGGGAACCGGCGCCGAGTTTGACGCCAAACAAGCCGCCGCTTGCGGCCTGATCGACGCCGTTTCAGCGGAACCGGTGATGCCGGCAAAGGCGTAGGCGTGGCGCAGGCTTCCAGCCTGCTGTATCGCGGATTTCCAATCCGCAGACGCCGCCGGGCAGGTACAGCCTGCCGACTGGAAGCCTGCGCTACGCAGTCCCACTATTTCTGCGGCGCGCCGTAATAACGTTTGAAGCGGCTCGATTCGTATGCTTCGAGCTTGCCGCCCGGGTCGCGCATGAGGCGCGCTGCCGCTCCCGGCGCCGCCTCGACTACCTTCAGACCTTTCTCTGGTCCCAGGACACTGACGACCTTGGTCAGACTGTCTGCGGTCATGCCGCGGCGGGCGATGACGTTGACCAGGCTGTGGTTGGTCAAACCGATGCCGGTCCGGGGGTCAACGATGTGCGAGTAGCGTTTGCCCTCGATTTCCAGGCGCTGATAAAGGTCGCTCGAAGTGGAAATGGCGGCGTTCTTGAGCAGAAGAAATCGGTCTGGCGGCGCATTCGTCACATCCAGGGGCGCGAGTTGGATGCGCCAACCGCGTTTGCCGGGCGGGGGGTCGCCCACCATTACGTCGCCTCCGCCTTCGATAAGCGCCCGGCTCAGGCCCCGCCCTTTGAGCATCTGGAGGGCCTGGTCCACTGCGTAGCCCTTGGCGATGCCGCCCAGGTCCAGGCGCATGCCGGGCGCCAGCAATTCCACGGCCCGCGCTTTGGCGTTTAGGCGAACCAGGCGATAGCCGACCGCTTTGCGGGCCTGGGCCAGCCGCTCCGGGTCGGGCAATTGATGCTGTCGGCGGGCGCGGCGCCACAGGTTGACACACGGGCCAACCGTGATGTCGAAAGCCCCGTCGCTGCGTTCCGCCATGGCTTGCGCCCCCTCCAACACCAGCCACAGGTCGGCGCTCACCGGGACCTCGCGGCCTTGTCCTGAAGTCCGGGACAGCTTGCTCAGTTCGCTGTCCGCGTCGTAATCGCTCATGATGTCGTTAAGTTGCTGGACCCGGCGGAACGCCGCCTCGGCCCCCTCATCGGCCCGGGCCCGGTCCGGGGCGTAGAGCACGATCCGGAAGGGCACGCCCATCTCGGGCCGCTCGTATTCATACCGCGCCGGCACAGGGGCTTCCTTCGGGACCGAGACGCAGGACACGGCCGCCACCGACAGGACCGGCAAAATCCAGAGCATAGAAGGGTCCAGGGCCGCCGCCATTCGATTCAGCAACATCCCTGCATTCTATCCCCCGCTGGCTGGGCATGTAAACAGCTTGACGAAGGGCGAAACCTAAGCATTTGACGAAGCTTGGCGGTCGGGTATGCTTGGCGGCATGAGCGGACCTCATACAGACTCTCCTTTTCGCCGCGCGTCATCCAGGGCGCAAGTTGTTTCCTTGTCCAGCGGGGCAGGCGCAGCCCCACTGCTCCGGGCTTTGGCTGCCGCTCGCGGCCTTTGTCGTTGCCTTTGTCGCCACCTTTGTCGAATTGGACGGGTTTTCGACAAAGGTGACGACAAAGTTTGCGACGAAGATACCAAAGTCACCCAAACTCCGGGCCAGTGGGGCGCAGCCCTGATGGCGGCGTTTGTTTGCGCGCTCGGCTGGTCGAGCTTGTTGGGCGGGGCGCAGGCGGCGGCCGAGGCGCCTGCGGGGGCGATGCAGAAGCGGTGGCTGTTCGTGTGGCGGGACATGGGCAACCCCAGGGAGGTCGAGCGAATGATCGCCCGCTTTCCACGCGCCAAGGCGGACGGTTACAACGGAGTCGCGTTTTCATACAACATCGCCCCGGAAAAGGCAGCGGAGTTGAAGGAGGCGGCCCGGCAGAACGGACTGGACCTCGTGGCGATCGTCATGGGTGGCGCGCACGACCCCAATTACACCGAAGGCGTGCTCTCGGAGGATGCCCTGTTTGTGGCGCATGGCCGGACCGCCCGGTTCCAGGCTGATAATCCCACTCGAGTGCTCAATGGCGATTTTGAAGAGGCCGCAGGCAACCTTTTCAAGGGCTGGACATTCCAGGATGACCCAGGCGTAACGACCTTTGCCGACCACACGGTTGTTCACGGCGGCACGACATCCCTCCGGATGGAGGGCATAGGCAAGAACCAATACCGCCATTGCCGCCTGGCCCAACCTCTCAAGCTCCAGCCCCACCGGCAATACCACATCTCCGTCTGGGTCAAGACCGAGAATCTCTCTCCGGCGGACCCCGAAGTGAAGGTGCTGACTCCGGACGCCGGGCACTCGATCAACTTCCAGACCTTCCATGCCGAGCGGACCCAGGATTGGAAGCGGTTCGACCTGGTCTTCAACAGCCTGGATAACCATGACGGACTGCTCTACCTCGGCACCTGGTCGGGCAAGGACGGCAAGTTGTGGTGGGACGATCTGCGCATCGAGGAAATCGGGTTGGTGAACGTGCTCCGCCGGCCCGGTTGCCCGGTGACGGTGCGCGGCGAGGATGGGACCCTCTGGGTTGAGGGCCGCGACTACGAGCCGATTCGCGACCCCCAGCTTCATCCCTGGCGCGCCTTACACGAGGGGCCGCCCATCAAGCTTACGCCCGCCTCCGCAATCCAGGACGGCGCCCGCCTGCGCGTCAGCTATTACCACCCGCTCATCGTCTATGAAGACAGGCTCACAAGCTGCATCAGCGAACCCAGGATTTTCGATGACTGGCGGCAGGAGGTCAAACGGGCCGATGAACTCTTTCATCCGGCGGCCTACATGATGTCGCACGATGAAATGCGCGTCATGAACCAGTGCGCCCTCTGCCAGGGCAAACACCTGACGCCGGGGGAGTTGCTGGCCTGGAATGTCCGCCAGGCAGCCGACATCATCCGCACCGCGCGGCCTGACGCGGAGATCTGGGTCTGGAGCGACATGTTCGACCCGATGCACAACGCCGTGGACCATTACTACGCGGTCAACGGCCCGCTCGCAGGCTCCTGGAAGGGCCTGGCCAAAGACATCGGCATCGTCAATTGGCACGGCGGGCTGCAGGGCAAAAATTGCAAGTTCTTCGCCGACCTGGGCCTCAGGCAGATCCTCTCAGGCTACTATGATGGGGACGAGGATGGCGCCGCCATCGCCAAATGGCGCGACAACACCAAGGCCATTCCAGGCATCATCGGGGCGATGTACACCACCTGGGAAGACAAATACGACGCCATGGACGCCTGGGCCAAGAAGGCCTGGGGCGGGGGGCGCTAAAGAAGGCCCGAAGAGAATCCGACGGCCGTTGGACTTGCGGAAAGAGGGAGATTCGAACTCCCGGTGCGTTTTTGACCCCATTGGCAGGCAAAAAACCCTTATTTCCTAACATATATAACACTCTTGACACGGGCGGACGTTATGCGATAACGTTATGCCGATATGGCAAGCATTCATAGGCAACCTGGAAAGCCGAACTGGTTTTGCGCGTTTTATGACCCGGAAGGCTTCCGCCGGTTCAAGAGCACTGGCACGGAAGACGCCAAGGTAGCGCGAACCGTCTGCGTCAACATTGAACGCGCCGCCGCTCTCGCCCGCCGCGGCCGGCTCTCGAATGAGAAGGCCCTGAAACTGATTCGGGAGACGTGCGCCGCAATCACGGAAACTCACGGCCCCCTGGCTGCGGAGGCCGCGCGCAAGGTCCTAACGGACATGCTCGAGGAATTTGTCAGGACGGCGGGCGGGGAACTTGTGAGCTACACGATTCGGACCTGGCTTGAATCGTGGCTGGCCAGCCGAACCGACGCCAGCAAGGCCACGCTGATTGAGTATGGCCGCATCGTGGCGCTATTCCTGAAATTCCTTGGCAGCCATGCGGACCGAGCCCTGGCCACGCTCCAGCCGAAGCACGCAGAGGATTTCAAGACCAGTCTGCAAAGCCGCGTAGGGCCGTCCACGGTCAACAAGGCCGTCAAGATACTCAAGGCCGCGTTCAACGCCGCCGTGGCCAAGCGTGCGTTGGAATTCAACCCTGCGGAGCACGTCACCCAAATCGAAGAACAGGACGGCGCCAGGCGTCCGTTCACGGATGATGAGTTGCGCGCCCTGCTCAAGACGGCAACCCCGGAATGGCGCACCATGGTTTTGACGGCCTACTACACGGGCTTACGATTGCGCGATTGCGCGGACCTGACTTGGCGCAACGTGGAGCTTCACCCCGGCACGATCAATGTTGTCACCCGAAAGACCGGGCGCCGGCAGGATTTGCCCATTGCCGAACCGCTGGCCCGCCACCTTGCAACCCTGGCAGGGGACAATCCGGACGCGCCGCTCTGCCCCGGCCTGTGCGGCAAAACCGCCGGCTGGCTCTCACAGCAGTTTTACAAGGTCATGGTGGCGGCTGGAGTTGTCACGGGGCGAGACTACCACCATGGCACCAAAGGCAGGGCTGCACGGCGAGAGGCCAGCCAAATCAGCTTTCACTCCTTGCGGTACAACACCACAAGCGCCCTCAAATCGGCTGGTGTTGGCGATTCGGTGGCGATGGACATCGTAGGTCACGAAACCGCCGCTATCTCGCGCGGCTACACCAAGATTGACGATGCCGCCAAGCGCGCCGCCGTTGCTAAAATGCCGGACATCACCACCCAATGAGCCCAGCACCGGCGTTTGCACCGGCTGGATAGAGTTCCACGGATCCCGTCGGTTGACTCGCGCGCATGTAAAAAATATGCGCGTGTCACCGGATACCAATAAACAAATCAAAGTCCCGTCCCGGTTCGCAGCCCCAGCCCGACCGGAATTCCTTCGCCTGCCCGCCCCTGGCTCCCTTTGCCCCTTCACGGGGCTTTCGAGATCGGCTTTGAATGAGCTAATCCTCGCCACCCCTCGCAACGAATTCAAGCCGCCGGTCCGCTCGTTCTGCCTACGGCAAAAAGGCGCGCGAACCGGGATTAGGTTGGTCGATTACAGGTCGCTTTCCGCCTACATCCGCCAACACGCCGAGCCCGCCGTGCCATGAAGACCGCCCCTTTGCCCGACTGGCTGACGGCCCTGCTGGCGGACGTGGCCCCCGCCGGTCAAGGCGTCCATACCTGGCTTTACCGTTGCGCACGCCAGCTACACAGCCGGTTCCCGGCCCCTGAGATCGTCCGCCTCTTGGCCGATCATGTCGCCAACTGCGGGCGTGCCGTTAGCCGAAAAGAAATCGAAGAGGCTGTCACCAACTCTGTGCGCTGCGCCTGGCAGCCGCGCGGACCGACTGCGGGCGCCGCTGCTCCCGCCGTTCGCAAATGGCCAGAGCCGGACCTGGCACAGATCGAGGCCCTGGCTCAGACTGCTGGACTGGCGGAGCTGTGGGAGTGCTCACCGCTGCGGATCGAGGATAACGAGCCGCACACAGAGCAGATCATCGACGCCCTGTTTCCTGGCGACCCGTTGATCTGTGCGGGCAAGTCACAATCGGAGTTCGCCACGCGCCCAAGGGAGCAGTGGCGCGGTCAACTCAGTGGCTTGCAGTTCCTCGTTCCAAGCCCCATGACCGCGCCCACTGGCACGACCCAAGGTGGCCGTGTCTCTGCCCACACGCTGGCCAACACCGGCCCGCGCAAGTTTCTAGTGGTCGAATGCGACTTCGCTGAATTCGCGCGGGACGGCAAGACCGAGACTCGCTACGCGCCGATGCTCCGCAGGCTCGCCCAGGCCAACGGCGGCGACATGGCCGGCGCTGTGGCGGACCTGTGCGCCGCCATGCTGTTGCACTTGGCCCACTACGCGCCGCTTGTCCTGTGTGTCCATAGTGGAGGCAAGAGCCTGCACGGCTGGTTCCACTGCGCGGGCCAACCCGAGGCCAAGCTGGCGCGGTTCTTTCGCTACGCCGTCACCCTTGGCGCAGACCCGGCGACTTGGACAAAAAGCCAATTCGTGAGAATGCCGGACGGCACTCGTGACACTGGCCGCCCGCAGGCCGTTTTCTTTTTTGCTCCTCAGAGAGTTACCTTATGAGCGCCACCGCTGTTGAATATGTCCCCGAAGCCACCGAGGCCGATAGCGCCTGGGTAGAGCCGCCAGAGATTCCCACCGCGAGCAGTTTAGAGACCCGCGAATTGCTCAAGAGCCGCGAGTTTAACCCGAATATCGAACCGCCGCCCTTGCGCGTCATCTATTCGCTGGCCGGCATTCCAATTTCGACCCCTGCCAACATCGCTACGATCAACGCCCCAATTAAAGCCGGGAAATCCGCCGCCATTGGGGCGATGGCTGCCAGCACCATGCCGCACGCTGAAGATGCGGACCTGCTGGGCTTTGCCTCTGCCAATGAAACCGGGGAGGCACTGGACTGGTTCGACAGCGAGCAGAGCCCCGACGATTTTTGGTTCGGGGTAGCGCGTTCGTTGAAACGGGCAGGACTTACGAAACCGCCGCCGTGGTTTCACGCCTACTGCCTGACAGGGCTTGGCGCGGAAAAGGGATGGCAGGCTGTGCTCGAAGCACTGCGCATGAGCAGCGACCAGCACGGCGGGATTCATTCTCTGCTGCTGGACGGCGCCGCCGATTTTGTCAAAGACGTGAACGATGCCGGCGAGAGTAACGCCTTCGTGGCGACGCTTCACGACCTGGCCATCCAGTACGATTGCCCAATTATCGGTGTCATCCATTTCAATCCCGGATCAGAAAAGTCGAGGGGACATTTGGGCAGCCAGCTTGAGCGGAAGGCCGAGACAAACCTGGCCCTCGAAAAAGATGAGGACGGTTCAACCGTCATTTACTCTGCCAAAAACCGCCGGGCCGACATCCCAAAGAACATCGGGCCACGTTTCCGGTTCGACACCGCCGTCGGGATGCACGTCACCATCCCGTCTCGACAATCGGCACGGGATGCCGCCGCGCGGGCAGAACTGCTTTGCATCGCACAGGACGCCTTTGGGAAACGCCCCGCGATGCGGTATTCGGACATCCAAGTTCGCCTGCAAAAGGTGTTGGCACTAAAGGAGCGTAGTGCCAAGCGCAAGATTGCGGACATGAAACGGCTTGGTGTCATCAAGGCATCCGTTGCGGGACTTTACCTTTTATGCACGCCCGTCGAGTCATAATCCGCCTTGGTGTCATGGTGCCAAGCTGGTGCCAAATTGGTGCCATGTCACCCGTCCCGAGTGCTTGGTGTCATGGTGCCAACCCCTTATATATAAGGGTTGGCCCTGCGACACCTATCGGGCAAAGCACCGGGAGCCCCCGCATGAAGTTCAGGAAGCCATGAACCCGAAACCCGACCCCCCACGTCTCGAAACCATGGGCTGGCCTAACCGGACACCGCCCCCGGCGCCAAGGCCCACAGCCCCGCCGCCGTGCTACGTCATCACCTTGACGCCCGCCGCCGGCCCCTGGCTGGCACCGCCGGTCAAGAGGCTGGCGAGATTCCTGAAGGCCGCGTTACGAGGGTATGGACTGCGCTGCACGGACTGCCGGGAAGTCCAGGCGCCCGCGCACGATCCCGAGCGCGCGGGCGTGGACCGGGACGGCATCCCATTCTGATACATGAGCGTCACGCTAAAGATAGGTTCTTTGCCCGTTGATCGGCCAGTGCAGGTGGCCGACGCGATGAGAACGTCTCTTTACATGTCAAAAACAACCATCCATCCAGCCAGAAGATATGACAAACGCAAAAAAACCGAGCATCCGTGCCATTGCAAAACAAAGCGGCGCAGATCGCAGCACAGTGGCAAAACTGATTGCGGGAATCACTGATGAGCAGGAGGCACTAGCCCTTGTGACCGAGTGGAAGGAAGCGCGCGACGCTAAAGGCGGCGCCGACACTGACCCTGAAACGGGTTTGAGTTGGTTCAAGGCGAAGCTCCGGGAGGACACCCTCACCAAACGCCGCGAAAACGAGATTGCCGAAAAGAAGGCCAGTGGCGAGTGGGTGTCCGCGCAAGAGATCGGCAAGAACATCCGCCTCCTCATGGACATGCTCGAAAGGCTGCCGGAGAAGGCCCAGTCCGAGGCGGGGCTTAACGGGCCGCAAACCCTGGTCATCACGCGCCTGATTGACGAGGCCAGAAAAGAGGCCGCCGAAGTCGTATGAATGCAGACCCCAACCCCGATCCGCAAGGCAGAACCCACCAATTCACCGCCGACGTTGACGGCGTAAAATGGATGCTCCGAGTCACTGAGACGCCCGAGAAAATCTTGATGACGATTTGCAGCAGTCCGCCGGGCGCCATGCGGACAGCCGCCGCGCGGGACTGGCTGGTCTCGGCAATGACGCCATGGGAAGGCGACCGGCGGCCCGCCCTGATAACTTTTCGAGACACCGGGTTTTCTTACGTCAAACTCGGGCGCCAGCCGGAAGGCACGCCCGGTTGACTTGGCCGCGGAGGCGTGCAGAGCGAAGAACGAATTTACCGCCACCTTCGGCTTGATCCAAGCAAGATCGACCGGGAGAAGAAGACGATCCCCATCGTGTTCTCAAGCGAGTACCCGGCGATGCAACGCGCCGGCCCAAACGTCTCGGAAGCCATCAAACGGGCCGCCGGGCTAAAAGACGGCGAGCTTTATGTCGAGGTGCTCGACCATGACCCGTCCAACGTGGACCTGACACTGCTGCGCAACGGCGGCGCCCTGCTGGACGAGCACAATGAGCGAGAGCAGATCGGGGTCATTGAGGACGCCGAGATTTCCGACAAGGTTGGCAAGGCCGTGGCACGCTGCGGTAACGATGATTTCGCCACGAAACGCTTTGGCCAGATGGCCGATGGCATCCGCAAGCACATTTCCGCCGGCTACCGCTACACACGATTCATTGGCCGCGAAAAAGGCCCCAATGGCCGCGAGGCCCTGAGATTTGGCTGGAAAGCCCTGGAAATTTCCAGCGTTGCCATGCCCGCAGACCCGACTATCGGCGTCGTGCGGTCCTGGCAAGACCTGCCAGCAGTTGACTCACCCACAGTGCAAATGCAAACGACTGAACAAGACCCCGCATCCGAATTTCGCCACATTGCCGCCGAGTTGAAAAGAGCTTGGCCGGGGAATGCGGACCAAATTGAAAATCTTCATCGAACTGCACTTCTTGAGAAGTGGGGTTTGGAACAGTTCAAACGAAGCCTCTTCGAACTTCACTACACCAAGCCGGCGGAAATAGTCACAGCAGCCAGCCTGGGCGTGCCCGCTGGCGATTTGCGGTCCTTCAGCCTGACGAGAGCGATTAAGAATTGCATCAAAAATGACTGCCGCGTGCCCCGGGATGGCCTCGAGCGGGAGCTGCACGATGAACTCACGCGGCGAAATCTTGGGGTTGAAGGCCAGGGATTCTTTTGCCCGCTGGACGCGCCCGTTCACATCGGCGACAACCGCCGTATGACGCGCGACATGCAAGCAACGGTGTTCGCGCAGGGCGGCGCTTTCGTGCCAACCCTGTTGGTCGTCCCGGTGATCGAAATCCTGAGAAACCTCGTCATTTGCGACAAGTTGGGCGCCCGAACGATGGCCGGCTTAACCGGCAACGTCGTCATCCCGCGTCAGGAAGCCGCAGCCACAGCCTACAGTGTGCCTGAAATTGGGGCTTTGACGGCGAGCGGCCAGATTCTCGGCCAGATCGCGATGACACCACACCGTGTCGGCGCGACGCAAAATTACAGCAAACAATTCGTGATGCAGTCAACACCGGACGCCGAGGCGTTCCTGCGCGATGACCTGTTCAAGGTGATCGCCCTGCAACACGACCGCCTGCTTTTGAACGGCCAGGGGTCAGCGGACGAGCCGCTCGGGGTCATGAACCAGTTGGGCGTCAATAGTATGTTGTGGAACGGGCCGGCGAGCTACACGAATGCCGTGCTCATGGAAACGCTGGCCCGGACACTGAACGTCGTCGGTCCGGGCGCTTACGTTTCGACTCCGGCAGTGAAGGGCCGCATGAAGGTCATTCCCGCCGCGCTCATTGGGGCGACCTTGATTTCCGGCGAGCAGAATTCGCTGTGGAAGCCGAGCAAGAACGAAAACGAGTCCGAGATGAACGGGCAGCCGGCCTGGGACACTAACCAGATTCCCAACAACCAAGTCATTTGGGGAGTTTGGGATCAATTGATTCATGGGATTTGGGGCGGCCTCGATGTCGTGGTCGACATCTTCACAAAAGCGGTGCAGGCCGAAGTCGCCGTCACGATTAACACATGGATGGACGCCGCCGTGCGCCACCCGCAGGCGTTCACGGTCAGCGCCGATGCGGGCAACCAGTAGCCGACAAACAATCTCAGGTTCGCCAGGCTACGGCGGACCTGGGGCATAGAGGCGGCCCCGGCCGGCCGTCTCGGTTCTCAGCACCCCCCGGGGCAACCCGGGGGGCCTTCTTTTGACTCAGGCCCTTTTTTGAAATGAGCACATCTGCACTCACCTACGAAGAATCGGCCCAGACCATCGCAAGTGACGCACGCGCCGCCCTGCTGGAAGAGGCGAGCAAAGACTGGATTGAGGCCCGCCAAGCCGCTGCTGGCGCCGCGAAGCTTGAACTCGTTTCCTTGAATCGCCTGCGGGATTGTGGCGTGAAATTGCGTGAGGCCGCCGGGAAGGAAGCGCCGTCACTCACTTGGTTTAAGAACGTCCAGACCAGTTTGCCAGCCGATTTCACCTTCTCCGCTTTGCAATTCACTGTCCACCTTGCGCGCAAATACGACCGCCCGTTCGACACGCTCGATGAGGCCCGCGCCGCGCGCCGATCCTTGTTCGATGCCTTCGGCACAACCACGCCGGCGAGGCGAATCGAAGCGCAAACCGCCTGGGAGAAAAACCCCTGGAATGAGTTCGTAAATCAGGCATCGTCGTTGATCGCATCCTTCACCGATTTGGATGACGCCCCGCTGGCCCAATGGAACGAAAGCAAGTTACGAACCTTCATTGCCGCGACGGACCCCATCGTCAGGAAAAACGCCGAGGCCCGGGCCCTGCTAAAAAAGTAACGTGGCCACCTGGCTTGAACGGAACGGGAGCTTTGGGAACTTCTACCTCCGCACCGGGAGCCGTGCCACGGGCCGCAAAAACAGAAACCTTCGCACCAACGATCCCGCCGTGGCTCAGGCCGCACTCGACAAGGCCAGGGCCGAGACAGCAAAGCGACCCTGGGCCTCGGGCAACATCAAATGGCGCCGAGAGGACTATGAGCGGTTTGCCAGCGACCGAGCGACCAGCAAGTACACCCAACAACATCACGCCTTGGCCGCAAGGGCAATGTCCATCTTGACCGACCGGGAGCGTTGGGGATGGCTCCTCGGGCCGCCGCCTCGAATTTCAGTGCTTCAGGAACTCGGGCGGTTTGAACTCCCGGACCTGCTCATGGCTGCTGCTGATGAGGCTGTGGAGCGCCGCATCACCGGCGCAGAGGCTCGCCGCTTGTTCAGGAACGTTAGAGGCACCAGCAAGCGGTCAAGCGACAGCTTAAGCTGGTGCCTGCACCGGGCCATCACCACTTACTTGAAACGCTGCCCAATCCCCCCCAGCCAGGTTGCCGCCGGGCTGCGCGCCGTGGCCCTGGATTACGACCCGCCAAGGGCAACCCTTGGAACTTCATCCAGCCGGTGCAAAGTGCCCAGTCCTGAAATTCTGCCCGCCGAGCTTGCGCTAGAGGGGCGTCCCGCCACGATTCGCAGCCGGGCGGGGTGTTGACACCCCCCCGGGCCCCTGGCTCGCCGTGGCGCGTCCTGAAAGGCCGAGCACCGCATGGGTAAATCCCCGGCGGGGGCGCAATCCGCTAATTTCCCGCCGGTTGCTGTTTCGGCGGGAACACTGTCAGGCGGTGAAGGTGCCCGTTGCCGTCCAGCCATTTTCTCCAACCTTGATCGTCCATCGAAAAAGTTAGCGGCCTTTCACCAAGCGGAACGATTGCTAAAGGCCAACCGGATTGTTGACAAAGCCCAATCAGGGCAAGGATTGCTGGATAGCACCCATCCTCATCCGCAAGAAAGACCCCAGAGCCAAGCCTAACGTAACCGTCCTTGCGCTGTGCAAATAACTGCTCGATGTGAAAGTCCCACTGTTTGGCATCTTGCAGCCGCATGGCCATCGACTGATCCCGCGGCTCGGTATTCAAGACCCACGGCAATTTGACGTAAATAAGAACGAGATTTTTTGGGTTCGGATTCATGCCCTCAATAGTGCGCCGATGGCCAAGGGCGTCAACTCCTAAGATTTGCCCGCGCCGCGTTCGCTGCCAGGGCGCCAGTAGGCCGCAACACGGGCAGACACGTTATGCGCTGGCGTTATGCCAAGGCACTTCCAGGAACGGCGAACTGCATAAAATCCTTGATTTTATTGGCGATTGTGAAGCTGGCGGAGAGAGGGAGATTCGAACTCCCGGTGCGTTTTAGGCACTCACGCTCTCCAGGCGTGCGCATTAAACCACTCTGCCATCTCTCCACCCATTGATTGGCAAGGACGGATGTTATTCGCACGAACGCGCGTCAAGAGCAAGCTCATTCGTCGTTCCCTGCGGCCCCATCTTCTGAGCTCGATCCAGGGTCTGCCGAGCGGGAGCATCCGGCCTCTGCCCCACGGCATGGCGAGGCGATAGAAACGACTGCCATAGTCGGTCCAGTTGGGATCGGCGAAACAAAGCGAATTGCCGTTGAGGGTGTTCGTTTGCAGCGGATACCAGTTGGGATTGGCCAGATTGGTGCAGGCTTCTATCACGACGACAAGGTTGCTGGCGCCGGTGATGGCGAGGCCAAAGTGATTGGCCTGAATGCCAGGGCTGCAAGGCAACACCTGCGGGCTACACAGTACCGTTGGCAGACCGGCAAACGAAGAGAGCCGGGAGGATGGCGAGGTTGCAGCTACGGCTCTATAGCGAGGCGGTACCTGGCGATCTGATCGATTGTCCAGGCGCGGCGAGATCCCCGCAGCAGAGGCTCGCTGGACTTAACGCTCAGATGATGGATGTAACTGTCGAAGATCGCCACGCACTTGAGCCGGGGATTATGCCGGCTCAAGTAGATGAGGCCGGCCGGCTGCTGCGGATGTTCAAAAATCGATCGCGACCAGAGCCTCGGAGTCCGGTAAGGCGTCTCCGTGGCAACGCGGTTGTCACAGGAAAGCCGGCGAAGTCCCGATCCCGTCAGGTCAACACAATCAACAGCCCTACAGCCTATTTCGGAAAGGGCGCGTCGCTCCAGGTCGGACTCCAGGATAAGCATCTGCGACAGTTGGCGCAAAAAGACCTCAGCGAAGGCCGCTTCGGGCTCGAGTCCCGCATAAAGCACGCCGTATTTGCCGTGCGGATCATCGAAGCGGCCATCCCCGTTTTTGCTGAAATACAAGCACGCGTCCGCGGACCGGTGAATCCGGAACAGGACTCGAACTCGCCTGACCGGCAGCGACCGAGAGGCGATATCCGCCGGCGGAGGCAGCAGCCCGCTGGCAGCGTTAGGTGCCATGCCTGAGAAAGCTCTTGGCTTGGAGAACCACCGCTTCCCGATCTCCCGCCTGCAGCGCCTCAATCGCGGTCCTGCCGTTGAAATCAGGGCCCCGGCTCAATAAAAACGACAGCGCCACAAACGGCGAATCCGTTGCCAGCGCCACAAGCGCGTCGCTCAATCCGGGGACTACGCCGCCGTCTTTGAACTGAAATGCGGGAAAGACCCTGTCGCCACCCTTGGGGAGCGCCAGCAATTGTTTGCGATCCACCTTCTTGCGCACCGTTTCCCGTGATACACCCAGCAGACCACAAACCTGGCCGCTCTCCAGGCAAGGTTCGGCCGCCTTGCGGAGCTGCGCCATGCGGGCCAATCCGCGCAGCCGGGCATCGTGCAGCTTTTTCTCTGCCGCATCGGAGGAGATTCCCAAAGCATCAATGGCCAGACGGGCGGCTTGCAGCAGAAAACCGACCTCGCTGGTAGAGGTCTGCAAGGGCTCCAACCCGGCGGATCCGGTTTTGCGGACGATCGCCTCGAAAGTCTTCCGAGCGCGATCCAGGGTCTGCGTAACGGGAGCATCCAGCACTTCAGGTTCGGTTGTCATACTGACATTGCCACGTTACAGCTCCTAACGGACAATGTCAATACCCACGGCGGAAAAGCTGCCAAAGCACCATTTCCCCCATCCAATGCGGGTTCTTCCTCAGAGTTTCGCCACGGCCCTGACGTGAAAACCCTCCTGAGAATCCCGGCTGAAGGGGTGTTCCGGCGTTGGCAGAACCGGGGGCAAGAGGTGTGCGGCCAAACGCACAGGGGTGTGCTTCCAAACGCACAGTTCTGGCCGCGCCAGACCGCTATAGGATGCCTCGGAAACAGGGCGGGCGCACGGAACACAAAAGCATGAAGAATTCAATGCTCATGGCGGTGCTTGCTCTCGGACTGGGCACAGCCGCGACCGCCGAAGCGGTGACCATCTTGTCCGATCCTTCGTTTACGGCGGCGACGGCGGCCCCCCTGGCAGGCACTCTGCAGCTTACCACAGACGTCCCCTCGCGGGTCAGCGTATCTGTCAGTGACGGAGTGGGAAGCTGGGAGCGCGACTTTTATGATTATGGCACGAACCATTGCGTGCCGCTGTTCGGATTCAAGCCCGGGCGAACCAACAACATCACCGTCACGGTATGGGACCGGTTCCGGAACACATTCACGGCCGCCGCGCCGGTGGTGTTCATTACCTGCCCGTTGCCTGCGGACTTTCCCGTGATGAACGTGCTGGTCAGCGAACCGCAGAACATGGAACCCGGCTACACTTTGTTTCGCGTGGTCAACCAGACCGTGCCGATGTCATATCTGACGCTGGTGGACAGCACGGGCGAGGTGGTCTGGTACAGCTCCCAATACCAGGTGCCGACGACGCTCGACGTGCGGCAGTTGAGCGATGGGAATCTCTTCATTCCCCTCACCTCGAGTTTCACCGAGGTCAACCTGCTCGGGGAGACGGTCAACACCTGGCCCGTGCCGGACAACCTGGTCATTGACCCGCACGACGGTGTTCCCACCGATCACCATAGCATTCTTTACATCAATGATTACAGCGACGTGGTCTCCGGATTCCCGACCAGCGCGACAGTCTCCAACGCGCCAACGCAGACCACCACGCTGGCGGTTAACAGCGTCATCGAAATGTCCGCCACCAACGGCGCGCTGCTGAACAACTGGCCGTTGATCGACCTGCTGGACCCCTTGCGGGTCACTTACCTGACCTTCACGACCACCGACGGCCTGGGCGTGGACTGGGGACACGCCAATGCCGTCATCGAGGACCCGAGGGACGACTCAATCATCGCCTCCCTGCGCCACCAGAACGCAGTCGTCAAGTTCTCCCGCGCTACCGGGCAGCTCAAATGGATACTCGGCCCGCCTCAAAACTGGGGCCCGGAGTGGCAGCCCTGCCTGTTGACGCCGGTTGGGACTCCCTTCGCATGGAATTACGGGCAACACGCGCCGAAGCTCACGCCGCAGGGCACGCTGCTCCTTTATGACAACGGCAATTTCCGGGCCTGCCCGTTTGACCCGCCCGTGGCCGACTCGGCCAACTACAGCCGGGCTGTGGAATACGCCATCAACGAGCAGACCATGGAGGTGAGCCAGGTCTGGGAATACGGCGGGAACCGTCCCGAGCAGTTGTACAGCGGCGCTCTCGGCGGCGCGGAGTGGCAGACCAACACCGGCAACGTGCTCGTCAACTTCGGCTACGTCAGTTACGATAACCACCTTCCCCCCAGCCCGGCCTCGCCCGGCGCCTTGATGGTGCGCATCCAGGAGGTCACCCACGATCCGAACCCGCAAGTTGTGTTCGATCTTTCTATTTTCGACTATAGCAACCTCAGCTCGAACTACCTCGGCAATTGGGTCTATCGCAGCCATCGCGTGCCCGACCTCTACGCGCATCCCGCCATGCCCGTCACGGACCTGACTATCTCGTACGACGGCGAGGCAGCGCACCTGGAATTCTCTGCCGACCCCGCCAGAACCTACGTCATCGAAGCCTCGACCGACCTCCAGCAATGGACGCAACTCGGCACGGCCGAGCCTTGGGAGAGGGGAAGCTACGATTTCTACGACACCGACTCCAAAAACGCAGCCGGCCGTTTTTACCGCGTCCTGACGAAGTAACCCCGCCCTGGGCGATGGAAGCGGCGCGGCCGTAACCTATCCCGCTTTTCAACCGGCTGTAAAGTGGGGCAGGCATCCTGCCTGCCCCACTCCGGTTCGCCATGCGAGCGAAAACCGGGATAAACGCCGCTTGCCGTTTGCCGGAAAGGGCGGCGCACTTTCAAGACGCGTGCCGTTGATTCCACGGAACGGCAGCTTCTGAGGATTTCCAGTTATCGCCTGAATCAATGTCGCTGCTAATTCTTTCGATTAACACCTGCGTTGGCCACGGGCGTAAAGTGGGGCCATGAAAACAAACCAGATCGCCCGTAAAATTGTGAAAATCCGTTTCGTCCTGAGTTTTGCGGCCGTCCTCGCAATTCTGGCCGTCGAAATTGGTTTGGGCGCCTCGATGGTCTCGCGCTTGGGGCAGACCTCCTCCGCTCGAACCCCGGCCCAGGCCCCGAGCATGAACGTGAGCATTGGGGACCTCCCCGCTTTCGCCAGGTGAGAGCATCTGCGCCTGATTGGCTCAAGCCGGCGCGAAATCAGCCGATACCTTGAGTGGATGGTTCCAAGGGCCCAGTTAGCCGGTCCCACGAG
>Ga0181533_1002902_pt1 | contig 19349 bp, 14 predicted proteins | sample PEATcosm2014_Bin_45_FD_119772 | JGI IMG/M metagenome (GOLD analysis project Ga0181533, IMG submission 119772) | Peatland microbial communities from MTU Mesocosm Facility, Houghton, MI, USA - PEATcosm2014_Bin11_60_metaG | ecosystem: Environmental > Terrestrial > Soil > Wetlands > Peat | place... | reverse complement strand
TCAGAACCTTATTCATGCAACGGCCGGGCAATTGCCGTTCACCGGTCTGCCTCGGTTCGAAATGCGAAACGATGAATTGTTTGTCGCTCGCTCAGGCCCTAACCCGGGCATTTGATAAGGCGGCGAGGTGTTTCATTAACACCGTGGCTTCAGCCCGGTGTAAAGAGGCGCCTGGGGCGCTGCAACCGTTTCAACGGTTTGGCTGAGTACGCGGAAAGCCGTTAAAACGGCTGTGACGGCTCGCCGCCTCCGTACACCGCGCTGAAGCGGCGGTGTCAATGAGAAATTGGAGAGACACCGCGCCTCGTTGCGGCTCATTGTTCCACTCTCTTGTAGATAATCAGCGCGGCTTGGCGCGGCTGGGGGAGTTTTACGGGCAGCCCCGCCTCCATCAATGCGCGCCCGAAAAAGCGGACCAGGCGTCGGCTCTCCGGATCGAGATCGTCGAACTCATAGACTGCCTTCGGGTTCAGGCCGCGCAGCACGAAGCGCCGTTCCGCGTCCGGGTCGTGAGGACGACGGAACGCCTGGACCATTCCTTCTTCGGTCTCCGGGCGATGGAACTGCCAGGCTATCCAGGCATTGTCGGCCAGGTTGTAGCCGGTCAGTGGATAGTAATCCCCCTGGAAGTTCGGGCCGGCGCGGCGCCAATCCTCCTTGGCCCGGCGCCAGGCCGGCCAATCGAGTTTTCCAGGGACGAACCCTATGCCCATCGCCGGGCAGAGGTGGCTGCGGAAACCGTAACTGTCATTGGCAAACTGGCCGGTCCCATAATAGGGCACCCAAAAGGAAAGCCCGTAGGTATGGCCTTGATTTCCGACGGCCATGTTGGGGTCCTTTGGGTTTTGCGGTTCCTGGTAATCGCTGCGCAGAAGAGGGACCGCCCGGCGGAGGGTCTCGAGGTCGTTCCGCCGCCCGCCCGAGGCGCAGCTATCAATGAGCATCTGCGGATGCCGGCGGCGCAGTTCATCCCAGTAGGCAAGATACCCCTGCACGTGCATGTTCTCCGTGTAGCCCTGGCGATCCGGCGCATCGGCCCCGCGCCAGTAGCCGAGCGGGTCGATATTAAAGTCCTGCCGATAGAGGTCAACTCCCTCGCGCGTCAGGAAGGCATCGATGTGCGAGGTCAGCCACTGCCGGGCTTGCGGGTTGCCCAGGTTGAGCAGGCGCGTATCGCCCTTTCCCAGGAGCCATTCCGGGTGCTGCTCGAAAAGCCCGGTCCCTTTGACTACCCGCTCAGGCTCGAACCAGAGCACCAGTTTGAGTCCTTTTGAGTGTGCATAATCCGAGACCGCCTTGATGCCGTTGGGGAAACGTTCCGGGTCCGGTTCCCACGTGCCAACCTTCGCCCAGTCCTGGTCCGTGGGATACCAGCCCGCATCCATCCACCAATAGTCCAGCCCGGCGTGATTTTGGTCGAACAAATCGATCCCCTCCTTCTCGCTCTTTTCGGACTGGCGCAGTCCGAGGCAAACGGAGGTAAATGGCTCGGGACACTTTCCGCCCGGGCGGGGCAAGTTGTGCGCAATCATCCACCGCCGCCAGACATTCTGGGCGCGAATCCAGTCCCCGCGCCAAAACTGCAGCACCACCAGCGGCGACCGGACTTCTTCGCCGGGCAGCAGTTTCAGGCGGGTCAGTTCCTGCCCGCCAGTGATGCGCAGCCCCGTCCCTTCGTCCCGTTCAAAGCCGGCCGCCCACTGTCCGGGCCAGCCCAGGACCGCGATCAGCCCGCCGCCGTCGTACTCGAGGTCGAAATACGGGTAGCTCCCGTTGGTCGGGCGGCCCCCGTTCGGAGCGAACGGGGTCCTTTTGCCGCTCTCCAGTTGCACGTGAAACGGCTCATAGCTCCCCGGCGAGCAACTGTCCCCGGCATTGTAACGCAACACGAACTCGTCCGACGCCCTGCGGTGGAGCTTCACATCGAGGGCCTGTATGTCCGACAGTATCGGCGTCTCTTTGGCGCCGATATTCTTGAAGTAGAGCGTCCATTCGACGGTCGGATAATCCTGGTACTCGACCGCCCGGCAACGCACCTCGAGTCCCGACTGGGCGTCAGCCCAGGCCAGCAAGTGCTCGGTACGGTTCTCGTCCAGTGCGTGGGAGGCGACCCTCTTGCTCCAGGAGGCAAGGAGCGCCGCCGACGATTGCCCGCCGTAAGTGAAGGAGAAGGGCCCCGAGGCCCCGGCCTCGATTAAGTGCTGCCGCACCCATTGGTGCTCCTCTTTTAGCTCCGCCGGCACGACCGACGCGGGCAGATTGGGCAGGTCCGCCGCCAGACCGACTCGAGCCGCTGCTAAAATCCCGCCTGCTATCAATGATATTCGCCACATAATTGTCAAAAAGTGCTTTTGCCCGGGGTCTGGAGCATGGAGCGTGAGAGCGTCGTAGCACTTGCCACGCTCCCACGCTCCCACGCTCCCACGCTCCACCCCGAGCATTCAGATCCCGGAACCTGTTCTTGCACGCCCCCTAAGGCCGCCAAAGGCAGGTGGTGATCGAGCGGGGCGGGAGCGTGAGGCGCAGTGATTGGTTGCCGTAGCCCAGGCGCACCTCGTTCGCGGCGTCCCGGCTATTGAGCAGTTCGGCTATCCGCCCGCCCTCAGGGCTCTTGAAGGCCAGGCAGCGCGCCCCTTCGGCCGAGCCAGTCACCGCCAGGCGCACCGCGCCGGGACGCACGAATTTGCTGAAGTGGGCCAGGTAGTAATAGCAGCCGGTGTAGGTCACTTGGTGTGTGTCCCGGTGAATGACTACGACCGGGTGCTGAATGTTGTCATCCGGGTTGCCATGGATGGGGGAGACGAGCCACGGACCCCCCTTTTGGTCCAGGATGAGGTTCCAATAGATCCACGCGCAAGCACCCGCCTCGACATCCGAGAATATCTGTTGCCCCCAAAAATCGCCGTCATCGAAATCCATCCGAGGCAGTTTCATCTGTTTGGGAGTGCCCGCCTCGTAAGCATGGCAGAGTTCTGTCATCCAAAGGGGTAACTCGGGGTAGCGCGCGTGAAGGCCGGCGATGGCCGCAAAATGGGTGAGGTCATAACCGTGATAGGGCATGACGGCGACGCAGCGGCGCGCCTCCGGGTCGTCAAGCGCCACCGGGTAGTTCTTCCCGGCCTCCTCTCGCTCGGGTGCTTCGCTGAGCATTAGCCGGGTTCCGAGGCCCGAGCGGGCCAGCCGCGGGGCCACGTGGCCGGTCAGCAGATCGCGGATCTTGCCGTAAGGAATCTTCGTATAAACTCCCGGCTCGTTGAACAGGCTCAGGTAATCGATCTCCACTCCATTCTTCTTGTACTCCTCCAGGTAACGCAGATAGTACAGCGCCAGCGCGTCGAAGTATTTCGGGTTCACGTCCTGGTTAGTCTTGACATCGAACAACATCCAGTCCGGGGGATAATCCATGGGGGCTTGAAGCACGAAGCGGCCATGCTTTTGAGCGCGCTTGATGAACGTGACCAGGCCGTTGGCGCCCAGGTCGCGAGCGATGCTGAAATGCTTCATCTCCACGTCGCCCGGCGTGTCATCGTACGTGTACCAAGGGCCGGCCGACATAAAATCCGTGCCCGCCAGGGGAGTCTTCATGGCGGAGAACCCGGCGCCGCGCACCGGATCAAAAAGGGCCTCCAGAACCTTCTCCTGGCCCTCAACCGGCAGAGTGTTGAGGCACACCATCCCGGCCTCGAGGAAAGACCCGCCGAAGCCGGCAATCGTCTGGAAAGTGACTTTGTCATCGATGCGAAATACGTTGGTGTCAGCCCCGAGCCGGGCGGCGAACCGGACCGCCGGTCGAGTGGCCAACCGTTCGCCCGTTTTGGCCGACACGATGAGACTCACCTCCTGGCCAGGCGTGGCACCGGAGCACCACCCGGCCGCAAGCGCCAGTACCAGCCAGCGCCCGAGGGCGATGCGGCATCCGGACGCTCTGCTGCTTCTTGGGTCGGAGGAAATCGCCGGTGAGGTGGCGGCCGCGCTGGGATGATTTGTCATAACGCTTTCCAACTGTCGGGCAGGAAAGCAAAAAACAGTGGCCCTGTCAACGTCTCCGGCCCTCTTGATTCGGAGCTTCGGAGCTTCACGCGGAACCCGTCAACTCTTTCAAATCGGCCCGCACCGTCTGGTAGGTGGTCGCGTATGCCAGGACCGCCGGGTTGGGTTCGATGCCCCAATGCCGGCAGGCCTCACGGTACAAATCCGGCCACCAGTTGTAATGCTCCGTCAGGCCCTCCCGGCGCCAGTTCTCCCAGTTCATCAGCACCCGCGACCAGCACTCGTCACCGTAGCGGATCGCCTCCTGCGGGTCTTTGAATTCCTTCAAGTACCAGTCGCGCCCAATCCGGGCATGAAGCACTTCGTCAGCCCAATCATAGTCCTGAAACAGCCCGGCCAAGGGGTTTCCGGAAGCCATGCCGACTTCCCATTCAAAGCGCTTGCCGGTTTTGGGCATGAGGCCCTGCTCGATGAAGTAGAGGACGGCATGGCGCTCGATGGGCTTGAGCTGCGTGTTGAGCGCCAGGGACCAGGTGAAGTTGACCCTGACCCGCTCGGGCCAATCGATGCCAAGGTTGGCGAAGCCGACCTCGCCCATCATCGCGTGGCGGGCCTCGTCCCAAAGCTGCCGGCTCATATCGCGGTAATAACCCCACGGCTTGTCGCGGGTTTCGGTGATAATGCTGGCCATCATTTCGGGCACATCCACCTCGCGCAGGCGCTTGTAAAACATCATCAGTGTCTTAGGCTCGGGCGCGAATTTCTCATCGTAAAGAAACACCTCGGCGTTGACTCCCATGTTGTACGGGTCGGGAAACCGCGCGTCGCGCCTGGGAACGGGATCGAATCGGTAGGGTTTGGCCGAGTGAAGGCGGGCGGTGGCTTTACCGCTGGGCGGGCGGGTGCCGTCGAGGCCCCCGGCGGCCGCCAGGCAATCCTCGAGCAGCAAGAGCCAGGGGGCCAGGCGCTCCCGGCAGGAGCTGTCCACCAGGGCCGCAACAGCCTGGCCGCCGAACCGAATCATCTCCTCGATGTCCATCAGGGCAAATCGGCAGAGACGGACCGTCGGATGGTCCGCTAATGGGTTGGTGTCCTGGAGGTGGCGTTCAAGGGCGCTTTTGAGCGCGGGCAAGGCTTGCTCATACAGGCCGGCAACCAGGTCTTCCGTGGCCGGCGCGCCGAGAATCTCATCGCAGAAAACCGCCAAGTTGGGGTCGGGAACGGCCTCGAGCCCCAGGGGAGGTTCGCGCATTTCGCCGACCCGCTTGCGCAGCGCGCTCACCTGCTCGGCGCACAAGTGCGCGTGAAGGCTGAATCCCATCTTCAGTTCATAGAGCGGCTCCGCCGTGATCCGCGCGGTGAAAACCTGGTGTAGCCGCTTGAAGGCGTAGTGATACCGCTTCAGGCGCCGGACGCATTCCTCGACTGAAAGGCCCGGCTTCATGGCTTCCTGCATTGACGTCACACCCGCCAGAGCCGGCAACGCGGGCCACGATTTGGAACTACTCATAGGCGACAAAAACAAAACTGACTTCACCCGTAATCTAGCACCTTTCGGGCGAGTGGAAAAGCCAGCCTTTGGGGTGGAGAGTTTCCCTGAATCAATTGCTGCGCAGACTGCGCATGGACCTTACGCGGGACATCGTCACGGTGACCGCGTTTTGGCTTGGCATGAGAGCCTGAACAGACGCACCTTAAAGCCCGCGCTATGAACCGTTTCTATCTTGTCACACTCCTTGCTTCAGCCGGCTTTTCCCTCATCGGATTCTCTCAAACGTACAGGACCCGGTTCGAGGGGACCGAAGACCCGCTCTCCGAGGGCGGGAGATGGACCAATAACGGCGTTGATTGGACCCGGATCACGAAAAAAGACGGCATCGCTTGCGGCACGCAAACCGGGACCAATACCGGTATACACAAGTTCAACGATTCATACGCCCATCTCTCCGGATTCTCCGCCGACCAGGAGGCCTGGGGACAAGCGCGCATCGCCAAGCCAAATTCACCCTGCATCCAGGAGCTGGAGATACTCCTCCGATTCACCAGCATACCCCATCGCACAACGGGGTATGAATGCTTTGCCAGGTGCGTCAACAGCGCCTCCTCCTACGTGCAAATTGTCAGATGGGACGGGCCGCTGGGGAAGTTCACTTACCTGGCTGACAAGCGCGGCGCCAACTACGGCCTGAACAATGGGGACATCCTCAAGGCGTCCATCGTCGGAAATCTCATCACGGTGTCCATCAACGGGATTGAGAAGGCCCGGATTACGGATGACACGTTCAAGACGGGCAATCCTGGGATTGGGGAGTATCTTGCTTGCGAAACCGGCCAGGGCATTGGCTCCAACTCTGATTTTGGATTCTCCAGTTATACGGCGAGGGGCCTCGGGGCCTCAAGTCGAGCAGGGAACGCTCAGGTCCGGCTCACGATTCTGGACTCGGACACGGAAAGCCCTGTGCCTTGCCGCATCCACTTGAAAGACGCCACCGGCAACCCGGTTCGACCCCAAGAGCTTCCCTTTTGGTATGACACACCGGTTTGGCTGGCCAGCGGGATGGTGGACTCGGTGGGCATAGCGCACAATCACATGCAGCGGGGCGGTGTCATGCCCAATGAGGCCTGGGGACGAGCGCGCGACGAGCAGCGTTTGCCTGATCCGGAGGGCAACGAGCTTTGGACACAGGAAATCTACTACCACATTTTGAACTCCGGCTTGCGTCTCCCTCCTTCGGATTTCGGATTTCGGATTTCTTTCCCCGCTACTGCATTGTCTGTTTGTAGTCCTCCTGCTTTTCGCCGCCTTGGGCTGCAACGGAGGATTCCGGCGCAGGGGGGTGGGTGTCGCCTGTTGGGGAGAGTATTTTGAGGGGGTTGAGCACGGCCCTGGCCAGGTCGCTTTCTTTCACGGTGACGGGTCCCTGGACCAACTGTGGCACGTTGAACGTCTTTGGGTAGGACTCGTAAAAGGCGGGGTCGGCTTGGGGGAGCAGGAATGGTTTGTAGAACTGGCCCTCGTCGTCCACGTAGCTGAAAAAGGGGCGGGCGAACAGGCCATCGAGCCGTTTGCTGCTGAAGACAAGCCAGCGGCCGTTGGAGGACCAATCGTGCCAGGAATCGGCCTGGTCGCTGTTGATGGCCAGCCGGCGGCATTCCCGGGTCTTGAGGTCAATCAAGTAGAGGTCGGCGCTGGGCTGGTAGATGGGGAAGTTGCCGTATTTGGCGAGAGTGAAGACGAGCCAGCGGCCATTGGGCGAGACCCTCGGTTGAGCGGCGCTAAGCCCGCTCTGCTGGGCGGGCAGAAGCATTTCCGGCTCACCCCAGTGGTCCTGCTCGATGTCATAGCTCACGCGCATGAGGTCGTAGCGGACCTGGCGGAACTTCTCGAAGGGCAAGCGCGGGGCGCTGCAGTAGTAAAGATAGCGGCCATCGGGCGACCATGAAGGCCAGGTCTCGTTGCGATCCGGCAGGGCAATGGGCGGGGGCACGACGATGGAGTTGGAATCCAGGCGGTAGATGCCCAGGTTGGAGGCGGAGTCAAAGACATCGCGCGTCTCGCCGTGGGTGTGATAGAACAGGTTGAGCTTGTTTGCCGAGAAGGCCAGGAGCCGACCGCTGGGGTGCCAGGAGAGGTAGCCCATCGTCTTGTCCACCTGCGCCACCTGGTTTGAGACCACCAGGATCATGGGTTGGATTTTTCCCTGGGACCGCGTGTGGAAGGCAAAGGTATCGGGTCGATGGTTAAGCGGGGTATGGCAATTGAGGCAGCCCTTTTGGGTCTTTCCATTTTCCAGCACCGGCCGCTCGTCGAAAGACTCGAGGTCGCGTTGATAGATCCCCACGTTCACATAAAGGCTGTAGAGCGGCTTGAGCAGGCGATAGACCAGGCAGCGGTCAATCTCCTCCAGCGCAATGGAATTGGTCACCGTCTGAAACCGGTTCCATTGCCCCCGCGCGTCCCGGACGGATACATCGAAGAAAAGCGGCCTGCCGGCGTTGGCCCGCAACAAGGCCCGCCACTTCCCTGCCGGGATGCAGATGGAAGAGTTCCGGCTCGAGACACTAATCCGCTCGCTCTTGAGCGAATAAACCTCGACTTGATAGCGCGCCCCAGGCTCCTGCACCTTGAAGTTCAGGGGCGCGATATTCGGCGGAATGACAACTCCGGCGTAATCCGGAGACAGACGCGGCGGGCGCGTTGTTTGGGGCACGGCTTCGGCTGCAGACAGGTTCCCCCCCGGGGCCAAACAGAGCATAAGCCCGGCGGCGGCCAACGCGGCGCGCCAACCGCCCCGAGGGCATTCGCCCCAAAACAGGTCCTTAAAGCTCATCTGCGCCCGAGGGCGCCCTCGAACGGTTCTTTGTATAGGCACGCGGTTGTTCATGCGGAACTCACAACGGTATCAGGAGGGAAGGCGAAGTTCAATTACTTTCGATTCCGGTTTTGGCTTGATCGGCCTGGAACAAGATGAAAGGATGGATGTGCCCTATGAGTTGCTCAACAGTTCTGTACGTGGAGGACGAGGAATTTGACGTGCTGTTCATGCGCAAGGCGTTCAAGCGGGCAGGGCTCGAGACGAACTTGAAGGTAGTGATGGACGGGCGGGAGGCTATCGACTACCTGGAAGGCAACGGGGATTATTGCAACCGCCAGGAACATCCCTTGCCTTCGCTATTATTGCTGGACTTGATGCTGCCGGGTCTGTCCGGGTTCGACGTGCTCAAGTGGGTTCGGGAACGGCCGGGATTGCAATCGCTGCCGGTGGTGGTCTTTTCATCGTCATGCTGCGCGAAGGACAAGGCCAGGGCGGAGCAACTGGGGGCGAACGAGTTTGTGCAGAAGCCGAGTTCGGCCTTTGATTTCCCCTCCGTGGCGCAGCAACTCAGGGAGCGGTGGCTGCGTCCTTGCCAGTCCGATCGGGGGCGAGATTGAGCGGTTGCGCAGCCGGCCATGAAAGTCTTTGGCCTGACTGGCGGCCCGGGGATGGGCAAGTCCGCTTCTGCCCGACTGCTGGGCGCCCGCGGGGTAGCCGTGGTGGACACGGATGATTTGGCCCGGCGTGTCGTCGAACCGGGCCAGCCTGCGCTCGAACAGGTCCGCCAGGCGTTCGGCCGCGAGGTCGTGGCTGCGGATGGGAGCTTGCGCCGCGCGGAATTGGCGCGGCGCGTCTTTGCGGATGCTTCCGCCCTCAAGCAACTGGAAGCTATCCTACATCCGCCCATCCGGGCGCTCTGGCAGGCCCAGGCAGCAGCTTGGCGCAACGAGTCGCGTCCCCACTGCGTCATCATCATTCCGCTCCTGTTCGAGACGGGCGCTGAAGCCGAGCTGGACGCGACTCTCTGCGTCGCCTGTTCGGCGGGGACCCAACGCGAGCGTCTCCTGGCTCGCGGTTGGACGGCCCAGCAGATCGAGCAACGCATCCGCGCCCAATGGCCCATCGAGCAAAAGATGGGTCGCGCCGATTACGTCGTCTGGACGGAAGGCGGCCTGGACATCCACGCCGCGCAACTGGCGCGCTTGGGGCTGGGCTGAGCGTCAGAGCGTCAGAGCGTGGCGAGTGCTACGACGCCCTCACGCTCCACGCTCCAACGCTCCACGCTCTACCCAAGGCGTTCAGATCTCTGAGTTCATTTTTGCACAGGCCCTGCGCCACACCCCAGCCCGTGCAGCCGGGCCAGGTTCCGGGCCGCGTGGTCAATCCAGTCGTCGGCGGGCAAGGCGTAGGGACGGAAGGTCTCGAGGTAGCCTTCCTGCGCGTTGAAGAACAGAGAGCGGTGGAGGCCGAGGAGGCTGGCCTTTGGGCTATCGATGAGGCTGGCGGAGTCGTTGGCGCTCATCTGGAAGAGGACCCGCATCTCGAATTCGCTGAAGGCCTTTCGGCTCAGGAACCGGTTCACGTTGTTGTAGGTGTCGCACGAGGCGATGACGTGGAAGCCTAGGCGGGTCCCCTCACAGATCAGGTTGTTGAGGACAGCCGCCGGATTTGGCGGGCCGGCCGCATCGGAGGAGAAGCTGAAATCGTCTTCATAGCGCAGGCGGGAATATTTCTGGAGGGCGTGGATGACGAGGAAAGTCGGAGGGGCGGTCTCGGCGTCTGTCGTCTCGAGCCGTTTCTTCATCTCGTCGGCCAGGCCGTTCATGATGTCGGCCAGGTTGCCCGGTTTGGCCACTTCAACCGGGTGGGGGATGGCCTGGAGCACACGCTCGACGAAGGCGCGCTGGGGCGATCCGGCAGGGGTGCCGTCGCATAGGATAAAACGAGCCCCGCCCAGCGGATATTGGGCTGCCAGCGCGATCAAGCCGACAGCCAGGATGGCCAGCACCGCCTCTTCGCGCTGGCCGACGAGGAGGAGGTTGTTGCCGCTTTGCCTGTAGAAGACGGCCTCGGTAGGCCCTTTAATCGAGTTTGGCGCGCCCAGCCAGATGCGAGGCGCCACGGGAGGTTGGAGAGACGGGGCTTCGAGCAGGCCGCAGAGAACCGGATTTTCCCGGATGTCGGCCGGGGCGTTGCCTTCGAAGACGATGGGGCCGGGAAGGACTGGACGGTCCCGGTCGGCGCGAGCGCGCACCTTGGCCAGGAAAGTTTCCCGCACGTCATCCGGCAGCCAGACGACCTGGAAGGGGCTGTTGCCCTCGAGCATGCCGGCCGAATCGTTGTAGATGCCCTCGCCCGGCCGGGAGAGCAGGCGCGGGGCGGGATTGTTGTCATCCATGATGAGGTAGGCATCGGCCTCGTTGCACTGGAGGGCGATGCGGACGACCATCTGGCCCAGCGTGGTGCGGGCGACGGTGTAGGCGCCGCCCAAGGTCTGGGAGCCGAGAAGCACATGGATGCCAAAGGCGCGGCCCTGGCGCACGATGCGGTCCAGGAGCAGGGAGGCGGTCTGGGCGATCTTGTCGTCTTCGACGAAGAACTCCTGGAATTCATCGATGAGGAGCAGGCACCGGGGCATCGGCTCGGCGCCGCCCGCGCGTTTGTAGCCTGGGATGTCCTGCACCCCGAGGGCGCGGAAGATGTCGCCGCGGCGTTTCAATTCGTCGTCCACGCGCTGGAGCACGCTCAGACCGAACTCGCGGTCGCTCTCGATGGCGACGACCCGGGCATGGGGGAGGCGATGGACGGCGTAGCATTTGAATTCGACGCCCTTTTTGAAGTCGACGAGGTAGAACTCAACCTGCCGGGGGCTGTACCAGAGGGCGAGGTTGGTGATAATGACATGGAAGAGGGTGGATTTGCCGGAGCCGGTTTTGCCGGCGATGAGGCCGTGCTGGCGGGTGCCCTTGCCCAGGGCGAGGTATTGGAGCTTGGTCGCGCCGGTGCGCCCGACCGGGACGCGCAGTTCGGTGGTGCTGTCCAGGCTCCAGACCTCGGCCTCCGCGGGAGTGACCTGGGTAAAGGGGACTTCCACCCGGCTGGAGTCGCGGCTCTTGGAGCCGATCTGGTGGATAAGGTCGATGGCCAGGCTGGAGGGCGGAGGAGGGTCGATGACCAGGTCCGTCCCCGGCAGGGGATTGGAGGCGGGGACGAAGACCTGGGCTTTGAGGCCGACGCAGAAGCTGCTTTTCCTGAGTTCATCCGGAATGAACTCCTGGAGCAAAGGCTGACGCAAGTCCCAGTGGATGAGCGTATAGACGCCGCAGCGGGCGCCGCTGGCAGCAATGCTCAGAAGGCGTTTGGCGGCGGTCTCACTGAAATTGGCGGGGAAATCGGCGATGACCAGGAAATGATATTTCTCGGCGATCACGCCCGCCTGCTCGTTGTATTCGGCGATGGTTGCGTATTCGTTGCGCAGGTACATCTGGATGACCTTCTCCATGTGCTCGTTGAGGTCGGCCAGGCGCTGTTCGATCTGCGTGGTTTGCGTCCAGATGCGGCTGTTGATGATCTGCTCTTCATAATCGGCCAGGTGCATGACGCCGGCGAAATTCTGGCCGAGGCCGACGGGGTCGATGATGGAGAAGCTCAAGCGGCCGGGCGGGGCGGTGGCCAGGAGCCGGAGGATGATATTGTCCAGGGCACCGATGGCCTCGTCGTGGCCGCTTTCGGCGGTCTCGAACAGGATCGAGCCTTGTTCCGGGAAGGCCAAAGAGAGCGCCACCGAGAACCGGGCCGGGCCGGGCAAGGCCAGGCGCGAGTCTTTGGGAAGGCCCTCGCAGAGCCGGGCCACGTCCACCTCGACGTGTCCGAATTTGGCGGCGGCGGAGAATTTGTCCGGCGCCTGCCAGTTCTTCCAGGCGGGCGCCGACCACGGCGGGAAGAGTTTGTCGGAGAAGGCGTTGATGCCTTGGATGGCCGCATAGAGGGGCTGGAGGCGGGCCTGCCACTCGGCGGCCAGCCCTTGCCACTGGGTTTCATAGTCGGCCTCGAGCTTTTTCTCCCGTTCCTCCGCAGCGGCGATGAGGGCCTGGCGTTTGGCTTCGGCCTGTCGAGCAAGGCCCTCGAGGGCATCGGCATGGCGCCGGGTCAGCCGGTCCAATTTCAAGGCCTGGAGCCGCTCGTGCCGGGCGACGACCCGCACGGTCTTTTGGTCCGCCCGCGTCCGGCAGGCAACCCGCGCCTCGCCCGCCATGGCGAGGGTTTGTTTCAACTGCTGGTCGACGGATTGCGAGGTGTTCTGGTAATTGTCCTGGAGGCGCTGTTGTTCCTGTTGGAAATGCGCCTCGGCTTTCTGCCGGCAAACGTTGTGCAGGAGGCGGGCCTTGGCCAAGGCGGCGGCGAGGGAATCGGCGAGCGAACGGCTCGAGTGGGCCGCGAGATGGCGGAGGATGAAAACAGAGGCGAATGCCGTTGCGGCCACGGCGCCGGCGGCCGGCAAGGAGGGCGAGTCAACGCCGAAATGCTGGAGCACAGCCACCACCGGGACCGCGCAGAAGGCGATAGCAAACCAGAAAGGCCAGTAGCGGAAGGGGCGGAGCAGGAGCTTCTTGCGGAACCGGGCCAGTTGGCCGGATGCCTTGGCGAGCAGGCGGCGAAGCTCTTCAAGCAACGCGTTCTCGTCCGCTGCAACGTCGGCCTGGGCCTTTTCGTAGGCCTTGGCAAAGAGGCGCTGGAAGGTCCAGTAACCGCTGAACGCGCGTTGGGCGGTCATTTCGAGGCCCGCCAACGTCTGCTCCTCCGCAGCCAGGGCAGCCTTGTAGTCTTCAAACCGCTTGAGGTTGGCGGCCAGGCCCGATTCACGGTCGCGCTCGGCCTGGAGCATCGTTCTCTGGAACTCGTATTTTCGGGAGCCGGTTTGGTTTTCGACCTTCTCGAGGCCCTTTTCTTTGCTGGCCTGGTAGGCCTTGCCGATGCGCACCTTGCGGCGTTCGTAGTTCAGCTCGGCGGCGTTCCTGGCGGCTGCGGCGTCAGTCTCGGCCTGGCTCCGGGCCTCGGCGGTTTGGCGGGCGAGGTCATTAAGGGCAACCTGGCCCTTCACCCGCTCCCGCGCCAGCCTGGCGCGCAAATCGTCATGGAGTTTGTCGGCCCTGGCGGTCAGGTCACGGACGGCGCTTCTGAGGCTCTCGAGGAGTTCGAGGGTCTTGCCGGGTCCGGGATTGCTATTCACAGTCTCTCCTGATTTTTTGGAGAAGCTTGTCCAACTGCTCGATGACGCCGACGGTTTTATCGACGCTGGCGAAGAGTTCGGCGAGGTATTTCTCCTCGAATTCCTGGGCTTTGGAGTCTCTCCAATAGACCTTGGTCTGCTGCCAGTGGCCCCACAAATCCTTGGTGATGCCCGAAAGTCTGGAGGCGTTGGCGTTCATTTGTTGGGCTTGGTTTAAAGTTGCTCACTCCCGGGGGAGCATCATGCGGTTGCCATTGGCGAGGCGCCCTGCGTGTTAGCGGGGGCGGTCCCGCTTGGGGGGGCTGGGCCGGGAGAGACGGAGGGCGGGGGCGTGCCCGCATAAGCGTCGAGCGTGGTGACGGCCTGGGCCAAATAGGCGATCGCCTGGACCAGATCCCTGGTCAGGAGCGTATGGAGCTTCTCGGTTTGCTTGACGAGCGGTTGGACTTGGTTCTCGAAGTCGCGGTTCCACCGTTTGAGTGTTCGCAACTTGTCATCCGCTTCGTCCCGCGCGCGTTTGGCGCGATGGAAGGCGTTGACTTCGGCCGAACTTTCCTCGCGGAGGTTCGCTATCTGGGCGCTGAAGAGGGCCTGCTGGGCCTGCTCCAGCTCGCGGGTCCGGCGGCGCAACTGGTTTTCCCAATAGGTCCGCTGGTCGTTTTCCAGCCAGAGCCGCATGCGGAGCACGTCGCCGCTGACCTCCTCGATCGTGGGCCGGGCCTTGCTGATGTAAAGGACCAACTCGGCGCGGAAGGCCTCGAGGGCGTCCACGGCGGTGACATTGGCCTTTTGGGTCATGGGCTAGCGCTGGTTGAGATATTCCTCGATGCGCTGCGCCTTGCGCAGGAGGTAAGGAGTCTGTTGATTGGAGATCTCGATGAATTTCTTCAGCGCCTTCATGATTTGTTTGAATTCATCCGCGAACTTGCTGTGCTCCTGGTCCTGCCAGGTGTCGCTCAAGGCGGCAAAGCGCGACTGCAAAGACACGATCTTGTCCTGGAGCTCGCTGTTGAACCGCTTGAGTTCCTCGGCGAAACGCCGCACCTGCTCCGGATCCATGATTGCCTGGGCCATATTCGTTCTTTCTCTTTGCCGCCAAATCAAACCGGCGCGTTCTCACCAGCGGAATCGCTCTTCCGACGCCTCTATATGCTGCACTTTTTCGCCGCAGATCGCAATTCTTTTGCGATTTGGTTTAATTGAGGGGACCTAGCCGGAGAGTCGAGTTGGCCCGAGCATTTCACAATTCCAGCCACCGGCCAAAGCTCCGTTAGGAGCGCCATGTTTGTAGAAGCGCCAGCCAACCGACCTTTCTCAGGGCTCCGCCAGGAGCGGCATATCGCTGGGCGTTGGCGCCTTGGCGAAACATGCCGCTCCTAACGGAGCTTGGGGTTCTCCGGACGCTCTGACTACAACCATGGCGCTCCCAGCGGAGCTTTCCTGAACCGGCGCGTGGGCAAATCGCCTGAGCGCGCGGAGTATCCGGGCTAGGTTCGATTGCGACGATTCTTCATTGCAGTCTGGCCCAAACGGGCTAAAACCTTCTGCAGCGATGACGATCCGGAGTATCAAGCCAATTCAACAGGCGCTCGTGACTGTGCAGGAGGCCATCGCGGACGCCCTCTCTTGAATCTTCAAACGGGATGTAGGCAGATCAAGTTTTCAAGCAACCATCCTTTTGTCGGCGTCAGCGTCCAGAGCATTTTGGAATTTGGCGAAGTCAACGCTGCAAAAATCAGCCGAGCGTTCCCTCCGGTACTGCTGAAATTCTTGGACTGACGGAAATAGATCGATTTCCTACTGCCGTCGTTGCGCCGATGGGTTCTGCTCACCAAGTTAGGACACTACCGCCCTTTCGCTTTGACCCAGCCCGGCGGTCCCCATACTCTCACAGCATAATGAACTGTTGTTACGAGCGGGTGCGGTCTTCGGTGGGCTTGGTCACGGCCGTTGCTAAGGGCTGAGCTTGTCCGGGCGGATATGAATCCCTTTTTATACGACAAGAAACTCGACCTGGTCGATTTCGAGGATGTCAAGCTCCTCATGTTTCGCGACGATTCCCTTTACCATATTACGGTCTCCGACGATCGCAAGAACCGCGACCTGCGCGAACATTTTCTCGAGGTTTCGCGCAGTGGTTATCCCAAGTCCATTGTCTGCCCGGCCAATGTCGATACGGTTTCGGCTGCCCGGTTCGGCCTGTTCATCTATCTGCACCACTTGTGGCGCGAGAACATCGAGTTCACGGTGCTCGATATCGGAAGTCATGTGGGCGATTTCAGCATCAGAGTGGCCAACTTTGCCAGGACCTTTCAGAAGGAGCTCAAGGTCATTGCCTTCGATCCAAGTCCGGCCGGAGCTTTGGTCGAGTATAACGTGCGGATTAATGGACTCCAGGACTATGTGCGGTACGAGGACCTTGCCGTGTCCGATGTCAATGGGCTCATCAAGTTCCAGGCGGTCAAGGGGCATTCCGACAGCCCGTCGGCCTTCGTCAAACCCGGGGGCGAAACCCTCGGGGCGAAGCTAAGCAGGTTCCTCGGATCGAGGCACAAAGCCGCCCAGCTTTGGCATCTGCTCTCCAACTTAAGAGGAAACGAGACCTTCGAGTTCATTGCAAAATCCGTGACTATTTCCGACTACCTGGATGCAGAAGGCATCCAGGGGCATTTGGTGGTTAAGATCGACATCGAAGGACTGGATGAATGCGTGATCGCCGGCCTGCTGCCCAGGGCGCAGCGCGCCCTGATTTCCGTTATAACCGAGTTTACGCCCGGCAGCTTTCCCACCCTGGCCGCAGCGGCCCGCATGCTCGAGGAACTCGGGAAGTCGTTCGTTATTTATGATCTTTTCTATTCTCCCAACCCCACGCGGTTCGACCGCGTCGATCCACTTTCAGGCTCGGACTTCGCCCGGCAGGTTCAACAGACCCGCAAGTACGGCTATACTGACATCCTGCTAATCCCAAAAGCGGCGCCCGGGCTCGAGCGGTTGTTGAAACGGCTCGACGGGTTGGCTCGAGCAGAGGACGCCTACGTGCTCTGAGCTTGAAGTTTATGAAAATCGGGCAAATCATCACCCCGTGGCCCCCACGCCAACTCCGTAGCGCCTACGAGTTGACGCCCCCCTCGGGAAAGGTCCTGGACGTTGGCTGCATCGGCTTCAACCAATATAAGGCGGCGCAACATCTTGGGCTGCGCCAATTGCAGCACTTCGGGGTGGATTACTGCGAGCCTGAGGACCCCTTGCCGGATGGGTTCACGTTCAAGCGGGCGGACCTGAACCGCGAGAAGTTGCCCTTCCAGGACGACACCTTTGATCTCGTGGTGGCGAGCCACATTATCGAACACGTCTCCCAGCCCGTCGAGTTCTTTGGGGATTGCATTCGCGTGTGCAAACCCGGGGGCGTGCTCTACTTCGAGGCTCCATCCGAGCGTTCCCTTTGGCTCCCGGGCATGCCCTTCAACCATCACCTTTTCCACAGCACCTCCTTTTATGACGATCCCACCCACTGCTCCCGCCCCTGGAGTCCGCAGGCATTTTATCGGCTCGCGAAATACTATTCCTGTGAACCTGTCCGGACTGATTACCTGTTCTCCTGGGCCCATCGGCTGCTCTCACCCGCCACGTTGCCTTTCTGCCTGATCTTCAGACACAGGCTCTTCTCCTGGTGCGTCTGGCAGACGGTCGGGTGGGCCAGCTACTTGATCGCGCGAAAACCGGCCCAAGTCCACGGCCTGCCTGCCTTCAGATACTACCTGCCCGAGAAGCAGGAACATTAGACCTGAAGACAAAGAGATTTGCGTCCGCCCAGGCCCCATGCTTCAATCGGGGCGTGAACACTCTCGTTGCTGATTGGAACTGCAGCAGTTGGTCTGCATTGACATGGCTTGGCAGGGTCGCCTTTTGCGCCCTGTTTGCGGTGCTCTTGTGTCCCACGGGAGCGGCCTGCGCCGGTGAGGCGGGTCTTTTCACGGGCCAGGGCGACGTCGGGAGCGTTGGCAAGGCCGGCTCTGCCGCGTTCGACCCTGCAGACTCCTCGTACCGGGTGGCCGGCGGCGGAGAGAATATGTGGTCCACGAATGATGCCTTCCGTTTTGCCTGGACGCGGGTGTCGGGCGATTTCGCCCTGAGCGCGGCCATCCAGTGGCTCGGGACCGGTGGCAACGCGCATCGCAAGGCCTGTCTGATCGTTCGCCAGGGCCTCGAAGCGAACGCGCCTTACGCGGACGTGGCGGTGCATGGGGACGGGTTGATCTCGCTCCAATACCGGGATGTCCCGGGCGGTATGACGCGCGAGGTCCAGGCCAACCTGCTCCTTTCGAGCCAGGAGGGACGGCCAGCGCGCACGGGCGCAGCGCCCGGACCGGCTGCGCTCCCGGCCCGGGTCGGTCTCCAAAGGCAAGGCGAGGTCTTCTTCCTGACAGCGCCCACAGCCGGGACCGCCGGCCAGCCAATGGGAGCGCCGGCCCCTGCCCGCCTCCAACCGGCCGGCGCTTTCATTCGCCTCAAAATGGCCGACCCGCTCTATGTGGGCATCGGCGTGTGCGCCCACGATAACAAGGTCTTGGAGACGGCGAGGTTCAGCGACGTAGTGCTCAGGACGGAGCCGGCCCCTGCCAAGCGGGTCCTCCATTGCACCCTCGAGACGGTCAACATCGCTTCCAAGGACCGCAGGGCGATTTACCACACCCTCGACCATATCGAAGCGCCCAACTGGTCTCGGGACGGGGGCTATTTCCTCTTCAACTCAGATGGCCGGATTTATCGCCTGCCGCTCACCGGCGGCAGGCCGGAGCAGGTGGATACGGGGACTGTCGGCCGCTGCAATAACGACCACGGACTCTCGCCGGACGGCGCACAGTTGGCCATCAGCGACCAATCACGCGGGGGCAAATCGTTGATCTACCTGCTGCCCGCCGCAGGCGGCGCGCCCCGGCTAATCACCGCCCTCGGCCCCTCCTATTGGCACAGTTGGTCCCCGGACGGCTCGACCCTGGCCTTCTGTGGCGAGCGCAACGGGGAGTTCGACGTCTATACCATTCCCGCCGCGGGCGGCGAGGAGAAACGCCTCACAACCGCCAAGGGCCTGGATGACGGCCCGGATTATTCCCCGGATGGGAAGCTGATTTACTTCAACTCCGAGCGCACAGGCTTGATGCAAATCTGGCGGATGCAGGCCGACGGCAGCCGGCAGGAGCAGGTGACCTCCGACGACCTCAACAATTGGTTTCCTCACCCGTCGCCCGACGGCAAATGGCTTGTGTTTGTTTCCTACGAAAAAGGGGTGACCGGCCATCCGGCCAATCAGCCGATTCGGCTGCGGCTCATGCCCGTCGCAGGCGGCCCCATTCAGGACCTCGCCCGCCTGTTCGGCGGCCAAGGCACCATCAATGTCCCGTCCTGGTCTCCGGACAGCAGGTCCGTGGCGTTCGTCAGCTACGAACTGATTGGAACGGAGTGACATACCGGCGCGGGTTTGGGCTGGGCGCGATTAAAAGTGTCGGGCATGCATACCGGGAGCTTTGTCCCGGAGGGACATCCGAGAATAGCCCGGCGTTTCAACGCCGGGGAGGCGAGAAAAGGGATTCTCGTCCCGAAGGGACGATTGAGAACACTCGTTGCCCTCAGCCGTCCCTTCGGGACGGATCCACGTTTTCGGTCCGCTCACCCGGCGTTGAAACGCCGGGCTCAGACCTCCTGATCCCGACGCATGGATTCGGAACGCCGTGGAACATTCCTGGCACCACCCGCATGGAATTGCCTTTGAGAATCAACGACTTATGCCTCGTCATCCGCCAAAGTGGGGTCAG
>Ga0181533_1002901_pt1 | contig 19355 bp, 18 predicted proteins | sample PEATcosm2014_Bin_45_FD_119772 | JGI IMG/M metagenome (GOLD analysis project Ga0181533, IMG submission 119772) | Peatland microbial communities from MTU Mesocosm Facility, Houghton, MI, USA - PEATcosm2014_Bin11_60_metaG | ecosystem: Environmental > Terrestrial > Soil > Wetlands > Peat | place... | reverse complement strand
GGCGGTGATGACGTTGTGGCGGTGATCTTCACCGATGACGCGCGCGGCGATTCCGGGCGAGTGCTCGACAGGCTGTTGCGCGCCCGGCTGCCGTCGGCGACGGTGTACTACGTCGACGAAGCCAGCGCGGCATGGCTTGCCTCGGACGTGCTGGACGCGGTGCGACAGGCCAGGGTGGTGATCGCGCCGGTCTACATCGTCCCGGTCCCAGGGCGCGGGGCACGCGGAACGGGCGGCGGACTTGACATGGAGCAGAGCACCGGAGATCTGCTGAAAGCGATCCTGGCAGGCGCGGGCGCCAAGACGGTTGTTTTGGCCATGGGAAGCCCTTACATGGCAAGCAGTTATCCGGAGGTGCAGAACTATCTTTGCCTTTACTCGACGGCCACGGTATCGGAGATTAGCGCGGTGAAGGCGATATTCGGCGAGATTGCGGTGCGAGGGACGCTGCCAGTCACGCTTCCTCGCATTGCCTCTCGCGGCGCCGGTTTGCGGCGCGGACTGGGCTGGAAAGCGGAGAGCGGAGTTGGCTCCAACCGCTGAGGTGATGAGATAGAGCTTTTGCGAATCTGGGCTGGGAAACTGGTCTAGAATGTAGTCGGACCTGCTAACAAATCCATACGGCTGCGACGCGGAAGATGGCGGCGCAGCCCCGGCATTCATCTGGAGAGGCTCGCAAATGATGAGGAGATCGGTTGCACTCGTGTTGGCGATTCTGGCGCTCGCCTGTTTTGCGTTCGCGGAGAGCGGCGTTAGCGGGCTCGCCGAGTTGCAGGCGCGGGCGGAAAAGGGTGAGGCGGTGGCGCAGTTCCTGCTGGGACGAGCCTATTTGCTGGCGACCGATGGTCTCAAAAAGGACGAGGCTGCGGCAGCCGTTTGGTTCCGCAAGGCGGCCGACCAGGGCCAGGTGAATTCCGAAACCTTTCTTGCGTGGATGTACGAAGAGGGGCGCGGCGGGTTGGCGAAAGACGACGTGCAAGCCGCGTTCTGGTATCGCAAAGCGGCCGACCAGGGCGAAGCAAACGCGATGAGAAACCTGGGGCTGATGTGCCTGGACGGCCGTGGGGGAATGGCGAAAGACGAGGTGCAAGGCGTAAGTTGGTTTCGCAAGGCGGCCGAAAAAGGGGACGAATCGGCGCAGAATTATTTAGGGCTGATGTATGAGAAAGGCCGGGGTGGCTTGACAAAAGACGTGGACCAGGCAATGTACTGGTACCGCAAAGCCGCCGATAAGGGCTACGCCAGCGCCCAGAACAATCTGGCGGTCATTTACCTCGGGTCAAATCCAGACCTGCGCAATCCCCGCGCGGCGCTGGATTACGCCAAAAAGGCGGTAGCCTCGTTCAAGTACAACCCGGTGTTTCTGTCCACGCTGGCCGCGGCCTACTATGCGGAAGGACAGTTCGAAAACGCGGTAGAGACGCAACAACTGGTGATCTCGCTGGTTCCGCCCGACAAGAAAGCCGAGTACAACGAAAGGCTGAACATGTACATGCGGACGCTGGAGGCAAGCAAACGGGAAGCCAGGCCGCGGAGCACTTTCCCGGACCGTTAGCACCAGGCCGCCTGAGCTCGTGTAACTATTGTCCACGTTGGCAAACGCTGCCCCACTCAAGCCAAAAGATGGCTTGAATGGGCCACCCACCCTTCGCCAACGCTGGCAAAGGATAGGGCACCTAACCGCACCAGTGAAACCGCTCTAATTCGCGGCTGCGGGATGGAGCTTCTTCACCAAGTTGGCGACGTTGGTGGCGAAGTGCCGTATGGTCGCGACTCCTTCTTCGTCGTTGAGCGCTTCTCCCGGCAGCCGGCCAAACACCATGTTCCAGTAGGTAGATCCCGGCACGATCATATCGTTGATCAGGAAGAACATCAGCATTTCCTGCAGGGTGAGCGTCTGCCCACCGCGCCGCGCGACGGCAATCGGCCCGCCGACCTTGCCGGTGAGGAACATGCCGGAGTTCCGGGAAACGTAGCCGATGCGCTGCAAAGCGCACATCACGTCGCCACGAGCAGTTCCGAAGTAGACCGGAGCGCCCACGATCAGGCCTTCGGCTTGCTTGACTTTCCTGATGACCTCGTTGAGCCCGTCGTCGAGCCCGCACTCGCCGGTCTTGGAACATTTCATGCAGGCGATGCACGCCTCGATCTTCATGCCCGCAAACGAAACAATCTCCGCCTCGACGCCGGCGTCTTGAATGACCTTGGCGCACTCCTGCAACAGTTGCGCGGTGTTTCCGTTTGGTTTGGGGCTGCCGCTGATCAAAAGGACCTTCATGCTTACTCCTATAGTGGTTTCAGAATAAGCGCATCCCGGAGCCATCAACCTCCATGAACGCACCTTTCGCGGAACTGTTCTGGACCGCTTGAAATCGCCGGATCGCCAGACCAGATTCGCGGAAGCTATACCCCGCGCGGCTAGCACCGGGTACATCTACGTTGAAACTGCTCCAGCGGCGCAGCTTGAATGATGAATAGCACTATTCTGACATGAACCGCCGGGCGCGAGTACGGAATTCTTTCCACCGCGGAGAGGCGCCCGGGGCGATCAATATCATCAGGACATCATCAAGACTTGGGCTGGATAGAGACCAGCTCCACCTCAAAAATGAGCGTGGAGTTCGGCGGAACGTCGGCCCCAGCGCCGCGTTCGCCGTAGGCAAGATCGGGTGGAATGAACAATTGCCACTTCGATCCCGTAGGCATGAGTTGGAGCGCTTCGGTCCATCCCTTGATGACCCGGTTGACCGGGAAAGTCGCCGGCTGGTTGCGCTTATAAGAGCTGTCGAATTCCTTGCCGTCGATCAGAGTGCCGCGATACTGGCACACGACAGTATCCTCGGCGGTGGGCTTTTTCCCATCCCCGGCTTTCAGAATCTTGTACTGCAATCCGCTGGGCAGCGTCACCACTCCTTCTTTTTTCTTGTTCTCAGCCAGGAACGCCTCACCCGCCTGCTTATTCTTCTCCGCCAGTTCCTTCTGCGCCTGGGCCTGCTTGGCCCTCATCTCGTTTTGCAGGTCAACGATGGCGGCGCGGACCTCTTCGTCGCTCATCAGAGCCTGGTTGCCGGCCAATGCGTCCTTGAACCCCTGGGCGAAGCGAGCAGGGTCCACTTCCAGAGATTCCTTGCGAAGCTGCCGGCCGAGATCCAGCCCCAAAGCATAACTTCGCTTTTCCACCTGCGTCTTAAGAGCAGGGGCATCCTGGGCGGCGGCCGCGGTCAGCAGCGTCGTCATTGCAAGCGCAAACATCCACAACTTAACTCGCCATTTCATTGCGGCTCCTTCGACTATCAGGAACTTTCGCACATATGGTGGGAAGATGGCAATCAGGACAGCCTGCATTTTCTTTCGTTAAGCAGTTTTGCGAAAGGCGCGTTCCATGAAGCCCGGCTCCGGATACGCCAACGAGGATACTGCCCGAATGGCGTTCGGTGTAGCATGGGCAACCAGGCAGTTTTGGCGATTACAGGACGGCGCAAAAAATGACCCCGGAAGAGCGTGAAAAAAAACTACAGCAACTGGAACTTTGCAAGCGAGCCGGTGAGCAGGCTTACGATGATCTATACGAGAAGGCCCACTCATCGAGCGCCGCTACCGCCTATTACAGTGACGCGAAAGAGTCCTTCTACAGCGCTATCGAACTGGCCGGCGAACTCGGCCTTGAGCAGGAGGTCGAAAAACTGGAGAAGCGGCTGGAGCACATCAAGGGCGTTTTCCGCAGCCAGTTCAGCTAAACCAGCTCTTGGAGGAAGCAAGCATGCACGCAGCCGTGCTCGTCATCGTTCCGCAAGACTGTAGTGTAGCCGAGGCCCTGGAGCCCTACCGCAACGCCGAATGGGACGGCTACGTGGTTGGCGGACGCTTTACCGGACTGCTCGATGGTTACGACGCGGAGCAAGACCCGGACAACTTTGAGACCTGCGTGCTCTGCAACGGAACGGGCAAGCGGCTTGAGCTGCCGCCACCGATCGAGACCCACGCACTTGACGGCGGCCAATGGGTCAAAGAGATGGACTACTCGCGCACCACGCGCGAACACCAGGAGAGCCTGGGCGGTTGCAACGGCTGCCAGGGCAAGGGAACGCACCTGAAGTCCTCCTCGGAGTGGAAGCCTTATGACGGCGACAGCATTCTGCTGGCGGATTTGACCGCCGAGCAGTACGAGGGCAAGTTCTACGCAGTGTGTTTGGGTATGCGGGGCTGGTACAGCTCGGAGCGGCGCATACCGTGGGGTCCCGACGAAAAACGCGTGCAAGCGCTGGAGTTGCCGCCGCTTGAGTGGCTGAAATCCACCGGCTGGGAGGGCGACCGGGTGGTGGTGGTGGACTGCCACAGCTAAGGCGGGCTGCGCTGAAAAAGTCGTAGCAGTGTCATCCTGAGGTCGCGCCGGTTTTGCGCGACCGAAGGATCTGCTTTTTTCATCACGCGCAAACAGCAGATCCTTCGCTGCGCTCAGGATGACACCTCGGAGAACAGTTTTTCAGCAGCCTGTAAAGCGGGCTGTTCTGCAATGGGTCGCTCCGAAGTGTCCTTAGCGTTGGCTCCAGGTGCGGCCGCCGTCGGCGGTGGCCCAGGTAGTCGCATTATCCGCGTCGACAGTGCCGTTGAGCGCGTCATCAAATGTAATCCGCGTGATGGTTGGAGTCGCCGGTTCGTTTGTTGGGAGCGCTACCCGGGTCCAATTCGCACCGCCATCGACGGAGTGAAACAAGCTAGCCTCGGAGCCGCCGGCCCATACGTCATTGCCGACAACGGCGAGCACGTGGAATCGCGTGTGTGCCGGGGCGAGCACGGTCTGCCAGTCGCTCCCCGCCAACGCGCGCTGCACCTCGCCCGCGGGTGAGATCCGCCACTGCGGGCGAGCCGGCGCGGCGGAGTCAAACGCCGAAGGGCTATGCGGCAGGGTGGCGGTCTTGCGCTGTGTCTCGCCTGGCGTGCTCATCGTTTTCATCGCTTGCGAGCGTGTCGCCTGGGAATCGCTCTGGTGCCCGCCGGTTACAGACGGCGTCACAGGGGCACGGGAGCTCACCTCGCCGTTGGCTCCAGAGTGCGCTGCTGCAATCTCCCCAGCGAGCGGGGCTCGCCGGGGACCCCGATCAACGGTCGAGGGCGATAAGGCTTGAGCAGCCGCCTGGCTGCCGCCCGCAACAAAGTCAGGCACTTTCTTTTCCGCCCCAGCCGATGAAAAAGCGGATGGTCCCGTCTTCTGTCGCAACGGCGTAGGGTGTCTGTCGAGCGCCGCCGCGGCGGTTGCCGGTTCGGGTGGCCGGGCAACGGCTCCGGCCTTGTCGGAGGGAGGAGCAGTTTTCGTCGCCTTCGCCGGGCGCTCAGCAGGCGGGGCCGGTGCTGCCGGCGTCCCGGGATTGATTACCGGAGTGCTGGTGTCGCTGCGCGTTGCCGACAGTTTGGCTTGTTCTGAGCCGTGGTGTTCGACTTGGTAGATAACGCCAACGCTTCCCAGAACAACGGTGGTGATGGCAACAGAGGCCCAGTTTAGCCAGCGCCGCCGACCAGAAGGCGCTGGAACAATGACCTGCTGCTTACTCTCGGGCGCGGGAAGCGAAAGGCGCGCCACCTCCCGGCAGTGTGCGCAGGCGGCAAAGTGGGCGAGCAGGCGTTCACGCTCGCGCGCGGTTACCGCACCTTCCTGGAAGGCGGCTAACAGGTCCGCATCCGGGTGGGGCCCGGCGGATTGCCTGAGGTTTTCCAGCGCTTGCTTCACCGGCTTTGGCAGTGGTTCCATCACGGTTCGGAATCGTCTCCTTTATAGAACGGGCGGAGGACGCTTTCTTGCTTTAAAACGTTTCTACGGTCGGTATACCCCTAAATATCACCGCCGGGCCTGAAAGTCCGGCTACGTTCCGAGGTTCAGCTTCCGCTAGTCCGGTCTAAACTCTGCCGGACATCGATTTTGAGATCGCCTACGTCAGTGTCATTCAGGCACTCGTCTGCCTGCCTCGGGCTCATGCCCAGGGCCACCAGTTGGCCGTGAATGCTCTTCCGCAGGCTCTTAGTAAGCCGGTCGAGCTTACGGCTGATGGTGGACTCGTGTACCCGGAGTTGGCTGCCGATCTCCGCCAACGTTTGTCCATCCAGAAAGTAAGCAGCGAGCAGGAATCTTTCTTCGGCGGAGAGGGCGGCGAGCGCCGATGCCGTTGCCTTCTCCAGGCGCGCGTCAGGCATGGCCTTTGATACGGTGGGTGCTGCCGCAAAGGCGACACCGGATTCGATCTGCTCGTCCAGGCTGACAGTACGCTTCTGTGCCCGAAACCGATTTACATATTCCTGTGCGAGCACCGTCCGCAGCCAGCCCTCCAGCGAGCCACGTCCCATGTAGTAGTTCAGCTTGCTGACGCGCACTCCATCCGCGGACGGCAGTCCGTACAGTTCGGCGTAAAGTCCGTCGGCCAGCTCGCGGGCGGTGGCTTCGTCATGGGCAATGCCCAGGGCGGCGTCATAGAGTTTGACGCGGTAACGGTTCAGGAACTCGTCCCATGCCGGCGCATTGCCGGCGGCGCACGCCCGCGCCAGCGCCAACTCCTCCGCCCGCAGGAGTGCCAGCAGCGCGAGCGATTCGGCGTCGTCCGCGCCGCTCGCATACTTCGCCAAAACCGCGGCGACGATGCCGACAAACTGCTGAGCCGACAACGCAAACCGGCCGGCATTGGCCTGCGCGTACAAGCGATGCGCAGCTTCTTCAACCGCCGGGGAAAGCGCGGCGGAGCCCCGGAGTTCTGGCAAAGCGCCGTGGTCGGGCGAGGCGGAGTGAACGCCGGCCGGATTGGCGTCCGGGGACATGAGTAGGGATGCTATCAAAATTCCGGGCAAGATTGCGCGCAAGAAAGCAAAGGGTGGGCGTTCTTAGGATGTAGCCAAAAGGAGGCCCATTATGGCCAGGCGCACGGTGCGAGAGCAATTCCAGAGCTGGTGTATTCCTAAGTATCACGGCCGGGCTTTAACGCCCGGCTCTCTTCTGAGGTATATCTTCCGCGATTCCGGTCTGGTCGCGATTCTGCTGTTGATTTCAATGACCTGCCTGCAAGTTGCGGGACAGCACAAGGATGGACACGGGCAGCGCTCAGGTTCGCCGGCAGCCGCCGGCTACAGCGTATTGGAGCCGATCACGAGCGGCAATCTGACGATTTTCCCGGTGACGGCGGACACCAACCATGAAACCGCGCAATTCATCACTCTCGATGAGGGGATTCGCGCGGGAACGGTCGTGGTAAGCGAACAAGGGCAAACGGCGGGCATGGTGCGTCCGGGATCGACACGGCGCGTCGGTGGTGGCGCGGAAGTCAATCGGCTCGCCCTTTACAACAAATCAGGCCGCCCGCTGCTTCTGCTCGCCGGAGAAATTGTTACCGGCGGCAAACAGGATCGAGTCATCGCGGCAGACCGGATCATACCGCCCGGGCCTGACGCGGTGGACCTTGGTGTCTTCTGCGTCGAACCGGGCCGCTGGGTTGGCAGCAGCAACAACTTCGGCTCGATGAAATCGCAGATGGCGCAGCCCAGCGTCCGGCGCCCGGCGATGGCCGCCAAGAGCCAGGCAATGGTATGGGACCAGGTCCGCGAAAAATCCGGCCGTATGAGCGCCAGCGTCCCGATGGCTCCCGCGGCAGCCGGCACGACCTCTTACGCCAGGGTAATGGCGGACGAAAACGTGCAGGAGAGGGTGGACCGCGTGGCAGCTCCCATTACACAGGATTACGAAGCGGTGCTGCGCCACCTGAAGCAGAAGAAAGCCGTCGGGGTCGTCGTCGCCGTCAATGGTGAAGTCATGTGGGCTGACATCTTCGGCAGCACCGAGCTGCTGGAAAAATACTGGCCCAAGCTGGTTCGCTCCTACGCCGCCGAGGCAGTTACGTCCGGAGCGACCAAAGTCTCGCAGTCGACGGTGAGCGCAAAGAGCGCACAGCAGTTTATCGACGCACTGGGCGGTGAAAAAGAAGTCGTCGAGACAGAGGCCGGAGTGTTCAGCCGGGCAGACGTCACGGGCGACGGCTACCGGGTCTTTACCCTTACCTCGCTGCTTCCGAAGATGAACTTCGAAGTCCACATCACCAAGATGAAGGACCACCAGGAGACGAAAGGCCGGCTGGACGTGCACCCGCCCCCGCGATTTCGGGTTGAGTGACCGGCTGCTCGGGTTTGGCGACGACAACGCGCCCCGCGAAATCGTCGCCACCCGTCCCATCCCATCCGCGGCTTTGCCCTACTTCGAGGGAATCGCTTGTGCCTTTGCATCCGCCAGGGAGGCAGGTACAGCCCGGCTCCTGGCCCATTCCCGCAGCGCCTCAATCTCCTCGGCCCGGGTGGTAGACAAGGGCACCGTGACCGCGAGCGCCTGCAACAGGCTTTGCGTGGTGAGAGACTGCTTATCGGCAAACGAGCGATACATGGCTGACTGCAGGGCGGCGTCGATTTCGGCTCCGGAGTAACCGTCGGCGGCCCTGGCTATCTGCTCCAGGTCGAACTCGGCCGGGTTGTGTTTGCGGCGCGCCAATTGAATCGCAAGGATGGCTTTGCGCTCGGCCTGATTGGGCAGGTCTACGAAGAACAGCTCATCGAAGCGTCCCTTGCGGATGAGTTCGGGAGGGAGTGCAGTTACGTTGTTGCAAGTGGCGGCAACGAACACCGGAGCCTTTCGGTCCTGCATCCAGGAGAGAAACGCCGCCAGGATGCGCGACGAGACGCCGGCATCAACCGAAGCCGAATCAGGTCCGCTTCCGGCGAAGACCTTCTCCAGTTCGTCGATCCATAGCACGCACGGGGACAAACTCTCGGCGACCTGGAATACTTTCTGGATTCGCTTTTCGGTTTCGCCGATGTACTTGTCGAACACGGCAGAACTGTCGAACTTCACCAGAGGCAGCTTCCATTCACCGGCAACGGCGCGAGCGCACATGCTTTTGCCGCAGCCCTGCACTCCCAGGACGACCATGCCGCGTGGCGGCTCGAGCCCGAAGGCGCGCGCAGCTTCGTCCCAAGCTCCACGGCGTTGTGCCAGCCAACGCTTGAGGTTTTCCAGTCCGCCGATGCTGGCCATCGTCTCCGAGACGTCGACAAACTGAAGCATGCCGGAGTGACGCAACAACTCTTTCTTTGCCTCGAGAACATCGGTCACTGCCTCGGGCGAAAGCGCGTAGCGCGCCACCAGCGCTTGCGAAACCGCTCGCTCGGCTTCCTCCTCGGTGAGGCCCAGCAGATTACCGGCCATGGCGTCCAGTCCAACCGCATCCAGCTTGCGCTTGAGCGTGTAGCTCTGGGACATGCGCGCGAAGGTCTCTTCGATGATCTGGTGCAGGCGCTGCTGGTTGGGAAGAGGAATTTCCAGGTACTCAACCAGGCTCGTCAGCTCCGGCGGAATCGTGATCGCAGGGGCAGTGATGACTACGGTGCGCCGGTTGGCGGAGAACTTCTGGCCTACGTCGCGCAATCTGCGAACGATAACCGCATCTTCCATATGACGATGGAAGTCTTTGAGGATGAAGACACCATCAAGGGTCATACTTTCCAGAGTGGCCAGGGCTTGTACCGGTTCGCGCGTGTTGTAAATCGCCGGAGCGTTAGGTTCCGAGTCGCGGTTCAGGGCCGCATCCCTCGCCGCCAGACTCGGGCCGGACTGAGCAAGAGGGAGCGATGCGGCTGCCCCGGGCAGACCCACAGCGGCGTTGCTGCCCGAGCGGACCAGCCCGTCGGCAATCGTCCATTCAAATGTGGGCAGGCCAAGCTCGGCACAGGCGGAGCGCACGAAAGCTACGGCACGCACTTCCTCCACGGTTTCCATGACCACGATGGGCGTGGAGGAATTGATCAATACTTTGAGTCGTTCCAGGACTTCAGCCATATTGTCGCCCCAGTATACCGCCGGCGAATCCATGTGCTCTGGGAAACGAAACGCAAGCTGCTTGATCGATCCGGCTGCTGCTCTGGTTTGTGCTTGAAGCGGCTCTGCTTTCGCGCTAGGCTGCACGCTTGTTTGCTTGAACTAAAAAACACCTTCCCCTTTGCCAACCCTCGATTCCGGCAAGTGCGAGCGCAAGATTGCCGGGAAGCCAGCGAAAAAAGGAGCTGTTTATGTTTACACGCGTCGTTGAATGCACATGCAAACCGGGCAAAGCGAAAGAGCTCTGCCAGACGGTTGAAGACAAAGTGCTGCCCATTATGAGGAAGCTGCAAGGCTTCAAGGACGAAATCGTACTGATCTCGCAATCCGATCCGAACCGCGTGCTGGCGATAAGTTTCTGGAACAGCCGCCAGGACGGCGAGCGTTATCAGCGCGAGCAGTTTCCCAAGGTAACCGAAACGATTCGCAACTTGTGCACGGCCGATCCCCAGGTCGAGACCTACGATGTTGCGCTTTCCACCTCGCACCAGATCACTACCAAAGCCGCATAGAGCGGCAACGACCATCCGTCGACAGACCAACCGAGGCCACGCCGCGCGCGTGGCCTTTCCTTTCTGACGTGCAGACGAATCACCCCAGCGAGCGGGCTCGCCGGGGACCCCGGCTTCCACCCCCAACAAGCCAACGGCGGACTTGCGGAACCAACCCTCTTTGCCATTCCCTCGAAACTCTAAGCGAAGCTCGCAGCGCAGGCATCAAATAAGCTCGTGCTTATGGCGCAGGACCATTGCCGAAACCACCAGCAGGATGGCGCACAGGCCAATCGGTACAAATGCCAGGCGAGGATTTCCCCCCAGATCCCATGCTGCGCCGCTGATGAGAGCGACGATGACCGCTCCTCCGTAGCTCACGGTGAACATGGCCGCCGAAGTGCGGGCAACGTCGCCCGGCGCGCTCAGCAGCGGCGGCAGGCTCAGTCCCAGAATCAGGGCCGAACCGCTGCAGAAGCTCAACAGGCCGGCCCACACGACCGTCCACTTGCCGATGGCGAAAACAAGGCCGAGCACACTGACTAGTTCAAGCGATCCAGCGGCGATATAGGGCCACACCCGGCGTTCCAGCCTGCCGGCGAAGATCAGCAGCAGAAACGAGCCCGGAAGCTGCCCGAAATTCAGTGCGGTCACCGCCCTGCTCACCAGGTCCGGTCGTGCGGCGTCCACCAGATACACGGGAAGAAACGCGTTGGCGGCGAAGTAAGCCGCGTTGATGCTGCCAAACATGATTCCCAGCCGCCAGACCAGGCTGTTTCTCCAGTCCGGCCACCACTTTGCCGGGGCAGTCGAAAAGCTGTTCCCGGCGTTCATTTGTGCGGGCGTGCCGGTTGGGCGCGGCGCCAGCAATACGACGATGACCGCCGTCAAGGCCACCGGCACCGACCACATTGCCAGAGACAGCCGCCAGTTGCCGTGCAGCCAAGGCAGAAGCAGTGGGAGGGTGATAAGTGTGGGCAGAAGCTGGCCCATCATAAGCCCGTTCGAGTATGTCGCCGTGCCAAAGCCGACGTGAGCCGGCAACCACTGGCGCACAATGACTGGCATCGACGGTTGCATGATTGCCACACCGCAGCCCATGATCGCGGTGGCGCCGAACAAAGTTGCCGTGTTAGGGCTCACGCCGCGCAGTGCGGCACCGAGAGCCACGATCAGCAGCCCGCCAACAAGCGTCCGCAGGGTCCCCAGGCGGGCGATCAACAGCGAGCCGGGCAGAGCGGCCAGGGAGAACAACGCTACCGGCAAGCTAATCAGCAGGCCGACCGCAGTTGCCGACAGATGCAGGTCGGAGCGAATCAGCGGCAGCAGAGGCGGGACGGCCAGGATGGTGAGCCGCAAGCCCGTGCCGCAGATCCAAAGCAATACGACGGCAATCAAAGTATCTTTTGAAAACCGGACTCTCATCTTGCATTCGTGAAACGAAAGCATTTGGACTTGCCAGTCTGGCGGCAACATCTCGCCACGGGAATTGCTATTGTAGCGAATCGGCTTCTGGCGACCGTTTTGGCCGCCGTCGGCTACAAGCTGTTTCATAACTCACTTCGAACTGGAGTCAACGGCGGTCCCTCAGCGGCTAAAGCCGGAGAACATGCGGTCAGCAAACGGCGCGGCTGAAGCCGCGCCCCTTCAAAACCGAGTTGTGAAACAGCTTGTGGAGGATCGTTCTGTCTGGAATATCGATTATTCGCCGAATAGTATTGGCGCGGTCGGCTCATCGGCGCTAAAGTGTGCCGCGACACAGCGGTCGCACCAACGGGTCGCGCGGAGTGCAGCCAAGAATAAGGAATCGAGGATCGAGATGGAAAACAAAGCAGGCGCAATGCGGGTCAGCAGACATGCCAACCCAGACCCAGGCAAGCCGGCCATCGCCGCGCCGCCGCTGGCGTGCGATTGCCATTTGCACATCGTGGGGCCCGTGGATCGTTATCCGCTGATTGCCGAACGCAGCTACACGCCCGTGGAAGCCAGCATAGGCGAATACCAACGAGTGGCAAGCGCTCTCGGACTCGGGCTGGCCGTCATTGTGCAGCCCAGCTTTTACGGGGTGGACGACCGCTGCACCCATGATGCCCTGGCGCAATCCGGCGGCAAGTGGCATGGGATTGCGGTGATCGGCACCGATACGCCCCGGCAGGAGGTGCAGCGTTTGCACGACGCGGGCTTTCGTGGCGTGCGGGCTACGGCTTGGCATAAGGGAGGGGTTTCACTTCAGGATATGGGTGGCGTAGCGAAGTTGATCGCTCCCTTTGGCTGGCACATGCAAGTGTTGGTGGAGGGGCATCAGCTCGAAGACGTAATACCGGTACTGCGGAAACTGCCCCTGCCGGTCGTCATCGACCACATGGGCCGTGTGCCGGCGCACTGCGGGCCGGCGCATCCCGGATTCCAAGCGCTGCTATCATTCGTGCGCGAAGGCAACTGCTGGGTGAAGCTGTCGGGCGCGTATTTTGCGTCAGACAAAACTTTTCCTTACGAGGACGTGGTTCCGTTTGCGCAGGCACTGGTGGAGGCCGGCCCCGAGCGGACGGTATGGGGAAGCGACTGGCCGCACACGACCGCGCGAGGCGAAATGCCGGTCGATGCCGGTCTGCTGGACATTCTCTCCATGTGGGCTCCCGACCCGGAAATCAGACACCGCATCCTGGTCGAAAACCCCGCGAAGCTGTATGACTTTCCGTCTTCGTCTTAACGACTTGATTCTCCCCGACCCGGCCGCGAGGTCAGCGCCGGCCTCGGCCGCAACTTAGAGAGGAATAAACGTGCCTGCCACAATCATCGACTCCGCTCTCTTTGGCGATCTCTTCAGCAACCCGGCCATGCGCGCCGTCTTCTGCGATGAACGCCGCATTCAGTACTATCTCGACATCGAGGGGGCACTGGCCCGCGTGCAGGCGCGCCTGGGAATTATTCCCCAGGAGGCGGCTGAGGAAATCCGCCGTCACTGCTTCGTCGAGCAGATTGACATGGTGAGGCTGAAAAAGCAGATCGACGCCATCGGCCATCCCGTGCTTCCCGTCGTGCAGCAACTGGTGGGGCTTTGCTCCGGCGGTCTGGGTGAATGGTGCCATTGGGGCACGACAACGCAAGACATCATCGATACCGCAACCATCATGCAGGTTCGCGATGCCCTGAACCTGGTGGAGCAAGACCTGTTGGCGATTTCCGATTCGCTTGCCGCGCTCGCCGAACGCTTCAGGGACACGCCAATGGCTGGGCGCACCAAGACGCAGCAGGCCGTTCCCATCAGCTTTGGCCTCAAAATGGCCGTGCTGCTCGCGACCTTCGGGCGGCATCGCACGCGGCTGCGGGAGCTGCGGGCGCGTGTCCTGGTCGGCCAGTTTGCAGGCGCGGCGGGCACCCTCGCCTCGCTGGGCAAAGATGGACTGCGCGTGCAGGAAGCGTTGATGGTGGAACTCGGTTTGGGGCAAGCCGAAATCGCCTGGCACAGCATGCGGGACCGCTTCGCGGAAATCGGCTGCTTCCTCGGGCTCGTCACCGGCACGCTCGGCAAAATCGCCACCGACGTCAACCTGATGGCGCAGACCGAAGTGCAGGAGGTTTCCGAGTCGTTCACTCCGGGACGCGGCTCCAGCAGCACCATGCCGCAGAAGCGGAACCCCGTCTCCACCAGCTACATTCTTGCCTGCACAGGGGTGGTTCGCCAGCATGTGGCCGCGCTGCTGGACGCGATGGTGGCGGAGCACGAGCGCTCGAACGGGCCGTGGGAGATCGAATGGATCGTGGTTCCGGAGATATTTCTGCTAGCCTCGGGGGCGCTTGCGCATGCTCGCTCGCTGATCTCCGGCCTGCAGGTTGATCCGGCACGGATGCGTAAGAATCTCGACCTGACCGGCGGCATGATTGTTGCCGAGGCAGTGATGATGGGACTGGGGCCGCACCTCGGCCGCCAGCGCGCTCACGATCTCGTCCAGGAAATCTGCCGCGCCGGAATCGCCTCGGGGCGTCCGCTGCTCGATCTGCTGGCGGAGAATCCAGAAATCTCGCGGCATGTCGACCGGGCGGCACTGGCGAAGCTTACCGACCCGGCGAACTACCTCGGCGTTTCCGGCGAGATGATTGACCGCGTGCTCGCGGCCTACCATCAGGGAAAGCCGACATAAATTCCTAACAAAAACAACCAGAGTTGCTGATTTCGCCTCTCATAGCTAGCAAAGCGGCGGGGATGGCCTTGGTGCGCCATTCCCGTTGCATCCCCCACCCAGGTGTTGCTCAGTGGCGACCTTACAGATTCTCGGCGAACTCGATCAGGCTGCGATGATGCGCTGCGCCCTTACGGTGCGGCCAAGGCTGCGCGGTATCACCGTGGCCACGCTGAGCGGCGCGATCGGGTTTATGTTATTTTCCTCGCTCCTGCTGCCGCTTGCGCAACGGACGTCCGCCGTGCTGCTGGCCTGCACGTTTGCCATCTACCTGCTCTACGTCTTCCACCAGGAGAAGCGGCTGGCTTGCGGCTTCAGGGTAGCGCTGGCGGAGGTGAATACGCTGCGGCGTTTTGCTCCCTCCGAGGGTTTTGATTCCTGCATTGAGTACAGCTTCGCGGCGCACGATGGCCGAGAGTACCGCGGGCGTTCACGGGGAGTGCGGAAACGGCTGCCCCCGCCAAAGTGGCTGGTTCCGGTCGCCTACAATCCCGGCGCTCCGGACGAGAATCAGCCCTTCGCCACTTTCTGGTTTTTTCAGTTCGACTACGACGGCACCGAGCTGCTGTAGCGAACCGCGCTGGACATTTTCCGATGTGGGAATCGGCAAAGAAGTAAGCGATTGGAAAGCGACTTGAAGGTGGAGTGAGCAGGCTGGCGCGGAGGAGCAGTTCAGGTTCTACGGGGATCTGCTGTTCGGCTGCTGGCGGCTGCGAGGGCAGCGGGTTTCGGTGCGCTACCTCGAGTCGCACGAAAACGAGTTCGAGTGGTTTCCGCATTCATATAATGCGCTGATGCTGATGCCTTGGCGCGACGGCCAGCCACCGAAAACCCGGGTAGTGTCTCAGTTTGAATATTTCTAAGATTTTGCCGTTGGGTCGCTTGGTTCTGGCGGTTCGGTGGATTCGTGAATTTTAAAAGTGGTTGTTTCGGTTTGGGAGATAGATGAAGAACGAATAACCACATCAGTCTCTTTTATCCGTTCCTTGATACGGTCACAAACCGTCGAGAGTGATGTTCGATTATTCGCCCATGAAATTAAGAGGTAAACTCCCATCAAAATGCCAACGACTGCAACCACAATAACCGCGATGTGCATATTATCGTTGCTAAATTTGGCAGTGTTGAGCGCGATGATTGCAGAGAATGCTAACGAAAGCAAAAAAATGGCGAAGTTTAAATGCAAGTCCGCCGGGGACCCCTTTCTGAAGAGATCCAGTTCACTGTCTTTGATTTCGTACAAATCTACCGACTCCACCCTTCCCCGGCGAATCCGGAGAGGTTTCTCGTCCTGATTGGGTTGTGGTGGCGTCGTAGACATAGGCTTATAGATACTTCTTTAGCCACTCGCTGTTTTTGTCGCCATAGGTGTTGATCCACGCTGCTTCTGTTCCTGATCGAACCACAAAGATTCGAGCGCCTGCATTGTCTTGGGACAGATAATCTCTCAACTGAACGGCGGTTTTCTCGGTCACAATAGCCCAACTGGAGGCGTTGATTGGACAGTAAGATCCCAACGCCTTTAGGCGGTCGGTTGTCGTCGCCGCCGACGCCGGAACGGTGGGCTCGAATGTAACGACGTAGCAAGGCATTGGCGCTACAGAGTTTAACTTTTCCGGGTATCACCTTGCAAGCTCCTCAATGCAACATCACGCCAGAAGTGCGATTTCCTCCAGCGACCAAACGTGATCCGATAAACCCGCGGCCATACTCGGCGTAATCCTCAGCGTCTTGTGGATTCTGGCGAAATTGTAATGTACGGCATGAATCGCAACCATAGCCGCGTGATTCTCGATTTTCTTGGAGAACGCATTTGTCAGCCGCGTAAAGCGCCTCATGCTCATTCTCATGGTCAAATTGTGCCGCTCGACATAAGACGTGCTGACGTGCTTCGGATCGGGATTTCCGCTCACCACTTTCATGTCAGCCCCGATGCATTTTGCTGGACTATATCGGCGCTGCTCGGCATCGGTCGGAGCGCCGTATATCTTCTGCAATTGAGCATAATCCACGTCGCAGCCAAAGGCACCCTCGACGGCTTCCAGATAGGCTCTATGTCCGTCTGTCGTGATCTGCACACGGCCCCTGATCCGACTTGCGCAATCCTGCATGAAGTCATAAGCCCAACCCGCATCACGTCCGCCCACTAAAAAGCTGACGCAGAGCTTTGTGTCAGCATCGATTGCAGTCCAGGTCCAAGCATCACCCCAACCCTCAGCCTTCTTCTCAGGGGTGACGTTCTTTGCCTTAGCGCCGACAAATGACCAGATTTCATCACACTGCAAGCGGCGCACGCGCACATTGTTGACGTGTTCATTGTGGAAGCGTTCGCAGGCCGCGCCCACGTCAACGAGGAGCTTCGTAACCGTGTTAATGGAAACATCCGCCATGCGGCTGCAAGAGCGAAGGCTGTTTCCCTCTACCAACATCCCGATAATCTTTGCGCGAGTTTCGAGAGGCAAGCGGTTCATATCCAGAATAGTATCGAAGGGCATTCTCCTTGTCAAGCATATAATTCAGTTTAAATAGGAACATTGACATTTCAAGTTCCGGACAATAATATCATAATGTTCGAAGTTGCGAGGTGAATATGTCCGATCTTCAACAAGACCTTTTCCTACTTTCACAGCCATCCGCAATTGAAATCGATGATCAGCAGGCTGAGCTGCTGACCCAAATCGAAGAAGCCCAATACACCGAGATAAAATCCACGGCCGTTTCCGCATCGAAGCTGAGTCATACGATCTCCGCATTTGCGAATACTGACGGCGGCGACCTTTACATCGGAATCGGAGAACAACTACTGGGCGGAAATACAAAGATACGCGAATGGGCCGGCTTTCCTGATGTTGAAGCTGCCAATGGACACCTTCAATCGTTTGAGAGGGCATTCCCACTGGGCAACGATTTTCAGTATGAGTTCCTGCGTTGCCCGAATCGCCGTGGAGTTGTTCTCCACGTACAGGTAAGGCGCACGCAGGGAATCATCAAAGCGACAGATGGCAAGCCATACCTGCGGCGCGGCGCAATGAACTCACCGCAAGATACTCTTGAACAGTTGAGGCGTCTTGAGTTCACAAAGGGCGTCGTTTCATTCGAGGGCCACCCCGTCCCTGCGCCGAAAGAACTGATAATCGATTCCCCTATCGCGCGGCGCTTCCTTGATTTCGTGGTGCCGAAGGCGCAGCCGGAGCCGTGGTTACGCAAGCAGCAACTCGTCTTAGGTAACGACATGCCGACCGTTGGTGGGCTGCTGCTGTTCGCTGATGAACCCCAAGCGGTATTGCCCAAGCGCTGCGGCATCAAGGTCTACCGCTACCAAACGCAAGAGGAAACCGGCTTTCGCGATGTTCTCAGCTTCATCCCGATCACTGTTGAAGGCTGCCTTTACGACCAAATCAAAAAGGCTGTCGACATAACGGTTCAAGAAGTAGAAAAGATCAAGCACATGGGCGCGAAGGGGCTTGAAAACATTATGTATCCCCCGGAAACCCTGCACGAAATCATTACAAATGCGGTGATTCATAGGGATTACAGCATTGCCGACGATATACACGTTCGCATCTTCGATAACAGGATCGAAGTGCAAAGCCCAGGTCGGCTTCCTGCTCATGTCACACCCAAGAACATTTTGGATGAACGCTTCGCACGAAATGGAGCAATCGTTCGCCTACTTAACAAGTTCCCGGACCCACCAAACCGCGATGTTGGCGAGGGCTTGAATACGGCATTCGACAAGATGCGCGAGCTTGGACTACGAGTGCCAGTTGTCGAAGAACGCGACAGCGATGTCTTAGTTACTATCCTGCATGAGCCACTAGCGTCCCCAGAGGAAACGATTCTCAAACATCTTGAGGTCAATCCTACGATCAAAAACAAAAAGGCAAGGGAGATCACCTTCATCAAGGATGCTGACCACATGAAACGCATCTTGCAGAAGATGACCAAGGCCGGTCTAATCGATTCCGTTGAGGGCACTCGGGCTGGAGGTATGATGTACACAAAGAAAAAACAGTTACAAACCCAGCCGTAGCTGACTTGTGTCACGATGCAATCGACCTACAATATATAGACATTGGGAGGATAAAAAATACCACCACAAGCCCCTCTCGACCTTGGTGTCTCAGGCCAAGGTCGGGAGGTTTATTCACCATTGGGCGGAGATGCCCACACGAGGATTAACCAGCAATGGCGAAAACAATACCAACCAAACCAGTGGATCGCAGCGCGGTCACTGGTCGCTTTGTGACGCCCCGGTATGCCGAAACGCATCCCCGGACAACTGAACACGAACACGTTCCGATCAGCAATCCCAAGAAAAAGTAAACATACTAATTCGGAATGCAGTCTACTCTACTCCCCCGCTAGAATATCGGCGGGGTTTTTATTTCTTCCATCTTGCTTTGGCGGCGATCCTGGCTATATCGATGCGCTGCTCAGGGGTGAGTTGTTTGGCCCTGGCTTTTCCGCCCTTCAATCCGCCCGCCCTCTTTGGGGATGGGTGCCGCTTTGATTCGCTCACGGTGTCGTCGGCTTCGCCAATGGCGATGTCAAATACCTGTTTGGCGAGCTGGATCGGATCTCGCGGTCGTTTTGCCATATTGAAAGTATGCCCAGATTGAGAAACCGGCGCAAGTGCCTAGGAATTGAAACTGAGACACTACCGAAAATACGGCTTCTGAAAGGCGCGCGCATGCCGGTTGAGTTAGCGGGCGGCCATCAGGTTCATTGGCCCAAACGTCCGATCACCGACACTGGGAACTATCTTGATGTTGTTCACGTTTTTAG
>Ga0181533_1002900_pt1 | contig 19370 bp, 14 predicted proteins | sample PEATcosm2014_Bin_45_FD_119772 | JGI IMG/M metagenome (GOLD analysis project Ga0181533, IMG submission 119772) | Peatland microbial communities from MTU Mesocosm Facility, Houghton, MI, USA - PEATcosm2014_Bin11_60_metaG | ecosystem: Environmental > Terrestrial > Soil > Wetlands > Peat | place... | reverse complement strand
TTGGTCTGCGGAAACTTGCGCACAAAAGCGGCCACGGCGGGGTCCAGGCCGGTCAGCTTGCTAAACTCCGGCACAAAGTGGGGATTGGGCAGAAAGCGCACGTCGAAGACCATATCCGCGTCCAGCGGCACGCCATTCTTGAAGCCAAAGCTCAGGCAGGAGACCAGCAGTTGCTTGGCCTGGTCCTCGTGGCCGAAGCGGTCGAGAATGTGGGCGCGCAGTTCATGCACGTTGAAGTTCGACGTGTCGATCAGCGTGTCCGCCACATTGCGGATGGGGTCCAGCAGTTGCCGCTCTTCCACGATGGAGCGCGAAACCGTCTCCGACCGGCCCAGAGGGTGAGGCCGGCGGGTCTCGGAGTAGCGCCGCACCAGCACCGCGTCCTGCGCGTCCAGAAAGACCACCCGAGTGGGCAGAAGCTTCCTTACGCTTTTGAGGATCTCCGGGAGGCGGTCCAGCGTAGCGCCCTCGCGAACGTCCACCACGATGGCTGCCCTCTCCACCTCGGCGGACTTGTCCACCAGTCCGGAAAACTCCTTGAGCAATTCCAGGGGCAGGTTGTCCACGGCGTGAAAGCCCAGGTCCTCAAACGCCTTGAGTGCCGAGGCCTTGCCCGCGCCGGAGATTCCGGTGACGATCACCAGTTCCTTGTCCGGCTTCTTGAAGTTGCTGGCGCGCTTGGCGGGCGCTGGCGGCTGGGTAGCCGGTTTCGGGGGCGTCATGAGCATCATCCTACACTGCGGGGCGCGGCTCAGGCTCCCCGCGCCAGCGCCCACCGTCCCAGTCCCGCCAGTTTCGCCGCCCGCGCCGGCTCCAGCGCATACGACAGCAGGTGGCCCTGGCCCAATTCGCAACCCATGCGGCACAGCGCGTCCAGTTGCTCTGGGGTCTCGATCCCCTGCGCAATCACCTGCATCCCCAGCGAGCGGCCCAGATGGATCAGCGACTCCAGCACCGCTGGCTGGCGGCCTGTGGAAGTCGCGGCCATGGTCAGCTTGGGGGCAATCTTCACCACATCGATGGGCATCTTCAGCAGATGACTGAGCGGCGCCAGGCTGAAGCCGAAGTTGTCTACCGCAATGCGCACATTGCACTCCGCCATGCGCTCAAGAATGCCCAAAGCCGCATCGGGATTATGGTTCAGCGTGGTCTCCGCTACCTCAAACAGCAGCCGCGAGGGATCGACCGCGTTGGCCGCCAGCGCCTTCTTCAACTGCGTCACCATTTCGGGATGGTAGAACTGCCGCTCGGTCACGTTGATGGTCAGGGTCAGGTCGTTTTGCGACAGGCCATCGGTCCAGATCCGCAACTGCCTGCACACGGTATCGATCGTCTCCCGGCCCACAGTAATCGAGAGCCCGGTGGCCTCGGCCACGCACAGCAGGTTGCGGAAACTGTCCACCGAGCCGTCTGGCCGGCGCCAACGCAACAGGGACTCGAAGCCCTCCAGCTTGCCGCCATCGAGCCGATAGATGGGCTGATACCAGACTTCGAACTGCCGCTTGCCCAGCACCCGGCGCAGTTCCCGCTCCGGCTCCTGATGGCTCTTCTTGGAGGGCGTTTCCAGGTGCTTGTCGAAGACCTCGAAACACCCGCCCCCATCCTGCTTGGCCCGGCACATGGCAAAATCCGCGTCCTGGACGAGCATCTCGGCGCCGGTGTGTTCCGGTCCGGCCATGGCCGCGCCCATGCTGGCGCTGACCCTGACAGAGTTCCCAAAAATTTCAAACGGCCGGTCCATCGCATGCACAATGCGGCTGGCCACCACCTCCAGGTCGCCGCCGTCCAGCAGGTTTTCCACCAGCACGGCAAACTTGTCGCCGCCCATCCGGCAAGCCGAGTCCTGCGGACGCAGCGACGCGCTCAGCCGATCGGCCACCGCTTCCAGCAAAACATCGCCCGCGGCGCGACCCAGCGCATCGTTAATCTCCTTGAAGCGGTCCAGGTCGAGAATCAGCACGCCGCATCCCTGGTCCCGCCGCCGCGAGCTGCGCGATAGCGCCAGGGTCAGCCGATCCAGAAACAGCGCGCGGTTGGCCAGTCCCGTGAGCACGTCGTACATCGCATCGTGCTGCAGCTTGGCTTCCAACTGCTTGCGCTCGCCAATGTCGCGGAAGCTCAGCACGTAGCCCACACTGGCGCCGTCCACCCGCAACGGCCCAATCACCAGGGCAACATCCACCAGCTCGCCGTCTTTGTTCATGCGCACCGTCTCGATGCTGGCGCGGCCCTGCCGATCCACTCTCTTTTCCAGCATGGCAAGCTCGTGCTGGCGCGTCTCCGGCACGATCAGTTCCCGAAGTTCTCCGCCGCTCGCTTCCTCCGCGGTGTAACCGAACATCTCAGTAAAGGCCGGATTGGTGTACAGCACATGGCTGCCATGCTCGATCACCACCGCCTCGGGAATGCTGGCCAGCACATCCTCTATCAGCCGCGACTTCGGCGCCCGCGCCCGTCCACTGGGATGAGCCACAATCACCGCCTGGCGCAGTTCCGCATTCAGAATGCTATAGGTGCCTTCGACCGGCAACAGGCGACCATTTCTGGCCGGCAGCGTGGCATGGAACGGGCTGTTCCGCCTGGTTGCGAGCAGAAGCGTTTGCGGCTCGGCCGTACCCGGAAACAGTCCCCACAAAACGTCTTCGACCGGGCGCTGGATCCACTCGTCCTCGCCCACGCCCAGCATCTGCCGCGCCTCCGTATTGACGTAGACCACCCTGCCCGCCCGCTCCAGAAAAACCAGAACCGGCAAGGCGTCGAGGATCTCCTGCTGTTGGACGGAGTCAGAGTTTTCCGGCAGATTCAAGCTCGTCGTCTCCCTGGGAACCGCGTCGATCCCCGACTCCGGTGGTATCTTGCCGCTTGATAGCAGCCTTCCAGATCGGCGCAGCCATATCCAAAATCGTAGGCCGGAAACAGCCCGGCCTCCATCCCCTAAACCGGGGTATTCGGTGCAACCAAAGTCCGCGGGATGTCTCGTTTGCGGGCACAATTCCACCCTGCGCTCGGGCGCAAATCACAAGTTCGAAACTTGAAGAGCGAATACCGGGCAATGACCGGCCTGCCGCACCGGAACCAGCCGTCCCGGCAGCGCACACCAAGGGGCCAGGCGTTCCGGCTGCAATCGAAATCGCGATGTTCGAAACGGCAACAGCAATTGAGGGCTGCCGCAAGGGGGGCCAATGAACTCAAGTAGCTTCTTCACCACCTCGGCCCCCACGGACAGGTCTTCGTCCGTGGGGTTCAAGTAAAAGCCGCCCTGCCGGCCCTCCGCCACGTCCCATTAACCCTGAAATTGCTCTTAAGGAATCTCCACCAGTTCCATCTGCCCGTCGCGGCGGCGATGGAGCACAAACGTCTCTCCGGAAGGATTGCGGAAGATCAGCAGGTCGCGGTCGCGAAACTCCGCGTCTTTCACGGCCTCTTCGATGGTCATCGGCCGCAGGGAAATCGCTTCGGCGCTCTTGAGAATGTGCGGCTCGACCACCGTGGCGCGGTTGGGAAACGAGTGCACGGCGATCGACGCGCGGGCCGTCCCAGGGGCAGGCTTCCCCTCGCCGGCGTCGGCAGGCGGCTGGGCGGCGCGAGACTTGGGCCGGGCCACCGGGGGCGCCGTCAGCACCTTTTCTTCCTTGGGCAGCCGTTTACGCTCCAGCCGCCGGTCCCGGTAGCGCCGCGCCTGGTTCTCGGCGTGCTCCATCGCCTCCCGCAGCGCCGCATCCAGGGTGTCGGCCTTGCCGGTGGCCGCAATCGTCTGCAGCCGCACCTGGACGGTCAGCTCCACGATCTGCATGTGCCTCTGCGCGCTGAAGGTGATGCTGGCGCGCGCGGTCTTGCCCAGAATGCGGGTAATACGTTCCATCCCCTCCTCGGCCAGCGTGCGTAGCGCCTTGGAGATCTTCACTTGTCTGGCGGTGAACTCCACTTCCATGGTCAGCCTCCGCTCCTCGTCATTCCAGCACGTCTTTCAGCTGGAGTGTTTCGGATTCTTCATCCGTTGTTCAACTGCGTTGAACTGCGCATTGCTGTCGCCGTATCTCGAATGCCGGATCACCAGACCGGCTTTCAAATTCGAGGTAGAGACAGGTCAGTATATGCCGAGAATCAGCTGGATGAGAAAAATCCGCGGCCACCCACCCTGGAAATCCTTCCCGGCCCGCTCCAGGACCCGCAGCCGGCTGACGCCGCCTGCCGTTTCCTCCTTCTCAAGTCCTATCGGCTCCCTTCGCTCGCACATCATCCTCCCATTCAGACGCAAACCATGCCTTGCATGGACAGGCCGCCTTCGATCGTTTAGCATTTCTTCTTTTTCGAGGGTGAGAAATGGAGGCATGGGAACGCCTGGCGATGAGGGCTTTGACGGCGGCGGTTTGGCCATTCAGGGCTGCGGCCATGGGCGGAGTGGCGCCGCATTGGTAGGATTGGTTGATCTTGGCTCCGGCAGCCAGAATACGCCGAAGCGCAGCCACGTCGCCGTTGCTGGCCTGCGCGACGCGTTTCTTGAACGGTTGGAGATCTTAAGGCAGCAACGCCCGGCAGCAACCATGGCTGGTTTTCGCGATCATACCCATCAGAGGCGCGCTCTGGGCACTCTCCGTTCCGGCTTCGGTGGAGCAGGGCTGAAGCACTCGAGGCGCACCCCGAGCGTCCTCCCCTCCACTTCCCGCAGCTGCTCTTCAACAATCTTCCGCACCAGGGTGGGGCTGCCTTTTGCGCGAAGATTCACGAGCACTTCATGCCGGTCTGCGGGAGACGCATCCAGATTCCCCTCCACTCTCGGCTCTTCGCGGTTCGCGCACACCGCCGCCTTCAGCCAGCCCGTCGCTGAGCTGTCGAAGACCTTCAGGTGCACAATGGAAATTCCGGCCGCGGTCAGCGCCTCGTCCATGCGGTCCAGAAATGGCCCAACCGCCAGGGCTGGAGACACGGGAGAGGCGGGCTCAAGAACGAAGCTTAGATTGAGCCACGCAAGAGCTGCTTCCGCGCGCGCGTAGCGTGCGTAGTCGATCTCCAGGGTTGTCCTTCCCGCTTCGAGAGATCCCAACAGAATCTCATCCAGCCATTCCTGAACGCCCTGGCCTGTCTTTGCACTCAAGCACCGCGCCTCTTGCCCGGGAATGCCTGCTGCGTCCGGATAGAGATCGGCCTTGCTCATACAGACCAGGTCGGCCTCCTGCAACTGCTTTTGAAACAGGAAGGCCAGGTCGGAATCCGCATCTTCGCTCCGCAGCGCGGCGGCGCGGGCCGGATCGGCAAGCACGGTATACGGCGCCACTCTGTAACGATCGAACTGCTCCCGCAGCGGACCGAACACTGTCGCCGAGATGTCCGTGCAGCTTCCCACAGGCTCGGCAAAGATCACATCCGGGGACCATGTCCGCAGTTCCTCGATGACCGATATCAATCCGGAATACCTGCAACAAAAGCATCCGCCGGTCACTTCGCGCGAAAGCACACCTTGCCTCTCGGCATGGCGCGTGTCCACCAGCTCATCGCTCTGGTCGTTGAGGATCATGGCGCAGCGCAACCCGCGCTGCTCCAGCAAATGGACCGCCGCCAGGATCAGGCTGGTCTTTCCCGACCCCAGGAAGCCGCCGACGAGTACAATCCATGGCCTCTGCAGTTGTGAGCCGAAGCTCATCCGCGCACCTCGATCCGAATCTCGTCCTTCGCGGCCAGGCGCAGGGTTTGATCGAATGTCACCACCATCCGTTCTTCGTGCTTCTCCAACCGGTTTTCAACCGCCCTTCCGCCACTTTCGACTGAAGCCGTCGTGCCCGACGCGGCAATCTCGCAGGAACGACAGGTGAGCGTTCCGGCCAGCACCTTGACGGCAAAAAGTGTGCCGCCGGCCTGCCGGCGCAGTGAAAACGTGCCCCATCCCGTCCCCGTCGACCAGAAGCATTCGAAGTCGTCCCGCGGGATTCGCGGCACTGCCACCACGGATGCTTTGGCCCCATCATAGAGGAAACCGCTTAGAGCAACGACGGCGGACCACGAAGACATGGCGCGAGCATAGTGGTGGCCGCACTCTGGTTCGTCCCACGGGTTCCGTTTCTCTCCGTCATAGCGGGAACGAATATTCCCGACGCACTCCAGACCTTCCTTCACCATGCCCCAATTCATCATGAGAGCGGCTACCAGGTACTCTTGCCCGGTCCACGCCTCCGCATAGTAGGGAAAGGGAATCCGGGGGCGCTCGGCCTTGCCATAGTCGCAGACTACGACCGCCGCCTCATCGTTCAGCACATAGGTTCGCTCCACATTATCGTGATCCTTGAGCGTTGGCTTGTAGTTGTACTTGTAAATTGAGCCGAGCGTCCTGCGAATGTTCTCCGGCGAGACGAGAGGTCCCATCCCTCCAATCTCCGCCAGATATTGGCCGATCAGTTGATCGGCCAGGCAACCGCCGCCCACCTGGTATTCCGGAGTCTCCGAGTTCTCCGAACCCATGTCGCTGCGCAGGTTGTTCGCAATCTCGTCTTGGCGAAATCCACGAACCTTCTGTATGTAAAACTCGCCGTTGAACAGATTGGCGTCGATCCACCGGCTTCCCTGCTCGAACAGCATCCTGTATGCCTCCGCCGACGACGTGTCGCCGGCCGCGCGCGCCATCTCCTCGCCGGCCCGCAACGCCCCTAGATAGTAGATTCCGCACATCGGGTTGGGACCATAAAACTCAACATCGTAGGTATTGTGTTGCACGCCTTCCATCACGCCATCCCGGTTGCCGTCCCATCCGCCTTTGACCCACGCAAACTCCAGCGCCTTCTTCACCCGCGGCCAGGTGCTGCGCAGCAGCGCTTCGTCTCCGCAGATCTTCCAGTCCAGCCAGGCATGGATAATCTGCCCCATCTGCCCGTCCGCTGCCGCGAATCCTGAGCGCGCCTTACCCTCTGGCAGCAGCTGCCGGAAATGAATCGCGCCCGCATCGTCCATCGAGTGGCCAAAAGCGCTCCGGCGCAGCGACCTGGCAAACGAGGGGAACAAGAACGGAGTTACCGTCTCGTAGTTCCACACGTGGGTGCAGTTACCAAAGCAGCATCCCTGCGTGTCGTCGCTGCCCTCAAAGCCGTGAAACTCGCCATCCGCGGTGCGGAAGCAGGTGGTTGTCGCCAGCGTGGAAAGGTTTGCGCTCGCCGCCTCCTTCACCGCCCCAGGCAGCGTGCTCTCGCGCAAGGCATTAGTAAACATGCGGGTGCGCGCTTCTAACTCTTCCAAATGTGCCGCCGTGTAACTCACGGCTTCCCATGCATCCTTGAAGCGGACCGCATAGTAATTGCCGATGATGATCTTGCCTTCGCCCGGCGGCGCCGCCCACCCGATCCAGTCCGGAGTGCGATTGGGGAACCGCCAGCCGAGCAAAAACTCAAAGCTCGCCGTCTGCCCAGGAGGGATCGTCCTCCTCAGGCAGAGCACGCCCACGGCATTGTGCGATTCCGGCTGTGTGCCCAGGTCGCCCGTCTTTGAAAACCGGTCCCAGAACTGCAGCGGAGAGTTCCACCAGCGGCCTGCGGGCCACCCCTCCCAATGCGAAGCCTCCACGACGCCATCCAGTGTCGCGGCCAGCACCAACTCTCCCGCCATGGGGTCGTCTGCAGCCAACCCAGGATTGCTCATTGCGAGCCCCGCGACGCCATCTCCCGAGCGATACGCGTTCCGACGTCCCTCATCCGCCTTTTGTTTCGCGGCTCCGCCATTGTCTTCTTTCGTGGTCACGGGGTTTTCAATGGAGAACGCAATGCCCACCCTGGCTGCAGCAGGGCCCGGGTTGGTCACGCGATAGCGCAGAATAGCCACCGGCAGTCCCGAGTCGTCCGGCTCGTGAGGAATGAAGGGCGAAAAGGCGTCCAATTCAACCTTCACCGGCAGTGAGCGATCAAGAAAATCGATATGCGCCAGCGGATACTCCCCGGTAAACGTTGCCGACTCCAGCCGGCTCAGCCCTGGAACATTGCTCGAACCCAGGCCATCCTGCCCCTCGTAAGGCGGCAGAATGCCCGACTCAAGCACGCGCGCCACCGGCTCCCCGCTTCCCGCCTGTGCCCAGATTGACGGAAACGCATACGGTGGGCGAAATCCCATGTTCGGGCGGTTGAAGATCTCCCAGTTCACAAGCTGCCCGCGCCCGCCCAGCCCAATGCTCCCCGCGGCTACCCCTCCCAGCGGAAACGAGATCATCCGCAGTTGCCGTCCTCGAAACCGGCGCGGATAACTCAGGTCCTCGCCTGCCTGGCTCCGCTCTTCCCCGCCGTGAGACTCCTGCCCTGCCGCCAGCGCAGTCCAATGCTCCGCCTGCGTCGCCGCGCCCACCGCTCCAGCCGCCTGCTTGAGGAAATCCCGGCGATCCAGTCTAAGATTCTCTGTCATGAGGAATCTCCTCTTACAAAACTGATTGGCTCAGATTGTACCGCCGATGGGCCGGTTTCGAGGGACCAGACCCGCATCTGAGCAGGGCAATCGCATTTGAAACGTTGAGTTTTATTGAAAGGGCACGGCTTCAGCCGTGCCGCAAATGCCGAACAAGTCGGCGCTTTGAAAGGGGCGGCTTCAGCCGCCATCATCCAGCCTGTTTTGAAAGGGCACGGCTTCAGCCGTGCCGCAAAACAGCCAGAATTCTCCTGGGCTTTAGCCCCTGAGGGATGGTTTGGATGTATTCAGTACGTCCCTCAGCGGCTAAAGCCGCCAAAATTGGCCCCGTCATCGGCACCCTTCGGCAAGCTCAGGGCAGGCTTTGAAGCCGCGCCCTTTCAAAACATCGAAATCTTTCCGCAGCCTCTAAAGTCCGTGCCCTTCATTCATCATGCAAAAAATCCAAATGCGATTGCCCTGCGCATCTGAGGGGTAAAGCAGACATTGATGTCGCCAGCCGCAAAGTAACAGGGCACGACCGGGGTACCGGGGCACCCTTCAGGGTCGGGGTCGCGTGCCGAGGCCTCATCCCAAAATGCCCCGTGCTTTAACCCCTGCGGGAAGCTATTACGACCGATTCAAAGAACGGACAAGACCCGGGACGACTCCCGGAATTGTCAAAACGTCTACTGCCACCCCGGCAAAGCCGGGGGTTCTCCCGATGGAAACAGTTCATTGAGTCGGGAATCCTCCCCAAAGCACATGAAAATGCGCTTACTCGAGGTCTTCCATTGCGGATCTCGCACCCACGTTGTCCGGACTTATCTCTAACGCTCTTGCCAGCTCTCGCTTTGCATTCTGTCTCTCGTCCAATCCTATATAGCCGAGAGCGGCAGCGTAGTGCGCGGAGCCCAGACTGGACCGCTGGGAGCGCAATGTATCCGGCGACATATTGGGGTCGAGTTCCGCCGGCCCCTGCTGAAGCGCCTGATGTGCCGCGGTCACGAGATTCTGAAGCATGCTGGCAGCCTGATCCGTCTGCCCGAGTTGACGACGCGAGAGCGCCTGGTAGTAAGACTGGACATGTTGCAGGGTCAAGTCGCCGGAACTCTGCCGTCCCTGTGCCGGATTCGCACCGGCCGACTTCTGCCAGTACACCTTTGCCTGCGCCTGGTTGCCCGCGGCGGAGTAAGCCGCGCCAATCCAGTAATCGACCTCCGGTTCGCGCGCGCTTGCGTCGAATCCTTCCATGGGAAGAGTCGCCGGGATCGCAAGCGCGCCCTCGAATTCCGACAGCGCCTCGTTGGGATGCTTGCTCGCAAGTTCCTTCCTGCCGAGCAGAACGTGGGCGTCCGTCCACATATCGGCGACATTCAGATTTGCGCCTTCCGCAATGGCGAACTCGTGGCCGCTGAGAAGTCCAATGGCCTCGTCGAGTTTGCCCAGCGAGACAAGCAATCCAATCTCGCGTGCAAGAGATCCATCGCTCTGGCCGACGACCGTCCGATTCCTCTCCAGAACCTCCAGCCGCTTGGCGGGAGCGGCTCCGGCAGCTTCATAAAACTCGTCTAATTCTCTGAAGTGGCGAGCATATGGATGACTTGACGACACGGCTTGTTCCAACTGTGCGATCGCCTGGTCCATCGAGGGTCCGGACTTGCGGTATGCATAGGCGATTGCCAGATTGCGATGAACGATAGCGATCGAAGGGTCGATTGCAATCGACGCCTGCCACAACCTGGCTGCCTCCGATGGCTGCCCGTCGAACAGCAGGTTGCCCAGGTAATACGGTGCATGCGCATCCTGCGAGTTCGCTTTCATTGCCTGGCGCAGCACCTCGATCTCCTCGCTCTGGAACGGGAAAACATAGTCGGACGGCATCTTGGCCGCGAGCGCAAAATATTCAGAGGCCTTCGCCGGCTGTTGCAGCTTTCCCGCGAAGTAGCCCAGATAGTAGTACACCATCGCGTCGATCTTGTTTTTGTCGGGCGCATCGGTGACGGCTTGGGACAGAACGTCGCTGCCGTCCTGCCACAAGCCGGCGTTCAAGTACTCGGCAGCCGTTTCCGTTGCGGTGGCAGGATGCGCGTTCATCGTGCCGGTCAGAATGCTTCGCGCAGCCGGGTCATTCGAAGCCAGCCAACGCTCCGCCATCGAACGGACATCCAGTGGATCTGACTTGCGATGCGCGCCGGCAAGCACCTGCAACGCCTCTTCAGGGCGGCCAAGATGCCGCAACAGGGCAGCTTTCAGATTCAGCGCCCGAATGTTCAAAGCGTTGTTATCGATCGACCTGTCCACCAGATCCAGCGCCGTGTCAAACTCGCCGCGCATCGTAGCGATTTCGGCTGCGCCGTAGTATCCGGCAGCACGCCAGGACAGGTTCCACGTGGCGTTGTACAAGTATTTGTACGCCTCGTCGAACTTCCCTTCCGCCTTTAGCGTGAGCCCCAGATAGTAGATCGGCTCGGCGTCCTTTGGCGTTGTATAGCGATCGGTCAGCCGCTCCAGGGACGTGCGAAAAAACTGCTCGGCTTCGGCAAAGCGCGCCTTCCTGAAGTAGTCAATGCCAAATGCCGTGTTTACGCGAACGTCTTTGGGATCGCGGCGCAAGGCTTCTTCCCAATAAGGCTCTGGAGCAATGGACGGATCGTGAAACTGATCGGCTCGAAGCCCTATCAAATAGAGTTCCTCAACCGTTTTAACCTGCGCCGGAGGCAACGGCGAGGTTACGGGTTTTGGCATGGGTTCCGCTGTCAGACGGATCGGAGAATAAGAAACGAGTTCCTTCCCATCCGCCGAAATCGACGCCCGCAGATCGTGCTCATCGATGCCTGTCGGGATAGCTACCTGCTTGACGTAGGGCTTTCCAGGATCGATGGCGACCGTCTCTTCCAGCAGCACCTTCGATCCCGCCTCAAGCCGGACGGTCGCCGCGGCGTGCGCCGAAGTCGTATTGAAACCTACCTTCGCCGTGCCGTCCTTGCCGACCTCCAGGTTTACCGCGGCTTCGAGATTCGCTTTCTTCACTCCGCCAATGTCGCGGAACGGATACCAATTCATGGAAAACGACTTCACGTCGAAGGGCTGGAGCCAGCTGTAGTCTGGCTGGTTGTCGGAATATGCACCCACCATCAGTTCGTCGTATGGGCCGTCTGTGTCGGTTAGAATACGATCCCACATCCTGCCACGCGGCCCGTCGCCCCACGTCCAGACCTTTTTCCCCGGCACCATGTTGTGATCGGCCACCGCCATTGTTCCGGCCCCCTTGCCGTGGTCATATCCAGCGAAAAAATCGTCGGTGTAATTCCATGCAAAAATCGAATTCGCCTGGATATGGTTCTTATACCAACTCACGTCCACGCCCTTCGTGAAGTCCGCGCCGTCGTAGACAGTGCTGGCGATAGGCCAGTTCACGAACTCACGCTTTCCATGAAAAGTTCCATATTGCGTGCTGGGCGGGAAGATGACTTGATAACTCTCGTTCACGTGTACTGCCACGTTGGCAAAGCAGAGCATCGTGTTCACCACGGGTGTGCGGTTCAGGATCCGCACGCGGGCTTCGACATACGACTTGCCGGGCCGCAGAGTATATCCGACAGCCCAACGCATGCGCTGTCGCACTTCCAGTTCACCCACCCAGACGGTCTTGCTGCCATCGGCATTCTCCTCGATGCTGTACTGCACGGGGAGAAACGTGGAGGCCCGGTGATGATGCGGAATATTCCATTCGATGCCGCCGGAAATCCAGGCGCCGATCAGCCCGATCAGCGCTGGCTTGATCACGTGCTGGCGGTAAATGAAGTTATAACCGTTCGTCTTGTCGATGCCCTCGAAAAGTCGGCCGCCGATCTCCGGAAGGACTCCGATGCGGATGTATTCGTTCTCGAGGTAAACGATCTTATACGTCTTGTCGACCTTTTGGTGGGTGAGGGAATCGTAAAGCGGATACGGGTAAATAATCCCCCGCGCACCCTGGGAGTTTCGTCCCAGATCGAAAATCGGATTCGGCTCCGGCGCGCCCGCGAGGTATGTAGGGATGACGATATCTTCCTCCCAGGCCCGGACGGACGAAACGTCAGCCGCCAGGAGCAGGGGCGCGAAGCCTGCGAGCACGGCAAAACAGGCTGTGACGTAAAACCGATTGAGCGCGATACGATTCATTGCATTCATTGCGTCACCAAACAGGAAACTCTGTGAGTAAAATGCGTAAAAAGCGAAATTATATAGCATGTTCACTGTGCTCAGTCCAGGGGCGTACGTGCGCTGGATTCTGCGGGCATTCGCAATCAGCATACCCGGAACCTTTCCAGTCAGTGCAATGGCATCAGGCTGGTTCAAGATGCATTTCAGAACTCGATCGCAATTGGCCGCAGCTGCAACTAACTCGGTGGAGACTGTCTAAAGCATATCTACAAGAATAAGTTTCATCGGTATTTCATGTAACATCTACCCTGAAAGCTTCTTATTACATACAGCTTTTTGCGCTGTGATTCAGAGAAATTGGCCGATTATCTCCCTGTTATCGCCAGTTCTCGCCAAATGACAATCTGCGGCATCCGTGCGCTTATTTTGACAGCAGATCGAGAGCGCTTGGCCAGTGCGCCGTTCCGGCCTCAAATCTCAAGCGTAGCTTGGCCCTCGCACAGATTCGTCCACAACTGCGCGCTCATGCCGGACCGATCCCAACCCCAACCCTTGACCAGGGCCTCTATTGAACCCTGCGGAAGCAGATATTCTCGCCGTCCAGCCGGTACTCGGCCGAGCAGACGTCGCCGCCGCAGATCATCGCCTCTCCTCCGCAAAGCTGACGGCGCGTGATGAGCCCCAACGTTCCGCAACGCGGGCACGACATCACGGCCACAAACGGGTTTTGCGCATGACCCAGCTTGGCCTGGTTTTCCAGCACGAAAACCGTTCCAGGGTCCATTCTTTCGGGAATCCATTCTTCCAGAAACTGCAAGTCGGCTGACATCCTGCCCTCCGGTGAGGTTGATGTAACCCGAGCCGCATCCGATGGCTTCCGGCCGGCTCCGTTGTCGAACAACAGCAGGCAGCGAATGGCATTCCGGGGGCTGACATGCCTCCGGTCGAACCCAGTGTTCATGGAGAGGGCCGTTGAAGTCAACTGGAATCGAAGCCGGAGAGTATCGAGGGGGGTTCCCCGGCCCGCATCGGAACCGCTCCTCCCTATCGCGATGCCCCCATCCCTGTCCTACCCTGGGAACCGGAAAACTCGTCGATCGCCTTGTACATCTCCTCGTTGCGCAGGATCGCCTCAACGTACTCGCGGGTCTGTGTGAAAGGAATGGATTCCACAAACTCGTCGATGCCGCTGTAGGGGCCGGCAGCCTGCCAGTCCACCACGCGCTCGTCGCCCGCGTTGTAGGCCGCGAGAGCGTACTCCTGCACCCCGCCAACCTTATCCAGCATCTGGCGCAGATACCGCGTCCCCAGCCGGATATTCATCTCCGGGTCGAGCAGTTGGAAGGTCTGGAAATGGCTGATTCCCTCTTCCCGCGCCATCGCCTTGCCGGTTGAAGGCAGCAGTTGCATCAGCCCGTAGGCATTGGCATAGGAGATGACCGAGGGGTTGAACTCCGACTCCTGGCGTATCAGCGAAGCCACCAGGTAGGGATCGAGATTGTTCTTTGCCGACTCCGCCTTGATCGTCGCCCACCACGGCTCCGGGAAAAGGATCCGCCAGTAGACCAGCGGGATGGACTTGATCGGAGCCGTTGCCGCATAGGGCAGTCCCCTCTTCAGCGCCCGCAAGGCCCGATACGTCTCGCCATAGGACGCATAAATCTGCGCCTCGGCCAGCGCGCTCCACGACGAGGAGTCGGGATCGGCGGCTATCTCCTGCGCGATGTAGTCGTTCAACCCCGCATTGGCCAGCAACCGCGCCTTGGCCAGGTGCGGGCTGTCGACCGGAAAGCTCTCCTCCAGAATCGGCACGGAAGGCGCCTGCAACCGATCGAGCTGCGGTTGCGCCACCGGCTGTGCATTGCCTAGCGCAGCCAGCCGTTCCTTGGCCATTTGCGCATAGAAAAAGTGCTGGTAGGCGCGGATCACAGTGCGGTAGTTGGCCGCCGCGTTGGCCGGTTTGTGATCCTGTATCTCATACAGCCGTCCTCGCCAATAGATGGCGGAAACTGTCTCCTTGGCGCCGGGATAAAGCCTGATCTGTTCGTCGAACATATGCTCGGCCTCGGCGTAGAGCCCCTGCCGGTAGCTCAGCCAACCGGCCCGCCAGTGTGCCGCCGCGGCATTCGTATTCTCAGGAAAGTGCGTGGCCAGGTAGCTGTAATAGTTCACCGCGGCGGGATAGTCGTGCCGCAGCATGTACATGTTCCCACTGGAAAACAGCGCCTCCGCCAGCCACGGACTGCGCGGGAAACTCGACTCCATCTGGGCAACCACCTGCTGCTGATAATCGAGGTCGTTCCGGTTCCGGGCTAGTTCCATCAGCAGGTAAAGCCGCCGCGCGCCGTTCTCGTCGTGGGTGTTGGCCAGCGCCTCCACCTCCGCCGTGCTCGCCCGCTTCAGTTTCAGGTCGCATGCCGCCTCAGCCACGGCAAAACCGTTGCGGGCCGCGGCATCGAGTCCGGGCGCCCGCGCCAGAACGCGATAGTGCTCCGCTGCCTCCTCGTAGCGTCCTGCGTTGTAGTAGGCATCGCCCAGGCTGCGCAATTCGGCCGCGGTCAGGGTTGACTCGGCGCCCATGGCCGTCAGTTTGGCGCGCGCGATCTGCGCCTCGGAACTCAAGGGGTGCCCCAGCAGCAGGCGCTTGAAGTCCCGCTCCGCCTCCTGCGTCTGCCCCAGGGTCAACGCCACCTGCCCCTGCGCAAGCTGGTAGCCAACGCGGTCCGCGGAGTCTGCGCCTGCCGCCAGCACCCGCTGCGCACCCGCCGCATCCCCCAGCGACAGCAGCACGTTGGCCTCCAGTTCAGGCGCCCCGGCAGCGAAGATGCTGTCCGGATAGCGATCCGCGAAGCCCCGCAGCAAGGCTTCGGCAGCTTGCTCATTGCCCGCATCGTGTTCCGCCTCGGCGCCCAGAAAATCCGCGTAGTCGGCCAGTTCCTGGCCGGCCTGCCGGGCCTGACGCAGGCTCGTTTCCGCCTCGGCGTAACGCTTGTCCAGCAGATAGGCGTGCCCCAGCGCAAGGTAGGCCGCCGCCGCTGCCTCGCCGCTGTGCTGGTGGGCATACTTGCTCACCCCCGCATAGGCCGCCGGCGTGCGCATGGTCGCCAGTTGCTGGGCCATCGGGCGTAGCTCCGCCGAAGCCACAAAGGCCTGCTTGATGCGCGCCGTCCGCGCCGCTCTTGCCGCCTTGCTCCCTCGCTTCTTGCCCTTCTTGCCCGCCTTGGCCGGTTTCCTGGTCTTTTTTGTTTTGGCCGCGGCGGAGCCCGCTGCCTGCGTGGAGGAACCGCCGGTGCTTTGGCCGGCAACCGGAGCCACCGCCAGCAGCACGGCAAGTGTGGCGGCCAGCAATAGCACCCATCTTGAAGTGGGTGTTGGGGAAATCGAAACCCTCATCTCTCCACTCTATGCTGCTTTCGCCCACCGGGTACAACCCGGAACCAGTCGCGTTACTGCAATGTGAACCAGCCGCCCATTCTGGGCCTGCATCCCGTGGTGCGGAAACCCGTACGGCCCCGCATCTTTGGTCTGCGTTTGGTTCTCCGCCCCCCCGTCCGGTAAACTCATCTTCTGCGGCCTGCTGCAATCGTCCTCAGCCGGCCCCGAACGATTTCCCGCATCCAACCCCCATGGCGACCATCCAACCTATTGCAGGTGAACTCGAGCCCCATCCCGACGTAGCCCTGGTCGACAGGGTCCGCGCCGGAGATGTCTCGGCCTACGATGAGCTGGTCCGCAAATACGACCGCCAGATCTTCCGCATTGCGCAGCACATCACGCAAAATCGCGAAGACGCTGAGGACGTTATGCAGGACGCGTTCCTCAAGGCCTACGAAAAGCTCGATCAGTTCCAGGGGAATTCGAAGTTTTACACATGGTTGGTCCGCATTGCAGTCAACGAAAGCCTGATGCGCCTGCGCAAGCGCCGCACCGGAAAAATGGTCTCGATCGACGAGGATGTCGAGACCGAGGAGGGAAGCGTCCCTCGCGATCTGGCCGACTGGGCGCCCGACCCGGAGCAGAATTACAACCAGGCCGAGTTGGCCGAGATTCTGCGCAAGACCATCCAGGGGCTTCCTCAGGGCTTCCGCATCGTCTTTGTCCTGCGCGATGTGGAAGGTCTTTCCACCGAGGAAACGGCCGAAACCCTCGGTCTCAGCATCCCCGCCGTCAAGTCGCGTCTTTTGCGCGCCCGGCTGCAACTGCGCGAACGCCTGAGCCGTTACTTCCGCAGAAACAAGGTTGGTGAGAAGTGACCTGCTCTCAGTTTCTCGCTTTGCTCGACGACCTGATCGACGACTCGGTAACTCCCGAGCTCCGCGCCGGGCTGCAACAGCACCTGCGCGGCTGCGAGCACTGCGAGGTCATCCTCAACACCACGCGCAAGACCATCGAAATCTACCGCTCACACGAGATTTATGACCTGCCCGCCGGCCTGCGCGAGCGCCTCCACGCCGCCATCATGGCCCGCTGCAAAAAAGGCTGCTGAGCAAGCCTTTTCGCCCTTCCTGAACCAAAAAGCCCCGTGCCCCATCCTTTCGCCTTTTTTCTGGCGAAAGGGTGGGAAGCCACGAACCTCAACCCTCCAACCCTTTTCGCCCTTCCCCAGCCCAGACAGCCCCGTGCCCCATCCTTTCGCCTTTATTCTGGCGAAAGGGCGGGAAGCCACGAACCTCAACCCTCCAACCCTTTTCGCCCTTCCCCAGCCCAAAAAGCCCCGCGCCCCATCCTTTCGCCTTTTTTCTGGCGAAAGGGTGGGAAGCCACGAACCTCAACCCTCCAACCCTTTTCGCCCTTCCCCAGCCCAAAAAGCCCCGTGCCCCATCCTTTAGCCTTTTTCTGGCGAAAGGGTGGGAAGCCACGAACCTCAACCCTCCAACCCTTTTCGCCCTTCCCCAGCCCAAACAGCCCCGTGCCCCATCCTTTCGCCTTTATTCTGGCGAAAGGGTGGGAAGCCACGAACCTCAACCCTCCATGCCTTTCCGCGCTGCCCCACCCACAAAAGCCAAAGCCTCAGACCAACCCTACTTCGCCCCCGCCCCGCTTTCGCTCCACGACTCCACCGGCCCCAGCTTCAGCTCCTTCAATCCCGCCTCGATCTTCCCCTTGTCCCCCACCGCAATCACCAGCAGGTTCTCCGCATGAATGTAATTCGCCGCCGCCGCCTGCGCCTCAGCCGACGTTACGCCCTCGATCTCGGCCGGCAGCCTAGTGTAGTAGTCGATCGGCAATCCGTAGAGCCACAGATCGGCCAATTGCCCATTCACGCTGGAGGCGCTCTCAAATTCGCCCGGCAAGCTGCGAATGATCGAGTCCTTTGCCAGCCGCAGCTCCGCATCCGTCAGCGGCCTGGCGTGGATGCCGTCCAGCTCCTTGAACAACTGTTCCGCAGCCGGCGCGGTCACGTCCGACCTGACCTGCGCTCCCGCAATGAACGGACCCGTGCCGCGATAGAACCGGAAGAACGAAAACGCGCCGTACGTGTACCCGTGTTCTTCGCGCAGGTTCATGTTGATGCGCGAGGAGAACAGCCCGCCCAGCATGGTGTTCATCACCGTCACCGCCGCGTAGTCGGGCGAGTTCCGCTTCATGCCCACCCCAAACGTCAGCAGCGCCGTCTGCGGCGACCCCGGCTTGTCCACCAGCAGGATTTTGCGCTCCGGAGCCGCCGGAGCCTGCGGCACGCTGGCCGGCGCGGCGCTCGAATTCCATTTGCCGAAAGCCTCTTCCGCCAGCTTGCGCGCCTCGGCGGGCGTCACGTCCCCGGTCAACTCCAGCAGGCTGCTCTTCGGCCCGTAGTGGCCGGCATAAAAGCCCGCAATCTCCTCGCGCGTGATCGCGTGCAGCGAGGCCGCCGTCCCCAGCGCGTCGTACCCATAGGGGCTCGCCGCGCCGAACAGGTTCAGCGCTCCCGCGCGAAAGGCCAACTGGATCGGATTGTCCTGCTGTTGCAACAGCGAAGTCAGCCGGTTGGCGCGAATCCGTTCCAGATCCGCCGCCGGAAACGCCGGGTGCTCGGCCGAGTCCGCCAGCAGCTCCAGCCCCCGCCCAATGTGTCTTGATAGCAGCGACAGCCCCAGCTCCGCGCTGTCGGTATTACTCGACGAATACAGATCCGTCCCCAGCAGGCTGGCTTCGTTGGCAATCTCCTCCGCCGACCGCTTCGCCGTGCCCTCGGTCAGCAGCGCGGCCGTGATCCCCGCCAGGCCGGGGCGCTCGGGCGGGTTTCCTTCGCTACCCGCCAGGGTCAGCAGTTGCACTGAGACGATCGGCAGCTCGTGCCGCTCCACCAGGTAAACCGTCAGCCCATTCTGGAGCGTAAACACCGTGGGCTTGGGCAACACCAGCGCCCGCTCCGGGCCGGCCTTGGGAGGCGTTGCCCGCCACGTCTGCGCCGCCTCGAACTCCGCGGTGTGCTGCGGACTGATCTTCACGTTCGCGTCCGTGTCTTCCGGGCTGCGCGGCACATCGTTCAGCACCTTTTTGCCTGGAACTCCATACACCACCACCCGGTGATCCTTGCCCAGCGTCTCTTTGGCCATCTTCTGCACGCTGGCCGGCGTCACCGCGTCATAGCGCGCCAGGTCCTTGGGCAGGTACCCTGGGTCGCCCGTGTACTGGTTGTAATAGTTCAACTGGTCGGCGATCCCGCCAAACCCGCCCAGCCGCTGCAATCCTGAAATCAACTCGGTCTCTTCCTTGTTGCGCGCCCACTCCACCTCGGCAGCCGTGGGACCGGCGTCCGCGAACCCATCGATGATCTTCTCCGCCTCGGCTTCCAGCTTTTCCGGCGTCACTCCCGGCTTGGCGATCATCTGGCACTCGAAGGTGGATGTCAGCGCCAGCGAAAAGTTATAGCAGAAAGCGGATTGCGC
>Ga0181533_1002896_pt1 | contig 19383 bp, 15 predicted proteins | sample PEATcosm2014_Bin_45_FD_119772 | JGI IMG/M metagenome (GOLD analysis project Ga0181533, IMG submission 119772) | Peatland microbial communities from MTU Mesocosm Facility, Houghton, MI, USA - PEATcosm2014_Bin11_60_metaG | ecosystem: Environmental > Terrestrial > Soil > Wetlands > Peat | place... | reverse complement strand
TCTTGCTTTTCGAAAAAACGCCACTTTTACAGGCGTTTTCGCAAATAAACAACTCAGACGAACTAGAGACGTCTTGCAATCAACTCAATCTGTTCGACTTATGACCGGACAGTTTTGGTCACTGGCCACTTGTCACTGATTCTATGAGACACGTCATCGTAGGAACGGCCGGCCACATTGACCACGGGAAGTCGGCGCTGGTTTTGGCCCTCACCGGCACCGACCCCGACCGCTGGGAGGAGGAAAAGCGCCGCGGTATCACCATCGATCTGGGGTTCGCTCATCTGGATTTGGGCGAGGATCTGCGCATCGGATTCATCGACGTTCCCGGCCACGAGCGCTTTGTGAAAAACATGTTGGCGGGCGTGGGCGGCATTGATCTGGTCATGTTGATCGTCGCCGGTGACGAGTCCATCAAACCTCAGACACGCGAGCACTTCGACATCTGCAAACTGCTGGGAATTCGCCGAGGCCTGATCGTGATCACCAAGTCTGACTTGGTGGAGCGCGAAGTGCTGGACTTGGTGCGCCTGGAGGTGCAGGAATTCGTCGCGGGTTCGTTCCTGGCAGGTGCGCCGATGGTGGCCGCCAGCGCGCGCACCGGCGAAGGGTTGGATGAACTCAAGAACGAACTGCGGCGGCTGAGCCTGGAGGCGCCTCCCAAACCCGCCGATCTTCCCTTTCGGCTCCCTATCGATCGCTCATTCGTGATGAAGGGGTTTGGAGCGGTCGTCACCGGGACGCTGATCACAGGGACGGTAGAAAAGGAAGCTGAGGTTGAGATCTTCCCTTCGGGAAAGCGCGCGCGCGTACGCGGCATTGAGGTCTACAACGCCCCCGCCGACCGCGCCACCGCGGGCCAACGAACGGCTCTAAACTTGGCGGGAACGGAGGCCCGGCAGATTACCCGCGGCATGGTGCTGGCCGCGCCCGGCCTGTTCCAATCCACCACATCCTTGGATTGCACCCTGAGTCTTTTGCCCAGCGCCCGGCCGCTGAAGAACCACGCGCAGGTGCATTTCCACTGCGGCACGGCGGAGATGCTGGCGCGGGTCGTCCTGCTGGAAGGCAAAGAAATGAAACCGGGAGCAACCGGCTTTGTACAGCTTCGCCTGTCGGAACCCGGTCTGTTTGTGCCAGGCGACCGCTTCATCATCCGGCAATTCTCGCCCGTCACCACCATCGGCGGGGGCGGCGTGCTCGACAATGCTCCCCCCAAGCATCGACCCGGCGATCCGGCCACGCTCGAATCTCTGCGCGTAATGGAACACGGAGAACCGGAAGCGCGGCTGGAACTCCTGGCGCAGCGGGCGGGTGAAGCTACCCCCGCGACCCTTGCGGCCCGCACGGGCTGGAAACCCACAGAGGTTCTCAGAGTGGCAAAATCCCTCGAAACGCAAAGGCGTCTGGTGCTCCTCGGCCAACCACCCAGCCTGCTTGTCCACGCGGCGCACTTCGAGGGATTGACGAAACTACTCCTGGAGCAGCTCGAAAAGTTCCATCGGGCCAATCCGCTGGTGGCGGGACTGCCCAAGGATGAGCTGCGGGCCAAGCTCAGCGGCGGAGAGGGGGCACACGCTATCCCCTCGCCGGCGTTGCTCAACGCTCTGCTGCAATCTCTGGCCCAGCAGGGCAAAATCGATGCGCAAGGTGAGACGGTTCGTTTGGGCGGCCGTACCATCCAACTGTCCGCGGAGGAAATCGCCGCGCGCGATCAAATCGCCGCCGCCTTTGAAAAGGCCGGATTGGCTGTGCCCACCGCGCGGGAAGTCTTGGCAAGCCTGCGCCTCGACCGGGCGCGCGCCGAAAAATTGCTGAGGATTCTCTTGAAGGATAACGTCCTGCACAAAGTTACGGAGGACCTGATCTTCCATCAGTCGGCGCTGCGCGAGCTTCGCGAGATCGTGGCGCGCCGCAAAGCAAAGAACAACCGCCTGGGTGTGGCGGATTTTAAGGAGCTGACCGGGCTTTCCCGCAAGTACGCCATCCCGCTGCTCGAATACCTCGATCGTGAACGCGTAACGCGCCGCGAAGGCGACGAGCGGATTATTCTCTGAGCGGAGTCAGGAGCCAGAAGTCAGAAGTCAGAATGCCGTAATCGGTAGGGTTTCCTGTCTTCTGGCTTCTGACTTCTGGCTCCTAACTTCTATGTTCTAGCTCCTGTCTCCTGACTCCTTTCAGTAACCGTCTTGAGAATTTCATAGAGGAGAGAAACTGGAAGGCCGACCACATTGAAATAACAGCCGGAAATGTGGGTGACGAACTTCGAGGCTAATCCTTGAATGGCATAAGCGCCGGCTTTGTCAAAGGGCTCGTGGCTGGCCACATAGGCGCGAATTTCGTCGCCGTTCAGCTCGCGGAAGGTCACAAATGTGGTTTCATGTTTGAGCTCTGCAATCTGGTCCGGCGCCCTAACCAGGCAGATCGCCGTGATCACCTCGTGCGTCTGGCCGGAGAGCAGACGGAGCATGTGGGTGGCATCAAGTGGTCCGCTGGGCTTTCCCAGAATCAAACCGCCGATCGTTACAATCGTATCCGCACCCAAAACCAGGGTGCCGGAGGGCGAGCGGGCGGCGATGTGCAGCGCCTTAGCGCGAGCCGCGCGCCGGGCGTACTCCTCCGGAAGTTCACCCGCTGACGGCTCCCCTTCATCGACGCCGCTGGGAATAACCTCAAAATCGAACCCGGCGTTGCGAAGCAACTCGATTCGACGCGGGGAATTGGAGGCGAGAAGAAACTTCATGGGTGTGGTATTATAAAAATGTTACTGGCCTATCTCAAGCCATTTCCTCGCCGGCGCGCAATGTGCTAGACTGGCAGTTTCTCTGGACTTCAAAAGTCTGCGCTGGGGAACGCCGAACGTGGATGAAATAGGAAAAATTCTACCTTCTCTGTTTCGGAAACAAATCCGCCGCGCGGAGCCACACCTGCTTGACATCCTGCTTCCACTGTGGCCGCGCATCGCGGGCAAGACCATGGCGCAACATTCCCAGCCCGCCCTGTTTGCGTCCGGCGTGTTGACCCTCACCACCGACTGCGCCACGTGGGGGACGCAACTTCGCCACATGAACGAGGAGATTCGCACTGAGATTAACCATTTCCTGGGCCAACCGATTGTGAAAAAGTTGCGAATCAAGACCGTAACTCAACCCGACCTGTTTTCTCGGCCACGAGTTTCGCGCGCCGCCGCCCTGCCCGCGCCGCCCCTGGTGGAACAAGCGATGGACAACCATTCAATAGCTGACCCGGAAATTGCCTCGGCGCTGGCAAGCTCTTATGCCAAGTATTTTAATCGCCCTCGGAGATAGTTAAACGCATGGCTTTTACCGAAAAAGATGTTCGTTACGTGGCCGACCTCGCTCACCTGGAGCTTACTGAGGAAGAGATGAAGAAATATCTTCCCCAGATCGATTCCATTTTGCAGTACGTGCAAAAGCTGAACGAGCTGGACACCTCTCAGATCGAGCCCATGGCGCAGGTCACGTATCCGGGCTCTCAGAATGCTTCCTTCCGTGCGGACCTGCCGCGCCGGAACTTCTCCCAGGATGAGGCTCTGGCGAACGCTCCCGAGCCGGGCGCAGGATGTTTCAAAGTGCCACGCGTCATCGAGCGAGAAGAATGAACTCCATTTTGGATTTTAGCTTTTGGATTTTGGATTCGGGACTGCACCTGCATGCTCCCATTATTCAACCCAAAGTGAATAAGGCACAGGCGACTAACGCATAATGGACTTCACCACCCTGACGATCAGCCAGATCCGCGAACTCCTGAAGAGCCGGCAGGCGACGGCTGTCGAAATCGCCCAGTCCCACTTGGCGCGCATCGAGGAGAAGGACAAGGAAGTCCGCGCCTACCTCAGCTTGTGCCCCGAGCGCGCTCTCGCGCAGGCGAAGAGGGTGGACGAGGCGATTGCAGACGGCGAAGCGCTCGCCCCCCTGGCCGGCGTGCCTGTCGCGGTCAAGGACGTCATCCTGACCCGCGGAACCCGCACCACCTGTGCTTCGCACATCCTGGAAAACTTCGTCGCGCCTTACGATGCCACGGCGGTCGAAAGGCTGGAGCGCGCGGGGGCCGTCATCCTCGGCAAGACGAATTGCGACGAATTCGCCATGGGCTCTTCGACGGAAAACTCCAGTTTTTATCCGACCCACAATCCTCGCGACCTGACTCGCGTACCCGGGGGATCAAGCGGTGGTTCGGCCGCCGCCGTTGCTGCGAACTTTGCGACCGTCGCGCTGGGATCAGACACCGGAGGATCCATCCGCCAGCCCTCGGCGTTCTGCGACATCGTCGGCATGATGGGAACCTACGGCAGAGTCTCCCGCTACGGTTTGGTGGCGTTTGCCTCGTCGCTCGACCACATCGGGCCGTTTGGACGCTCCGTGCACGACGTGGCGCTGGTGCTGCAAACCATCGCCGGGCGCGACCCCCTGGATTCCACCTGCGCCGCGTTGTCCGTCGACGATTATGTTGGCGCCCTGAACGACGACATCCGGGGGATCCGCGTAGGGGTTCCGACGGAGTATCTTAAGGGACTGAATCCTGAAATCGGCGGCAACATCCAGAAGGGCATCGACCTGTTCAGCAAACTCGGTTGCGAAATCGTGCCCATCAGTTTGCCGCACACCGACTATGCCATCGGATGCTATTACATCATCTGCACGGCCGAAGCCAGCTCGAACCTCGCCCGCTACGATGGCGTGCGCTATGGATTCCGGTCCGCCCAACACGACGATTTGCAGGATATGTACCGGAAATCGCGCAATCTCGGCTTCGGGGCGGAAGTGAAACGCCGCATCATGCTGGGAACTTATGTATTAAGTTCCGGGTATTATGATGCCTACTATTTGAAAGCCCAGAAAGTACGTACCCTCATCACGCGCGATTTTGTCGAGGCGTTCGACGAAGTCGACGTCATCGTCACCCCCACCTCTCCTATTCCGCCCTTCAAGCTCGGCGAACGAGTGGATGACCCTCTCCAGATGTACCTTGCCGACATCTATACCGTCACCGCCAGCCTGGCCGGCATCCCCGGAATCAGCGTTCCCTGCGGCAAGACCCCAAGCGAACCGCGCCTCCCCGTGGGCATGCAAATCCTCGCCAAACACTTTGACGAAGCGCGGCTGCTGCGCGTGGCCGACGCGTATGAAAAGGCCGGCGGGTTCGCAGTGGCTTAGCTCGGCGGATTCAGAGACGCGCGCGGCTTACCCTTAAACCTTCAATAGGGAGTCAGTTTGTATGCTTGCGGCGTGGGCGCCTACGGGAGGCCTGTTTGCCAGGAGCACAGGGTTGGGTTGGAAATAATGGCAGTAATTTGTGGATCCTTTATCGTGGACCCACAGACCTTGGGTTTCCGCGCACTGGTGATACTTTCCCGGATCGTAGAGTTGGCAATTACGGCAGCAATGCAGATGGGAGTTACACCTGGGGCAGGTATCCGCGCGCCGAACATGGTTCCCGCAGAGATACGCAATCTTCTCACCGCATTTCCAGCAAGAAAAGGTCATCAGTAGTCAGTGGGTTCCTTCCCGACACGGTCTGAAAATGACAATGGCCAGCAGTCAGTCATCAGCTTTTCCAACTGACAACTGACCACTGGCCACTGACAGGTCCTGCTGCGCTCTTACTGCGTTCTCGCCTCGTCCTCGTCGGCCAGTTCCACGGCCGCGCCCGGCGCCGTGGGGATAACAGGCTCCGTCGGGGTGGGAGCTACGGCAGTTTCCGGCCGTGGCGGCTCACCTTCCGTGAGCAGCTTGAAGTTCCGGTAGAATTCCAGGCCCGTGCCCGCCGGAATCAGCCGGCCCATGATGACGTTTTCCTTCAAGCCGCGGAGGTGGTCCACAGCACCGCGGATGGAGGCTTCCGTGAGGACGCGCGTTGTCTCCTGGAACGACGCGGCCGAGATGAAGGAATCGGTAGCCAGTGACGCCTTGGTAATTCCGAGCAGCAAAGGCCGCCCCGTGGCCGCCTTGCCACTCTTGGCCTTGGCGCGGTCGTTCTCCTCGTGGAACTTGAACTTGTCCACCTGCTCGTCAAGCAGGAATTCCGTGTCGCCGACCTCTTCAACTTTAACCCAACGCATCATCTGGCGCACGATTACTTCAATGTGCTTGTCGTTGATATTGACTCCTTGCAGCCGGTAAACTTCCTGGATTTCATCCACGAGATACTTCTGAAGTTCCTTCTCGCCCAGGACGGCCAGAATATCGTGGGGGTTGCGCGGGCCATCCATGAGCGGCTCACCCGCCTTAACGCGTTCACCTTCCTGAACGGAAACGTGCACGCCGCGCGGCAGCAAGTATTCCTTGGTTTCGCCCTTATCCGGAACCACCAGAATCTTGCGCTGGCCTTTGACCACGTCCGCGTAACGAACCACGCCGTCGATTTCCGTAATCACCGCGGGCTCGTGAGGCTTGCGGGCTTCGAAGAGCTCGACGACGCGGGGCAGACCGCCGGTGATATCCTTGGTCTTGGTGGTTTCACGCGGGATCTTGGCCAGCACATCGCCCGGGCTCACTTCGTCACCCTCTTGAACCATCAAGTGTGCGCGCGAGGGCATCAAGTACTTCTTGGTTCCCTTCTTTTCGTTGCGGATGACGATTTGCGGCTGATACTTCTCCTCCGACGCTTCTTTCACCACCCATTGCGACAAGCCGGTCACTTCATCCACCTGTTCCTGCACGGTGACCCCGGCATCGAGGTCCTTGAACTGCACCGTCCCGCTAACTTCGGTGAGGATCGAAAACGTGTAAGGATCCCACTCGACCACGTTATCGCCCATTTTTACGGGGGCGCCGTCCGCCACTTTGATGCGGGCTCCGTACACCACCGAGTAGCGCTCGCGCTCGCGGCCTTTGTCGTCCACGATGGCCACCGCGCCATTGCGATTCATGACTACGTGAGCGCCTTCGCGGTTCATGACGGTCTGAATGCTGTGGTACTTCAGGAAGCCGTGGTTCTTCGCCTCCAGAGTGCTCTGCTCGGAAATACGGCTGGCCGTACCGCCGATGTGGAAGGTCCGCATGGTAAGCTGCGTGCCCGGTTCGCCGATGGACTGCGCGGCAATCACTCCCACCGCCTCGCCCATTTCCACCACCCGCCCGGTGGCCAGGTTGCGGCCGTAACAGCGCACGCAAACGCCGCGCCGCGACTCGCAAGTCAACACGGAGCGAATCTTCACGCGCTCGATGCCGGCCGCCTGGATGGCCGCTGCCAGGTCCTCATTAATTTCCTGGTTGACATCTACAATCACATTGCCTTCATAGTCTTTAATCTTCTCAAGCGAAACGCGCCCGACGATGCGGTCGCGCAGCGGTTCCACCACTTCGCCGGCCTCCACGATCGGCTCCACGTAGATTCCGTCCAGCGTGCCGCAATCGAACTCAGAAATGATCACATCCTGCGCCACATCCACCAGACGGCGGGTGAGGTAGCCGGAGTCCGCGGTCTTGAGCGCCGTGTCCGCCAAGCCTTTGCGCGCGCCGTGGGTGGAGATGAAGTACTGCAACACGTTCAGGCCTTCGCGGAAATTGGCGGTGATGGGGGTCTCAATAATTTCCCCGGAGGGCTTCGCCATCAGGCCGCGCATGCCGGAGAGCTGGCGGATTTGCTGCTTCGAACCGCGCGCGCCGGAGTCCGCCATGATGTAAATAGGATTGAGCTGGCCGGTGGTGTCTTGCTTCTCCATCACCTGGAACATTTCGTTGGCCACGTCATCCGTGACGTTTGACCAGATCGCGATTACCTTGTTGTAACGCTCGCCGTGGGTGATGGCGCCTTCCTGATATTGCTTCTCAACCTCGATGACTTCCTTTTCCGCCGCGGTTACCAAGCCTGCCTTGCTTTGCGGGACCACCAGGTCGTCGATGCCGATGGAGATTCCCGCCTTGGTGGCGTACAGGAAGCCCAGAGTCTTAACCCCGTCCAGCATCTGCACCGTAGTTTCAAGGCCGAAGCGCAGGTAGCAGTAGTTCACCAGCGCGCCCAAACCCTTCTTGCGCAGCAAGCCGTTAACGTAAGGCATCCCCTTGGGCAAGTGGTCGTTGAAAATCACCCGCCCCACGGTGGTGTTGATGAACTGGTTCTTGATGGTGATGGGCTCTGTGTGCAGCACGTCCTGATCGTCGTAGGCTGTGGTCAGGTCAATCACGCGCCCGGTGTAACGCAGGCGAATCGGGGTCAGAGTTTCGACCTCGCCCGCCTCCAACGCCAGAATAACCTCGTCCGAATTGGCAAAGGCGCGGCCATCGCCCTTGGCCCCGCGCTTATCCTTGGTCAGGTAGTAAACGCCCAACACGATGTCCTGCGTGGGGACGGCGAGGGGCTGTCCATTGGCCGGCGAAAGAATGTTCTGCGACGACAGCATCAGCACTGACGCCTCGATTTGGGCCTCCGGTGAAAGCGGAATGTGCACGGCCATCTGGTCACCGTCAAAATCGGCGTTGAATGCCGTGCAGACCAGGGGATGAATCTTGATGGCCTTACCTTCCACCAGCACCGGCTCAAAAGCTTGGATGCCCAACCGGTGCAGCGTGGGAGCACGGTTCAGAAGCACCGGGTGGTCCTTGATGACTTCTTCCAGAATATCCCAGACCACCGATTCCTGGCGCTCCACCATTTCCTTCGCAGCCTTGATGGTGGTGCAGTGGCCCGCCTGTTCCAGGCGGTGATAGATGAAAGGCTTGAAGAGTTCGAGCGCCATCTTCTTGGGCAAACCACATTGATGCAGTTTTAGCTCCGGCCCCACGACGATCACGGAGCGGCCGGAGTAGTCGACGCGTTTCCCCAGCAGGTTCTGGCGGAAGCGTCCCTGCTTGCCTTTCAGCGTGTCCGACAGGGACTTGAGCGGGCGGTTGTTGGCTCCGCGCAGCACGCGGCCCCGCCGGCCGTTGTCAAACAGCGCGTCCACCGCTTCCTGCAACATGCGCTTTTCGTTGCGGACGATCACATCCGGCGCGTGCAGCTCAATCAGCTTCTTGAGACGGTTGTTGCGATTGATGACGCGGCGATAGAGGTCATTTAAATCGGAAGTCGCAAAGCGGCCGCCATCGAGGGGCACCAGCGGGCGCAACTCGGGCGGGATCACCGGGATCACGTCGAGAATCATCCACTCCGGTTTATTCCCCGACTTGCGAAACGCATCCAGCACCTTCAGCCGCTTGGCGTACTTCACCCGCTTCTGTTGCGACGGGTCACTGCGCATTTTTTCGCGCAACTCATCCGCCAGCGTCTCGATATCAACCTGCTTTAGGAGTTCCTTGATGGCTTCCGCGCCCATGCCCGCGCGGAATTTACCGGGGAAATCCTGCTGAAGTTGCCGGTAGCGCTCCTCCGTCAGCAACTCCTTCTCTTTGAGGGGAGCTTCACCGGGATCGACGACCACGTATTGTTCAAAATACAGGATGCGCTCGAGGTCGCGGAGCGAGATATCCAGAAGGTGGCCGATACGGCTGGGGAGTCCCTTGAAGAACCAGACATGCGAGCAGGGGGAAGCCAGCTCGATGTGCCCCATGCGTTCGCGGCGAACTTTGGAAAGGGTTACCTCCACGCCGCATTTGTCGCAAATCACGCCGCGATGCTTCATGCGTTTGTACTTACCACACAAGCATTCCCAGTCGGTGACCGGGCCAAAAATGCGGGCACAAAACAGGCCATCACGCTCCGGCTTGAAAGTGCGGTAATTGATGGTCTCGGGCTTGGTCACTTCACCATGCGACCAGGACCGGATCTTCTCCGGCGACGCCAAGCTAATGCGGATGGCGTCAAATTCACCGATCAGGCTTACACGATCATAAGGGCTGCTGCGGAACAAGGTTTTCCTCCTTCAAAGGAGAGAAGAGATTTTGTCAAGACTGCGCCACCGGGGCGCCGGCGCGGTGTGCGGCGCGGCGCGTGCCCGGCGGATGCTCACTTCCCTACTCAGCGCCCACCGGCGCGAGTTGTTCCTTGGGCTTTTTGATTAATTCCACGTCGAGGCAAAGGCTCTGCAACTCCCGCACGAGGACGTTGAAAGACTCCGGCACGCCGGGCTCAATGGCGGCCTCGCCTTTGACGATGGCTTCGTAAATTTTGGCGCGTCCGTAAACATCGTCGGATTTCGCCGTGAGCAGTTCTTGCAGGATGTAAGCCGCGCCATAAGCTTCCAGGGCCCACACTTCCATTTCGCCGAAACGCTGGCCGCCGAACTGCGCCTTGCCTCCCAGCGGTTGCTGGGTGATGAGGGAGTAAGGTCCGATCGACCGAGCGTGGATCTTATCGTCGACCAAGTGGGAGAGCTTGAGCATGTAGATGTAACCGACGGTAACCGGCTGTTCGAACTTCTCCCCTGTCATGCCGTCGAAGAGATTGATCTTGCCGGAAAGAGGCAGACCCGCCTTTTCCAGGAACTCCTTGATTTCCCGTTCCGTCGCGCCGTCGAACACGGGGCTGGCGAAGGCGACTCCATCCATTAACGTCCGGCCATAATCGAGAACCTGTTCGTCATCCATGGTGTCCAGCGCCGCCACCAGGGGGTTGTTGCGGAAAAGACTCTTCAATTCTTTGCGAAGCAGCTCGGCGCGAGCTTCCGTAGAAAAGAGCTGGCGAATCTTGTGACCCAATTCCCGTGCCGCCCAGCCGAGGTGCGTCTCCAGGATCTGGCCCACATTCATGCGCGAAGGGACGCCCAGAGGATTCAGCACCACTTCCACCGGAGTTCCATCCGGCATGTAAGGCATGTCTTCCTCGGGAAGGATGCGGGCAATCACGCCCTTGTTGCCGTGCCGGCCGGCCATCTTATCGCCGACGGAGAGTTTGCGCTTCATGGCGATATAGACTTTGACCAGCTTGATGACTCCGGGCGGAAGTTCGTCGCCCTTCTTCAGCTTTTGAATCTTTTCGTCGGTGATCTTGCGCAGGATATCGATCTGCCGCGAAGTCATCTCTTCAATCTCATCGATCTTTTCGATGAGGGTCGGGTCCTTCTTGCCGATTCTCATGCGCTTCAGGTTGCGCGTGGTAACACGTGCCAGAACGTCGCGGGTGAGCTTGGTACCTTTGGTAATCAGCCGCTTGTTGGTTTTTTCGTCGTGCAGGTCCGCCAACAGCTCTTCCCCTTCCAGCAGCGCGCACAAGCGCTTCAAACGCTCGTCCTGGAGGATGCGGATTTCGTCGTTCAGGTTTTTCTCCAGGCGGGCCACCTGCGAGCCTTCGATATTCTTGGCGCGTTCATCCTTATCTGCGCCCTTGCGGGAGAAGATCTTCACATCCACGACGATGCCTTCGATACCGGGAGGGCAGGTCAGGGAGGCGTCGCGAACATCGCCGGCCTTCTCGCCGAAAATCGCCCGCAACAGTTTTTCTTCGGGGGTAAGTTGCGTCTCGCCCTTGGGCGTGACCTTGCCCACCAGAATGTCGCCCGGCTTGACGTAAGCGCCGATGCGGATGACGCCGCTTTCATCCAGGTCTTTCAGCAGGGATTCGGAAAGGTTGGGAATGTCGCGGGTAATTTCTTCCGGTCCCAGTTTGGTGTCGCGGGATTCGATTTCGAACTCCTCGATGTGGATCGAGGTGTAGGAATCTTCCTTCACCAGTTTTTCGCTGACCAGGATGGCGTCTTCAAAGTTGTAGCCGCGCCAGGGCATGAAAGCCACCAGCACGTTGCGGCCCAGGGCCAGCTCGCCGTGATCGGTGCAGGGACCATCGGCCAGCACCTGGCCGGCATGAACCCGCTGCCCTTTGTGCACCGCCGGCTTCTGGTTGATGCAAGTGTTCTGATTGGAGCGGCGGAACTTGATGAGCTGATAGATGTCCGCGCCGACTTCACGGGAGAGCTGCCCGCTGTGGCCGTCGCCCTCGACGCGCACGATGATGCGTTCACTGTCCACGCTATCCACCACGCCGTTGCGGCGGCAGATGACGACAGCGCCGGAATCGCGCGCCGTGACTTCTTCCATACCCGTGCCCACCAGCGGCGCTTGCGCGCGCAACAAGGGAACCGATTGCCGCTGCATGTTGGAGCCCATCAGCGCACGGTTGGCGTCGTCGTTCTCCAGGAACGGAATCAGCGAAGCCGCCACGCTGACCAGTTGCTTGGGGCTGACGTCGATGTAATCAATCTCGTCGCGGCGCTTGAGCACAAAGTTGCCCGCTTGCCGCGCGTTCACCAATTCGTGAATGATGCGGCCCTTGTCGTCAACGCCCACGTTGGCTTGCGCGATCACGTACTGGTCCTCTTCCCACGCCGACTGGTAGAACGAGAACGGTTCGTGCTCCACCAGCTTGCGCTTCTTCTCCCGCAGCTCTTCGTTGGTTTTATCCACCGTGCCCGATTCCACGTGCTCGCCCACTTTCCAGGGGCCGTCGCCGCCGTGCGTCACGGTGACGTAATCAACAATGCGCCCGCCGCGGACCTTGCGGTAGGGGCTTTCGATGAAACCATATTCGTTAATCTGCGCGTAGCAGGAAAGCGAAGAGATCAAGCCGATGTTGGGACCTTCCGGCGTCTCGATGGGGCAGATGCGTCCGTAGTGCGTGGGGTGAACGTCGCGGACTTCGAAACCGGCGCGCTCGCGGGAAAGTCCGCCCGGCCCCAGGGCGGAAAGCCGCCGCTTGTGGGTGATCTCGGAGAGCGGGTTGGTTTGATCCATGAACTGGGAGAGCTGCGAAGATCCGAAGAATTCACGAATCGCCGCCATGACCGGCTTGGCGTTGATGAGGTCGTGGGGCATGGCGGTGGACATTTCCTGGTAAACCGACATCTTCTCTTTAATCGCCCGCTCCATGCGCACCAGGCCGAGGCGGAACTGGTTTTCAATCAATTCGCCGACGGCGCGAACGCGGCGATTTCCCAGGTGGTCGATATCATCCACGGAATACGTCCCGCCCGGGTTCTTTTTCAGGGTCAGGAGGTAGCGGATCGCTGCGTAAAAGTCTTCCGGCTCCAGCGTCCGCTTATCGAGCGGCAACTGTACCGGCGAGTGCTCGGAATGATCGGTGGCCAGCGTGCCTTCGCAGGCGCGGACGACCTCGGAACAAATATTCCCCTCCCGTTTGCCCACGAACATCTTCTCGTCATCCACGACGACGTAGAAATTGGCGCGGGGAAAATTCCGGGCGTCTTCAATCTCAAATTCCTGGGCCTTGTCGTCCAGGCGAATCTTGAGCTTGGAGTAATATCCCAGCTTGATATTGAATTTCAGCCGGCCCACGCGGGAGAAATCATACTTGCGCGGATCGAAGAACATGCCATTGAAGAGCGCGGTGGCGGTGTCCAGCGTCGGGGGATCGCCTGGGCGCATTTTGCGATACATCTCGATCAGCGCTTCCTGCGGTGTCTTTAAGGTGTCGCGCTTCAAGGTCTGGCTCATAACGGAACCGGTATCGTCCCGTTCGGGGAAGAACACCTGCAATTCCTGAATTCCGGAATCCAGAATGGAGTTCAGGGCGCTGGAGGTAATTTCACTGTTGGCTTCGACCAGCACCTCTCCCGTGGAGGGGTCAACGATGTCGGTGGCGGTGAAACCACCTTCCAAATCGTGGGCCGCCACTTCCACCTGGGCGATCTTGGCCTTTTGGATTTCCTTGAAGGCCGCCGCCGTAATCTTTCGTCCGGCCGGCACCAGCGCCTCATGGGTGCGGGGGTGATCAATACTCTTGGAGATCCGGTTGTTAACCAGTCCCTCGGAGACCTCCCAGAACAGCTTGCGGTCTTTGAGCGAAATCTTCTCAATCTGGTAGAAGGCCTTGACGATTTCGGCATCGTTCTTCAGTCCCAACGCCCGCAGGAAAATGGTGGCCAGGAATTTGCGCTTGCGGTCAATCCGCACGTAGAGAAGATTCTTGGTGTCGTACTCAAATTCCACCCACGAGCCGCGATAAGGAATGATCTTTCCGAGGAAGTAAGTCTTCTGGGCATTCGCCTCGAAAAAGACTCCCGGCGAACGGTGCAATTGGCTGACGATAACGCGCTCCGTCCCGTTGATGATAAACGTCCCGTTTTCCGTCATCAGGGGAATTTCACCGAAGTAAACTTCCTGTTCTTTGATGTCGCGGATGCTCTTGTGGCCGGTATCGCTGTCTTTGTCGTAGAGGGTGAGGCGGATCGTAACCTTAAGGGGCGCCGCGAAAGTCATGCCGCGCTCCTGGCATTCGGTGACGTCATACTTCAACTGGAGCGCCACCGGGTCGCCGCACTTGTTACAGAACGTCACCACGTTCTTGTTGAAGGTGCCGCACTTGGTGCAAAGGACCTCGCCCACCTTGAAGGGATCGGTAATGACCGTGTGCCCGCAGTTCTTGCAGGTGCTGCGCAGGTGATGGAGCCCTTTCAGGCTTCCGCATTTGCACTCCCAATTGCCGATGGAGTAATCCACAAAGTCCAACTGCGCGATGCCACGGAAATCCGTGATGGGGAAGACGGAATTAAAAACGGCTTGCAGCCCCACATCCTCCCGCTCCGAGGGCAGAAGGTTCATCTGGAGGAAGCGCTCGTAGGAGCGGCGTTGGACCTCGATCAGATTGGGAATCTTGATGACCGTCGGAATTTTGGAGAAATTAATGCGCTGACGCACAGCGCCGTTCCCGCCGTTAGGCATTCCTTTTGCTCCTTGCTTGAAATTTCAAAAGTCGTTCGGACAACAGTGACACGAATCCCTTAATGTATTGGATGCACACTTAGCCTATGAGGATGCAATCGAATCACCCCGATGGCCCCGCAGTCCATGGGTTCATCCGTGCCACTTAAGAGCAGTGACAAGTGAGATTGCCGATTTTCGATTGTCGATGGACGATTGGGCGAAATCGAAAATCGTCAATCCTCCATCGGCAATTTCGTCACTCATCACTATGTGTGAGAGGGCCTTGCCACCAGGCGATCTCCCCCAGGGAAGTACGGGTTTAACCCCTTCTTCCCTGCGGCCTGGCGGGAGGACAGTTATTTCACTTCTACGGTAGCGCCAGCTTCGGTGAACTTTTTCCGTATGGTCTCCGCCTCTTCTTTGGAGACGCCTTCCTTAATCGGCTTGGGAGCGCCATCGACCAAGTCCTTGGCTTCTTTCAGTCCCAAGCTGGTGACTTCGCGGACCGCCTTAATAACATTGATCTTGTTGGCTCCAATGGCGGTCAGTACGACCGAGAATTCGGTCTGCTCCTCCACCGGCGCGGCGGCGGCGGCCGACGCACCCGCTCCCGCAACCACCACGGGAGCTGCCGCGGCCGCGGACACACCCAACACTTCCTCGAGCCGCTTGACGAGCTCCGCAGCTTCAAGCAGGGTTAACCCCTTCACTTCTTCGACGATTTTCTCTACCCGTTCCGACATGCTAGATTCTCCTCTTCTAAGAACAGTGACAAGTGACGAGTGATGAGTGACTAGCAAACAAGGGGCGAAACCCGCCTTCCGGTTGCTTGTCACTCGCCACTCGTCACTCGTCACTTGTGATTTGTCACTTGTCACTCACTTCTTGGAACTTCTTCTCTTTCACCGCCTGCGAAATAACGTAGGCGAGGTTGCGAGCCACGCCTGACAGCGTCGACGCCACCCGTTGCGCCGGTGAGTTGAACAAAAACAACACTTTGGAAAGCAATTGCTCTTTGGAAGGCAGGGTCGCGAGCGCGTTCAAGTCGGCGAAGGAAACAACCCTTCCCTCGACCACCCCGCACTTAAAAGTCAAGATGGGGTTTTCCTTGGCGTACTCCGTTAACGCTTTCGCCAGCGCTACGGGGTCGGTTTCAGTAAGGGCCACGGAAGTCGTCCCCGCCAGCTTTTGTGCAATCGGCTCGACCGATGTCCCCTTGGCCGCGCGCTCGATCAAGGTGTTCTTCACCACCTTATATCGGGCGCCCGTCCCGGCAACCTTCCTGCGCAATTGAAAATCCTGGGCCACGGTGATCCCCTGGAATCCCGAGAGGATAATGCCCCGCGCTTTCTTCAGCTCCTCGTGGAGCTCTTCCGCATTCTTCTTCTTTTGGTCCCGATCCATGCGAACTCCCCTAAAATTGACGATTGTCGATTGTCGATTGCCGATTGGCGAAGGACGATGTTCGATTGTTTTCAATCGTCAATCATCAATCGACAATCGTCAATCCTCTCCTACGCGGCCTCCACGGAATCCAGATCAATCGCCAGCCCTGGCCCCATGGTGGATGAAATCACAATACTCTTAACGTACTTTCCCTTGGCAGAGGCAGGCTTGGCTTTGATGACGCTGGAAATCAGCGCGCCGGCGTTTTCCGCCAGCTTGCCGGCCTCAAAAGAAACCTTGCCCACTGGGCAGTGGATAATGCCCGTCTTGTCAACGCGGAATTCCACCTTGCCGGCTTTCACTTCCCTGACGGCCTTCGCCACATCCTGCGTCACCGTCCCCGTCTTGGGGTTGGGCATCAGCCCTCTCGGCCCCAGCACCTTGCCCAGCCGCCCCACAGACTTCATCATGTCAGGGGTGGCCACGACAGCATCAAAGTCCATCCAGCCGCCCTGGATCCTCTGCACGATGTCGTCACCGCCGGATTCATCCGCGCCTGCTTCCCGGCCCTCGCGCACCTTATCGCCGGAAGCGATTACGATCACGCGCTTGGACTTTCCCAGTCCGTGCGGCAGAACCACCGTTCCGCGCACCATCTGGTCCGCGTGCTTGGGATCAACTCCCAAACGCAGGGCGACTTCCACGGTCTCATCAAACTTCGCAAACGCCGCCTTCTTGACCAACGGCATGGCATCCGCCAGCGTGTAGGCGGGCTTGTCAACCAGCTTGGAGGACGCCTGGTATTTCTTTCCTTTTTTAGCCATTACAGCAACTCCTTGAAAAGCAGCTATCAGCTTTCAGCACTCAGCTATTCACCATCACTCGTTCGGTATCGCTTTAGCTGAAAGCTGACCGCTGAGAGCTGACAGCAGCTACGCTACGTCAATCCCGATGCTGCGTGCCGTGCCCTTGATGGTGGCAACCGCCGCCGCCAGATCCCGAGCGTTCAGGTCCGGCAACTTCAGCTTGGCGATTTCTTCCACCTGCTTCTCGGTAACTTTGCCAACCTTGTTGCGGTTGGGCTCCCCGGAACCCTTGGCAATTCCCGCCGCGCGCTTTAGGAGCACCGCGGCAGGAGGCGTCTTGGTGACAAAGGCGAAACTGCGGTCGTGAAAGACCGTGATGACCACGGGGATAATCAGACCTTCCTGATCCTTCGCGGAGGTTTTGGCGTTGAAGGATTTGCAGAAGTCCATGATGTTCACGCCGTGCTGGCCCAAGGCCGGCCCCACGGGCGGAGCGGGAGTGGCTTTCCCCGCCGGAATCTGAAGCTTCACCATTGCGGTAACGCGCTTTGCCATAGTCCTTAACCCCTAGTGACGAGTGAAGAGTGAAGAGTGATGAGCAAAACACGAGCGCACTCCAGACTTTTCTGCTCGTCACTCATCACTTGTCACTCATCACTGTCCTAAATCTTTTCCACCTGGTAGAAATCCAGCTCCACGGGCGTTGCGCGGCCAAAGATGGTTACCATCACGCGCAAAGTGTTGCGGTCTTCGTTGATCTCGTCCACCACGCCATTGAAGTCCTTGAAAGGGCCGTCAGTAATCTTGACATTCTCGCCCCGGTCAAATTTGAGCTTGGGCTTAGGATGTTCGGCCGCCACTTCCACGCGGTGGACGATCCGGTCAACTTCCTCGGCGCTGAGAGGGCTGGGCCGCTGTCCGGAACCCACAAACCCCGTGACGCGCGGAGTGGAGCGCACCATGTGCCAGGTGTTGTCGTTCATTTCCATCTCCACCAGCACATAACCCGGATAGAAGAGCTTGGGAGTGACCACTTTTTTCCCCTGGCGCATCTCGATCACGTCTTCCGTGGGGACCATGATCTCTCCGAACTGCTCTTTGAGACCTTCGGCATCGATCCGGCTCTTCAGGGTCTCGGCAACCTTCTTCTCAAACCCGGAGTAGGTGTGGAGAATGTACCAGTTCTTTGCCATGCTCGTCTTTCCAGTAGTGAGTTCCTGTTCAGTCAAACCTTCACCAGCCTCAAAGGAATTCTGCCTCAGCCACGGTGCAGGAAATGGTCCAGCAAGCTCCGTACGACTCGCGAAAAAACCAGATCACAAATGTAGAAATAAATCCCAAAAAGAAATGTCGTCAGGACCACCATAACCGTGGTGCCGTAAACTTCCTGCATGCTGGGCCAAGTGACGCGCTTGGTTTCAGTTTTTACCTCGGAAGCATACTGCTTTAGTTGCCCCAAAGCTCCCTTGGCATGCTCCAAGGGGGCACCCATCATGCTGCTTTCATCATTAGCCATGTCGCTCTCGATCCAGCCGAGCGGTTCATCGCTCGCCCAAGGGAATCCTCACACCCAAAAAATCTGGCAGGGGCGGAGGGATTTGAACCCCCATGACCGGTTTTGGAGACCGGCAGATTAGCCGTTAATCTGACGCCCCTAAAAGCAGTCCATAGTTGACAGTCAATAGTTCACAGTAACAACCCCGATGCCCCTGACGCTGTTTTTACTGTCAACTATTGACTGTCGACTATCAACTTACTTCACTTCCTTATGGACCGTATGGTGCCGGCACGCGGGGCAAAACTTTTTCAGCTCCAAGCGGTCCTGATTCTTCTTCTTGTTCTTCGTCGAAGTGTAGTTGCGGTTCTTGCAGTCACCGCATTGCAAGGTAATAATTTCTCGCATCGCTCTCTCTTAGCTGTCAGCTTTCAGCTATCAGCCTTCACCAACCCGTCAGCCACGTGGTCTGGCTGAAAGCTGAGAGCTGATTGCTGACAGCTTTATTGCAAGATTTCGGCGACGGTACCGGCGCCGACCGTGTGGCCGCCCTCGCGGATGGCGAAGCGCAGCGTTTTCTCCATGGCGATGGGCGTGATCAGTTCGATCTCCAGACTCACGTTATCTCCCGGCATCACCATTTCCGTCCCCGCCGGCAGCGTCGCCACCCCCGTCACGTCCGTCGTGCGGAAGTAAAACTGCGGCCGGTACCCGTTGAAGAACGGCGTGTGCCGTCCCCCTTCTTCTTTCGTCAGAATGTACACCGACGCCTTGAACTTGGTGTGCGGCGTGATCGACCCGGGCTTCGCCAGCACCATGCCCCGCTCCACCTCATCCTTTTCCGTCCCGCGTAGCAGCACCCCGATGTTGTCGCCCGCCTGCCCTTCGTCCAACAGCTTCTTGAACATCTCCACGCCCGTCACCACCCGCTTGAACGGCTCCGGACGCAGTCCCACGATCTCCACTTCCTCCTGCACCTTCACCTTGCCGCGCTCCACCCGCCCCGTCACCACCGTGCCCCGCCCTGAGATTGAAAAGATATCTTCCACCGGCATCAGGAACGGCTTGTCAATCTGCCGCTCCGGCATCGGAATGTAGCTGTCCACCGCGTCCATCAATTCGTAGATCGACTTCTCCCACT
>Ga0181533_1002894_pt1 | contig 19384 bp, 23 predicted proteins | sample PEATcosm2014_Bin_45_FD_119772 | JGI IMG/M metagenome (GOLD analysis project Ga0181533, IMG submission 119772) | Peatland microbial communities from MTU Mesocosm Facility, Houghton, MI, USA - PEATcosm2014_Bin11_60_metaG | ecosystem: Environmental > Terrestrial > Soil > Wetlands > Peat | place... | reverse complement strand
GGCCGCGCCCAGTTTGCACAGCACGCCCATAAAGTAGCCGTTGATGCCGTACTCGCCCTCCAGATAAGCGGCGCAGGGAAGAATCTTCTTCTTGTCCTTGAGAATTGCCTCGGCCATCTCCACAGCCGCCGCCGAGGGCGCGTAATAGGCGCTGCCGGTCTTGAGGTGCTTCACAATCTCGCCGCCGCCGTCGCGGGTGCGCTGGACGATGGCGTCGATACGCTCCTTGGAGAGCAGTTCGGTGATGGGGATGCTGGCGACGGTGGTGTAGCGGACGAGCGGAACCATGTTATCGCCGTGACCGCCCAGAACCAGGCAGCTCATGTTTTCCACGCTCACCTTCAACTCCTGGGCGATAAAGCTCTTGAAGCGGCCTGAATCCAGAATGCCGGCCATGCCCAGGACGCGTTCGCGGTTGAAGCCCGAGAGGCGATAGGCGGCCTGCACCATCGCGTCCAGCGGGTTGGAGACGACGATCAGAATCGACTCGGGCGAATAGGCGACCACATTCTTGACCACCTCGGTCATGATCTTGAAATTGGTTTGCAACAGGTCGTCGCGGCTCATGCCGGGCTTGCGCGCAATGCCGGCCGTGATGATCACCACGTCGCTGTTGGCGGTGTCGGCGTAATCGTTGGAGCCGGTGATGTGTACGTCGGAGCGCTCGATGGGCAGCGCCTGAAGCAGGTCGAGCGCCTTGCCCTGCGGCACGCCCTCGACAACGTCGATCATCACCACATCGGCCAACTCCTTGGCCATGAGCCAGTGTGCCGCGGTTGAGCCGACATTGCCGGCGCCGATAATGCTTACCTTCTTGCGCATATGTTCTCTCTCCTCAGAGATTAGAGTCTTAAAACTGTAATTCCGTTACATATTGGAAATGATGCGGGTGGCAAACTCGCTGGTGCCCACCTTGGTGGCGCCGGCGGTCTGGCGTTCAAAATCGTAGGTGACGAACTTTTGCTGAATGGTCTTTTCGAGCGACGTTTCGATGAGCCGGGCCGCTTCCTTCCAGCCGATGAACTCCAGCAGCATCACGCCGGAGAGGATGACCGAGCCGGGATTGATGACGTCCTTATCGGCATACTTGGGCGCGGTTCCGTGGGTGGCCTCGAAGACCGCATAGCCGTCGCCGATGTTGGCGCCCGGCGCAATGCCCAGTCCGCCCACCTGCGCGGCGGCGGCGTCGGAGATGTAGTCGCCGTTGAGGTTGGTTGTGGCCAGCACGCTGTAGTCCTCGGGCCGCAGGATGATCTGCTGGAAGATGGAGTCGGCGATGCGGTCGTTGATGAGCAGTTTTGATTTCCACGCGCCGTTGCCGTGCGACTTGCCGAGGGAGTCGAGAACGGCCTTGACTTCGGCGCAAACGGCGTTCTGGTACTCCTTCGAAGCCATGTCCAGGCCCGGCTCAATGAGCGCGGCGTTCTGCTCAACGGTGAGCGCGGGGTTGGCGTCCTTGTTCGCCAGAATCCAGCTCTCGCGTTCCGTCACAACCTGATTACGGAACTCCTCGGTGGCGACCTCATAGCCCCACTCGCGGAAGGCGCCTTCGGTGAATTTCTGGATGTTGCCCTTGTGCACCAGCGTGACGGTCTTGCGGCCGGATTCCAGGGCAAATTTGATGGCGGCGCGCACCAGCCGCTTGGAGCCGAAGATGGAGATGGGCTTGATTCCCACGCCGGAGTCGGAGCGGAGTTTTTTCTTGCCGGCCTTGAGCAGATCATCATTCAGAAAAGAAATCAGCCGGGCGGCGTCGGGCGAGCCTTGCTTGAACTCGATGCCCGCGTAGACATCCTCGGTGTTTTCGCGGTAGATGACGATGTCCAGCTTCTCGGGGCGCCTGACCGGACTGGGAACGCCTTGATAATATTTGACTGGCCTGACGCAGGCATAGAGGTCGAGCGTCTGGCGCAGGGCCACGTTGAGCGAGCGGATGCCGCCGCCCACTGGCGTCGTCAGAGGCCCCTTGATGGAGACTCTCAGATCGCGCGCGGCGGCCACCGAGTCGTCGGGAAGCCAGTTGCCGAAGCGCCGGAATGCCTTTTCGCCGGCAAAGATCTCAAACCATCGAATGGCGCGCCGTCCGCCGTAGGCCTTTTCCACCGCGGCGTCGAAGACCCGCTCAGAGGCCTTCCAGATGTCGCGGCCCGTGCCGTCGCCCTCGATGTAGGGGATGATGGGATGGTCGGGCACCTCAAACTCGCCATTTTGATAGCCGATTGGCTGGCCGTTTTTGGGCAATTCCAGCCCGTTGTAGGTGGCTTGCATTTGTTTTGGAGGACCTTTCTATCTCTATGTTAGAGGAGGCGGCTGGCATTTTGGATTCAGGGATTGCGATGGCGGGAAGAAGTGCATTCAATACGGGATTGCATTAAGTGTGAAGAATAGACACTCACTTCAGAAGACGTTCAAGTTTTCTATATGTCGATTTTGGCTTGCGGAGCGAACAGGCGCAGTTCAGCGAGGAATCCATTGCGGTCGGCAGGCTCGATTATGACATTACCATAATCATTTATCTGATGACCGAAACGAACAATCACACAATTCGTTCCAAAACCAAATCTGCCAGCACTTGTCACTTCCTGCCAGGCGATTTCCTTCTTCTTCCAAAACTTGCGTATGCGAAGGCAGGAAGTATCCATCTCCGAATAGACGAAGATAGGAAGAAAATAGACAAATAATGCTATCAATAGAAGTAAAATTCCCATGATAAAATTCATTTCTTTGGATAGTGATTTACTACTAAAAAAACCAAGAACGAAATAAAACGCACCTAATCCTGCCCACATCCAGACCACCTGTTTTGCCATTACGGACTTTGCATGAAATCTCATGCTGAGAGGATAACTCTGTCAGTCAAAGCGGTAAAGTGAGTTGTGACGCAGGTTTGATGGTCTCCTCAGCTTGACATCATGATGCCTTCCAGGTTAGCATCATGATGTGCGAACCACCCTCACCATTGACGACGACATTGCCGTGCTCGTGGAGCAGGAGCAGCGGCGCTCGGGCGACTCCTTCAAGGGCACGGTGAACACTCTGCTCCGCCTGGGCCTGATGAACTCGCGGCAGAAAGCGGACAAGAAGCCCTTTGTAGTGACGCCCTTTCCGCTCGGGGTCAGCGAAATGCTAGACCGGCATGACGGAAGTGTCTCAGCCTTGCTCGAGGAGCTGGAAGGACCGTACCACCGTTGATTGTCCCGGACGCAAATCTGCTGATTTACGCCTATGATTCCGAGGCGGTTCAGCACCATGCCGCGCGGAATTGGCTGGGGAACGTTGTTTCCTCGACCGAATTGGTAGGTCTGCCGTGGCAGACCGTCTCAGCTTTTATCCGAATTACTACCAACTCCCGGCTGACTGGAGATCGCTTTCCAACGAACAACGCAATTGGCATTGTGCAGCAGTGGATGGAGTTGAAAAATGTGCGTCTATTGGTACCCGGAGAGCGTCATTGGTCCCACTTCCAGAGGATGCTGGTTGAGGGGCAGGCTAAAGGTCCAATGGTGACCGATGCGCAACTGGCGGCGCTCACCATTGAATACGGCGGCGTGCTGCACACCACCGACCGCAATTTTGCGCGCTTTCCGGGGCTGCGGTGGGTCAATCCGCTGCTGGAATCCGAAATATTTCCCCTCAAATTGCGGCGGCTTTAACTGGCTCAGGCCGGAGCGGGCCGGGGCGGGCAGGCTTGATCCGCACCGATGGTTGATAAATTCTTCGCAAAACCTGTTGACTCCCGTCAGAATGCGTTAAACTCATCCGGGAACCTTTCCCCAGAGTCACAACTTCAAAGCCAGGGAGGATATATCGAAATTGGGAAAAAGCATGGTCCCGAAAAAGCTGTTTTTCACCAAGGGCGTAGGCAGACACAAGGAGCGCTTGACCTCCTTTGAGCTGGCCCTCCGGGATGCGGGAATCGCCTCGCAGAATCTGGTCCGCGTCTCCTCCATCTTTCCTCCGAATTGCAGGCTGATCCCGCGCAAGGAAGGGCTCAAATTGGTGAGTCCCGGCGAGGTGGTTTTTGCGGTGATTGCGGAGAACTCGACGCGCGAGCCGCACCGGCTGCTGGTTTCCAGCATCGGGGTGGCCATTCCCGCGGATAGGAACACCTACGGCTACCTGAGCGAGCATCACAGCTTTGGCGAAACCGAGGAGCAGGCCGGCGAGTACGCCGAGGAGATAGCGGCAGAGATGCTGGCTACCACACTGGACGTGGAATTCGATCCGGACAAGAGCTGGGACGAGAAAAAGGAGATTTATCGCATCTCCAACAAGATTGTCCGCACCAGCAACGTGACGCAATCTGCCGTGGGCGACAAACGCGGCAAGTGGACCACCACCATTGCCGCCGCCGTTCTGATTCTGGAAGAGTAGGGATTGCATTCGGCGGAGTTTCGGGGCCAATCCTGCCTGCGGGGTTGGCCTTGCCGCATGAGTGTGGAGGAATGTGCAGCGATCCATGGCAAAGATGCGCAAATACAAAGTGGGGCTGGTGCAGATGCGCATGGGCGCAGAGCCGGAAGCCAACTTTGCCTCGGCCATCGGCCACATCCGCGAGGCGGCGCGGCGGGGCGCTAACATCGTCTGTCTGCCGGAACTTTTCCGCACGCAGTACTTTTGCCAACGCGAGGAGCTTGCGCTCTTTGACCTGGCCGAGCCGGTTCCGGGTCCATCCACGGCTAAACTGGCCGAGATAGCTCGCGAGTTGAAAGTCGCAATCATCGCTTCGCTCTTTGAGCGCCGCGCGCCGGGACTGTATCACAACACGGCCGTTACCATGAACGCCGACGGGGCTATTGCAGGCGTCTATCGCAAGATGCACATTCCCGATGACCCGCTCTACCACGAAAAGTATTATTTCGCTCCCGGCGACCTGGGTTTTCAGGCGGTGGACACGGTTTTTGGCCGCGTGGGCACTCTGGTTTGCTGGGACCAGTGGTATCCGGAGGCCGCGCGGCTTACGGCGCTTCAGGGCGCGGAGGTTTTGTTCTATCCCACCGCCATCGGCTGGCATCCTGCCGAGAAGGCGGAGTTCGGCGCGGCGCAGTATGACGCGTGGCAGACGATTCAGCGGGCGCACGCCATCGCCAACGGGGTGTATGTGGCCGGCGTCAATCGCGTCGGCCTTGAGCATGGAGACGTCAAGGGCAATCGCGCCTTGGGGCAGGGAATCGAGTTTTGGGGCGGCAGCTTTTTGTCCGATCCCTTTGGCCGCGTGATCGCCAAGGCCTCGCACGATGCGGAAGAAATTCTGATCGGCGAGATCGACCTGGGGCTGATCGAAGAGACGCGCCGCAACTGGCCCTTCCTGCGCGACCGCCGCATCGACGCTTACGCGCCGATTACCCAACGCTTTCTCGATTCGGCAAACGCGCGGCCGGCGGATGGAGATTCCAAGTAGAAATGCCTGCTTATTTGCCCGAAAAAACGCCGCGTGAGCTGGGCTATCGCATGCCCGCCGAGTGGGAGCCGCACGAGGCTACCTGGCTGGCCTGGCCGCATAACCCCGAGGACTGGCCGGGCAAGTTTCAGGCCATCCCTGCGGTATACGCGGAGATTGTGCGCCTGCTTGCCGCGCACGAGCGCGTGCATCTTATCGTGGAGAACGCGAAGGAAGAGCGCCGTGCGCAGCACATTCTGGAGCGTGCCGGAGCGAATCTCGACCGCGTGAGCTTCCACGCGTGGCCCACCAATCGCAGTTGGACGCGGGACTCCGGGCCGATCTTTGTTCGCAACGCGGAAGGCAAGGTCGGCCTGACGAATTGGAAGTTCAGCGCCTGGGCCAAGTACTCCGACTGGCCGCTCGATGATAAGCTGCCGGGGCGCGTGGCGAAGTTGCTCGGCTGCCCCGAGTGGAAACCGGCGATTGAGTTAGAAGATGGCCGTGAGCACCGCATCGTCCTCGAAGGCGGTTCCATCGATGTAAACGGCGCGGGGATTCTGCTCACCACTGAAGAGTGCCAGTTGAGCGAAGTCCAGCAGCGCAATCCCGGCGTGAGCCGCGAAAAACTGGAGCGGGCCTTTCACGACTATCTCGGCATCGATCAGACCATCTGGCTGAATCGCGGCATTGTTGGCGACGATACGCACGGCCACATCGACGACATCGCCCGCTTTATCGGACCAACGACGATTGTGGCCGCCGTCGAGCCGAACATGAGCGACCCGAACCACGCGCCGCTGGCCGAAAATCTAAAACGGCTCAAGGCGGCGCGCACCCTCGACGGCAAGCAGTTCGTTGTAGTCGAGCTGCCCATGCCACGGCCGGTCATTTTCCGCGGCCAGCGCCTTCCGGCCAGCTACGCGAACTTTTACATCGCCAATAATCTTATTCTGGTTCCCACCTTCCACGATCCCAACGACCGCATCGCTCTGAACACGCTGGCCGAGGTTTTTCCCGACCGCGAAGTCATCGGCATCCACAGCGTCGATCTTGTCTGGGGACTGGGCACGCTGCATTGCATGACCCAGCAGCAGCCCGCTGAACACCCCACGGACGAAGACCTGTCTGTTCACCCCAACGAGCAAAGATCGCTCGTCGGGGACCCCAAATCCGTGGGGACCCCGCGGCGCTACCATTGAAGCCATGATCGACGATCGCATAGCCATGGAAGCCGCGCTCGAAGAAGCCCGCCTGGCCGGGAAGGCGGGCGAGGTGCCCATTGGCGCGGTGGTGGTCTTTGACGGGGCAATCATCGCGCGCGGCGAAAATCGCGTGCTGCGCGAGCTGGACCCCACGGCCCACGCCGAGATCGTCGCATTACGCGCGGCAGCCGCTGCCATCGGCAACTATCGCCTCTCCGGCTGCACGCTCTATGTAACGCTCGAGCCCTGCGCCATGTGCGCCGGGGCCATGATACATGCCAGAATTGACCGGCTGGTTTATGCCGCCGCCGATCCCAAGGCAGGCGCTTGCGGCTCGGTGCTTTCCGTGCTCAACCACCCCCAGCTCAACCATCAAATAGAGGTGGAGACAGGAATTCTGGCCGATGAGGCGGCGGATTTGTTGCGCAATTTCTTTCGCGAGCGGCGATAGAATGATTCATCTTTATTAAAGGAGCAACTTGCTCATGGATATTTCAGAGATTTGGAATCATCTCGTTTACTTTGCGGCACCATTCATCGCAATTCTACTTTTTCTCTTCACGCGCCGGATACATCGAAAATGGCTGCGCCTCACTCTCTGTTCAGGCGCTATTCTGCTTTTTCTAATCTCAAGCTTAATTTTATTGATCGACGGATTTTGGCTTATGAAAATGACCGTGAGACGCCCCTCCGTCGTTTCTCCAGACGGGAAACACGTTGCAGTAGCCCTGTGGACCGGTGTTATTTGGGATGAGAATTGCGCTGCTAACGCGCATATTTTTATTCGCCGCCGTTTTAGCCCAATCGCGAGTGAGGTCTATACACATGAGGTCGTTCAGCGGGAATGTACCGATATAACAAAAGTTCCTGCATTTCGCTGGTTGGATGACCACCGCCTATTGGTTTCCAGAAGTGATAACGGCCAAATCAAAGACTGTTCGCCTGGATCAATAATCGCCGATGGCATTGAGATTCTGTGTCAGGAATAGTTCCTCTTAACTCCGTATAAGCTCCCGAATCCGCACAGCTTCCTGTGGCCATTTTTCGGCTAACTCTGCATAACTCGCGCTGCGGTAATCGGCATAGTCGAAGCCGGGCGTTACTGTGCAGCCGAGCAAGGCGACTTTGCCGTTGCCGATGAGCCGTGTGCCTTGCCAGACTCCGGCGGGGACGACGAGTTGCACATGTTGGCCTGCTGCCAAATCCGGACCGAGAATGAAAACAGCGGAGCGCCCGTCGGGGTATAGCTGCAACATCTCCACCGGGTCGCCAAGATAGAAGTGGAAGACCTCGTCGGAGTCAAGAACGTGCATCTCGGAGAAGTTTCCTGCCTCCAGCAGGTAATAGATCGCTGTTCCGGCGGAACGCACACCGCGCGGCAACGCCATTTTCTCTTTGCAGACGTACGTCTGACGGAAGAAGCCGCCCTCGGCCGGGTGCGGTTCCAATTGGAGCAGCGACTTGATCTCGCCGGCGGTCATCCTCCATATGGTAACAGCGAAAAGCAGTAGAATGACCGCATGAAGGTCGTCCTATACGGGGTTACCTGGTGCGGGGATTGCCGGGCAGCGCGGAAGTTTCTCGACTCCCACGGCATCGAGTACACCGAGATCGACATCGATCGCGACCCGGCCGCCTCGGCCGAGCTGGTGCGCCGCGTGGGCAAGCGCGCCATCCCGCAGTTGGTGATCGACGGCGAGTGGTTTCAGCCCTATAAGCCGGGCCGCGGGCTGCTGGCCGATGAGTTGCACGAGCGGCTGGGAATTGTTCGCACCTGAAGCTTATCTCCTTGTATAATCAAGGGTTGGGGCTGAGCCGTCCATTATGCCCCGGGCAAGGAGTCTCCCTTGATCGACCGCTATACACGCCCGGCCATAGGCCGCATCTGGAGCGAAGAGAACAAGTACCGCTGCTGGCTTGAAGTGGAGATAGCAGCGAGCGCCGTACTGGCCGCTGACGGCGTAATTCCCGCCGGCGCCGGCAATGCCATTGCCACCAAGGCCGACTTCAGTGTCGCCCGCATTCAGGAGATTGAGGAGGAGGTGAAGCACGACGTCATCGCCTTCACTACTGCTGTCGCAGAATCCCTTAAAAACCAAGGCCTGGACGGCCAGTCCTCGCGCTGGCTGCACTACGGGCTGACCTCCAGCGACGTGGTGGACACGGCGCAGGCGCTGCAAATCAAAGAGGCTTCGATGCTGATCCGCGCGGGCCTGGTGGAGCTGATGGCCGTGCTCAAGCGGCGGGCCATCGAATTCAAGCACACGCCCACCATCGGCCGCACCCACGGCATCCACGCCGAGCCCACCACCTTCGGCCTCAAGCTGCTCAACTGGTACGCCGAGATGGAGCGCAACCTGGCCCGCTTTGACGCGGCGGCCGAGGATATGCGCGTCGGAAAGTTCTCAGGCGCCGTGGGAACCTTTGGACATTTAAAGCCGGAGCACGAAGAGAAGATCTGCGCGCGGCTGGGACTCAAGCCCGCGCCGGTATCCACGCAGGTCATCCAGCGCGACCGCCACGCGGCGTATATTTCCACGCTGGCCATCATCGCCGGCTCTCTGGATAAGATCGCCGTAGAGGTGCGCCACCTGCAACGCACCGAGGTGCGCGAGGCGCAGGAGTATTTCAGCGAAAAGCAGAAGGGCTCCTCGGCCATGCCGCACAAGAAGAATCCGATTACCGCGGAGCAGATCAGCGGCCTGGCGCGCGTGCTGCGCGGCAATGCCCAGGCGGCCTTTGAAGACATGGCGCTGTGGCACGAGCGCGACATCTCGCACTCCTCCGTGGAGCGAATCATCTTCCCTGACTCGACGATTCTGGTGGATTATCTGCTGGCCAAAACGGAAAGCCTGATTGACCGGCTGCTGGTTTTTCCCGAGCGCATGAAGAAGAACCTGGAATCGACAGGCGGGCTGATCTGCAGCGGCCAATTGTTGCTCGACCTGGCCGAGGCGGGAATGTTGCGCGAGGAGGCTTACCGGCTGGTGCAGGCGCACGCCATGCACGCGTGGAAGGAAGACCTGAACTTCCGCGATGAAGTGGCGCGGGATGCGGCGATCACGAAGCTGCTCAGCGAGGAGAAGCTGGCGCGGACCTTTGACTACACGCGGCAACTGGGGAATGTGGACGCGATCTTCAAGCGAGTGATAGGCGAATAGCAACGATGCAGCAGGCACCGGAATCCGCGCAGTAGGCGCAGTGTTTATTAGCCCCGCGCTTCAGCGTGGGGTGAGCAAGCGTTATTATTATTCCGGAGTCCTGTAGGGACTGTGCATCATGGCGCATACGTACGCGTGCAATTTCATTCATTGTGTCTTCAGCACCAAAGAGCGTCGCCCGCTCATCCCCGCTGCTCGCACCGCCGAACTCTACGCCTACATGGGCGGCATTGCGCGCAGTGAGGGCTTCTCGCTCATCGCCGCGGGCGGAACGGCCAATCATGTTCATTTGTTATTTGACTTGCCGGCGACTTTTTCTCTTGCCCATACTGTTCAAAAGCTCAAAGGAAGCTCTTCCCGGTGGATGGGAGATGGATTTTCCTGGCAGGAAGGATACGGAGCATTCAGCGTCAGTCCCTCGCAGGTTGAGGTGGTGAAGGAGTACATTCAAAACCAGGAGGAGCATCACCGCAAACGTGATTTTGAGCAGGAATTTGTTGCATTACTCCGCAATTGCGGAATCCAGTACGATGAGCGGTACGTATTCGGGTGATCGGAAAGGACGCCGTCCCTACGGGACTCCGGCCTCTATGGTTGGGCCAGCAACCCCACGCTGAAGCGCGGGGCTAATAACCATTGCGCCTACGGCGCGATCGCTTCAGGCATCAGAAAGCTAGAAGCTAGAAGCCAGAAGCTAGGAGCTAGGAGCTACACTTCAATGAATCTCACCCTCGCCATCACCGGCGCATCGGGCGCAATCTTTGGCCGCGAGATGCTGCGCGCGCTGGAGGCCGATGAGCGCGTGGCCCGCGTTCACTTTGTCGCTTCGGAGAACTCGCTGCGGGTGATGGCTGAGGAACTGGGCGTCAGCGGGCGCAACGAACTGCTGGAAAAGCTGCTCGGCGCGCCGCCGGTGAAGACCGTGCAGCACTCTGACGCCGACATCGGCGCGGCTATCGCCAGCGGCAGCCATCCCTCCAACGGCATGATTATTCTGCCCTGCTCCATGGGTACGCTGGCGGCCATAGCCCACGGCCTGGCCAACTCGCTGATTGCCCGCGCCGCCGACGTTACCCTAAAGGAGCGCCGTCCGCTGCTGCTCTGCGTGCGCGAGACGCCCTTCAACCGCATTCATCTCAGAAATATGACTCTGGCCACCGAAGCCGGCGCGGTCATCTTCCCCTGCATACCCACTTTCTATAACCACCCTGTAGATTCCACCGAGATGGCCCGGCAGTTCGCCTTCCGCGTGCTGGCCCATATCGGCCTGCCCCAGCCGGGAGACTGCGTGTGGAAGGCGGAAGAGTGAAATACAGGGATTAGGGACTAGGGATTAGGGAATAACTCATCGCTATTGCTTCCTTCAAGAGAGCTACTCGTCGCAAGTTTGATCGGTACCCGGCTCAATCTCGTCCTCCGGCCATGGCTCGGAAGCCAGCTCCGCCTTCATCCTGCGCGTTGCCAATAGCTTACGTTGGAGGCGCACCACTTTATAGGTGCGGAAGGCTTCGCGGAAAAGCTCGCTGAGGTTGCGGCTCTCCTCATGGGCAACGGCGACGACCTCTTTTGCCAACTCTTCGGGAAAGCTGATGGTAAAGACGCGGGAGGCGCGGGTGCGTGGAATATTCATTCTGATATTATGACAAAATATGACATAGTAATACAAATGGAACAATAATGAGATTCAAACGACCCTTTTGCTCCGTGTGGCGATAGGCCCTGCATCGCAATTCGCCATCCGCCTGATGGCAAATGAGCAGCTTCTAAAGCCAGAACGCTGCCTGACCGGACTCACGAACCCCTGTCTCGAATTACCACAGACCGGGCATGCCTAAGGAAATTATTGCTTTCCCATACAACTTTGCTTGTCACAAGGGGCAGGTCTTTCTATAATCCATCAAGACCGCATTGGAAACCGAGATGGCATGGCTTACCCGTCCTCCCGGCGTAAAACCGCCTAAGGAGCGGTTTTCATTCCATGGGCGAGCACTTTGAGCATTGATTTCCATTTTGGTAATTCCCAGGAGCACTGAATGAAAAAATTAGTTTTAACGTCTGTGTTGGCATTGGCGAGCATCAGTCTCATCTTCGCGCCCATGCTTCGTGCCCAGGATTCGACAATCACCATCAAGGATCCGGCAGAGTTCAACATCTACAACAGCGCCTGTGGTCATTGCGCTGACGCCACCGGACAGCGCGATCCTAACGCCAAGGCCTCGGCCCCGGCCCTGGAGAGCTTTTTGCAAAGTTATCCGCAGAGTGTCGTCAAGGCCGCAGCTCTTGATTTGCTGATCGACCTCTACCAGGCTGCGGGCGACGCCGACAAGACGCTCAGCGCGGCCACTCGCCTGCTTCAGGTGGATCCCAACAACATGAAGGCCATCTACATCTCCGTTCTTGTCAAGAAGAGCCAGTGTGCCAAGAGTGTCAATCAGAGGACCGGCCTGAGCGGTGATCCGCAGACCTGTGACGATGCCGCGGTGCTGGGCCGCAAGGGCCTTCTTGTGCCCAAGCCGGCCGGCACAGCGGATGCCGATTGGAAGAAGCTGACGGCTGGAACCTATCCGGCTTTTCACTCGGCTATCGCACTGGACGACACGGTATCCAAGAAAGACAATAAGGGCGCGGTCTCCGAATATACAGCGGAACTGATGCTGTATACGGATGCTCAGACACAGTCTGGGCCGGGATTGCAGGACACGCTCTTTCTTGCCCAGGCGTATTGCCAGCCAGACGCCAAGGATCTGGTAAAGGCAATCTGGTTCTACGCCCGGGTTTGGAATTATGTTCCTGCCGGGTACAAGCCCACCATTGAAAAATCGCTCGAATATTACTACAACAAGTACCATGGCGACCTGAAGGGTCTTGACGGCATCAAGAGCCAGGCAGCCCTCACAACATTTCCTTCTGGAAGCGTACATATCGAAGCAGCTCCTACGCCTCAAGAGCTTGCTCACAAGGCGGTTGTGGAAACTCCCAACCTGAGCGCCATGAACCTGGGCGACGCGGAGTATGTCCTGGTGAACGGACTCAAGGAAGACGTGGACAAGGTGTGGGCCGCACTGAAAGATCGGGCTACGCCGGTCCCGGGAATTGTCAAGGAAGCTAATGTCTCGGCAATGAAGGTTGTCGTGACCCAGGGTGTCAAGCCGACCGACTTTATCGTCAATCTGCAGACTCCTGTGGCGTGCAAGGATTTCCCGGCGGCCAGTGCTGTTCTGAAAAATGAGGAGGACTTCATTCTTGCCTCCGGCGTCAAGGATGACACCGACAAATTGAGCGGGCTCTTCAGCGAGCCCAAGGTTCCGATCAAGAAGATTGCGATTGAGCCACTCGTTAAGGTAATCAAAGTCGCCGTCTCTCAGGATGCCAAGGATGCCAAGATTCCCGACTTCATCGTCAATCTGAAGACGCACGTATCCTGCAAGGAAGCACCTGCCATAGAGTCCCTGTTTGGACAAGCGGGCAAGGGCGAAGCGGAGCTGGATGGCACGTATGACACCTTCACGCAGGTCGCAGCTACGGCCACCGCAGCACAGACCGCGCAGATTGTGCTTCGCGAAGGTGTAATCATACCCAAAAAGGTTGCCCCGGTGCGCCCGAAACCGGCTCCCGGGCATCCTGCACCGCATCCTGCACCGCATCCGGCGCATTGATCGGATGACCGGCCTGATTTGTTAATTGAGCCGGAGCCTGCGAGGTTCCGGCTCGACCCGCCTTCCTCCTGGGTTATCAAGGGGCAGCCTGCATCTGGCTGTCCCTTCTGTTTTTTTGCAACTCTCAACCAAAAGTCTGCTCCTTGCAATGGTGGTAGGCTAGGGAAAGAATGGAACGATTCAAAAAATGCCCCGTCTTCCTGGTCCTTGCCGCCATCACCCTGGTCTGTCCGCCCTCCAAGTCTCAGGAGACTCAGCTAAACCAGAATGTCGGCGCACCTCAGCCCCGGCAAGTGCGCAAGGCTGAACGGCGTCCGATGCCGTTTCCACCCGGAAACGAGATGCCAGGGTCTGCCGCCTCGCTTGAATTCCGTGCCTATGACCGCATGAGCCAGCAGGATCGCGACCTGGCGGCGGACGCGGAGTCGGCCATCGGCGAGCGCGCCGGATTTGCCAACCTGGAATTCAATGAGGGCAAGTGGAGTTACCAGCAGATTGTCTGCCCGGTGCTGCCTAAACACCTCTTCCTGCAGTTCACGCGCAACAACGGCAAGGGCGACGTAAGCGTCTTTTCGGCATCCATTCCGCGCGGCGGCGACGGCCGGGTGCGCATCATCCCCATCGTGCGACGCGGCTACTCGCTCTTCTCGCCCGCGCCCATCAACGCGCTCACCATCTCGGCCTTCAACCATATCCGGGCCGAAGAACATGTAGTCGCGACCCCTGAATGGCTGGCCACCGGCATGTGCTACGCCGCCCTGGCCGGCGCGCATCCCCAGATTGGACCGCCGGAGCAGACCGACATCAAAAAACTCCCCGCCGCTCCAACTGGCAAAGAAATAATTCCCATGCACGGCGGCGCGGTGATTCGATTTACCGATATCGCCGCACCTTCACGGCCCATGATGTGGACCATGACCTTCAACGGCAAGGGGAAGCTGCTGCATGCCACGCATTCAGCCGCGCCGAAACCGGGAAGCAAGGTCATTCAGCTAACTCCAACTGAGGTCCAGGGTCAACCTGTCCAGTCGGTTGATCCGAGTGGGAAGGCGATTTTGATTAAGTAATCTTGGCTTCGTTCATATCATTTGTTCGCCGCAACAAACTATTTCCTATTCCCTCTTCCCTGTCTTTCATTATTCACCCAGCATGATGCGCTGAATCCCTGTGGCGCGCCCTGTTTCGGGATCGCAGGTGATCAGCGCGGCGCACATCTTCGGGTTGCCCTTGGCGGCGTCGAACTTGCCCGGCATTCCAGTGAGAAATTTGCGCAGCACCAGCTCTTTTTCCACGCCGATCACGCTGTCGTAAGGGCCGCTCATGCCCACGTCGGTCTGGTAGGCGGTTCCGCCCGTCAGCACGCGCTCGTCAGCGGTGGGGACGTGCGTATGCGTGCCCAGCACCGCGGTCACGCGTCCATCCAGATGCCAGCCCATCGCCACCTTCTCGCTGGTGGCCTCGGCGTGAAAGTCCACCACGATGACCTTGGCCCGTATTCCGTCCAGCAGCGCGTCGATGGCGTGGAAGGGGTCGTTGGTAGTGTTCATGAAGACGCAGCCCTGCAAGTCGATCACCGCATACTCCACCCCGCTCTCGGTCGTCCCCTCGTAGACGCCAAACCCAGGCGTTCCGGGCTGAAAGTTCGCCGGGCGCAGCACGCGGCGGGCGCGCTCCTGGCTATCGGCGGGCGCTGAATTCATATATTCGATCAGCTCGCGCTTGTCCCAGACGTGGTTGCCGGTGGTCAGCACATCCGCGCCCATGTCGAAGATATCCTCGGCGATCTGCGGTGTAAGGCCAAAGCCGCCGGCGGCGTTTTCCGCATTGATAATAGTCAGCTCCACCTCATGCGCCTGGCGCAGGTGGTCGATGTGCTCGCGCACGATCTTGCGTCCCGCGCTGCCGAAGATGTCGCCGACGAAAAGTATATTCACTGCGCGTCCGCTTCCTGATCTCTGTTCTCTGATCTCTGCTCCCTGTTTCTCATCAGCGGAAACAAAATCACATCGCGAATCGACTTGGAGCCGGTCAGCAGCATCACCAGCCGGTCAATGCCGATGCCCTCGCCGCCGGTGGGCGGCAGCCCATAGGCCAGCGCGCGCACGTAATCCTCGTCCATCTGGTGGGCCTCCTCGTCGCCATGGGCGCGCTCGGCTAATTGCTGCTCAAAGCGCTTGTGCTGCTCTTGCGGATCGTTCAACTCGCTGAAGGCGTTGCCCAGCTCGAAGCCGCCGCAGAAAAACTCGAAACGCTCCACGTGCGCCGGGTCGTCCGGTTTGGCTTTCGACAGCGGCGAAACTTCAGTCGGGTAGTCGTAGATAATCGTCGGCTGGATGAGAAACGGTTCCACCACCGCCTCAAAAAGGTTGTAGACTAATTTGCCCGCGGACGCGCCCTTGAGAGAATCGTAATAAATCGCGGTGATGGCGCCGTGCATGGTCTTCAGATCCGCAATGCGTTCCGGGATGAGATGCGCGGTATCGCCTTCCGCCTTTTCCAGTGAATTCATCGCCGCGTGAAGCCGCGTCTGTAGGACTGGCGCCGAATCCAATGCGGTTATCGCCGGCTTGGCGCCCGCCTCCTCCGGCCAATACGCGCGGATGGCCTCGCGCATGGTGTGCCGCTGCCACTTGGCCAGGTTGATGGTGTGGCCGTTGAACTCCACCTTCGTGCTTCCGTTCACCTCCCGCGCTACAAACTCGATCAGCTCCTCGGTAATCTGCATCAGGTCGTGGTAGTTGGCGTAGGCCTGGTAGAACTCCAGCATGGTGAACTCGGGATTGTGCTGCGTGCTCACGCCCTCGTTGCGGAAGTTGCGGTTGATCTCGTAAACCCGGTCGAAGCCGCCCACTACTAATCGTTTGAGGTAAAGCTCCGGCGCGATGCGCAAAAACAGGTCCAGATCGAGTGCATTGTGGTGCGTGGTGAAGGGCCTTGCCGCCGCGCCGCCGGCGATCTGCTGCATCATCGGCGTCTCGACTTCGAGATACCCGCGCGCGTCGAAGAACTGGCGAATGGCCTTGAGCACCTTGGCGCGCTTGACGAAGACCTCGCGAGAGTCGAGGTTGGCGAAAAGGTCCACATAGCGCTGGCGATAGCGCAGCTCCACGTCGGCCAGGCCGTGAAACTTTTCCGGCAGCGCCAGCATGGCCTTGCACAGGAAGGTCAGCCGCTCGACGTGGATGGTCAGCTCGCCGGTCCGCGTGCGGAAGAGGTAGCCGGACGCGCCGATGTGGTCGCCCAGGTCCAGGAGTTTATAAAGCGCAAAGCCCTGCTCGCCCACGGCATCCAGGCGCACGTAAATCTGCAAACGCTGGCCGTCCTGTTGCAGGGTCGCAAAACCGGCCTTGCCCTGCGCGCGAATGGCCATGATGCGCCCGGCCACGGACACCGTCACACGGCTGGCCTCCAGCGCCTCCGCCGTTGCCTCATCCCACTTGGCGCGCACCTGCGGCACGGTGTGCGAGGCAGGGAACTGGTTGGGATAGGCCGCCTGCCCCAGCTTGACGATCTCTTCGAGTTTTGTCTTGCGTAACTCGAAGAGGTTGCGCTCAAATTCTGAATCGAACACGGTGATTCCTTCGTGTGAACCGCTTTTCGGGTTCAACTGTCAGTATATCGCCGATGAATGATGGGTACGGGCTTTAGCCCGACATATAGGCAACAAAGGCGTTTGCCCGTGCTGCCGGGAGGAACATCCCTCTGTGATTCATGCACAAATCTATTGACCATACCAGCCGTATGCCGTTTAATATAGTTGCCATGAAACCCATACTTGTTGTATTTCTCCTCTGTGCGTCGCTGGTCTCCGCAGTGTGCGCTCGTGCCAAGACGATCCTGCCGGATGCCTGTGGCGATGACAAGGTCATATTTGATATCACTACACAAAAGAACCAACCAGCACCACCTCCCCCGGCAGCCGGGATGGCGCAGATCGTCTTTATTGAAACGCTGGAGAAAACCTGGGGTTGCATTACCTGCGGAACGCCTTCAACCCGTTATGGTGTGGATGGGACCTGGGTTGGTGCAAATCAGGGGAAATCGTACTTCACTCTTGACATTGCTCCAGGCGAGCATCATCTCTGTGTGGGCTGGCAGTCCGTCTTCGGCCACTTGAAAGAGATGGTAGGGCTAGCTTCCTTCACTGCCGAGGCGGGCAAGGTTTACTACTTTGAAGCCAAGGCAACCCTTCAGGTGCACCGCTACGGAAACAACAGCAGTGAAGTAGACCGGAGTCTCGATTTTGTGCAGGTGAACGAGGATGAAGGCAAGTACCGTATCAAGGCCTCGGAATTGAGTACTTTCAAGCACCATAAATAGTCTGGCCTTTTTCACATGGGAGGGCGTCCATCGTGCATCATCACTTTGGATGCCCTTCAACCGCCCCTCGGGTCAAGACACAGGCATAATTGTATTGACACGACTGGCGCGCTTCCTTTTAGGATGGTTGCCATGAAATACACACTTTTCGCAATCCTTCTCTGTGCGTCGCTTGTTTCCTCAGTGTGCGCTCGTGCCAAGACGATCCTACCGGATGCCTGTGGCGATGACAAAATCAACTTTGGAGTCTCCACCCAAAAGCACCAGCCCCCGCCAGCGCCTCCGGCAGAGGGCAAGGCACAGATTATCTTTATCCAATCCGGACGTGGTATCGCTCGCTATGGAATCGACGGCTCGTGGGTGGGTGCTAACGACGGTGATTCTTATTTTGCAGTGACGGTTGATCCTGGTGAGCACCATCTGTGCATGAGTTTTCAGTTGGGGTTGGCTACTAGCAAGATGAAGCAAGAAAATGTTAGAACAGCATCCATTACAGCCGAACAGGGGAAGGTCTACTACTTCGAGGCAACAGCTAGCAGGGTAGGAGTCAGTCCAGGAAGTACAACCTATGTTCATAATTCCGGGGGCGCGACCGGAGGTCAGTTCGTGCATAGCGGCGGATCGCCCGGAATACCGGTTTTTGATTTTGCTCAATTAGACGAGGATACCGGCAAGTACCGCGTCAAAGCCTGGAAGCTCGCCACCTGGAAAACCAACAAGTAACCACCCCTTCGCATGGGAGGGCGTCCATCGTGCATAATCACTTTGGATGCCCTTCAACCGCCCCATTCCGGACAACCAACCGCGCCGCAAAACCTCTGCCGGTCTTGAGGGGCTGGTGCAGGCCGAAAAGCTGATGCAGATCGCGCTTCTGCTGCCCTCCTCAGCGTGTATCGGCTGGCTGGCAGGAGCCTGGGCAGACAAACACTTTCACCAGTCGTGGATCGGCATCGCCGGATGCATCTTTGGCGGCATCTCCGGGCTGGTTTATGTGGTCCGGCTGGCGCTGGCCAGCGAGGGCGATTCCGCAAATGGCTCAGAGACCAAAAACGGAAATGGAAAGGGCAACCCCGGCAAGCCATGAGCGAAGAAACCCACCTTGTTGCTGACCTTTCAGATGCCGCGCTCCAGGCCCTGCTCCGACGGGCCATGCGTGTCACGCTGATTTTAGGGCTGATCTCAGCCGTGGCGCTGTGGATTGCCTCCGGCTGGCGCAATGCGGCCATGATGGCCGTGGGCGCCGCAATCTCGGCTGCCAGCATCTGGGAGTGGCAGCGGCTGGTCCGTTTCATCAATGCCAGAATGGACCACAAGCAGAGCCCCAGGGGAACAGCGACGGTACTGGTTTTCTTTGTGCTCCGGCTCACCGTTTTTGCGGGGGTCATTTATGGTAGCCTGAAGTGTTTCCACGGCTCGGTGGTCGCGCTTTTGTGTGGACTGGGTCTGGCTCTGGCAGCCACGGCCTGGGAGGCGCTCAAGCTGCTCAGGGAGTGAGCAGTTCCATGCAGCGAGCAGTAAGGGAAACAGAGAGATTCATCTCACGATGCCGGAAACATGGATTTTTGTCCGTTGGCTAAACGATCTCTTGATGGGGGTCGAGGTCAAGGCATTTCAATCGATTGGAATTGTGCCCGCCGAAGCTGCTCATCAGGCCGTCAAGGT